>Ga0214472_10000759_pt1 | contig 38897 bp, 27 predicted proteins | sample RVTome_6_FD_207662 | JGI IMG/M metagenome (GOLD analysis project Ga0214472, IMG submission 207662) | Soil microbial communities from uranium-contaminated site in the Upper Colorado River Basin, Wyoming, United States - RVT140D175 | ecosystem: Environmental > Terrestrial > Soil > Contaminated >...
TATGGCGATACGGTCTCCTTCAGCTTTTTCAATTCCACACCTTCCGGCTACAGCGAAGAAGCCGGCGGTTTTTCGTCCTTTAACGCCGCGCAGCGCACGGCGGCACGCGAAGCCCTGCAGCTCTGGGACGATGTGGCGGCGGTTTCCTTTGTCGAGACCAGCAATGCCGGCGGCGATATCCGCTTCGCCAACACCACCACCGGCCCGGGTGTCGCCTGGGCCTATTATCCGACTGCCGGCCAGGGCGGCGATGTCTGGGTCAATCCGAACTATTACTACAATGGCCAGTTGAACCCCGACGACTACGGCTATCTGACCCTGATCCACGAGGTTGGTCACGCCCTGGGGCTCAGCCATCCCGGCGATTACAATGCCGGCTCGGGTCAGTCGATCACCTACAGCAATTCCGCTGAATATGCCCAGGACACCCGTGAATTCACGGTGATGTCCTACTTCGATGCCGGTTATTCCGGGGCCGATCACGTTAACGGCGGCACCAGCTATGCCGCGTCACCGCTGCTGCACGATATCGCCGCCATTCAGGAGATCTACGGCGCGGACATGACAACCCGAACCGGGGACACGGTCTACGGCTTCAATTCGACCGCCGGCCGAGACGCCTTCGATTTCACCATCAACAGCAATCCGGTGGTGGCGATCTGGGATGCCGGCGGTACTGACACGCTCGATTTCTCGGGTTACACCGCCTATTACGCGATGGCGAGCATCAACCTGAACCAGGGCGCCTTCAGCAACACGCCCAACATGACCAGCAACATCGCGATTGCCTATGGCACCGAAATCGAGAATGCGGTCGGCGGTGCCTGGCGCGACCGTATTCTCGGTAACGCGCTGGACAACTGGCTTGATGGCGGGAGCGGTGACGACACCCTTGAAGGCGGAGGTGGGAACGATCTCCTGGCTGGCGGTAACGGCAACGACTTGCTTTACGGCGATGCCGGAAATGACACATTGATCGGTGGCCTGGGTACCGATTATCTCTCTGGCGGAGCTGGTGACGATACCCTGTTCGCCAGTCAGGACATGGACAGATTCGTTGGTGGCGATGGTTTGGATACTATCGTATTCAATGGAACCCTGGCCGATTACCTGGTTACCGACCATCAGTTCGCAATCAAGGAATGGATTAATTATTCATATCGATATGTTGTTGCGTATCAGGGTGACGATCTGAGTATCAACGACGGGGGCTCTTTTTCGACCGATATTGAAAAGCTCACTTTTTCCGATGGCACCTGGCTGGTTGGGGATCTTCCCGGGACTGTTGCAGCTCCTGTTTATCTGAAGGCGAAGCCGGGGGGAGGTAAGCTCTTCGGCGGCGCCGGTGACGATACTCTGGTTGGCCGGGGTGGCAGCGACAAGCTTTACGGTGGCGATGGCGCGGATGTCCTGAATGCCGGTGGCGGGAACAATAAGGTTTTTGGCGGTGCGGGCGACGACCGTCTGTTGAGCAAAGGCGGTAACGACAAGCTCTTCGGTGAGGATGGCGACGATTACCTGCATGCCGGCAGCGGCAACGATAAGGCCTATGGTGGCGCCGGTGACGATACGATCTTCGGCGGCAACGGTAAGGACAAGCTGTCCGGTGGCGATGGCGATGATTACATCAACGGCGGCAAACAGAACAACAAGATCAGCGGCGACGCCGGCGACGATACGCTGGTTGGCGGCAGCGGCATCGACAAGATCTCCGGCGGCGACGGCAACGACACGCTGTTCGGCGGCAGCGGCAGGGACAAGCTCTCCGGCGGTGACGGCGACGATTACATCAACGGTGGCAGTCATGACAACAAGATCAGCGGCGGCGCCGGCAACGATACGCTGGTTGGCGGCAAGCACGTCGACAAGATTTCCGGCGGCGCCGGCAACGACACGCTGATCGGCGGCGGCGGCAAGGACAAGCTCTCTGGCGGCGACGGCGACGACACGCTGATCGGCGGCGGTGGCAAGGACAAGCTCTCGGGCGGTGACGGCGACGATACCTATGTGATCGACAGCAGGGACAGGATCTCTGAAGGCGCCGGCATGGGCAGCGACACGGTCGAGGCGAACTTCAGCTACAGCCTGCGGACAAATTTCGAGAACCTGACGCTGACCGGGTCTGGTAATATCAGAGGTTACGGCAACGCGGCTGATAACGTCCTGAGCGGTAACGACGGGAACAATCTGCTGTCCGGCGGCGCCGGCGAAGATACCCTGATTGGCGGTCTTGGGGAGGATCTGCTGTACGGCGGCAGCGAAGCCGACGTTTTCTTCTTCAGCCTGCTGAGCGATGCGGGTGCGGACCGTATCGGCGATTTCAACAGCTCAGAGGATGTCCTGCGGTTTTCCGACGTCCTGGACGGTGCCGGGGACGATCTGGCCGACATCGACGCCCAGATCCTCTCCATCATCAACGAAGGCGACGGCGGGGATGTGCAGGTCAATTTCTCGAACGGCGCGGATATCACCTTTGACGGTCTGGGCAGCGGGGCCGCAGGCGCCTTTGCCTCCATCGCCGATCTGGTCGACGACGCCGCTACGCAGATCTACGTCATCTGAAGACAAATCCCGGAACAGATTCCGAATTCATAGATCTCCTGCCGGTTTGGAAGGCATGTCCTTTCCCTGTGTGGCCGGACACTTTCGCTTGGAAAAGTCCGTTGTTTTTACGCGAAAAGAAGATTAATTAACTATCTTTGCATGTATTTCGCCTTGATTTTGTCATATATGTATAATTGCACAACCTCGAAGATATATACGCTTTGATAGTTGCAAGTTACCTCAAAGGCCGATAGTTTTCTTAACAGAGTGTTAATCGGCGTTATCAGGTCAGATATGTAAAACGTGCAAGTAGTGTGGTTTTCCTGGACTTTTTCTCCGGGAGTGTCTCTCGCAAAGCTTGTGGTTCACGGCATGTCGCTGGAGTGATCCGGTCGGTATGGACTGGTCATGATAGTGTCCTTTGCACTCTTCGAGGGTGGCCAGGAGGGTCCCCCGCTGTGTGATCGAAGGGACTAAAGCCGTGGCAAAGCCAACCTGGACGCTGGATCAGATTGTCGACAACCTGAACCGGAACGGTACTTTTTGGGCCGGTGACACGATCACCTACAGCTTTCTGGCGGAGGCGCCCGCCGAATATGACAATCCTGACTACGGCTTTCTGTCGGATAATTTCAACCAGTTCGGTGTGGCGCAGCGGAATGCCGCCGTTAAGGCCCTGCAGCTCTGGGACGATGTCATTGCGGTTTCCCTGGTCGCAGCCGACAGCGCCGATGCCGGTGACATCCGGTTTTCCAACGCAGCCGGACTGGTCGGCGCCGGAACCTTTCTGCCCGGCGATGCAGATGGTCACGGCGGTGATATGTGGTTCGACAATACGGATGCCGATCTGAATGACGCCCGCCAGCCCGGCGACTACGGCTTTTATGCCTTCGTCCACGAAATCGGCCATGCCCTCGGCCTGGACCACCCCGGTGATTACAATCAGGGTGACAGCAACGGCTATGTCACCTATGCCAGCGACGCTAAATATGCGCAGGACACCTTGCAGTATACGGCGATGTCTTATTTCGATGCGGAGAATTCCGGCGCCGATCACACGAGAACATTGTTCGGCGGTTACGAATTCCCAGCAGCACCGCTTCTGCACGATATCGCAGCTCTTCAGGCTATTTACGGTGCCGATACGCAGACGCGGACAGGGGATACGGTTTACGGGTTTAACTCGACTGCCGGGCGCGACGCTTTAGATTTTTCGGTAAATTTTTATCCCGTGGTTGCTATATGGGATGCCGCCGGCAACGACACTCTCGATTTCTCGGGATTTAACGAAAGGACGACGATCGACCTGCGCGAAGGCGAATTTAGCAGCACGCCGCGTCTGTCGAACAACATTGCGATTGCCTTTGGCGCAGAAATCGAAAATGCCGTCGGGGGATCGGGCGACGATGAAATTACCGGCAACGCCCTGGATAATGTTCTTGAAGGCGGCGACGGCAATGACTCGATCTTTGGTCATTATGGCAATGATACCCTGCTCGGTGGCGCCGGCGACGATGTGCTCGAAGGCAGTGTAGGGAATGACAGCATCGAAGGCGGTGACGGAAATGACGTCATCTCCGGCGATGAGAACAATGACGTGCTTTTGGGAGGGGCAGGCGCAGACACGATTTACGGCGGCCTGGGCCATGACACGTTGTTTGGGGGAGACGGAAACGATGTTCTCGACGGCGGAGAATATCACGACACCATTTATGGCGGCCTTGGCGACGATACGCTCACTGCAACGAATGGTTTGAACCTGTTCTTCGGTGGGGAAGGCAATGACCTGATTACAGGTGGCTACAATCCTGATACGGCGTTCTACGACGGAAACTACAGCGACTATGAGGTGAGCCGGGACTACACCGGACTGATCACGGTCGGGGATCTGAATCTTGGCGATGGAGATGAAGGGACGGACTCTCTTACATCGATCAGTACGCTGCAGTTCGCCGATCAGAACATCTCCACCAACAGCATTGTTATCCCACCGGTGCCCGATCTTACTCTTTACGGAACTGAGGCCGCCGACAATCTGGAAGGTTATACGGCCGATGACACTTTGTTTGGTTATGGTGCCGATGACACCCTTTCCGGCAAGCAAGGGTCTGACAGGCTCTATGGCGGGGCTGGAAACGACACCCTGCTCGGTGATGCCGGGGCTGATGTGCTCTTCGGTGATGAGGGTAACGACAGCCTGAACGGAGGGAGTGATAACGATACTCTGTTCGGTGGGGCAGGCGATGACAGTCTCGCTGGAATGTTGGGGGCCGACAGTTTCCACGGCGGTGAGGGGAATGATTGGATTGATGGCGAATCGTCAGGCGACGGCGATGTTGTCCTATATGACGGCAATTTTGCCGACTACGAGATCACGCGCGATTATCTCGGCGGAACCACGGTTATCGACCTGAACGCAGCCAACGGTGACGAGGGAACCGACTATATCGACGGCGTTGCTGTTCTGAGGTTTGCCGATCAGGAGCTCTCTATCGGCGACCTCGAAATCCCGCCACCGCCAGGACTGGTCATTACCGGGGGTATTCTCTCAGACACGCTGTACGGGGGTGCGGGTAACGATACGATCAACGGCAAATCGAATTACGATTATCTCTACGGCTTGGCTGGTGACGATATCCTTATCGGCGAATGGGGGCGCGATTTTCTGGATGGCGGCGAGGGTAATGACACGCTGTATGGTGGTGGTGACAGTGACAGACTCTATGGTGGTCTTGGGGACGACACGCTGATCGGCCAACAGGGCTATGATAAACTTTATGGCGGAGACGGGTTCGACACGGCTGTTTTCGAGGGAAAGCGGAGCGACTACTGGATTACCCCGAATTCCGGTTATTTCAGTGTGTATTATCAGGGCAGTAATACACAGGCCTATGGCGGATCTAACCATGTCGAGGCTGATGTAGAGCTCTTTCAGTTCGCGGACGGCAGCTGGCTGGCGGATGTTCTCCCCGGAAATGTTCCGCCCCCCGTCAGCCTCAAGGCGAAATCCGGCGGCAGCAAGCTCTCCGGTAATGCCGGCGACGACAAGCTGATCGGCCGTGGCGGCAACGACAAGCTCTACGGGAACGAGGGCGACGATGTCATCAAGTCGAACGGCGGCAACGACAAGCTCTACGGCGGCGAAGGCAACGACTATCTCAACGCCGGCAGCGGCAATGACAAGGCCTATGGCCAGGACGGTGACGACCGGCTTTACGGCGGCAGTGGCAATGACAAGCTCTACGGGCAGGAAGGCGACGACTACATCAATGCCGGCAGCGGCAACGACAAGGCCTACGGTCACGCCGGAAACGACACGCTGATCGGCGGCGGGGGCAACGACAAGCTCTACGGCGGTGAGGGCAACGATACTATCTATGGCGGCAACGGGATCGACAAGCTCTACGGTCAGGACGGTGACGACTACATCAACGGCGGCAAACAGAACAACAAGCTTTACGGTCAGAACGGCGATGACACGCTGGTCGGCGGCAAGCACATCGACAAGCTTTACGGCGGGAACGGCGACGACACGCTGATCGGCAGCGGCGGCAAGGACACGCTGGTTGGCGGCGACGGCGACGATACCTATGTGATCGACGGCAGGGACAAGATCAGCGAAGGCGCCGACATGGGCAACGACACCATTGAAGCGAACTTCAGTTACAGCCTGCGGACAAACTTTGAGAACCTGACGCTGACCGGTGGCGGGAACATCCGGGGATACGGGAACTCCGCCGACAATATCCTGACCGGCAATGACGGGAACAATCTTCTGGTCGGCCGGGAAGGCAGCGACACGCTGGAAGGCGGTCTCGGCGACGATCTTCTCTATGGCGGGAGCGAGGCCGACAGCTTCGACTTCAGCCTGCTGGCGGATGCGGGGTCCGATACCATCGCCGACTTCGACCGTTCGGAAGATATCCTGCGCTTTGCCGATGTGATTGACGGCGCGGGTGACGACCTGGCCGATATTGATGCGCAAATAGCTTCATTCGTCAACGAAGGCGATGGCGGGGATGTTGTGCTGACGTTCGACAATGGCGCGAGCATCACCTTCGATGGTCTGGGCAGCGGCGACGTCATCGATTCAATCGTCGATCTGGTCGATGACGCGGCAACCCAGATCGTGGTGGCGGACGAGATCGGTCTGGCCGGCTTCGGGTTTATCACCGAGGAAGGCGTAAACACCGAGCTTTCAACGGACTTCTATATCGACTGATCAAAACAAAAGGGCGTCGGAAATGCTCCCGACGCCCTGTTTCCCCAGGCAACCCTTCGACCTGGGTGCCCGCTCAAGTCCGGCCCTGAAGCCCTACTTCACCAGTATCAGCCGGTTTTCGACCTGCGGAGAGATCTTTCCGGCGGCCGAGACATAATCCACCACCATGAGCGCCATCAACTGTGCCGCTGCCGGATCGATCAGGTTCTTTGCGCTTTTCAGCACGTTGTAACCGTCGCCGCCGCCCGCGATGTAGTCGTTGGCGGCCAGGGTATAGGTCTTGTTGATATCGACCGGGCTGTCGCCGACCATCACCGCCTTTACCCGGCCACCGGGAGGGGCCTTGGCGTCCCAGGTCACCGTCATGCCGGATACGCTCGGAAAGCGGCCCGCGGTTTCCTCGACCTGACTGAAGCCGTTTTCCAGTGCCGCGACAAGCTGTGCGCCGGAGACCTCAAGCTTGACCGTGGTGTTGCCGAAGGGCAGTTCGGTCTGGATGTCGCGCCGGGTCAGAACCGTTCCGGCATCATAGATCTTGTCGCCGCGGATACCGCCGCCGTTGGTGATGGCGACGTCGGCGTTGACGCCCTTGCGGATGGCGTCGCTGAACAGGTTGCCGATCGCGGTTTCGGTTGCGCGGACCGAGGCGCGGCGGCTGTCCAGCTGGGTCGTGGTGGTGCCGATCTCGACATCCAGCGCGGTACTGAGCTTGCTGAGATAGCTCTCGACCTTGGCGGACATCTCCGGATCACCGGCGACACCGACCGTTGAGACGGTGCGGAAGCTGGGCGCCCAGACGAAACGCTTCTTGCCGCGACTCTCCACCGTATCCATGGTGACTTCCAGAACGCTGACGTAGTCGGCCTGGGAGCCGGATTCCATCATTGCCACCTTGCCGTTGTAGTAGCTCATCAGCAGATGATCGTGACCGGTCAGCAGGATGTCGATGCCCGAGCCGCCGTTGACCAGATCCAGGTCTTCCCGGATGCCGGTATGGGCGAGGGCGACCACCAGATCGGCGCCGTCTTCACGCAGCTTGGCGGACATTTCACGGGCGGTTTCGTCCAGCGAGCGGAAGGTCACGCCGTCGGGGCTGGAAATATCGGTGGTGTCCGGGGTCACCAGACCGAAAAAGCCGATCGTGTAGTCGCCGGCCCTGGTGGTCCAGGACGCAATCGCGCCGTCGATGATCTCGCCGTCCCTGTCGATGGCATTGGTGGCCAGGATCGGGAAATTCGCCTCGGCCATCCGCTCCATGGCGACCTTGGGGCCGAAGTCGAATTCATGGTTTCCCAGCACCATGATGTCGACACCGGCGCTGTTCAGCAGATCAACTATGTGGACGCCCATGTCGAAGCCGGACAGCAGGGACGGCGAGATGGCATCGCCGCCGTGGGTGAAGATAACATGATCGCCGGCGGCGCGTTCGGCCTTCACGATCGACATCAGGGCGGGGAACCCGCCCTTGCCGTCCGAGGCTTCCATGCGGTCGAGGTCGTTGGTGTGGACGAAGGTGACCTTCGTCGGCTCCGCAAAGGCTGAAGTCGCCGCAAAGAACAACACGGCGGAGCTCGCAATCGCGGTGGCCCTGAAAGGAAGTCGCATATCACTCTTGCTCCCTGATTATGACAATTAATGACAGCTTACACTTGGTTCTGTTTTGCTGGCTACGCGGCATTCACCGAGTCGAAAAAGGCACGGAGCTTTTCTGTATCGAGCTTGTTATCTGTCCGGACCGAGCTGCAGAGATCCAGGCCGAAAGGCGCGACCTCCCGGATCGCCGCGGCGACATTATCGCTGCGCAGCCCCCCGGCGAGAAATACCGGACAATCGGCTTCCTCAACGATCCGGCGGCTCAGACTCCAGTCATGAACACGGCCCGTGCCGCCCAGTTCCTTGACCTGCAGGGCAGGATTGCCTGAATCCAGCAGCAGCGCGTCAACGGTCTTTGCCAGAGCACGGGCCTCGGCGACGCTGTCATCGTCAATCACGTGGATCACCTGAACGATCTTGAGTGACGGCAGCTCCCTGCGCAGCCGGGTATAAACCGCCGGCGCCACGGCATCGACCAGCTGCACCGTGCTGGTCCGGCAGTTTCGGACATGCTCGGCGATCGCATCGGCGTCGGTGCGGCTGGTGAGCAGAAAGCTGGCCACCGGCGGCGGGATCCGGGCGGCGATCTCGGCGATCAGGCCGTCGTCGATCACACCCGGCCCACTGGGCATCTCCGCCACCAGCCCCAGCGCCGATGCGCCGTGCCGGATCGCGAGGCGGGCTTCCTCGATCGACGAGATACAGCAGATCTTGACCCGTGGCGTCATGCGATCACCTTTTGCCGTAACCGCTGTCTGGTTTCCTCGTCGACGAAGGCCGCATCGATTGCGGTCAGGGTGATGTTTCTCAGCGCAGTTTCATCGAGACCGAAGACCTCCGCCGCGTGGTCGTACTCGCGCCCGATCGTGGTGTCGAAGTAGGGCGGGTCGTCGGAGTTCAGGGTGACGCGGCAACCGGCGGCAAGAAGTGCGGGAAGCGGATGCTCGTCATAGCTCCCGTAAACACCGGTGGCGATGTTGCTGCCGGGGCAGACCTCCAGTACGATCCCGCGCCGGGCGATCTCGCGGAGCAGTGCCGGGTCTTCCGCCGCCCGAACCCCATGCCCGAGCCGATGAACGGGCAGGGCGGCCAGTGCCGCGCGCACACTCTCGGGACCCGCCACTTCCCCGGCGTGGACCGTACAGGACAGACCGGCTTCGTGAACGATTGCAAAGGCCGCTGTGAAGTCCCGTGGTGTAAAACTGTTTTCGTCACCGCCCATGCCGAAGCCGGTGACCAGGGGGTGCGGCTGCGCAACCACCTGCCGGGCGACTTCCACCCCGCGTTCCGGTCCCAGGTGGCGTACGCAGGTGACGATGATCCGCCCCTCGATCCCGGACTCCCGGCGCGCGTCCTCGATCCCGGCAACGATGCCTTCCAGATGACCGCCGTAGGACAGACCGAGCGCGGCGGCATGGTCGGGCGAGGACATGACCTCGACATAGATCGCGCCCTCGGCGGCGCAGTCCATCAGGTAGCGATAGGTAACGTCGCGGTAGTCTTCCGGCGTGCGGATCACCGAACTGGCGATGTCGTAAACCTTGAGAAAATGCAGGAAGTCGTCCCAGGCGAAATTTCCTGCCGCATCGAAGGTCCCGGCGGGCAGTGTCACGCCATGCCGGGCCGCCAGTCTGCGCACCAGTTCGGGGGAGGCGGCACCTTCCAGATGACAATGCAGTTCGGCTTTGGGGATCACGGCAGGCAAAGCCTCAGAAGCCGCGCAGGGGCATGCCGGGGCCGCGCCGCAGCCAGTTGTCGTCGAGATAGCGGCAGGCGCCGTCGATGACATGCAGCGTATAGGCCTGGCGGGAGACCGGCGAAGTGTTGGGGCCGCTCAGATGCGGCAGCTGGCCGTGCAGGAGGATCAGCGTGCCCTTGTTTGCTTCCAGCGGGACCGCGTCTTCGGCCGGCCAGGGGGCCGGGTCCAGGGTGTCGGTCACCATCGCGCCGTCCTGACGGTGGAAGCGCTGGCGGATCGGATCGCGGTGGCGTCCGGGGAGCGCCCAGAGGCAGCCGTTGTCCAGAGTGGCGTCCTCCAGCGCGAACCAGAAGCCGACCACGCTCAGGGGATCGGTGGTCAGAAAGGTCGAGTCCTGATGGCAGACCACCTCGCCGCCGATTTTCGGCTGCTTGAAGATGTACATCGACTGCAGCAGCAGCGGGTCGGCGAGACCGATATCGCCGGCCAGCCGGGCCAGCGCCGGGGCGCGGGAAAAGCCGTCGAAGACCGGGTCGAGGTCATGCAGGGCATGGCCGATCTTGTTGATCGACAGGGCCTTGGCCTGTTTCAGGCTGCCGTCTGCGTCGAAGGCGTCCTCTTCAAAGAAAAAGCGGATCCTGTCGCCGGAGCCGGCGAAATAGTCGTCGCGGACGTGGGCGCGCGAGGTGGTGGAAAAGATCGAGGCGACTTCTGCGGGCGTGAAGTCCCCGACCAGTTCTCCGGCGCGCGCCATCAGGGCATCGCAGTCCGCCGCATCGGCGAAATCCTCGATCAGAAGATAGCCGTCGTCACCGTAAGCCCTTTTCATCGCCGCGTTGATTCCGGTCGCCGCCATTTCCCGCGCGCTCATGCGAAAACGGGTGGGGTGTGGACGGGCGGCGGGATCGGTGGCGGCTGTGGTCATGAGGCGAGAAAATCCGTTCCGTGGTCCAGCGGGGCGAGGCCCAGATGCCCAGCCAGGCTCTGTCCGATATCGGCGAAGCTGGAACGGCGGCCCAGCGAGCGGGGTTTGACCTCCGGACCGAAGGCCAGCACCGGGACATGCTCGCGGGTATGGTCGCTGCCTGGCCAGGTCGGGTCGCAGCCGTGATCGGCGGTGATGACGGCCACATCGCCGGGCCGGAGCAGGGCTTCGAAGGACGGCAGGCGCCGGTCGAAGTCTTCCAGCGCGGCGGCGTAACCGGCGATGTCGCGGCGGTGGCCGTAGAGCGTGTCGAAGTCGACGAAGTTGGTGAAGACCAGCGACCCCTCGGGGGCATCTCTGGCTTCCTCCAGGGTGGCGTCGAACAGGGCGGCGTTACCGTGGGCCTTCACCGTCCGGGTCATGCCGCGGTGGGCAAAGATGTCGGCGATCTTGCCGATGGCAATCACCTCCGCGCCCCTGTCCTTCAGGCGGTCGAGCAGGGTCGGTGCCGGCGGTGGGGTGGTCAGGTCGCGTCGGTTGCCGCTGCGCTGGAACGAGCCGGCGTCCCCGCCGGTGAAGGGGCGGGCGATGACCCGGCCGATGTTGTAGGGCTCGACCAGTTCCTTCGCCACCCGGCAGACTTCGTAAAGCCGCTCCAGGCCGAAGTGGGTTTCGTGGGCGGCGATCTGAAAGACGCTGTCCGCCGAGGTGTAGACGATCGGCTTGCCGCTGCGGATGTGCTCTTCGCCCAGTTCGGCGATGATCTCGGTCCCCGAGGCATGGCAGTTTCCCAACACCCCCGGAAGATCGCAGCGCGCGATCAGGGCGTCGGTCAGGGCGGCGGGAAAGCAGGGGACTTTCCGGGGAAAGAAACCCCAGTCGTATGCGACCGGTACCCCGGCCATCTCCCAGTGACCGCTGGGCGTGTCCTTGCCGTGGCTGATTTCGGCGGCATGACCGTAGGCGCCGGTGATCTGTTCCACGCCGCTCAGCCCCGCCGGTATTTCGCCGCTGCTTTCCTGCGCCGCGCGCCCCAGTCCGAGCCGGGCGAGGTTGGGCAGCTGAAGCGGGCCTGAGCGGACTCCGGGAACATCGGCTTTGCCTTCGGCGCAGGCCCGGGCGATATGGCCCAGGGTGTTTGCACCCTGATCGCCGAACTTGACGGCATCCTCGGTCGCACCCAGGCCGAAGGAATCCATCACCAGAATGAAAGCGCGGGTCATGTCGCTTCTCCCGCAAGCCGTTCGTAAACGGCGCTGGCCGCCTTCGGCGCCGTCTCGCCCACGGTCATCGCCCGGCGGAGCTCCTTCGCTGCCGCCGCTGCCGTTTCCGCATCCCTGGCATGTACGATGGCCAGCGGCCGTTCGCCGTCGACCTTTTCGCCCAGTGCCGCAATGTCGGTGAAGCCGACGGAATGATCGATCAAATCGCTGGCCCGTCGCCGTCCGCCCCCCAGTGCGACGACCGCGACGCCGACCGCCCGGGTGTCGATCTCCGTCACAACGCCGACAGTCTCAGCGTGAACCGCCTGAACGACCGAAGCCTGTGGCAAATGTATGTCAGAATGCTCCAGAAAGTCGCCTGGACCGCCCAGCGCCGCGATCATCTGTCCAAAGATTTCGGCGGCCCGTCCGCTGTCCAGGGCGTCGCGCAACCTGACCGCCGCCGCGGCGTTATCCCCCGCGAGCCCGCCCAGCACCAGCATCTCGGAACACAGCGCCATCACCACCTCGTCCAGCCGGGGATCGCGGTGCCGGCCCGTCAGATAATCCAGCGATTCCGCCACTTCCACCGCGTTTCCCGCCGTGCGCCCCAGCACCTGATTCATGTCGGTGATCAGCGCCGTCGTCGCCATTCCGGCGCCGTTGGCCACGGCGACAAGGCTCTGCGCCAGCTCCCGGGCCATATCGTAGGAGGCCGCGAAGGCGCCGTTGCCGGTCTTCACGTCGATCACCAGCCCGTCCAGCCCGGCGGAGAGCTTTTTCGAGAGGATCGAGGCCGTGATCAGGGGAATCGACTCAACTGTCGCCGTCACGTCGCGAATGCCGTAGAAGCGCTTGTCGGCGGGCGCCAGATCCGCCGTCTGGCCGATCACTGCGCAGCCGACTTCCTTGACAACCTGTTGGAATCGTTTAATATCCGGCGCGGTTTCATAACCTGGTATGCCATCGAACTTATCCAGAGTCCCGCCGGTGTGGCCGAGGCCGCGTCCCGAAATCATCGGGACATAACCACCGCAGGCGGCAACCATCGGCGCCAGCATCAGGCTGACCTTGTCGCCGACGCCGCCGGTCGAGTGCTTGTCCAGAACCGGTCCGCTCAGGCCAACGTCGCGCCAGTCCAGCATTCTTCCGGACCGGGTCATGCCCCTGGTGAGCGCCACCCGCTCGTCCATGGTCATGCCCTGAAAGAAAACCGCCATGGCAAAGGCGGCAACCTGGCCTTCGCTGACCGTGTCGTCGGCGATTCCGCGCGCCATGAAGGCGATTTCCTCGTCGCTCAGTGCGGCGCCGTCGCGTTTCCGCCGGATGATTTCCTGCGGCAGCATGTCGTCAGTAACCTTCTTTGGCAGGCGTTGCCGCTTCGCCCTGGAGAACCGCCAGAAGATCGTTCAAAAGGCCGCTGGCGCCGAAGCGGAAGGTCTTTGGCGTGGCCCAGCCGGGACCCAGGATCTTATCCGCCAGCGCAAGATAAGCGGCGGCATCGGCGGTGGTGCGGATGCCGCCGGCTGCCTTGAAGCCGGTGTTTTTACCGGTTTCCCGGATCGCGATCAGCATGGCTTCGGCCGCTGTCAGGGTGGCGGCGATATCGATTTTTCCGGTGGAGGTCTTGATAAAATCGGCCCCGGCTTCGATGGCGTCAAGGCTCGCGGTCCCGATGTTGTCGACGGTTTCCAGCCGGCCGGTTTCCAGAATGACTTTCAGTAAAACACTTTTTCCGCAGGCGCGCTTGCAGGCTGTGATCAGTTCGCGCGCGAAGGCGCGGTCGCCTGCGAGCCAGGCTTCGTAGGGCATGACGACGTCGACTTCATCGCCTTTGTCCGCGACGATCGCCCGGGTCTCCTCGACGGCTCGGGCAATGTCGGCGGTACCGGCCGGAAAGTTGGCGACGGCGGCGACCGCGACGCCGCTTCCGGCAAGCTGTTTCTTTGCCAGGGGAACGAACTGCGGCCAGACACATACAGCCGCAGTGTGCCCGAATTCGGTGACGGCGCGTTTGCAGAGGGCGGATACCTCGGCGTCCGTGTCGCCGTCATTCAGGCTGGTCAGATCGAGCAGCTGCAACGCGCGCCGGGCAACGGTCCGGGTCCTGGCCTGGTCATTCATGGGGCTGTCCTTCAAGGAATGCGATCAGCAGTTTCTTCAGGTCCTGTGCGCCAAGCGCGGCCTTTTCCATGGTCTGGGCGTGGCTCAGGGGTTTGTTGTCGAGCCCGGCGCCGTAATTGGTAATGATGGAAAGGGCCGCAATTTTCAGGCCCATTTGCCGCGCGAGGATCACTTCGGGCACGGTCGACATGCCGACCGCGTCAGCGCCCAGGATCTTGGCGGCGCGGATTTCCGCCGGGGTCTCGAAGTTGGGGCCCGAGAACCACATGTAGACCCCTTCGTTCAGGGTGACGCCCTGCTGCCGCGCGGCCTCGATCAACTGCGCGCGGTACCCGGGATCGTAGGCATCGACCAGATCGACGAACTTCGTCGGCGCGGTGTCGCCGATCAGCGGCGAAGCCCCGGCAAAGTTGATGTGGTCGGTGATCAGCATCAGACTGCCGGGCCCGGCCCCCCTGAGCAGACTGCCCGCCGCGTTGGTGAGCAGCAGCGATTGGCAGCCGGCGGCCTGCAGAGAGCGGATCGGCGCTTTCATGGCATCGGCCTTGCCGGCTTCGTAATAGTGCGCCCGGCCCTGCATGATCGCGACAGATACGCCGCCCAGATGTCCGAGAACAAGCTGGCCTTCATGCCCCTGAACGGTCGGTCTCGGGAACCCGGGTAGATCGGCGTAAGGAATGTGTTTCGCATTCTCGACCGAATCCGCAAGAGCCCCCAGGCCCGAGCCAAGGATCAGGCCAAGACGGGGCGGGCTGTCGCCGCAAGCCTCCCGAATGATCTCTGCTGCGCTTTTATTGCTCATTTCAGATGTCCCGGTCCAAATGACAGCGGCAGAAGTTCCTCGAGCGTGACGGTCTTGCGAATGCCTTGCGGGCCACAGACGTGAATGGCGGCTGACCCGGCCGCGAATTCACGGATCTTCTGGCGGCAGCCGCCGCAGGGTGTCACCAGCGGTTCTCCCTGGCCCATGACGCAGACCTCTACAATCTGCCGTGCGCCGTCACCAACCATTGCCGCGATGGCCGAGGCCTCGGCGCAGAGACCTTCTGGATAGGCGGCGTTTTCGACATTGCAGCCGCTGTAGATCTTTCCGTTGCCGGCGCGAAGGGCCGCACCGACCGGGAAGTTCGAGTAGGGCGCGTAGGCGCGGCTCATGGCTTCACGCGCCGCGGCAATAAGATCTTCAGTCACGTTATCTCTCTTTGACGTAAGCTACTCCACTGGCCTTGGGCGCCACGGCCTTGCCGATGAACCCGGCGAGCAGGACCACAGTCAGGATATAGGGCAGGGCCTGTATGAGTTGGACCGGTATCTCGCCGACAAGCGGCAACTTTACGCCCTGAATCCGGTTTGCGACCGCATCCAGGAAGCCGAACAGCAGGCAGGCCATCATTGCCGGCACCGGACGCCACTTGCCGAAAATCAACGCGGCCAGAGCAATGAAACCCTGTCCGGCAGTCATGTTTTTCACGAAGCCGGCGTTCTGTGCCGTCGACAGATAGGTTCCGGCCATTCCGCAGAGCAGGCCACAGCACATCATGCCCTGATAACGCAGCGCCGTCACTGAAATCCCGGCCGTATCGACGGCGGCGGGGTTCTCGCCGACGGCCCTCAGACGCAACCCGAAGCGGGTCCTGTAGACCACCCACCATGTCAGCGGGACCGCCAGATAAGCGATATAGGCCAGAAGGTTGTGGCCGCTGATGATCTCGGTATAGAGCGCGCCGATCAGCGGCACATCCCTTAAGGCTTCGGCGCCGGGCCAGATCAGCGGGCTGAAGCGCGCATCGCTTGACAGTGCGGGGGTCTGGCCGCCCTGGGAGAACCAGGCGATGCCCAGCGTGACCGTCAGGCCGGCAACCAGAATGTTGATGGCGACGCCGCTGACCACCTGATCGCCCCTGTGGGTGATGCAGGCAAAGCCGTGCAGCAGGGCAAGGAACATGGAGATGCCGATGCCGGCTGCCAGCCCGGCCCAGGCGGAATTCGCAGCATAGGCCGCAGCTGCAGCCGCGAATGCGCTGGCCAGCATCTTTCCCTCCAGGCCGATGTCGACCACGCCCGAGCGTTCGGCGTAGAGACCCGCGAGCGCGGCCAGGACCAGCGGTGCGGCGACCCTGATTGTCGCGTCCAGCGTGGAGACCAGAAGGACGAGGAATTCTTCCATTACTTCAAGCCTCCGTCATGGTGTCGGGCCGGGCGGCATTGGAAAAGAGCCGCAGGAACAGACGCTCCATGCCTGGCTTGATCATGAAAGCGAGGGCACCGCTGAACAAGATCACCAGTCCCTGAATGACCACCACCATATCCCGCGTGATCTTCGGCATGTCGAAGGCAAGTTCGGCACCGCCCTGGTAGAGCGCGCCGAACAGCAGGCTGGCGAGAACGATGCCGATCGGGTGATTGCGGCCCATGAGAGAAACGGCGATACCGGTAAAGCCATACCCGGCGGTGAAATTCAGCAGCAGCCGGTGATGCACTCCCAGAATTTCGTTCAGGCCGACGAAGCCGGCGAGGGCGCCGGAAACGCACATGGCCAGGATGATGATTTTCTTCGGATTGATTCCGGCGTAGACCGCAGCGGTCTCGTTGAAGCCGACGGTGCGGATCTCGTAACCCCAGCGGGTCCGCCAGATGAAGGTCCAGACCAGGACGCAGCAGATCAGCGCCCAGAAGATCGTCAGGTTCAGCGGCGAGCGGGTGATCTCGACACCGAACCAGGCGAAGGCCTCGTGCATGAAGGGGAGCTGCGCAGACGGCGCGAATTCCCGGCTTTCCGGGGACATCTGACCTGGCTGAATCAGGACGTTGACCAGCAGATAAACCATCAGTGCCGAGGCAATGAAGTTGAACATGATCGTTGTGATGACGACGTGACTGCCGCGGTAGGCCTGCAGGTAGGCCGGAATATAGGCCCAGGCGGCGCCGAAGATCGCTGCCACCGCGATCGAGATCGGCAGGATCAGGAGGAGCGGCAGACTGCCGTCCAGCAACAGACAGGCCAGTCCGACCCCGAGGCCGCCGATATAGGCCTGACCTTCGCCGCCGATATTGAACAGCCCGGTATGAAACGCGACGGCCACGGCCAGACCGGTGAAAATGAAGTTGGTGGTGTAGTAGAGCGTATAGCCGATCCCTTCTTCGGTACCGAAGGCTCCCCAGACCAGTATTCTTACCGCTTCTATCGGGTCTTCGCCAATCAGCAGGATAATCAGACCCGAGGCAATGAAGGCCAGCAGGATGTTGATCAGCGGGATCAGGCCGACATCGACCCAGCGCGGCAGCTTTGCGGACGCGCTGCTCACGCGCCTGCTTCCTGAGTCAGGCTGTTCGCTGTGCCGGGACCGGAAGCCTGCTCATAGGAAACCGGACTGGCATTTGCCATCATCAGACCAAGTGTGCGTTCGTCGGCGTTTTCAGGCGCGACCTCGCCGACAATCCGGCCCTCGAACATGACCAGAATACGATCGCTCAGTGACATGATTTCTTCCAGTTCGACGGAGACCAGCAGGACGGCGGTTCCGGCATCGCGCATCGCGATGAGATTCTTGTGGATATATTCGATTGCGCCGATATCTACGCCGCGTGTCGGTTGCCCGACCAGCAGGACGTCCGGCTTTCGCGCCATTTCGCGCGCCAGAACGATCTTCTGCTGATTCCCGCCCGAGAAGTTTGCCGACTTCAGTTCCGGCGTCGGCGGGCGGACGTCGAAGTCAGCCATCTTCTGCGCGCAGTCCTCGATGATCGCGGTTCGATTCATCAGGATCGGACCGTTGTAGGCGGCGCTTCTGTGATATCCGAGGATCGCGGATTCGTCCGCGTCGAAAGCCATCACCAGGCCCATGCGATGGCGGTCCTCGGGGACATGCGCCAGATTGAGATCGCGGAACTGCCGTGCGTCGAGAGGACGCTCGGGCGTAACGACGGTGCCGTTGAGTTCGATCCGGCCCCTGCTCGGCGGCACGATACCGGACAGGGCTTTGAGCAGTTCGCTCTGACCGTTGCCGGAAACGCCGGCAATACCCAGGATCTCGCCGTGCCGGACCGACAGGCTGACGTTATCGACCCGCGCGATACCGTCGCTGTCGATCACCGAGAGACCCTCGACTTTGAGTGCGGTTTCACCCGGACGGCTGTCCTTCTTGTCGACCTTCAGCAACACCTTTCGGCCGACCATTAACTCGGCGAGTTCTTCCTTGCTGGTTTCCGCAGTCGTGCGGTGCGCGACCATCTCGCCACCGCGCATTACCGAGACGCTATCGGTCACGGCCATGATCTCCTGCAGTTTGTGGGTGATCAGGACCACGGTCACGCCCTGGTCTTTGAGGGCTTTGAGGATGCGAAAGAGCTGATCGGTTTCCTGTGGCGTCAGCACACCGGTCGGTTCGTCGAGGATCAGGATCTCGGCCCCGCGATAGAGCGCCTTCAGGATTTCGACCCGCTGCTGCAGACCGACCGGAAGATCGCCGGCCAGACTGTCGACAGGCACGTCCAGGCCATATTCGCGCTCAAGACGCTCCAGTTCCTCACGGGCCTTGTCGATGCCCTTGTTCAGCAGGGCGCCGCCCTCGGCGCCGAGCATGACGTTTTCGACCACCGTGAAGGGATCGACCAGCATGAAGTGCTGGTGAACCATGCCGATCCCGGCCCCTATGGCTTCGTTGGAACTGCGTATCCGGGTGATCTTGCCGTTGATCAGGATATCGCCGCTGTCGGCTTCGTAGAAGCCGTAGAGAATGGACATCAGTGTCGATTTTCCGGCACCGTTTTCACCGATGATGCCGTGGATCGTACCCTTGTTGATTTTCAGCGCGACGTTTCTGTTGGCCTGCACGGGGCCAAAGGATTTGTTGATATCCCGGAGTTCAATCGCAGTCATAGATGAACCAGTTTTGAAACGGAAAGGATGGGCGGGAATGGCTCCCGCCCATCGTCTCAAGGCTTGCCGAAATGCGCTTCAGGGCTGTTTCGCGGTTTCAGCTTCAACCGCCACAGCATTGAGTGCATGCCAGTTAATAATTGCAGCTGTTGTCCGACATATAGTCGTGGACGCTGATGGTGCCGGCAACGATATCGGCTTTCACCTTCTCGACCATCGCCCGCATCTCGGCGGTCACCAGGCTCTTGTTGTGTTCGTCCAGCGCCCAGTCGATCCCGCCTTCGGCAAGACCCAGCACCTGAATGCCGGGCTTCCAGGTTCCGTCCTGCGCGCCTTTGAAGGCGTTGTAGGCGGCGACGTCGACACGTTTGAGCATGGAGGTCAGCATGGTGCCGGGATGCAGGTAGTTCTGATTGGAATCCACGCCGATCGCCAGCTTGCCGTTGTCCTTGGCCGCCTGATAAACGCCGATACCGGTGCCGCCGGCGGCGGCATAGATCACATCGACGCCACGATCGAACTGGCTCTTGGCGAGTTCGCCGCCCTTGGAGGGATCGTTCCAGGCGGACGGGGTCGTGCCGGTCATGTTCTGGATGACTTCGATCTCGGAACTGGCATGCTTGGCGCCCTGTTCGTATCCGCAGGCAAAGCGGCGGATCAGGGGAATGTCCATGCCGCCGACGAAGCCGACCTTGCCGCTCTCGGAAACCGCTGCCGCCAGGGCCCCGACCAGAAACGAGCCTTCCTGTTCTTTAAAGACAACGGACTGAACGTTGGGCAGATCGACGACCATATCGATAATGGTAAAGCGCGTATCGGGAAATTCCTTGGCGACCTTTTCCATCGCCGGCGCCTGGGCGAAGCCGACGCCGACCACGGGATCGGCACCGCGCTGCGCCATGCGGCGCAGGGCCTGCTCGCGTTGGGTTTCGTTCGTGACCTCGAATTCCCGATAGCTGATTCCGGTTTCAGCCTTGAATTTTTCGACCCCGTTGTAGACCCCTTCATTGAAGGATTTATCGAATTTTCCGCCCATGTCGAAGACCACGGCGGGCGTTACGTCGGCCGCGCCCGAGCTGGCAGCGGACAGAAGCAGTGCTGCAGATGCGGCAAGAAGAATCTGTTTCATTCGGAAGCCTCGTTTCCCTGTAATATCGGAGGTTGCAGTTTATTGTTGTCCATTCGGCCGATTTTGTCGCGGCTGTTCTCGATGATCGACATTTGTTGTCTGACTGGTCAAGTTTTATGTTGGCGATATCGACCGCATGTCTTCAATGTCAGGCTGCGGTTTTCCCGCTGTTGATAGCCTCCGCGAAATGACAGGCGACCTTCTGGCCGGGAAAATCCCTCAGCAGTGGGCGTTCAGCCGCGCAGCGTGCTTCGGCGAAGGGGCAGCGCTGGTGAAAGGCGCAGCCGGACGGCGGATTGATCGGCGACGGCAGTTCCCCCTTCAGCTTGATACGTTCGATCCGGTGGCGCGGGTCGATCACCGGCGTGCTCGCCAGCAGTGCCCTGGTATAGGGGTGCATGGGATTCTGGAAGATGGCGTCGCGCGAACCCTGTTCGACCGGACGCCCGAGATACATGACCATCACGTCGTCGGCAATGTGACGCACCACACTCAGATCGTGCGAGATGAAAAGATAGGCGAGGTTGAATTCTTCCTGCAGATCCATCAGCAGATTGAGAACCTGGGCCTGGATGGAGACGTCCAGTGCCGATACCGGCTCGTCGGCGACAAGAATGCGTGGTTGCAGCATAAGTGCGCGCGCGACTGCGATGCGCTGGCGCTGGCCGCCGGAAAACATATGCGGGTAGCGATTGTAGTATTCCCGCCGCAGTCCGACTTTTGTCAGCATTTCCATCGCCCGTTCCCTGCGTTCCACCGCCGAAGCCGTGCTGTTGATGACCAGCGGTTCTTCCAGGATCGTGCCGATTTTCTTGCGTGGATTGAGAGAGCCGTAAGGGTCCTGAAAAACGATCTGGACGTTCTGCCGCAGCCGTTTCATTTCCTCTTTGCCGGCCTGGGTCACATCGGCACCGTCGATCAGTAACTGTCCGGACGTCGGCTTTTCGATCAGCGTTGTCACCCGTGCGAGCGTTGACTTTCCGCAACCGGATTCACCGACCACGGCGAGGGTCTTTCCGGCCTCCAGACTGAAACTGGCCTCGGCCAGGGCCTTGACCGTGGAAGCTTTGCCAAAGAACCCGCCACCGATTTCGTAATGCCGGGCCAGGGATCTGGCTTCCAGCAGCAGCGGTCTGCCGGCGGCGGTTGAGATTTTGGTTTCCGGGCCTTCGGTTTCCGGGCCTTCGGTTTCTGGGCCTGTGTTCATAGGACGCCCCCGGAAAGTGCGCTGCCTGCCGCCTCAGCCGAAATCGGTTCCTGTGGCGCCGGGAGCGGAAAGTGACAGCGGACGAAACCGTTCCTGTCGCCGGTCAGTCGCGGGGCGATCGTTCTGCACTCCTGCTGGGCGAAACGGCAGCGCGGATTGAAGAGGCAGCCATGCGGCCGGTCGCTCGCCCCCGGAACCACTCCGGGAATGGTGGCCAGACGCGTGCCTTCGATGCCGCGCTCCGGCAGGGCGTCGAGCAGGGCTGAGGTGTAGGGATGCAACGGCGCGTCGAAAAGTCCCTCCACTTCGCGGATTTCGACCTGCTGTCCCGCATACATGACGGCCACACGCTGCGCCGTCTCGGCGATCACACCCATGTCATGAGTGATCAGCGCCATGGACATGCCGCGATCGCGTTGAAGACTGCGCAGCAGATCCAGGATCTGTGCCTGGATCGTGACGTCGAGAGCGGTGGTGGGTTCGTCGGCGATCAGCAGGCGTGGATTGCAGGAAATCGCCATGGCGATCATCACCCGCTGGCTCATACCCCCGGACAGCTGGTGAGGGAAAGCACCCAGTCTGGATTCCGGCGCCGGTATGCCGACCTGTTCCAGCAACTCGATGGCCCGGTTGCGGCGCTCCATGCGCGGCAGACCTTCATGCACCTTGAGGGATTCCATGATCTGAAAGCCGACGCTGAAGCAGGGGTTCAGACTGGTCATCGGCTCCTGAAAGATCATCGCGATATCCTTGCCGACGATCCCCCGACGCTGCCTGGCGGAAATCTGCAGAAGATCGATGCCATCGAACACCAGCCGGTCGGCGGTGACCTTTGCCGTCGGCGGCAAGAGACCCATCAGGGCCAGCATGGTCACCGACTTGCCGGAACCGGACTCGCCGACAACCCCGAGCAGTTCGCCGGTATGGATATCCAGATTGAAGCCATCGACCGCACGGAAGGCGCCGTGGGCGGTCTGGAATTCGACCGAGAGCTCGCGGATTTCAAGGAGAGCCATGATCAGCTCCGCTTCAGTTTTGGATCGAGGGCATCGCGCAGACCGTCGCCCATCAGATTGAACGCCAGCACCGAAATCAGGATCGCGAGACCGGGGAAGGTCACGACCCACCAGGCGCGCAGGATAAAGTCGCGGGCTTCCGACAGCATGGTGCCCCATTCGGGAGTCGGCGGTTGCGCGCCCATGCCCAGGAACCCCAGCGCCGCGGCGTCGAGAATGGCCGTCGAGAAGCTCAGGGTCGCCTGCACGATCAACGGCGCCATGCAGTTCGGCAGCACCGTGATGTACATCAGACGGAAGATGCCGGCGCCGTTGACGCGGCTCGCGGTGACGTAGTCCTTGGAAAACTCCGTCAGCACGGCGGCACGGGCCAGACGCACGAAGTGGGGCTGCAGCACAATCGCGATCGCGATCATGGCATTGGTCAGACTCGGCCCGAGAATGGCAACGAGAACCAGCGCCATCAGCAGGCTGGGAAAGGCAAGGATCATGTCCATCAGCCGCAGGATGATGGTGCCGATGATGCCTGGGAAGAAACCGGCGACCAGCCCCAGGGACACCCCGAAGGTGAGCGAAATCGTCACGACGATCAATCCGACAAAGAGCGATTCCCGCGATCCGTGGATCAGCCGCGACAGCAGATCGCGGCCGACGGCATCGGTCCCGAGCAGGAAAGGCCAGCTTCCGCCTTCCTGCCATGCCGGGGGCTGCAACAGATGGTCGCGATACTGCTCGCTGGGAAGGTGCGGCGCCAGAACATCGGCGAGCAGGGCAACTGCGATCAGGAACAGGACGACAAAGAAACCGGCGACGGCGCCCTTGTTCTCACTGAAGTAATGCCAGAACTCCTGCAGCGGATGAAGGGGCACGGCTTCGATTTCTTCCGGGGCGCCGATCGGAAGTTTGGGGTTCGCAGAATTTTCCGTTGTCGCGGACATGAGGTTACCTCGCGTATCTGATGCGAGGGTTGATGAGGCCGTACAGCAGGTCGACGATCAGATTGACGATCATCACGATTGCGGCGATCAGCATCAGACCACCCTGGACCGAGGGGTAGTCCCGGCGGAAGATAGAATCGACCATCCACTTGCCGACACCCGGCCAGGCAAAAATCGTTTCGGTCAGGATCGCACCTGCAAGCAGGACCCCAACCTGCAGACCGATAACGGTGACCACCGGGATCAGGGCATTGCGCAGGGCATGCAGACCGACGACACGCCACGGCGGCAGGCCCTTGGCTCGTGCCGTCCGCACATAGTCCTCGCTCAGCACCTCAATCATGGCGGAGCGGGTCTGGCGGGCGATGACCGCGAGCGGGATGGTTCCCAGGACAATCGCGGGCAGGATCAGATGGCTGATGGCGGAGGCAAAGGCGCCTTCCTCGTCCGAGAGTAATGTGTCGATCAGCATGAATCCGGTGACCGGCTCGAAATAGTAGAGCACCGAGATGCGACCCGACACCGGTGTCCAGCCAAGGATTCCGGAAAAAAAGATGATGAGCAGAAGCCCCCACCAGAAGATCGGCATGGAGTAACCGGTCAAGGATATGCCCATGACGGTGTGATCAAAGGCGCTGCCGCGCTTCGCGCCGGCAAGGATGCCGGCGGGGAGGCCAATGGCAATTGCAAAGATCACGGCGAAAAGTGCGAGTTCGAGGGTGGCGGGAAAGAGCGCGAAAAATTCGTCGAAGATCGGTTTCTTGGTGACGATCGAGGACCCGAGGTCGCCTTGAAACAGTTTGACCATGAACAGCAGATACTGTTCCCAGATAGGCAGGTCGAAACCGAATTCGGCCATCAGCCGGGCATGGCGTTCCGGCTCCACACCGCGTTCGCCCGCCATCAGTTCGATCGGGTCGCCGGGCAGCAGACGGATGAAGGAAAAGGAGATGATTGTCACGCCGATGAAAGTCGGCACGAGTAAACCGATACGGGTCAAAATGAATCTAAGCATTGGTCCAGCCGAGCGATTCCGGGAGGAAAAGCCCCCCCGGAATTCTGCCTGAAGGCATTGCCTTTTTTACTTCAGGTCCACGCCGTAGAAGATGTGACCGCCAAGCGGGTCAATGCGATAGTCGACAACTTCCTTGCGCACCGGCATGAACACAACGGAATGGGCAATCGTTACCCAGGGTGCTTCTTCCTTGAAGACCAGTTGCGCTTCTTCATACAGGCGGGTGCGTTCCGCGATATCCGCAGTCTGCTTGGCTTTTTTCAGAAGATCGTCGAAGGGCCGATGGCACCAGCGGGCGCGGTTGGCTGCCGAAGCGGCGTCGCATCCCAGCAGGACATAGAGGAAGTTGTCCGGATCGCCGTTGTCGCCGGTCCATCCAAGCAACACCGTCTCATGTTCGCCTTCCTTGGAGCGTTTGAGGTACTCGCCCCATTCGAAGGTGACGATTTCCGCTTCGACACCGACCTTCGCCCAGTCCGCCTGGATCAACTCTGCCATCCGACGCGCATTGGGATTGTACGGGCGCTGCACCGGCATGGCCCAGATGTTGGTCTTCAGGCCGGAAACGCCGGCTTCGGCCAGCAGTGCCCTGGCGGCTTCCGGATCGTAGGGATAGTCCTTGGTGGCTTCGTTGTAGGACCAGATGGTTGGCGGGATCGGGTTCTTGGCGATCTTGCCGGCGCCCTGGAATACAGCATCGATGATGGCTTGCTTGTCGATTGCCAAATTCAGCGCCTGACGGACCCGCTTGTCGGTAAAGGGCGCCTTTTCCGTATTGAACGCGAGGTATCCGACGTTCAGGCCTTCCTGCTCAAGCATATTGAGGTCACCGTCGCTTTTCATCGCTTCGATGTCAGCCGGATTCGGATAGGGCATGACATGGCATTCGCCGGCTTTGAGCTTCTGGTAACGGACAGAAGCATCCGGCGTGATGGCGAAGATCAGGGTATCGATCTTGGCCTTGCCGTCCCAGTAGTCGGGATTTGCCTTGTAGCGGATGACGGCGTCTTTCTGATACTGCTGCAGCTGGAAGGGGCCGGTTCCGACCGGACTGAGATCGACCTGTTCCGGCGTTCCCGCTTTCATCATCTGATCACCATATTCAGCCGACATGATGGACGCGAAGTCCATGGCGAGATTGGCGATGAAGGGCGCTTCGGGCTGGTTCAGAACGAACTTGACCGCATAGGGGCCGTCCTTGCTGATCGATTTGATCAGCGACGGCATGCTCATGCCTTCGAAGTACTCGTACGAGCCGCCAGAAACCTTGTGATAGGGGTGGTTCGGATCACGCTGGCGTTCGAAGGTGAAAATCACATCGTCGGCGTTGAAGTCCCGACTGGGGGTAAAGTCCTTGGTTGAGTGGAATTTAACACCCTGTCGCAGGTTGAAAATATATTCCAGGCCGTCGGCGGAGGCGGTCCAGGATACAGCCAGGCCGGGAATGACCTTGGTCGTGCCGCGTTCGAACTCGGCCAGGCGGTTGAAAACCGCGTGTGAAGACGCATCGAAAGTCGTACCCGCAGTATAGAGCGACGGGTTGAAGCCTTCCGGACTGCCTTCCGAACAATAAACCAGAGTTTTGGCGCTGACCGAAGTCCCACAGGCAACGCTTGCGGCAATCGCAACCGATGCCATCCAAAGTTGGCGTCTCATGATTTAAACCCCTGTTTGTTTGATCTGCATGTTCGCCTATTCGTATTGTTTATGTAGGCGTATGAAGTGTCAGGCTAGGCGCTTCGGATGCCGTTCGTCAACGGACTTTCAGGCCAGTGGATATCCGGTCGAAGGGGGCCGGATCAGGTCGCGCAGACTTTTCAAATGGAAAAATTTCCACGCAAAGTTGCTGGCTGGTAATGCTAAGCGCATGAGACGATTGAATGATTTGGTTATCTTCGGCGCCTGCAGAGGATGATTTTCTTTGAAGTGGCTGCAGTCCGGACCGAAATAAACAAATCGCGAGAATACTTTCCCGCTCTACGGGGGGTAAGAAAACGCTTTGGGCTCAAGAATACCTGAAGGGCTGCTTCAAGTCCGGTCCTCCGGGGACGCGGGTGGCTGGGACAACACCATTGCCGGTGTCGGCACCTTTCCAAGATGTTCTCTGATCTCGGCGGCCGGATCCCTGAAATGACGGTCGATGATAACGCAGGCGACAAGATCGCCGGTCACGTTGACTACCGTGCGGCACATATCGAGCAGCCGGTCCACGCCTAGAATGATGGCAATACCGGCCGGGGGAATTCCGACGCTGTTGAGAATGGTCGCCAGAATAACGATGCCGACACCCGGCGTCCCGGGCGAGCCGATGGCGGCGCCTGTGGCCATCACCACGATCAGCAGCATTCCGACGAAACCGATGTCGATCTGGAAAACCTGCGCCAGAAAAAGCGTCGCTACGGCCTGATAGAGGGCAGTGCCGCCCATGTTGATCGTCGTTCCGAGGGGGATGACGAAGCGGGCGATCGACGGGCTGACGTTCAGCTTCTGCTCGGCGGTGCTCAGGCTGAGCGGCATGACGGCCGCCGAGCTGGAGGTCGAAAAGGCCAGCAGCAGAACCTCGCGGATCGCGCTCAGGAATTTTCGCACACTATAGTGTCCGACGACGGCAACGATCATCAGATAGACGAGAAACAGGATTGAGAGCCCGAGAAAAACCGTGACCACGTAAACGCCCGTGCCGATCAGGGCGGAAAGTCCGACACGCGCGGTAATGTGGGCCAGAAGACCGAACACCGCAATGGGTGCGAAACGCAACACCCATCCGACGATGACCATGCAGGTTGCCTGGATCGAGGCCAGAAGATCCAGAAGCGGTTTGCGCTGTTCCAGGGGCGTCATCACCAGGGCGACACCGATGATCGCCGCCGTCATCACAATCTGCAGCATGTTCCCGCTGATGAAAGTAGTGAGCGGGTCGCGCGGGAACAGGCTGGTGATGAAATCGGGAATCTCATCGGCCCTTGGCAACTGGGCCGCCGAAGGTGCGGATACCTCGCCCGCAGCGGATTTCGAGCCCGCCATCGCCGCTTCCAGGAAACCACCTTCAATATAGCTTCCCGGTGACAGGATAACCGCGGCAACCAGACCGATGCTTCCCGCAATCAGGGTGGTGCCGATGAAAAAGATGACGGTCCAGCCCCCCAGCTGCCGGAGGTTCGTGCCTGTGTCTCCGGCTGCGATGCCGCGGATGACCGAGGCGACCACCAGAGGCACGACCACGAACTGGATTGCCAGGAGGAAGAGTTTTCCCGGCAAGGCGACCCAGTTGCCGATAAGAAGGGCAATGTCAGGTTCGACCAGCCCGGTTGTCGGACCGATCAGAACACCGGTGCCGACGCCGGCCAGCATTCCGATCAGAACCTGAAGCCAGAGGCGCTGGCGTACAAGAATCCCGAGTTTGCCTGACAGATGCAGAAGCGAACGTTCGGCCGTCATGAAGGGATTGCCTTGCCTTGGGGATGACATCTGCGAATTTCACCCAACATTATAGCCAACCTCTGTGTGACGCACGCATCGAACGGCACGCGAAGTGAGTTTGGCAGGATGATCTGGTTTGTCATGGCAAACGGGAGCCGGGCGCCGGGAGTGAGGAGGTTGGTGGCAAAAGCCCGTCAAGGAAAGATCGGGTTAAATATAGCTGGAGAGTCGAGTTGCGCGAAATAAACGCATTTAGACTTCTCTCCTGCTACAGTAGGAAAAGCGCGTGAGAAATTCATGCAGAGTACAGAACGTAGATCAGAGGCATTCTGGCCATATGTAATAATACGGGGATTCCGTAGCGTATTTTTACGTGCTGGTAGTGCTTGACGAAGTATCATGCCTCCAAGTGTGAGTATCGTGATTATTCGATTGCGCTGGAATGTGACTGTGAATCCTGTTGAAGGACCGCAGGAATCAACCGGTTTTCGAACTACGAGTGATATTTGAGTATGACGCTATGCCCGGCGCCGAGGACTAGGTGAGGTCATGTTGCGCAGTAACCTGATACCGGCGGAGGTCAAGCCGCTAAAGGTTCTTCTGGTCGAGGACAATCTGTCTCTTGCGAAGCTATATATGAGTTTCCTGCAGGAAGAACCGGTGATTCTGCGTCATGTCGCCACCGGCCGGAACGCGATGGAAGCCATTAAGAGCGAGCGTCCATCGGTGATTATCCTGGATCTGCAGCTTCCCGATATGAACGGCATTGAGATTCTGAACTGGGTTCAGGATGACGGAATAGATGCCGCGGTCCTCGTGATTACCGCCGACGGTTCCCTGACAACCGCAATCGAGGCAATGAAGGCGGGGGCACTGGATTTTCTGGTCAAACCCTTCAATCAGGAACGCCTCCTCATTACACTTCGCAATGCGCTTGAGCGCCAACGGCTTACGGCAATTGTTGAAAAGGTTAAGGGCCGGTATCCGCGCGAATCCTACTGCGGCTTCATTGGCGCTTCCGTGCCGATGCAGGCGGTCTACCAGGTGATCGAATCCGCCGCGCAGAGCAAGGCCACAGTTTTTTTTACCGGCGAGAGCGGTACGGGGAAAGAAGTCGGTGCCCAGGCGCTGCATGATCTGTCGCCGCGGGCCGATCGGGCCTTCGTGCCGATCAACTGCGCCGCGATTCCCAAGGAGTTGATGGAAAGTGCCATCTTCGGCCACGTGAAAGGCGCCTTTACCGGCGCGACTCAGCACCAGCACGGTGCGGCAAAACGTGCCGATGGTGGGACGCTGTTTCTCGATGAGATCTGCGAGATGGATGCGGATCTCCAGACCAAACTCCTGCGCTTCATTCAAACCGGACGCTTTGAGCCGGTCGGCAGTTCGAAGACGGAAGCGGTCGATGTTCGCTTTATCTGCGCGACCAACCGGGATCCCTGGGTCGAAGTTCAGGCAGGACGGTTCCGCGAAGATCTCTATTACCGGCTCCACGTGATCCCTATCCAGTTGCCGCCGTTGCGGGATCGGGATGACGACATCCTTACGCTCGTACGCCACTACATCGGTATTTATGCCAAAGAGGAAGGGAAGGCCTTCCGGGATGTGTCGGACGACGCAGCGCAGGTTCTGCTCGAGTATTCCTGGCCGGGGAATATCCGCGAAATGCAGAACGTGATCCGCAATGCCGTTGTGCTTTACGACGGCGAGGTGATCGGACTGGAGATGCTGCCGGCGAAGATCGCGCAGATGGGTGTTTTGCGCGCGCCGCAGGTTGTGAAGGATGTTCGGGCGACGGTCCTGAGGACGGCACCCCGATCAGGCGACGCATTGACCTTGGCTGAGAGAATCGTGCCGCTCTGGAAACTGGAGAAAGAAGCTACGGAGCGGGCCATTGAACTCTGTGGAGGAAACGTGGCCAAAGCCGCCGCTTATCTGGGAATTTCTCCTTCGACCATCTATCGAAAGCGAGTCGCCTGGGAAGCCCACGAGTCGAATTTGAGTGACCGTACAGCCTCGCACGGGCGTGGATAGTCGCTGCCTGCGGCGCCTCTGGATCGGCTCAAAGTACAGGTATCTCGGTCAGGATAATTTTTCACCAGCTGAAAATAAAAGAAACATGGTGCTGGTAATGGCGCTTTGTAATACTGTCTTAACCTATAGGTTAAATAACTTACCTGGTCTTCTGTCATGTCTTAACTGTCTCGTGCCTTTCCAAGTCAGGCTAGGGGTGGAGATGGTGTAGACTGCAACGTTAGGATGCTGCGGAAAAAACAGTCGCGCTTTACGTACGTCATACAAAGCTGCCAAGGCTTAAGCGCGATAAGGAGGAACCAATGGGATCATCTCAGTTAGGTTTCCTGGCGCCCTGCGTGCCTTGCTTCCGATTGTCTGAAGCGCTTGCGTCCCGGATGCCGATCGCTGGCGAGCCTGCGAAGGCCAGCCGGGCTGCAATGACCTGCCAGCCTCAGAAGAAGTCCCTGCGGACAGCGGCCTTTATCCGGGCTTCTTTCCTCAACGCTGAAAGGTGGCAATCGTGATGCGGCAGACCGAGATCGCGATGCCCTGGATGGCCAGTTATCCGGAAAATCTCGACTGGCACTGTAAGATCTCCGATGAGCCCATGCCGGCGGTATTGGACCGCCAGGCGGCTCAGGGCGGCGACCGCAACTGCGTAAACTTTCTGGGCCGTATCTTCAGTTACGGTGAAATTTCAGACCTTTCGGATCGTATGGCAAAGGGCCTCCAGCAGCTGGGGATCGGCAAGGGTGATCGGGTCGGTCTGTTTTTACCGAATACGCCTTACGCCGTGATTGCCTTCTTCGCGGTTCTGAAAGCCGGCGGAATTGTTGTGAATTTCAATCCGCTCTATGCGGACGAGGAAGTTCGCAATCAGATCGACGATTCCGGCGTCAGGGTGATGGTAACGCTTGATCTCAAAATGATGCTGCCGAAGCTTCAGCGGATGCTTGGACGGCCACCGCTCGAAAAGATCATCGTCTGTTCGATGTCTGCGGCACTGCCCTTCACCAAGTCCCAGCTTTTCAAGATTTTCAAACGTCGGGACATCGTTTCCGTGCCGAAAGACGAACGCATCGTCGGCTTCGATTCGCTGACCGGGAACGACGGTGATTATGTCCGGCACGAGATCGATTCCGTGAAAGATGTTGCCGTGCTGCAATATACCGGTGGTACGACCGGTGTGCCAAAGGGCGCGATGCTTACGCATGCGAACATCGCCATCAACGCGCGGCAGGTCCAGCTGTGGGACGACGGTCCTCAGGGCCGCCAGGAGCGCGTTATGGGACTCCTTCCGCTGTTCCATGTTTTTGCCATGACGGTGGTGATGAATGCGGCGATCGTTTCGGGCGCGGAGATGATTCTTCTGCCGCGCTTCGATGTCATTACCGCTTTGAAGGCGATTGAGAAAACCAGGCCGACCCAGTTTCCCGGTGTGCCGACGCTGTTTAATGCCATCGACCAGGAACCTACGGTCAACAAGTACGACCTGACGTCGATCGGCATCTGTATCTCCGGCGGGGCACCCCTGCCATTGAAGGTCAAACAGGCATTTGAAGCCAGAGCAGGGTGCAAGCTCGTGGAAGGCTATGGTTTGAGTGAGTGCTCGCCTGTTGTCACCTGTAATCCGGTCATAGGGGTCAATAAGGAAGGCGGTATTGGACTGCCGCTGCCGGGAACGGCGATTGAGATCCGGGCCCTGGATGATCCTGACAAGATCATGCCGATCGGCGAGAGCGGCGAGATCTGCATTATTGGACCTCAGGTCATGGCGGGCTACTGGGGTCGTCCTGATGAAACCGCGCGGACCATCCGCAACGGCCGTCTGCACACCGGCGATATCGGCTATATGGACGAAGACGGCTATACCTTCGTCATCGACCGGTTGAAGGATATGATCCTCTGCAGCGGCTTCAACGTTTATCCGCGCATGATCGAAGAGGCGATCTACCGGCATCCCGCGGTCGCGGAAGTCACTGTTGTCGGCATTCCGGATGACTATCGAGGTGAAACGCCAAAGGCCTTTATCCGTCTCAAGCCCGGTCACGAACTCATGGTCGCGGAGCTGAAGACTTTCCTTCAGGACAAGATCTCGCCGATTGAAATGCCGGGTGAAGTGGAGTTCCGCGACGAGCTGCCGAAGACCATGATCGGAAAGCTCTCGAAAAAGGAACTGCTTGCCGAGGAACAGCAAAAACGGGCGGTCGCCGCGTCATGACCAAACTTCTGACCGTTACGGAACTGGCGCGTGAACTGGGTGTGACCGCGCGCGCGATCCGGCTTTACGAAGATAAGGGGCTGATCGCACCGCAAAGGGTCGGGAACCGGCGCGTTTACAGCAACCGTGACCGAGGGCGTCTGGTGTTGATTCTGCGCGGTAAACGGCTGGGGTTTTCCTTGCGCGAGATACGGGACTGGCTGGAGCTTTACGATACCGGGCTCGACCAGACCGAACAGATAAAGCGGTTGCTGGCGTTGACGCGGGAGCGGCTGACGACACTGGAGGCGCAGTACAATGATCTCGAAGCGACCATCGACGAGTTGCGTGAGATCGAGGCGGAGGCCGTGGATCATTTAACGACTAACAACGGATCGGACGAAGTCGTGGCGGAAGCGGCCGCGACGGAAGATTCAAAGCGCCGTCGAGGCAAGAGGTAACGAAAATGCACAAGAATGTGGTCATCGCGGGTTATGCCCGCTCGCCGTTTCACTTCGCGAAGAAGGGGGACCTGAAAAGAGTCCGGCCCGACGAAATGGCGGCGCAGGTGGTCAGGGGACTGGTCGAGAAAACCGGTATAGACACGGCAGACATTGAGGATCTGATTGTCGGCTGTGCCTTTCCCGAGGCCGATCAGGGCTTCAACGTCGCCAGACTGATCGGCTTTCTGGCTCAACTGCCGCTCTCGGTCGCCGGCACCACGGTCAACCGTTTCTGCGGTTCCTCGATGCAGTCGATCCATATGGCTGCCGGTGCCATCCAGATGAATGCGGGCGAGGCGTTTATCTGTGCCGGTGTCGAATCCATGAGCCGGGTGCCGATGACGGGTTTCAACCCGATGCTTCACCCCGGGCTCGCCGAGAGCTATCCGCAGGCCTACATGCCGATGGGCGAAACCGCAGAGAACGTCGCGCAAAAGTACGGTATCTCCCGCGAACGTCAGGAAGCGCTGACGGTGGAAAGCCATCGCAAGGCGGCCGAGGCGCAGAGCCAGGGCAGGCTGAAGGACGAGATTATTCCGATCGTGCAGGGAAATCATACGGTTGACAGCGACGGCTGCATCCGGCCCGGCACGACCGCCGAGTCTCTTGCCGGTCTGAAGCCGGCATTCCGTGCCGACGGTGTCGTCACTGCGGCAACGTCCTCGCCCCTGACCGATGGCGCATCGGCGGTCCTGGTGACGTCGGAAGACTATGCCAGGGCGCACGGCCTCAAGATCATGGCACGGATCAGATCCGTGGCCGTTGCAGGCTGCGCGCCGGAGATCATGGGCATTGGGCCGGTCGGCGCGACGAAGAAGGCGCTGGAGCGCGCCGGACTGAAAATCGGCGATATCGACGTTATCGAGCTGAACGAGGCTTTCTCGTCCCAGGCGCTGGCCGTTGTCGAAGACCTCGGGATCGATCTCGCGCGGGTCAATATCGACGGCGGTGCCCTGGCCATTGGCCATCCGCTCGGCGCGACCGGGGCAAGGATTACCGGCAAAGCGGCTCAGATCATGCTGCGTGAAGGTAAAAGTCTGGCGCTCGCGACGCAGTGCATCGGTGGCGGGCAGGGAATTGCCACTATTCTGGAGAATGCCGCATGACCATCGAGAAGGTTGCCGTAATCGGTGCCGGTGTCATGGGCGCGGGCATTGCGGCTCATATTGCGAACGTCGGGATCCCGGTTCTGCTGCTGGATATCGTTCCCGAGGGGGCAAGCGACCGGAACGCCGTTGCCGCGGGTGCTATCGCTAAAATGATCAAGGCCGACCCGGCGCCATTCATGTCGGCGCGTGCCGCCCGCTTGGTGACGCCCGGCAACATCGAGGATCACCTCGCCGATATCGCCGACTGCGACTGGATCGTTGAAGTCGTGATCGAGCGCCTGGACATCAAACACGATCTCTATGCAAAGATTGAGTCCGTGCGGAAAGCCGGATCGATCGTGTCGTCCAATACTTCGACCCTACCGCTGGCGAAGCTGATCGAGGGGCAGAGCGAGGCTTTCGCGAAAGACTTCGCGATCACCCACTTCTTCAATCCACCGCGTTACATGCGTCTGCTCGAAATTGTCGCCGGCCCGGCAACCCGGCCTGATGCGATTGCCGATCTGAGTGATTTCGCCGACCGGCGACTGGGCAAGGGTGTGGTCCATTGTAACGACACTCCGGGCTTCATCGCCAATCGGATCGGAACCTACTGGATCCAGTGCGCGCTGGTCGAAGCCATGGACCGCAAACTGCCGATCGAAGAGGCCGACGCAGTGATGGGACGGCCTATGGGAATCCCCAAAACCGGTGTTTTCGGGCTGATGGATCTGGTCGGTATCGATCTGATGCCTCATGTGGACAAGGGCCTGGGCGGAAACCTGCCGGCCAGTGATGCCTATCAGGAACTGCGCCGCGAACTGCCGCTGATCGAAAAGATGATTGCCGAGGGTTATGTCGGCCGTAAAGGCAAGGGTGGCTTTTATCGTCTGAACAAGGAAGGCGGTACACGGGTCAAGGAGGCGATCGATCTCGCAAGCGGCGCCTATGCGCCCGCAAGGAAGGCGCAGCTGGAAAGTGTCTCCGCGAGCCGGAATGGGGGCTTTAAGGCCCTGATGACCCACGACGATCGTGGCGGCGCCTATGCCTGGGCGGTGATGTCGGGAGTCCTGTCCTACGCGGCGTCTCTGGTGCCTGAAATCGCCGACGATGCGCCCGCCGTCGATCGGGCGATGAAGCTCGGCTACAACTGGAAATTCGGTCCCTTCGAGCTGATCGACAAGCTCGGTGCCGCCGACTTCGCCGCACGTCTGACGGATGAGGGGCGCAGCGTTCCGGCTTTGCTGGAAACGGCGGCGGCCAGCGGCGGTTTCTATCGTGTTGCTGAAGGAAAGCTGCAGTATCTCGGCGTCGATGGAAACTATGCCGATCTGCTGCGCCCGGATGGCGTTGTGCTGCTTGAAGATATCAAACGGGCCGGAGAGCCGATCGCAAGGAACGGCTCTGCCAGTCTTTGGGATATCGGTGACGGGGTGGTCTGTCTGGAATTCCATACCAAGCTGAACACCTTCGATCCGGACATGCTTAAGATGGTCAGCAAGGCGATCTCTCTGATACCGGCCAAAGGCTTCAAGGCTCTGGTGATCTACAACGAGGCCAGCAATTTTTCGGCCGGTGCCAATCTGGGACTGGCGCTGTTCGCCGCGAACACCGCCATGTGGCCGCTGGTTGAGGAAATGGTTGAGCAGGGACAAAAGTCGTTCCTCGCACTGAAACGGGCGCCTTTTCCCGTGGTCGGTGCGCCGTCCGGAATGGCGCTCGGTGGAGGCTGCGAAATCCTGCTGAGTTCCGACGCCATTCAGGCTCATGCCGAAAGCTATATCGGTCTGGTGGAAGTCGGTGTCGGTATCGTGCCGGGCTGGGGCGGCTGCAAGGAAATGCTTCTGCGCATGGCGCGCGATCCCAAGCGGCCACGCGGACCGATGCCGCCGGTGACGGCGTCCTTTGAGACAATCGGCACCGCGAAGGTGGCGAAATCGGCTTTCGAGGCACAGGAACTGGGCTTCCTGAAGGCATCGGACCGCATCACCTTCAATCGCGAACGTCTGCTTGCCGATGCCAAGGCCAAGGCACTGGAACTGGTGGCAGGTTACGAAGCCCCGGCACCTGCGGAACTGATGCTGCCGGGTCCGTCCGGTGCGGCGGCGCTGCGGCTGGCGCTGAAGGATCTGACGGCTCGGGGTATCGCAACGCCGCACGATCAGATCGTGGCCGGGGGATTGATCGAGGTGCTCACCGGGGGTCCTGATGCCGACATGACCGAGCCGGTGACCGAGGATGCGGTTCTGAAGCTGGAGCGCGAGACCTTCATGAAGCTGATCCGCACCAACGGCACGCTCGCGCGCATGGAGCATATGATCGGGACCGGAAAACCGCTGCGGAACTAGGGCCCGATTGTTTTCCCTGCATTGGTGAAAACGATCGGACACTTCGAATACGAGGAATTTGAGTATGGTAACCTATGCTGCACCGCTCGACGATATCCGGTTCGTCCTGAACGAGTTGCTGGACTACGAGAACACCATTCCGACCCTGCCAGGCTACGAGGATGCGACGTCGGATGTGGTTGAATCCGTGTTGGAAGAGAACGCGAAGTTCTGCATCAGCGAACTTCTGCCGCTTAACCTTCCGGGCGATGCCGAGGGCTGTCACTACGAGAACGGTGTCGTGCGTACGCCGAAGGGATTCAAGGAGGCCTATAAGGCCTACTGCGATGCCGGCTGGACGGGATTGTCCTGCAATCCGGAGTATGGCGGACAGGGACTGCCCAAGACTCTGCAGTTCATTGTCAGCGAGTTTATCGTTTCGACGAATCTGAGTTTCGGTATGTATTCCGGTTTGTCGCACGGTGCCTATAACGCGCTTTCGGCCTATGGCAGCGATGAACAGAAACAGGCGTTTCTCCCCCGGCTGACCAACGGCACCTGGTCCGGCACAATGTGCCTGACCGAGGCGCACTGCGGCACCGATCTTGGACTGATTCGGACCAGGGCGGAACCTGATGGCAAGGGCGCCTACAAGATCAGCGGTACCAAGATCTTCATCTCCGCCGGCGAGCATGACATGACCGAAAACATCATTCATCTGGTGCTGGCGAAACTTCCCGATGCGCCGCCGGGCAGCAAGGGAATCTCCCTGTTCATCGTGCCGAAGTTTCTGCTCAAGGAAGACGGAACACCCGGGATGCGCAACGGCGTCGCTTGCGGATCGATCGAACACAAGATGGGAATCAAGGCGTCGTCGACCTGTGTGATGAATTTCGAGGAAGCCGAGGGCTATCTGGTCGGCGAACCGCATACCGGGATGGCTTCGATGTTCGTGATGATGAATACCGCGCGTCTTGATGTCGGCATCCAGGGCCTGGGGCTGGCGGAAACCGCCTACCAGACGGCGGCCGCTTATGCCAAGGACCGCGGGCAGGGGCGTTCGCTTGGCGGTGTAAAGGCACCTGACAAGGCGGCGGACCCGATCATCGTGCACCCGGATGTGCGCAAGAATCTTTTGACGATGCGGGCCTATAACGAAGGTGCGCGCGCACTGGCCATCTGGATCGGCATGGAGGTGGATATCGCTGAAAAGCATCCCGATGCCGAACGGCGGCAGGAAGCCGACGATCTTGTCGCGCTGATGACGCCGATCATCAAAGCCTTCTTTACGGACTACGGTTTCGAGGCGACCAACCTTGGCGTCCAGATCCATGGTGGCCATGGCTATATCCATGAGTACGGTGTCGAACAGCTGGTGCGCGACGCGCGGATTGCGCAGATCTATGAAGGCGCCAACGGCATACAGGCGCTGGATCTGGTCGGACGCAAGCTCGGGCTGGGAATGGGTCGCCTGCTGCGCCGCTTTTTTCATCCCGTGGCCGCCTTTATCGAGGAAAACCAGGAATCGGCTGAGCTGATTGAGTTTGTCCTGCCTCTGGCCAAAGCCTTCGGCCGCCTGCAGCAGGCGACCGGCTGGATTGCTCAGAACGGCTTGCGTGACCCGGAAGAGGCGGGTGCGGCATCAACCGACTATCTTCGCCTCTTTGCACTGGTTGCCCTGGCTCACATCTGGGCGCGCACGGCAAAAGTCAGCCTGGAAAAGATAGACGAGCGGCCGGAGTTTTATCGGGCGAAGATTGCGGTTGCCCGCTTCTACATGACGCGGCTGTTGCCCCAGTCGTCATCTCTGTTTGCGACGATCATGGCGGGTAAATCGCCGCTGATGGAGTTGGACGAAATGGCCTTTTGAGTTCAGGGCGAACAGTTGTGGCGTGTCTAATGCCGATCGCATTACGAGAAGCGGAAACGAAAAAACACTATGGCTTTAACAAGAAGCCGTTAAACTTAGGTCCTATAATAAAAAGACTCGGAGCAGCGACGTCCACGAAGCGGTAATTCGAATGCTGGGAGGATTAGGGGGTAAAATGATGTCCATATCCGGTTTGGCGCCTTGCAAGCCCCGGCCAGGAGGGGGGCTTGCAAGAACTTCGGTGATTGCAGGAATGGGATTGGGGATGTCGGCGCTGTTTGCGTCGCCGGCCCTTGCGATCGATTTTGATTGGCACGATGGAACGATCAGTGGCTCATTCGATACCACGGTTTCGAGCGGGGTGTCGCTTCGCACACAAGGCCGGGATCATCGTCTGATCGGCGTCATTAACGGCGGAACCGCGAATTCGATCAACGGCGACAACGGTAATTTGAATTACGACAGGGGCGACATTACCTCGGCGAACGTCAAAGCGACACACGAGCTTTCGCTGAATGCCGGTGATTACGGTTTCTTCGGGCGGGCTTCATATTTTTACGACACCGCGATCATGGATTCCGACACCGAACGCACCGAACTGTCGGACACGGCGAAAAGTCGCGCCGGTCGCGACTTCGAGCTGCTCGACGCTTATGTCTATGGCGATTTCGACATTGATGATGTTCCAGTCACGCTGCGTGTCGGTAATCAGGTTCTGAGCTGGGGCGAGAGCACCTTTATTCAGAACGGCATCAATACCATCAATCCGGTCGATGTGACCAAGTTTCGTATTGCCGGTGCCGAAGTCCGCGAGGGTCTTTTGCCGGTACCGATTATCGACGTCAATATCGGCCTGACCAACAAGTTTTCAGTCGAGGGTTTTTTGCAACTCGAGTGGGATCACACAGAGATCGAGCCGGAAGGCACCTTCTTCTCGACAAACGATTTCGCGTCGCCAGGGGGAGAGTTTGTGTTCCTGG
>Ga0214472_10000760_pt1 | contig 38797 bp, 42 predicted proteins | sample RVTome_6_FD_207662 | JGI IMG/M metagenome (GOLD analysis project Ga0214472, IMG submission 207662) | Soil microbial communities from uranium-contaminated site in the Upper Colorado River Basin, Wyoming, United States - RVT140D175 | ecosystem: Environmental > Terrestrial > Soil > Contaminated >...
GCGACGAGCGTGTCACTGCCGTCATCGAGTCCTCTGAGTCGCAGTTCCTCGGTGACCGACTCGGGCTCGACGCCCCCCGTCCGCCGGGTGTAGACGATCGTCGGAGAGCCGTCGATCTCGACCACCTCGTGCAAGCGGAGTATCACGTCCGGTCCTGCCGGAATGAGCTCGATCGGATCCGTTGCACCGGCCTCCAGCCACATGATGCTGCTCGCCGACATCCCGATCTGGAACACGAATCCGCCGCTGAGATCGTCGACCGCGAGCATGATCGGACCGACTTCGATGCTCTCGACCGATTCGCCCGCTCGCACCACCGTGATGCCGTCGGCACCGGCGATCGTGGCGTCCGGCACGCCCGCCGGCGGTGCCGTGATCGAGGGAGCGGTCGACGTTGGTGGCAGCGTGGTGTCCGGGGTCGCGTCGACCGTGGCGGGTGTGCTGGTGTCTGGTCCCGCCGGGGGACCGGCCACCTGCGGATCGAACGACGACAGACCGGCGAGCACGGGTATGGCCAGAACGGCGACCGACGCCGCCACCGTCAGAGCCATGCCGGTCCGGGCGCGGCGCCTGCCACGGGCGATGACGGCGTCGATGTCACCTGACGGAACCTGGATCCGTCCGGCCTCGTCCATGAGGTTCTGGCCGAGTCGTCGATCGATGCTCATCGCTGTTCCTCCATCGTCGTGCGCAGATGCGACAGGGCCCGGTTGAGGCGGCTTTTGACCGTGCCGGGACGGATGTCGAGTGCATCCGCGATCTGATCCGTCGACCAGTCGGTGAAATAGCGGAGCACCACCACGACCCGCTGATGCTCGGGCAACGCCAACACTCGACGGACCAGTGTCGGATCGGCCGGATCCGGGTCCCGCTCACCGCGATCGACCGTCAGTCCCCAGCGCTCTCGGCTGCGCTTGCGAAGTCTCGACCTGGCCCAGTTCAGGGCGACGCGGTATACCCAGCCGGACGGATTCTCGTAGCCGCCGACCTGTCGCCACCGCGTGTATGCCCTGGCCATGGCCTCGTCGGTGGCCTCGGCGGCGAGAGACACATCGCCGCCGAGCGTGAGGGCGAGGGCTCGTACGAGCCGGTCACGCTCTGATCGGTAGAAGCCCTCGAACGATCGCACGAGCTGCGGCCGCTCGACCGATGGAGCCTCGTCGGTCGCCGCGGCATCGATTCTCTGGTCGTTCATCGCCCTCTAGACGCACGAGAGCCCTCTCGGGTTCCATGCAATGCGATCGGCTCTACTTCCCTCGGCGTGACCGTACCCGGGCGAGGTATCGGGAGAACACCGGTGCGAACTCGGGCGATTCGACGGCGTCGAGCAGCCGCTCTGCGTCGACCTCACCTGTCCGCGCCACCGCCGCGGCCGCATTCGCCTGGATCTTGGTCGTCCTCAAGGGACCGACCGGCACCTCCAGAAGCCTCGCCACGAGGGATTCGACCGCTTCATCGAGTCCACCATCGGGCGCCAGCCGCGTGAGGAACCCGCGCAGGTGCGCCTCCGTCGCCGGCATGTCCCGCCCCGTCATGACGAGGTCCTTGGCCAGCGAAGGCCCGAGCTCGGCGACGAGAAGCGGCATGGCTCCCCACCCGAGCGGGATCCCGAGTGGAACCTCGGGAATGCGGACCAGGACCGTTGGGTCGCCCACCCGGAGGTCACACGCCGCGGCCAGGGCGGCACCGCCTCCGACCACCCAGCCCTTCAGAGCCGCCACCGTGACCGCCCCGAGATCGAGAAGGGCCTCGACGGCCGCCGCCCCGGAACGGGCCCCGTCCGCCGTACGGCCGTCTGCGATCTCGTCCAGATCGAAGCCGACCGAGAACGCCGATCCCTCGGCGTCGAGGACCACGACATCGGCCGGCGAGGCGGCGATCTCGCCGCACGCCGCGGCCAGCCCCCTCAGCATCTCGGAGGTCAAGGCGTTGCCGCGCTCGGACCTGTCGAGGCGGATACGGACGACCCGACCCTCGGTCGTGACGGTGATGTGTTGCACCCGCCGACGGTACCCGCGGCGGCCGAGCCTCAGCGCTCGTAGCGGAGCACCACGAGCGCGTCCGCGGCCGACAGAGCGCCCCACACCTCACCGGGGATGCCGAGCAACTGGCGGACGGCTCCTCCGGGAACCGGAAGCGGAAAGCGCTCGAACGTCTCGGAGACGGGATCGAAGCGCACCAGCGCATGGTCTCCACCGAAGTCGGAGAGCCACACCTTGTCGGTCTCGTCGACGTACACCGCATACGCCTGCGGCGATTCGCCGGGGAGCTTCCACTCGTCCCAGGTCCCGGCCACCGGATCGAACCGCCCTACCTGTCCCGCGTTCCATTCCGCCACCCAGACCATTCCCGACGAATCCGACCACACGCGTCGCGCTCCCTGGCCGGGCGTGGGGGGATCGATCCGTTCCGCCTCGCCCGTCCCGGTGTCGATCCGGGCGATGTGACTCTCCGCCAGCGATGCGTAGAAGACGTCGCCGTCCGGGGTGGCGGTGATGCCGTAGGGTCCCGCCCCGCCCGGCGCCTCGAAGACGTCCACCGCCTCCGTCCGCGGGTCGAACCGGCCGTACACGCCCGATTGCCCGGTGAACCAGAGGACACCGTCCCCGTCGAACGCCGCCGTGTTGAGCCGGGCGCCGCGGATCCCGATCGGGAAGAGGTCGACCGCCGACGAGATCTCGTCCACCCGGATGATCGCATCGAGTCCGCCGTCCGTGATCCACGCCGCGCCGTCAGGACCGACGACGACGCCATGAGGCGTCGAACCCGCTCCGAGTGGAATCTCCTCGACTTCGCCGGACGCCGGAGTGAGACGACCCAATCGCCCTGTGCCCTGGGCCGTGTACCAGATGGTCCCGTCGCCGGCGGGTGCGACATCGTGTGGTCGACTCCCGGCAGGAACCTCGTACACCTCATATCCGATCACCCGTGGGATCGACGTCGACGACGGCTGAGTGGTCGTGACCGGTGGCGGCGCGGTGATCACCGCCGCGGTCGAAGGGTCGTCCGGGGTCGTGGACGCGACCGGCGAGGACCCGCCGGCATCGCAGGCGGCCAGGACGACCATACCGACGGTCACGGCGCGACGCATCGTCACCGGTCCGACCCTACCGGAGGGCGGAACGTGGGTCGGCCCGTCCGCATCTGCGCGAACGGGCGACGAACGGAGGTCACACGAAGAGGAGCTGCGCCCCTTCCGATAGCTCGATGAAGTCGGTGGCCGAGATGATGCCCTCGACCCTGTCGTAGAGGTCCTTCTCGTCGAGGTGCATCATGTCCGCCGACATCCGGCATGCCCACAAGTGACCGCCGGCGTCGGTGATCATCTCCAGGAACTCGGGTACGTCGGGCACGTCGATGCCTTCGATCTGCTTCTTCATCATGTGGGTGGCGAAGGCGGTCATGCCCGGTAGCCCCATGAGCGCCGGCGGCATGTGGGTCGCCGGGTTTCCGACCGGTGAGAACTTGAGGTGCGCCATCGTCTCCCGATTGATGATGTCGAAGCCCCAGAACGTGAAGAACAGGTGCGTCTCGATCCCCTCGCCGAGGGCGGCGTTCGCCAACACGAGGCCCGGATAGGCCATGTCAAGCGAGCCCTTCGAACAGACGATGCAGAGCTTGCGACCCGTGGTGACGTCGTCGTCGAACACGGGTACGGGGGCGGATTCCACTGTGAGTGTCATGGGTGCTTCCTTCAGACGCAGCCGACGGGCTTGGGCAGGCCGGCGACGTACGACATCTTCTTGGCGGGCTTCTTCGGGAACAGCGCGAACATCTCCTTGGTGGAGATGCCGCCCTCGGTGGCCATGCGGCGCAGCGTCGGGGTCTCGCCGGTGGCGGTGTGGTCGGCCCGAGCGAACTCGATGGCCCTCCAATGAGCCGGGGACAACTCCAGGCCGATGTTGGAGGCGAGCACCGCCGCCAGGGCTTCGTCCCATTCGGTCGGGTCGGTGAGGAATCCCTCCTCATCCACATGGATCTCTCGATCGCCGAGCGTGGCGACAGTCATACCTTGATCTCCTCTCGAGATGGCTGGACTTTTCCGGCCATCGACATCGCGTTGGGAACGGGAAGCGGACGTCCCCGCAGGAGCGCCCGCCAGTAGACGGTCTCGAAGGCCAGCTTCGCCCAGTGGTTGAGCCGGGTCTCGCGCATCAACCGCAGCGGGCCGAACCCGGGAACGGGATAGACCCCGGGGAGCGGCTCCGTGTCGTAGTTGAAGTCGATCAGCAGAGCCTTGCCGTCACCGGACTCGACGAAGCAGTTCGCATGCCCGTCGAAGGAATGGCTCATCGGGCGACCGGAAATGTGCTCGACGAAGTTCTCGACGAACACCTCGACCGAGAAGTGAGCGGTGGAGCCGGCTTTGGATGTCGGGAGCGCGGCGGCGTCGCCGATGGCGAAGACGGCGTCCTGACCGACGGCGAGGAACGTGTGCTGGTCGACTCTGACGTGGTCGAGTTCGTCGCCCAGTCCCGACCGGCCCACGAATGCAGCCCCCATGTTCACGGGGACCGTGACGAGGAGGTCGTACGGGATCCTGCGTTCGTCGTAGGAGACGAGCGCTCCCTCCTCGACGGACTCGATCATGAAGTCCGGCTCCAGGGCTATGCCTCTCGACTCGAGCATGCCCCCCAGCTTCGCCGCCGCGATCGGCTTCGTGAACGCACCAGAGAGCGGCGTCACGTAGACGATGTCCACCAGTTCCCGCATGTTGCGCTTCTTGAAGTGATCGTCGGCGAGGAACGAGAATTCCAGGGGAGCGACCGGGCACTTGATCGGCATCTCGGCAATGTGGACGACGAGGCGTCCTCCCTCGAACCGGGCCAGGGCGTCGCGCAATGCCGTCGCTCCGGCCAGCGTGTAGAACTCGTGGACCGTGTCCCTCCACCCGAACTCCGTGAGCCCGGGAGTCATGTCCGGACGGGGGCTGGTCCCGGTGGCGATCACGAGCTGGTCGTAGCCGATGATCGATCCATCCTCCAGCACGATCCTCTTGGCGTCGGGTTCGACCCGATCCACCTGGCCCCGGGTGAGGGTGACGCCGCGGGGAAGGTGGGATTCGATCGGTTTCACCAGGGACGACGGTTCCGCCAGACCGAAGGGAACGAACAACAGGCCTGGCTGATAGAGATGCGTCCAGGACGGATCCACCATCTCGATCTCCCAGTCGGCGGGCAGCCGCCGCGTCAACATGTTGGCGATCGTGGTGCCGGCGGTTCCCGCACCGAGTATTACGAGGCGTTTCACTTGGCTCCTCTCGTGTGCGGTCAACGTACGAGCGGAGGCGACCGTCGACTCAGGGGAGAATGGCCCGATCCGACGGAGGAAGTCCTCTCTGTCCGGGGCGAGGGCCAGGCCGAATGAGGCACTTCGGCCCCCATGGACAGGACCGTTGCGTCACACGCATTCGCTCCGGAACGACGAAGATCAGGGTGTAGGAGACCACAGGAGGACACGATGCGTGTCAGCGAACTGATCGGAGGACCCGTCTACTCGTGCACCGAGGACACGGACGTCCGGGAGGCGGCCCGCCAGATGCTGGCCGATGACGTCGGTTCCCTCGCCGTGCTGCGGGACGGTGACCTCGTGGGCATCGTCACGGACCGTGACCTGATGCGGGAGCTCGCAGAAGAGCATCCCGGCAGCCGTAACGTCGGCGAAGCCATGACACCCAACCCGGACTCGCTCGAGCCGGACCTCGACGTGGAAGACGCGGCCAGCTGGATGATGGGCGCCGGGTACCGCCATCTGCCGGTTGTCGAAGATGGCCGGCTGGTGGGCATGCTGAGCATCAAAGACATCCTGTGGGCGCTCACGGATCGCGGCTGAAGTGATCGGCGCACAGTGAGCTTCGGGCAGCGGGCCATCGTGGCCGCACCGCGCGCCCGTGGCATGGCGCCGATGTGGCGGCTGACCGACGGAAGGAACGAATGATGGAGCCCGCACCTGTCATCCCCAGGGTCGAACCGGCCACGGCGATGCTCGACGGCAACGAGGCAGCGGCGCGCATCGCCTACTCCGCCAGCGAGGTCATCGCCATCTACCCGATCACACCGGCCTCGCCGATGGGCGAGTACGCCGATGCCTGGTCGATGGCCCGCAGACCGAACTTGTGGGGTGTCGTGCCCGAGGTCATCGAGATGCAGAGCGAAGGCGGCGCCGCCGGAACGGCCCACGGCGCCCTCCAGGCAGGAGCGCTCAGCACGACGTTCACCGCCTCGCAGGGGCTGCTGCTCATGCTCCCGAACATGTACAAGATCGCCGGTGAGCTCACGCCCATGGTCATCCACGTGGCCGCCCGCTCGATCGCCACCCACGCCCTCTCGATCTTCGGCGATCACTCCGACGTCATGGGAGCCCGGCAGACGGGCTTCGCGATGCTGGCCTCGAACTCCCCGCAGGAAGCACACGACCTGGCGCTCATCGCCCACTCCGCCACGTTGCGCTCGCGGGTTCCGTTCCTCCATTTCTTCGACGGATTCCGGACCTCGCACGAGATCGGAGGCGTCACGCTCGTGCCCGAGCTGACGGTACGAGAGATGCTCCACGAGGAACTGATCATCGATCATCGCCTGCGGTCGCTGAATCCGGCACGCCCTGTGATCAGGGGTACGGCTCAGAACCCCGACGTGTTCTTCCAGGCACGGGAGGCCTCCAACACGTTCCATGACAACGTCCCGCGCATCGTGGCCGAGGAGATGGACCGGTTCGCGGAGCTGACCGGTCGTCGCTACGCCCCCTTCGACTACGTCGGGGCATCGGACGCCGACCGCGTGGTCGTCATCATGGGCTCGGGGGCGGGGGCCGTGCGGGAGGCGGTGGCCGCCGCCGTCTCCGCCGGTGAGAAGGTCGGCGCGGTCATCGTCCGGCTGTACCGCCCATTCGACGCCTCCGCCTTCTGCCGCGTTCTGCCCACCACCGTCTCTTCGATCTCCGTGCTCGATCGGACCAAGGAGCCTGGGGCGATCGGAGAGCCCCTGTATCTGGACGTCGTGGCGGCTGTCGCCGAACGATGGTCCGGCGCCCGGCCCGAGGTCAGCGGAGGCCGATACGGACTGTCGTCCAAGGAGTTCACCCCGGCGATGGTGCGAGCCGTGTTCGCCGAACGGCGGGCGCCGGAGCACCACTTCACGGTCGGCATCTACGACGACGTCACCCACACGAGCCTTCCATTCGACCGTGACGACTGGCACGAGCCGGACGACGTGATGCGGGCGGTCTTCTACGGCCTCGGCTCCGACGGCACGGTGGGAGCCAACAAGAACTCGGTCCGCATCGTCGGCAACAGCACCGCTCTCCACGCCCAGGGCTACTTCGTCTACGACTCCAAGAAGTCCGGCTCACAGACGGTCTCGCATCTCCGATTCTCTCCCCGCCCGATCGAGTCGACCTACCTCATCGACGAACCGACCTTCATCGCCTGTCACCAGTTCGCGATGATCGACCACATGCCGCTGCTGGAGCGGACCGTTCCCGGTTCGACGATGCTCTTGAACAGCCCCTTCGCGGCGTCGCAGACCTGGGATCGGCTTCCCGCCGCGGTCAGACGCACCATCGTCGATCGACGCCTGCGGTTGTGGGTGGTGGACGCCGAGCGGATCAGCCGCGAGGAGGGTCTCGGCATGCGGGTGAACACCGTCCTCCAGGCGTGCTTCTTCGCGCTGACCGACCTGCTGGGAATCGAGGACGCCGTGGCTGCGATGAAAACGGAGATCGCCCATACGTACGGGAAACGGGGAGAGACCGTGGTACGGCGCAACCATGCGGTGATCGACCGGGCATTGAGCGCCCTCGAGGAGGTGCCCGTACCCGACACCGCCCCCGATGCTCCGCCGCCGTTCAAGGCCCTGGCCGACGCCCCCGACTTCATCCAGCGTGTCACCGCCCGGTTGATCGCCGGTGAGGGCGACATGCTTCCCGTTTCTGCGCTACCGGTCGACGGGACCTTTCCCACAGGAACGGCCAAGTACGAGAAGCGTGGTCTCGCCTCCGAGATCCCCATCTGGGATCCGGAGATCTGCATCGACTGCGGTCGGTGCGCCCTGGCCTGCCCGCACGCCGCCATTCGCCTGAAGGCATACCTGCCGGATGCCCTCGCCGGGGCGCCCGACGGCTTCGCCTGGAAGGAGGCCTCGGGTCGCGAGCTGACCGGGCGGTACCTCACCATCCAGGTCGCACCCGACGACTGCACCGGCTGCGGAGTCTGTGTCGACGTCTGCCCCGCCGTCTCGAAGGAGGTCGCATCGCACAAGGCCATCAACATGATGCCGATCGCCGAGCACCTCGCGGTGGAACGGGAGCGATTCGACCACTTCCTCACCCTCCCGTCGGCGCGTCGCTCCGAAGTGAACCTCGCGTCGGTGAAGGGATCACAACTCATCGACCCCCTCTTCGAATTCTCCGGCGCATGCGCCGGATGCGGCGAGACGCCGTACCTGAAGCTGGTGAGCCAGATGTTCGGTGATCGGATACTCGTGGCCAATGCCACCGGGTGCTCGTCGATCTACGGCGGGAACCTGCCCACCACGCCCTGGGCAAAGGATGTCGCAGGGCGGGGACCGGCATGGGCGAATTCGCTCTTCGAGGACAACGCCGAGTTCGGTCTCGGGATGCGTCTCGCCATCGACCAGATGGAACAGGACGCCCGCCTCCTGGTGACGGCGCTTCTTCCCGACCTCGGTCAGCTCGGTGTCGACATCCTCGACGCCGCCCAGGACACCGAGGAGGAGATCGAGGCCCAACGCGAGCGGGTGTCACAGATGCGCGCGCTCCTCTCGTCCGTCGATGGGATCCTCGCCCGCAGGCTCGACTCGGTTGCCGACGGGCTCGTCAGGACGGGCGTGTGGATCGTCGGGGGAGACGGCTGGGCCTACGACATCGGCTTCGGCGGACTCGACCACGTCCTCGCCTCCGGGCGGGACGTCAACATCCTGGTGCTCGACACCGAGGTGTACTCGAACACCGGCGGGCAGGCGTCGAAGGCCACCCCTCGAGCCGCGGTCGCCAAGTTCGCCGCCGGCGGCAAGACCACGGGAAAGAAAGATCTCGGGCAGATGGCCATGAGCTACGGAAACGTCTTCGTCGCCCAGGTGGCCATGGGAGCGAACATGACCCAGACGGTGAGGGCGTTTGCCGAGGCGGAGCGTCATCGCGGCGTGTCGCTCATCCTGGCCTACAGCCCGTGTATCGCTCACGGGATCGACATGTCCACCCAGATGTCGCACCAGGGCAAGGCGTCGGAGTCCGGCTACTGGCCCCTCTTCCGTTACGACCCGGCGCGAGAAGAAGAGGGCAGGCCGGGCCTGCGTCTCGACAGCCGCACTCCGACGATCCCGTTCGCCGAGTTCGCCCGCGAGGAGGCGCGCTTCTCGATGCTGCGGGCCGCCAACCCGGAGCGGGCGGAGGCCCTTCTCAAGCGAGCCCAGCAGGACATCGACGATCGCTGGCACCTGTACGAGCAGATGGTCGAGATCCATCGCACGGCCGAGTACTCGGAGGTGACCGAGTGAACACGACACCCGACCTCACGACCGAATACCTGGGATTCACGCTGGCCCACCCGGTGGTCCCGTCCTCCTCCCCCCTCACCGGCGACCTCGACACCTTGCACGAACTCGTCGAGGCGGGGGCGCCGGCTGTCGTGCTCCCCTCGCTGTTCGAGGAGCAGATCGAGCTGGAGACTCTCGCGTTCCACTTCGGACTCGAGTTCGGGGCGGGCGCCAACCCCGAGGCGGCCACCGGCTACCTGCCGGAACTGCACGAGTACAACACCGGTCCGCACGAGTACCTCAGGCTGGTCCGTGACGCTTCCGGCGAGCTGGGTGTTCCGGTGATCGGAAGCCTCAACGGTGTGTCGCCCGGCGGCTGGACGCGGTACGCACAGATGCTCGAGGATGCCGGGGCGTCGGCCGTCGAGCTGAACCTGTATTTCATGGCGACAGATCTCGACGAGTCGTCGACCGACGTGGAAGCCCGCTGCCTGACGCTGGTCGAAGCGGTCAAGTGGGTGGTTGGCATCCCGGTGGCGGTGAAGCTCAGCCCGTACTTCTCTTCCATGACATCGATGTCCGAACGACTGGCGTCTGTCGGAGCTGACGCCCTCGTCCTCTTCAACCGCTTCTACCAACCGGACATCGACCTCGAAACCCTCACCGTCGCACCGCGGCTCGTGCTGTCCTCTCCCGACGAGGCCCGGCTCGCCCTCCGTTGGATCGCCATCCTCCACGGTCAGGTCGACACCCAGTTGGCGGCGACAGGCGGGATACATGGCTGGACCGAGGTGGCGAAGATGATCCTGGCAGGCGCCGACGTGACGATGATGGCCTCCGCCCTCCTGCGTCGTGGCCCGCAGGCGTTGGGCGAGGCGGTGGACGGTCTGCGCGACTGGCTCGCCATCAACGAGTACGACTCCGTTCGCCAGGCGCGAGGGAGCCTCAGCCGAGGCTCGGCGCCCGATCCGGACCAATACGCCCGCGCCAACTACATGGCCACGCTCGTCTCGTACTCGAGCGACTGGCGACATGGGAGACACACCGGGTCGCCGGGCTCAGGCGAAGAACCAGGCGGCTTCCCGGTGACGTGAGACGTCCAGGCCCCGCACATCGGCACAGGCGCGGCGGAGGTCGACTGGCACGATCTCGTCACCAGACACTGCCATCATGATGCCCGATCGGCCTTCGAGCGCCATCTCCGCCGCACCCACCCCCAGTCGAGTGGCGAGGATCCGATCGAATGCCGTCGGTGTCCCCCCACGCTGGAGGTGACCGAGGGCCATGGTCCTGGCTTCGAACCCGGTCAGCGTCTCGAGACGGGCGGCGATCGTCTCGCCGATGCCTCCCAGTCGGTCGAACCCGAAGGCGTCGACACCGGAGATGCGGCTCCCGCCCTCGGGTGCGGGGACGCCCTCGGCGACAACGACGATGGAGTAGGTGTGTCCGCTCTGGTGCCTGCGCCGCAATCGAGCAGCGAGGTCCTGGATGTCGTACTCCGACTCCGGGACGAGAATCGCCTCGGCGCCTCCGGCCATCCCGGCGTACGTTGCTATCCAGCCGGTCGTCCTCCCCATCACCTCGACGACCATCACACGATTGTGGGCCTCTGCGGTGGTGGTGAGCCTGTCGATGGCGTCGGTGACGATCTGCACCGCGGTGTTGAAGCCGAAGCTGACATCGGTGCCTCCGATGTCGTTGTCGATGGTCTTGGGCACGCCGATCACACCCAGGCCGTCGTCGTCGATTCGAACGGCGGTGCGCAGCGTCCCGTCACCGCCGATCACGACCAGGCGATCGATGCCGACCCGCTCGACGGTCTCACGGATGGACTCGTACCCGTCGCCGTGGACATAGGGATCCACCCGGGAGGTTCCGAGGATCGTCCCGCCACGGACCAGTATCCCCCGCACGTCGTTCCGATCGAGCGGCCGGTACCTGCCTCTCATCAAGCCCTCCCAGCCGTCCTCGAACCCCACGACCGTCGCACCCCCCGCCGTCGATCGGGCGACGACACCGCGGATGGCGGCGTTCATTCCCGGGCAGTCTCCCCCGGCCGTCATGACCCCGATCCTCATCCCCGCGCACCTCCGTGGCTTCTGCTTCCCGCATGTTGGTCTGTCGGGAGGTGGTTCACGAGCCGGCCACCGTCCGTTCGTCGTGCGCAGGACCAGATCGGCAGGCCGGAACCGGTCCGGGTCGATTGCCTCTAGCTTGTGCGGACCCGAAGCGGCATGCTGGGACGGTCCAACCAAGAGCGAGGAGAGGTCTAGAGATGAGCATCATCGCCGCGGTCGATGGTTCACCCGTTGCGTCCGACGTTCTCGCCCGCGCAATCGAGCAGGCCAAGTTCACTGGTTCGACACTGCACGTGGTCCACGTCTTTCAGCCGCCCGCCGTCGTGTACGGCATGGCCGGCGCCTACATCTTCGAAGAGACGGCGCTCGCCGAGGCGGAGCAGAAGGCCGTCTGGGACAGGGTCGAACCCGAGCTCGAGAAGTCCGGCTTGAAGTGGGTTCGGACGGATCTCACCGGGTACCCGCCATCGGTGATAACCGAATACGCCGCCGAAGTCGCCGCCACGCTGATCGTGGTCGGAACCCGCGGACGGGGCGAGTTCCGCTCGCTCGTCCTCGGGTCCACCAGCCACGGCGTCATCCACAACAGTCCATGTGACGTGCTGGTGGTCAAGTCCACGACCGAGGAGTGAAGCCGCGGCAGCGGTGGCACCGGCCCTGACGATTCAGAGCGGCAGCGGCAGCGCCACCGCCACGGCCATCCCCGCCGCGATCATCGTCACCATGCCTCCACCGCGCAGCGCCACGATCCCGGCCACCGCCAGGGCGACGACTCCCTCGACGCTGATGCTGCCGCCGGCGGCGAGAAAGCTCCCGACGAGGGCGGCCAGGATCGCCGGCTTGGCGTGACGCATGGTGCGTTCGAGTGTTGCGGGAAGTCGGGCGGACCCGACGATGAAGACCGAGCGCATCGCCAGCGTGCCTCCGCCGACGATCGACATCAACAACATGTCACGCATCTTGGCGCCTCCGGGCAAGGGCTCCGGCCCCGGTCCCGGCGACGATCGCGACCACCATTCCGATGCCGGCCGGCAGCGCCGCGCCGGCGATCGCCGCCAGCAGGCCCACACCGGCCGCCACCCGGGCGGGACGGTCGGTCAGGCCCGGGGTCACCATCGACAGGAACAAGATCGGAATCGCCAGCGACAGCGGAAGGGACGTCGGGATCACGGGGCCGAGAACGATGCCCGCTCCCACGCCGAGCATGTAGGCCGACCAGAGAACGGCCATGGCCGACAGGTAGTACGACCGTACGTACCGCTCACTGCGATCGACCACGGAGGTCGCCAGCGCATAGAGCTGATCCACCAGCGCATAGGCGGCCACCCACCGGAACCAACGGGGCTGGGTGCGGAGCGACGGTGCTAGCAGTGCACCGTAGATCAGGCTCCGCGAGTTGATGAGCAGTGCGGTGACGACCGTTGCGAAGAACCCGGCCCCAACCGTGATCGAGGCTGTAGCCGCCAGGTGGGCGGAGCCACCGGCCACGATCAGTCCGCTGAGCCAGCCACCGAGCTCCGACATGGGGCTGGCTCCGATGGCCACGCCGATCATGGTCGCGAAGGGCAGTACGCCGACTGCCGCGGGAGCCATCTGGCGGACGCCGTCGAGGGCGGGTGACGACGTGACGGTCACCCGAGAAGCGATGGCGGTCATGCTGCCACCACCTCTGCAGGCACTGGGACGCGAACCGGGAGCCGGCCCACGAGTAGTCCGAACTCGAACCGGAAGGCAGCCCCCATGCGGCGGAACATCTTCACGCTGGCGGCGTTCTCCGGGTGAATCATCAAAGCGACGGAGTCGATCCCGTCTGCACCGGCGACGGCGAGCGCCACATCGACGAGAGCCGACCCGATGCCTCGCCCATGCATGGCATCGACCACGGCCACCGACAGCTCGTGATCTCCCCTCTGGTCGGCGACGAGCCTGACCACGCCGACCGGGCGATCACTCACGTACGCGGCCCAGGCCCGGTGCCGGACGCCGTCGACGTCGGCGAGCAACCGTCGCATCGAAGGCGAGAGCCTCGGCATCGCCTGAAGAACCCGGTGGTACCGGGATTCGGGAGACAGCCCGTCGACGATCCGCTGGACGAGGAGCTCGTCACCGTGCCGGACCGGACGGATGGCGATCTCGAATCCGAGATCGTGGCTTTCTGTCGATTCGTTCCACATCATGACCCCAACGTATGGATCGGCCGCATGCCGGGAATCGGTAGGTGTCACCCATATCGGTTTGCCGACGTCGACGAACCGAGCCGGGACCCCCCACGGGTTAACGTCGACGGCCGTGGATCTGCTCGAACGTGACGCTGCGACCGGTGTGCTCACCGCAGCCCTGGACTCCGCCGGGGGCGGCGCCGGTCGTCTGGTGGTCGTCTCGGCCGAGGCCGGCGGCGGCAAGACGTCGCTGATGCGCGCCTTCCTCGAGCAGGGGGCGCCGCCCCGGTCGCTGTGGGGTGGATGCGATGATCTGCTGACACCCATCCCGTTCGGTCCACTGCTGGAACTGGCCAGATCCGCCGACCCGGGACTGGAACAGGCGCTGTTGAACGGCGAACGCGACCGGGCATTCACCCGCCTCCTCGACCTCCTCGAACGCCGGCCGCACCCCGTTGTGGTGGTCATCGAGGACGTGCAGTGGATCGATCAGGCGTCGGCAGACACCCTGGCCGCCGTCGCCCGGCGGATCGACCGCCTCCCGGCTCTCCTCGTTCTCACAGTCCGACCGGAGGGGCTCGGAGTCGACCACCCACTGATCCGCCGGACTCCTGCGTCGGCCATACGCCGGGTCGAGCTCGATCCCCTTGACTCTGCAAGCCGTGTCCCGGCTCACCGATCCGCTCATGGGCGACTCATGCCCAACTTGTGCGTCCTCAGACCGGCGCGGCGTCCACCTCCGAGAGCGAGCCGGTGGTCGGTTCGTAGACGAAACCTCGGATGTGGTCTTTGTACGGCACGAACGGGGTCATCTGCAGCCGGCGCATCGAATCCTCCACGTCCCGATACGGATCGGTGAACGCCTCCAGGGCCCATCCGGGCTTGAGCCCGACCTCGGCTTCGAGTTCCGCTTTGAACGTCGACTCCTCCACCTTCTGGAGCCCGCAGTCGGTGTGATGGAGGAGCACGATCTCCCGAGTGTCGAGCAGTCGCTGCGACAGGCACAACGACCGGATGACATCGTCGGTGATCACCCCTCCGGCGTTGCGGACGATGTGGGCCTCCCCGACGCCCAGCCCGAGGATCTGGAACACGTCCATGCGGGAGTCCATGCACGCCACGATGGCCAGGCGCCGCGTCGGCGCCACCTGCAAGTCGGCGCCGTCGAACCTGGCGGTGTACGCCGTGTTGTGCGACAGCAACTCGTCGGTGTTCGGCTGAAACGACATCTTCGCTCCATGGTCGGCTGGGCTGGAGGTCGTGACCGTATCGCGGCTGTGGCACCCGGTGACCGCCGTGCAAGCGCGCCCTACGATCCTTCGATGCGCGTCGCCGCCGGCTCCGTCGTCTTCGATGTCGAGGCGGTGGTCTTCGACAAGGACGGCACGCTCATCTCGCTCGAGTCCTACTGGCTGGAGCCGTCCCGACGATGGGTCGAGACGGCCGCCGCCGGATCGCTCGAGGTGATGGTCGCCCTCGAGGAGCGTCTCGGTCTCCTGCCCGACGCACTCGACCCGGAGGGACCGTTGGCCACGGCATCCCTCGAGGATCTCGTCGCCCTCACCACCGACACATTGGCGAGCATCGGCGTGCCGGCGGCCGCAGCCCGCTCCCGCGCTGCGCTCGCCCGTAGCAGGGCCAAAAGTCTGAGCGCCTCCCTCTCCCCCGTCGCGATCGGTGACGTCCGTGGCGGACTGCAGCTTCTCGCCGCTGCCGGTCTGAGACTCGCCGTCGCAACGACCGATGACGAAGCCCCCACACTGCAGGCCCTCCGATGGCTGGGTATCGATGACCTCATCGACTTCGTGGTCGCGGCCGACGGCGAGATCCCCCCCAAGCCAGATCGGGCCGTACTGAAGTCGATCGCCGACCGGTTCGGGATCCTGCCGTCGTCGCTGCTCATGGTGGGCGACAGCCAGCGCGACTCCGACACGGCGCGCGCCGGAGGAGCAGCGGGGTTCGTGCTCGTCTCCCCCGACGGTTCGTCACGCATCGTGGCAGACGCCGTCGTGACATCGGTCGACGAGATCCAGCCGACCCCGCCCCCGGCCGAGCCCTAGGATCGCCGGTCCCACAGCGACAGGACGACTGCGGTTGCGACACGTCGAGAGCCGGCCACTGATCGAGGAAGCCAACGTGTGGATCCCGATGTCGGATGGCACCCGCCTCGCCGCCCGCACGTGGCGTCCGACGGATCCGACACCGGTTCCCGCCATCTTCGAGTACCTGCCCTACCGGAAGCGATACGGAACCGTGGCGCGTGACCTGTCGACGCACCCGTATCTGGCAAGCCACGGCTACGCCTGCGTGCGGGTCGACATCCGTGGCAGCGGCGAGTCCGATGGGGTGCTCACCGACGAGTACCTCCAGTCGGAACTGGACGACGGCGTCGAGGCGATCGACTGGATCGCCTCCCAACCCTGGTGCGACGGCCGCGTCGGGATGATGGGGATCTCCTGGGGAGGGTTCAACGGCCTCCAGATCGCCGCCTTGCAGCCCGAGCCGCTCGAGGCGATCGTCACGCTGTGCTCCACCGACGATCGCTACGCCGACGACATCCACCACATGGGCGGATGCCTGCTCGCCGACAATCTCTCGTGGGCTGCGGTGATGTTCGCGTTGAACACGATGCCCCCCGATCCGGAGCTCGTCGGCGACCGCTGGCGTGAGATGTGGCTCGAGCGCCTCGACGGCAGTGGTCTGTGGCTCGACAACTGGCTTCGTCATCAACGACGCGACGCCTTCTGGCGACACGGATCGGTGTGCGAGGACTACACGGCCATCCGCTGCCCGGTGTACGCAGTGAGCGGATGGGCCGACGGGTACTCCAACGCAGTGTTCCGGCTGCTCAACCACCTCGACGTTCCCCGCAAGGGTCTCGTCGGACCGTGGAGCCACGCCTATCCGCACATTGCCCGTCCGGGACCGGCGATCGGTTTCCTGCAGGAGCTCCTCCGCTGGTGGGATCACTGGCTGAAGGACATCGACACCGGGATCATGGACGAGCCGATGGTTCGGACGTGGATGCAGGAGGCGGTGGAGCCGGCGCCGACGTACGAACACCGGCCGGGCCGCTGGGTGGCCGAGGACTCGTGGCCGTCGGACCGGATCGCGACCCGGGTTCTCAGACTCGATGCCGGAGGTGGACTCGTCGAGGAGTCCGCGGCTTCCGGCGGGGATGTCCCCGTCGCCTCCCCGTTGTGGGTCGGTCGTCGAGCCGGGAAGTGGTGTTCCTACGCCGACGGTCCCGACCAGCCGGGGGATCAGCGCACGGACGACAGCGGCTCCGCCACGTTCGACACCAAGCCCCTGTCGGACAGGATGGAGATTCTCGGCGCTCCGGTGGTCGAATTGATCCTGACGTCCGACCGACCCGTGGCGCAGCTGGCAGCGAGGTTGTGCTCGGTCGACCCGGCCGGCCGATCGACCCGGGTCACCTACGGCGTCCTGAACCTGACACACCGGCGTTCCCACGCCGAGCCGGAACCGCTCGAACCCGGACATCCGACGAGGGTGACACTCCGGATGAACGAGATAGCACAAACCTTCCCGCCCGGCCACCGCATCCGCCTCGCCCTCTCCACCTCGTACTGGCCGCTCGTCTGGCCCGCCCCCGAGCCCGTGACACTCCAGATCGACTGTCGCAACAGCACGCTGTCGCTCTCTGTCCGACCGGCGCGAGCCGAGGATGACGACCTCGGGGACTTCGGAGAGCCCGAGGGCGCCGCGCCCCCCGCTCGAACGACCATGAGGGAGCCGAGCCACGAGTGGCATCTACACCACCACCTGGGGAGGGACGAATACGCGCTCGAGATCACGGACGACGCCGGCCGGACGAGATTCGACGACATCGGGTTGGAGATCGACGTCGACACCGTCGAGCGATACTCGGCGATCGGCGACGAACCGACATCGGCGCGAGGTGAGGTGACGACGCGGCGCACGATGGGTCGTGACGACTGGAGCGTCGAGACCGTCACCACGACTGCGTTGTGCTCGACGCGCGACCACTTCGTCATCGACGCCGAACTGATCGCGTCTGAGCGCGGCCGCCAGGTATTGCGGCGGGTCTGGCACGAGGAGATCCCCCGCGATCTGGTGTGACAGACCCCGCCTGGGCGACGGCGGGCGAGGTCGGAGGTCTAGTGTCCCGGGACGGGTTCAGGGCGGAGGAGCGACCGGCGAGGGTGTATCGATCGTGTGGCTGAAGGGTGACTTCCATGCACACTCCACACTCAGCGACGGGGTATTGACGCCGCGTCGCTTCATCGACGAAGCAGAACGGGAGCGGCTCGACTTCTTCGCGATAACCGATCACAACACCTGGTCCTACCCCCACTTCGCAGACTCCGACGAAGTTCTCGTGATCGCCGGGATCGAGGTCACGATGCCGTACGGGCATTTCAACGTCTTCAGCGCGGAGGGCGACGAGCCCGACTGGGTGGGCGGGCTGGGGGCGCCCGCGTTCGTGGAGCGAGACACCGCCCAGCGGGGACAGGCGAGTGCCCTCGTCGAGACCGTCGCCCGCCAGGGTCTGCGAGCCTCGATCAACCATCCGCTTCTCTACCCCTGGGAGTGGACAGACCCCGACGTGCCTCTCGCCGGGTTTCGATACCTCGAGGTGTGGAACGACCCCACGTGGCCGGAGAACCGCCTGGCCAATCCGGCAGCCCTCGACATGTGGACGCGATGGTTGAACGACGGAGTGCGGATCACCGCGGTCGGCGGGTCCGACTTCCACGACCCGGAAAAGGTCCTGCGCCATGATGGTGTCGCCGTCGACGGGCACAGGGTCGGGATCCCCCGCACGTACGTGTATGCCACGGCACGGACGCCGGAGGCGATCCTGGCAGCAGTGGACGCCGGTCGCGTCTACGTGACGATGGGACCGACGATCGAGTTCGCCGTCGACACGCCGTCTCGCACGGTCATGGCCGGCGAGCGGCTCGGACCGGTGGAAAACCCGATCTGGATCGCCGCCCGTACGTGGGGTGAAGGCGAACTGGAGATCCGGGTCGTGCACGACGGCGCCACCGTCGCCGCCGCCTCCGGAGCCAACCCGGTGATCGAGCACCGAATCGACGCCGAGCCTACGGAGGACAGTTGGATCCGCATCGACGTTCACGATCCCGACGGCGTGTTGGCCTTCACCAACCCCGTCTTCATGGGCCCGGAATCCGAGGGATCCGCCGTCGATTACGGATCGTTCACCGAGATTTCCGCCGCGTTCGCCATCCAAGAACGGTGGCAGCACCAAGCAAACGACGATCAGGAGGAAGATCCCCCATGGCGATGAAACGCCTCAGGCATCTGACCGCGCTGCTCGCCGTCTTCGCCATGCTGGTCGCAGCATGCGGTGACGGCGGAGCAGTGAGCGAGGACGACACCGACACGACCGCCACGACGGCGGCGCCCACCGACGACACCACGGCCACCACCGAGCCCGCCGAGCCCGAGGAGACCGGAGGCGAATTGGTGGTGGCCCTCGCAACCGAACCGAATTCGATCTTCCTGCCGAACTCAGCGGAGCGGAACGCGGCCAACGTCTCGACACAGATCTACGAAGGTCCGGTGTGGATCAACGACGACAACGAGGTCGAAGCGGGATTGGCGACAGAGTGGGAAGCGAACGAGGACGCCACCGTGTTCACCTTCACGCTCCGCGAGGGGGTGAAGTTCCACAACGGCGAGACCATGGATGCCGACGACTGGATCGCCAGTTGGCAGGCGGCATCGGAGGACGCCAACGTCTATGCCTACCTGTATCAGAAGGTGCAGTCGGTGGTGGCGCTCGACGACATGACCGTCGAGATGACGCTGGCGGATTCCGACGCGCTGTTCGGCCGTGAACTCTCGGAGTGGGCGATTCTCCCCGCCTCGCAGTACGAGACCGACGGCCTGGCAGGGATCGAAGCACATCCGATCGGCACCGGCCCGTTCGCCTTCGTGAGTTGGGACCGGGGTGACCGCATCGTGCTCGAGGCGTTCGAGGACTACTGGGACGAGGGACTGCCGCTGGTGGACAGGCTCGTGTTCCGACCGATCCCCGACTCGTCGACCCGACTCGCCGCGGTCCAGACCGGTGAAGTCCACATCGCCCAGCGTTTCAACGCCGAGGAAGCGGCGACGCTCGGAGGCGCCCCCAACGTGGAGGTGGTCACCTACCCGGTCGACCGCGTGTACTACATCGCCTTCAACAACCTGACGACGGGCATCGGAACGCCGCTGGAGAGCGCAGACGTGCGCCTGGCGATGAACCATGCGGTCGATCGTCGGGCCATAGTCGACTCGCTCTTCGACGGACAGGCGGCCCTCGCCACCGGACTCGTGGCCACGAGCAGTCTCGGCTTCGACGACTCCCTCGCGCCCTACCCGTACGACCCGGAGTTGGCCGTGCAGTTGCTGGCCGACGCCGGCTATCCGGACGGATTCGAGATCGGGTTCGCATGTCCCACCGGCGCCTACACGAACTTCGAAGAGGTCTGCCAGGCGGTGGCGGGATACCTCGAGGCAGTCGGCATCACCCTCGACGGGGGCGAGATCCAGTTCATGGAGTCCGGCCAGTACTGGGATCTGGAATCCCAGAAGCAGCTTCCGCCGCTGTTCGGCGACTCGTGGTCGAGCACCAGCTCCGAGTCACTCGAGCGGCTCGAGGGTGCACTCGGCGGAGAAGGCGCCGACTATTCGGCGTGGACCGACGACACGATCCTCGCACTGTTGAGCGAGATCAAGACGACGATCGACGAGGACGAGCGGGCCGCCGTCTACAGCGAACTGCACCAGTACACGTACGACGACCCACCGTTCATCTACCTGTACGAGCCGTTCGCCTTCGAGGGCATCAACGCCGCCGTGCAGAACTACAAGCCGCGAGCTGCTGAGAACTACTACCTCAAGGAAGTCTCTCTCGCCGGCTGAGCCGGGAACACCGGTCCCCCCGGATCGTCCGGGGGGACCGGTGTACCGCATGACATGAAGACCTTCATTCTCCGCCGAATCGTCCAGTCGATACTGCTGTTCATCGGCGTGGTCGTGATCGTCTTCTTCCTAGTACGGCTGTCGGGGGATCCGGCGTCGCTCATGATGCCCCGGGAGGCGAGCTCCGCGCAGGTACAGGCATTCCGGGAGCTGATGGGCTTCGACCGGCCTGTCGTCGTCCAACTTGTCGACTACGTCGGCGCCATCTTCGTTGGGGACTTCGGAGAGTCACTCCGGTTCCAGACCCACTCACTCGACCTCGTGATACAACGCGTCCCCCTCACCTTCACTCTCGCCACCCTGGCGATGGGCGTGGCGATCGTCATCGGGATCCCGCTGGGAATTCTCGGCGGGATGAACGCCGGCAAGTTCAGTGATCTCCTCGCACGCGCCCTCGGACTGGGCGGTCAGGTGACCCCGGAGTTCTGGCTTGCCCTGATCCTCATCATCGTCTTCGCCGTCAACCTCGGCTGGTTCCCGTCGTTCGGCATCGACGGTCCGATCTCCTATGTCCTCCCCGCCGCCGCCCTGTCGGTCGGGGCGATGGGCCGGCTCGTACGGCTCACCCGGTCGACGGTGCTCGAGGTGGTGGGTTCGGACTACGTGAGGACCGCCCGCAGCAAGGGTCTCTCGGGAGTCGAGGTGGCCGGACGGCACATCTTCCGCAACACGGCCATCGCCCTCGTGAGCGTCATCAGCGTGCAATACACCTACCTGCTGGGCGGTGCCGTCTACATCGAATCGATCTTCGCGCTCCCCGGTCTCGGGAGCCTCCTCGACGAGGCGATCCGCGCCCGCGACTTCCCGCTCGTCCAGACGATCACACTCTTCATCGCCGGTGCCGCCATCGCCTTGAGCCTGCTGGCGGATCTGCTCTACGCCTGGCTCGACCCCCGCATCAGGCTGGAGAACTGATGCCTGCCGAATCCGAGAGCGTCGAGTTCGGGTCCCGGGCACGGGGCGTCCGGAAGGCTCTGAAGCTCATCGTGCGGGATCCGGCCGGCCTGGTCGGACTCGTCCTCGTGCTCGCACTGCTCATCGTGGCCGTCTTCGCCCCGCAACTGGCTCCCCACGATCCTCTCGCCCAGGACCTGACCAACGCCAAGTCACCCCCGGCCTTCTCCGATGGCGGCTCATGGGAGTACCCGTTGGGGACGGACCGGCTCGGCCGCGACGTCCTCAGCCGCATCATCCTCGGGGCACGCGTGTCGGTGACCGTCGGTTTCTTCGGCGCCGCCATCGCCGTCGCCCTCGGCATGGTCATGGGCCTGATCGCCGGCTTCGTCGGTGGCCGGCTCGACAAGGCGTTGATGTCGCTGGTGGACCTCGTGCTGTCAATCCCCTATCTGATCGTGGTGATCGTCGTGGCCGCCGTCCTCGGTCGAAGCCTCTTCAACGTCGTGATGCTGTTCGGAGTGACGGCATCGCCATTGTTCGCGCGCACGACTCGTGGCGAAGTCCTCCGACTGCGGGAGGCCGGGTTCGTCGCCGCCGCCCGGTCGACGGGCGCCAAGCTCCCCCGCATCCTGGTCAGACACATCTTTCCGAACCTGGTCGGCCCGCTGCTGACCCTCGCCACCTTCGAGATGTCGGCGATGATCTTCTACGAGGCAGGTCTCAGCTTCCTGGGGTTGAGCGTGCCTCCCAACATCCCCAGCTGGGGCAACATGCTCGACTCGGGACGGAGGTCGCTGTTCACGGGCCTTCCGTGGCTCTCGATCTTCCCCGGTATGGCGATCGCCCTGACCGGTCTCAGCATGAATCTGCTCGGAGACTGGCTGCGGGACATTCTCGATCCGCGGATCCGGAGGGCGAGAGGATGATCACTCCGATCACCCCGCGACAGACGGCTCGCGCCGGGGAGCTGATCCTCGACGTGGTCGACCTCCGGGTGAGCTTCGACTCCCCCGACGGCATGGTGCATGCGGTGAACGGCATCTCGTTCGAGCTGCGATCCGGCGAGTCACTCGGAGTCGTCGGTGAATCCGGCTCCGGCAAGTCGGTGACGATGATGTCCCTGGTCGGTCTGTTGGCTTCGCCCCCGGCCAGCATCGACGGGGGCACGGCGATCCTGCGAGATGGCGACACCGCCATCGACCTGCTGGCAGCGGGGAGATCGGAGATCCGCAGGATCCGTGGGGGCAGGGTGGGTTTCGTCTTCCAGGATCCGCTCAGCGCCCTCAACCCGACGATGCGGGTGGGCGAGCAGATCGCCGAGTCGGTTCGCAAGCACCGTGGTCTCGAGGACGACGAGGCGGAGGCGGAGACGATCGAGTTGCTGCGCGCAGTGGGCATCGCCGACCCCGAGCGGCGATATCGCAGCTTTCCCCACGAGTTCTCCGGCGGCATGCGTCAACGCGTGATGATCGCCATCGCCATGGCGGGCGACCCGCCGATCGTGATCTTCGACGAGCCGACGACGGCTCTCGACGTGACGGTGCAGGCCCAGATCGTCGAACTCGTCAAGACCCGCCTCAAGCAGGAGCGCGGCACGGCCATCGTGTGGATCACCCATGACCTGGCGGTCGTGGCGGGCATCGCCGACCGGGTGGCGGTGATGTACGGAGGAACCATCGTCGAATCCGGCCCGGTCGACGAGATCTACGAGAACCCCCAGCACCCGTACACACGGGGACTGCTGGAAGCGATACCGTCCGCCGATTCCGACGGTACAACCCGGCTGGCGAGCATCGAGGGAAGCCCGCCCGACCTGCTCGTCGAACCGAACTTCTGTCCGTTCCAACCCCGCTGCCGTCATGCCTTCGACCGCTGCATCGACGAGCGGCCCCTGCTGAGGGAGGTAGGCGAGGAACATCTGATCGCCTGTCACTTCGATATCGACCGAGGCGAGCCCGCCCGATGACCGTCACCAGCCAACCCTCCCGGCAATCCGGAGAGACGCTTGTCCGGGTCGAGGATCTGCACAAGCACTATCCGGTTCGATCGCTCAGGGTGTTCGGCGCCCAGGAATCGGCCATCCGCGCCGTGAACGGCGTCTCGTTCGAGATTCGGCGTGGTGAAACGCTCGGTCTGGTCGGTGAGAGCGGCTGCGGCAAGTCGACGACTGGGCGAACCCTCCTCCGGCTGGAGGAGCCGACAGCCGGTCATGTGTGGTTCGAGGGAGTCGATCTGGCCGACCTGGACGGCGAGCGCATGCGGATGATCCGCAAGCGGATGCAGGTGGTCTTCCAGGATTCGGCGGACTCGCTCAACCCGCGGATGAGCACGGGTCGAGCCATCGCCGAGCCCTTGCACATCTACGAGATGGGAACCGACGCCGAGATCAAGGCGAAGGTGGCCGAGTTGATGGAGCTGGTGGGTCTCAACCCGGCATGGGCGAAGCGCTTCCCCCACGAGTTCTCGGGTGGACAGCGGCAGCGCATCAACATCGCCCGGGCTCTGGCCATAGACCCGGACTTCATCGTGCTGGACGAGCCGATCTCGGCTCTCGATGTCTCGATCCAGGCACAGGTCGTGAACCTCCTCGCCGACCTCCAGACCCGGCTCGGCCTCACGTACCTCTTCATCGCCCACGACCTGGCGATGGTCCGGCACATCTCTGACCGGATCGCCGTGATGTATCTGGGGCGGATCGTCGAGACGGCCGATGCCAACGCAATCTTCGAAGAGCCGCTCCATCCCTACACCCAGGCTCTGATCTCCGCGGTCCCCCTGGCGGACCCGAAACGGGAGCGAACACGAATCCCGATCGTGCTGGAGGGTGAGGTTCCTTCGCCGGGCAACATGCCGCCCGGCTGCGTATTCCACCCCCGTTGTCCGCAGGCGGTGGATCGATGCCGGACGGAGATCCCCGAATACCGGGAGTTCACGCCGGGGCGGTTCGTCGCCTGTCACCTGGTGGACGAGGACGGCAGCCACATCATCGATCGGACGGGGCTCTGAGCCGCCTGGTGTCGTGTGCGCATCCTCATCACCAACTGGAGGCCTACACCGACGAGCAGCGGCGGCTGCTGGCCGAGATCGCCGAGCTGAACAGCGGAATCCTCGCCGCCCACCGTGACGGGCGCGCGCTCGAAGGCGTGCTGGCAACCATCGATCCGGACCCGGCCCGCTACATGTTCGTCGACGAAGGCCGTGGCAGCCTCCGTGATCAACTCGCCCAAGCGCGCGAGGCGCTGGCGGCGGCGCCAACCATCGCCGGTCATCGCCGCCTGGCGGGTGAGCTGGTGCAACCCTCTCGTTTCGCCTCACGGCCGTAGGTGGCGATGCTGCTGTCGGGAGAGGCGGTGCTCGGCTGGATCGAATGGGAGGATGAGACCGGAGAGCACGTGGTGGTCTCGGTCGCCGGTGAGACCAGCCGCCTCGACTCCGAACCCGCCGACTGCTTCCGGCCGACCGTGGCCGTCGATGCACGAGCGACGCCCTGGATCTTCTACGGGAGATCCGAAGATGAGGAGGTGGCGGTCTACGGCCGTCGATGCACCGACGGCCGGTGGTCCGATCCCGAGCGGGTGAGCGACAGCGGACACCCGTCGTTCAATCAAGAGGTGGCAGCGCACGACGACGGATCGGTCGAGGTCGTGTGGCAGGGGCGGGTGGGCGGCCGATTCGAGATCCTCGCCCGCCGGTGGATCCCGGAGTCCGGGTGGGCCGCGACCGTCGACGTCACCTAGGGAACCGGATCGAACGTCTGGGACCCGACCCTGGCTTCTCTTCCCGACGGGGCGGCCATCTACGCACGGTGCGGCGACGGCTCAGACGGTTACCGAATCCACGTCCGCCGACGTGAGGGCGGCGTCCTCGGTCCGATTCAGGTGATCGGCGAGGTCGACGGCCATTCGCTCCACCCCAGCGTCGCCACCGACGGGCGGGCAGGACGTGGTGTGCGTTCGACACCTTCGACATCCCCGCACTCGGGGGTCTGGTCCCACCCGGTTGCGACCGGCGGCCCGGGTGGACACGACTTCGGATGGCCCGGGCTGGGGGCGCCGGGCATGTTCATGCCGCCTGAGCTGGTCCCGCCGATCACGGCCGGCATCCGTGTGGTCGAGGTCACCGGGGACGGAGTCGTCGAGGCCAAGGGGAAACCGGCTGCCGGGCTGGACATCAGCCCGCTGCCTATCCGCGTCTGGCCGTGACCAGCGCCGGCGGGGTCACCCTTGCTTACCGGGTCCTGCGACGGCTCCCGCTGATGACGTACCACTGGGAGGTGGCCGTCCAGCATCTCGGGCGGGCAGGTTGGGAAGCCCCGTCCACGTTCGATGCCAGCGACGCGGGATTGGAGGAACCGGCGATCTCGGCCGGCTCCGGAGAGATTCTGCTGGCCTGGAAGTCCGACGGCCGGGCCCAACACAACGCCACCTGGACGGACGGATTCGGTGGTCTCGAGTGTCCGGACCTGCGTGAGCACTACGGCGAGGTGGTGTGGCACGACATCCACGATGCCGGGCGGATCCACACTGGCAGGATGGCTGCGGGCGAACCGACCGTCCCGACGCCGGCCCCGGCCTCGGATATGCCTCGCGCCGTCGTCGAGCCCACGCGCGACAGGGAAGCCGCCCGGTATGGCACCGAGGTCGGGGGCGCCACGCTCGAGCTGTACTGGGGGGATCTCCATCGGCATTCGCTGATCAGCCGGTGCACCTCGGGGGACGAGCCCTCCGTGGAGGACATGTACCGCTACGCCTGGGATGTGTCCGACTACGACTTCTGGGCGCTGACCGACCACTCGGAGAACAGCACCGCCTACCAGTGGTGGACGATCCGGAAGAGGGCCGACCTGTTTCATGTACCCGGCCGGTTCGTGCCGTTGTACGGCTTCGAGTGGACCTCGCCGCACAGCGGCCATCAGAACGTCATCTTCGATTCGGCGAGGCGAGGCGCTCCGATCATCTCGTCCATGGCACAGGACTCGGACACGCCGGACAAGCTGTGGCGGCACCTGCGACGCTTCCCCGACTTCCCCTCGATCACGATTCCGCACCATCCCGGCTCGGCAATGGTGCCTTTCGATTGGAGCTATCGCGACGACGACATGGTCAGGGTGGTCGAGATCTTCCAATCGTGTCGCGGAAGCTACGAGGCGGACGGCTGCTTCCGTCAATACAGCGATGCCACCCTCCCCGGCACCTTCGTCTTCGACGTACTGGCGAAGTGCCATCGGTTCGGTCTCATCGGCTCGTCCGATCACGGCTACGGCACCGGCTATGTGGGTGCGTTCGCCCCCAATGTCGAACGATCGCCGATCTTCGACGCCCTCCGACGGCGGCGCACGACCGCCGCCACGCGGCGCGACATCGTCGTCGACGCCCGCACCTTCATGGGAGGCGAAACCGACCTCGAACGCGTGGGCGGACCGGTGGAGTTCATCGTGCACGCCCGGGGCTATCGAGAGCGGGTCGAGTTCGTCAAGAGTGGATCGGTGAGAGGAGTGCTGAGACCGGACCTCGATCTCCCGCCGGGATGGCTGGAGGTACCGATTCGGGTGGAGTGGGGATGGGGGCGGGGCACCACCGAGTGGAGCGGCTCGGTCGTCATCGAGGGTGGGGACATCTGCCAGACGGAATTCTGGTCGCCCGAGGTAACGGCTTTCGGACGGTCGAGCGTGCGCTGGCAGGCCGTGACCACCTCGTTCGGCGAGCCCTACGGACATCAGCGGGGAGGCGTCGAAGTCACCGCCTTGGGACCACCCGAGGCTCTCGTCAGGGTCGAGACCACGGCCGGCCGGGTGGTCGCCCGTCTGGGCACCGTCGTCCGGCAAGGGGTCGTCGACGGCATCGTCCGGGGCGATGGCCGCTTGCGCATCCAGCCTGGCGTCGGGGGACTCCTCGGTCTGGGTGTGATCGAGGTCGATGCGTCCCACTCCGACGACAGCGGTGAGCCGGGCTGGTACATGGCACGCGTCTACCTGGTCGACGGCGAGATGGCGTGGTCCTCACCCATCTGGGTGGACCCCTGACTTCGGACCTCCCCGGCCGATCGGCAGTCAAGCCGAACGGGCCTCCAAGGGAAGGAGTCGCATCCTGCCGTAGCCGATGAACACGAGAACGGCGATGACGACCAGGTTCACCACGATCTGGGGCACCTCTCCCCGGCCGACGTGCCAGATGGCCGCGGCGGCCATCACCAACACCAGCCCGTAGGCGGCATAAGACGTCAGCTCCGGGCGAATCCGGGTCACAGCCGGGAGGATCAGCCCCACCCCTCCCAGGATCTCGGCGGTTCCCGCCACGACGTGGAGGGTGTCGGACAGGTCGTACATCCACTCCAGGGTCGTCGGAAGGCCCTCCGGCACGATGAAATGGTTGATTCCCGTGAAGGTGAAATAGACCCCGACGACGACCTGCAGAACCCAGAGCAACCTGTTCACCTCAACCTCCCGGTCGGCAGTCGATCAGAAGTCGACGCTACACGTCAGAACCTCCGGACGCCTACGAAGTCACAGCCGTCGGCGTCGCCTTCCATCGGTCGTATCTTGGCGCCGGTGGCGCGGGCGGTGGCGGCGAGCCGATCCAGCAGATCCACGCTGCCCACCCCGTCGAACGTGCCCGCCGCCGCGTCCAGCGCCGCTGGTTCGAACCGACCCCAGATCGGGTCGATGTCCCTACGGAGGTAGAGGTGGGAAAGACGTCCGGAGGCGGCGGCATACAACGCGTCCGGGAACATCGTGACCGTGTCGGCCGTGCCCAGCGCTTCGCACGCCGCGTCACGGTTCGACGAGAGTTCTGCGACCTTCCTGTCTTCGATCACCGGGCTCACACTTCTCCAGATCTCGGCGGGTGAGTCGGTCCGATGCGTGCCGTCGAGTCTCAGCCCGATCACCGGGCGATCGGTCACCCTGCGGAAGTCATCGATCACCGGTTCGTCCCCGAGGACCACGACGGGTCCCCGTTCGACGTGCTCGTCGAGTGCCTGGGCCACCGCACGCAGAAAGCGGAGGAGGTCCTCGGCCGTGCGGTCGGCGGGATCGTGCCCGTGCTGCACACCGGCCGACCCGCGGGCATCGGCATGACGGGTGTCGTATCGCTCCCTCTCGATGAACCAGTTGACGTCTTCGAACGAAGCGGGAAGGTCTGCGTCGACGGCGGTGGCGGCGGCGCTCTCGACCGAGTAGAGCGCCACGGCCCCCTTCGTCAGCACCAGGGCGGGCAGCGGCGTCCGCAGAAGACCGGGGAGCAGGTGGCGGATGTGGTAGCAGTCGGCGATGGTGGCGAGCACCGGCGGCTCGTCGGCGAGGGCGACCGGGAGGATCTCGGCCGCATCGTCGACGTACAGGGCGAGTCCGCTGCCCTGATGGGCCCAGAAGTCGTCGTCGTCGAGCAGGGCTCGTGCCCTCTCCAGTCGAGCCTCCCGATCCACCCGGCGCCATCCGGCGTCGGAGAGCATCCCGTCGATCTCGGTGAGGGCGTTCTTGAGCCGGATGCGATCCTGCGCGACGTCCGGTCCCTTCACGTGGGTCGGAATCAGAACCGACACGAGCGCATCGCCGCGGGCCTTCGCCAATTCGTCCAGCAGCCCCTCGTCGAGTGTCACGGGTCTCATCGATGTCCCCTCTCCTGAGACGTGATCGTTTCACTCCATTCCTACCCCAATCGAGCGGGTAACGAAACGGGTGCGAGGGCGGAATCGATGAGGACCTTCGGCACGTTCCCGGTCTGCGACCGGAGCGGCGCGCCGCTCAGACGAGCGAGCTCACCTCGACGCTGCCCTCCAGGTTGATCTCGGCGCTCACGGAGCGGCTGACGAGACAGGCGCGCTCCGCCTTCTCGAGCAGACGCCATGCCTTGTCCACCTTCTCGGGATCCGAGATCACGACCCGTGGTCGCAGCGTCACCGACTCGATGCGATAGAGGCTGTCCTCGCGAACGAGGTGCCCGACTGGGTCGTCGGAATACTCGACGACATCGAGGTTCGACATCTCCGCGATCGCCCGGAATGTGGTCATCAGGCAACACGACACTGCCGCCACCAAGAGGTGCTCGGGACTCCAGGTGCCGACGGGGCCGCCGAACTCGGGCGGGGAGGCCACATCCAGTTTCGGCAGGTCGTCTGGGGACGTGAGAACTCCGGTCTTCGGACCTGTGCTCTCCAGATGGAGGGGGTAGTCATGTGCGTCGATCATGGTCCGATCGTGCCGCGCCGGACCTCTGTCGTATCGGGGCCATCTGGCCGTTTCTCGCAGGACTCACGGCCCGATCCACCGGCGGGACGATGCCGGCCGCGGTCGGGGCCGCCCTGCGCGGAACCAGCAGGCCGATGGCGGTGGCCGGCCACCATGGGCGAAGTCCCCGCCGCGTTTCCGAAACGCTCGTCTAGCCTCGGCGAGGGGACCTTGTGCCCTGGTCGGGGGCACCCCGGAGTCCGATGATGTCCCGGAGCGGCGATGGAGGACGACATGAGTGTCACGATCGAGATACCGGTCGGGTCGTATGCGAGCCTGGCGGCGATGCTGCCCCCGGCCCACACGGTGAACGTCACCGTCGAAGACATCGGCAGCGACATCGGCGATCAGGTCGCGGTCGACCGCCTGCCGCTTCGAAGTTTCTCCTATGACCCCGATCGTCACGAGCTCGATGTGACGGCCGGCGGGCGAGATCGACGCGATCCGCCCGTGTCGCATCGGGTGACCGGACCCACCGGCATCTGGGTGGAGATCCACGACGGCATGGTCCACAGCCTGGCCGTGGAGTCCGCCGGGCATCGCGCCATCGTCACCTTCCATTCGCGGACGGCACTCGGCCGGACCCGCGGCGCCGGCGCTCCGATCGTGCATGCATCGGAGTCAAGTCCGGTCGAATTGTTCGGCTAGAGGCGACCGCCGCCCACGTGGCGATCGAACCATTCGCCCGCCAGGCCCGCCACACGATCGAGTGCGCCCGGCTCCTCGAAGAGATGACCGGCACCGGGCACGACCGCCACCTCGCGGACACAGCGAAGCTGGGCCGCCGCCATTCGGTTGAGTTCGAGCACCTCCTGGTCCGCACCGCCGACGATGAGCAGAGTCGGTGAGCGGACGGAGGGGAGATGATCTGCGGCCAGGTCGGGTCGACCCCCGCGAGATACGATCGCCCCGACCCCCGCCCCGACTCGGGCTGCGGCCGCCAGCGCCGCCGCAGCCCCGGTACTGGCACCGAAATAGGCCGGCGTCAGGTGGCGAGACGAGGGATGACTCGATGCCCAGTCGGTTGCGGTGACGAGCCTCCCCGCCAACAGATCGATGTCGAAGACCTTCCTGCGGTCGTTCGCCTCGGGCTCGGTGAGGAGATCGAAGCGCAGGGTCGCATGTCCCCGTTCGTTGAGCTGCTCCGCCACCCACCGGTTGCGGGGACTGCGCATGCTGCTCCCCGACCCGTGAGCGAAGATCACCAGCGACGATGCCCCACCAGGAATCGCCAGGAGACCCGGCAACGCCACGTCGCCCGACACGATGCGGACCGGCTCCGGCTCGGATCGATCATCGGTCCCGAAGGACCGGAGGATCTCCTGGACCGCAGAGTCCGGAACCGGCGAGAAGTCGGTGTAGAACTGACCGACCGCCGCGAAGTCCGCCGGCGTCGCCAGGCTGACGACCTCGTCGGCGTGAGCACGGAGGGCATCCACGGCTGCGATCGATGCCACGGGAACGGCCAGAACGATCCTGCGTGCCCCGTGGGCCCTGGCCACGGAGCATGCCGCCTCGGCCGTCGCCCCGGTCGCGATCCCGTCGTCGACGATGAGCGCCGTCTTCCCGGTGAGATCCAGCATCGGCCGGCCTCCACGAAGCACCTCGACTCGACGAGCCAGTTCGGCGCGCTCCCGCCGCTCGACGGCCCCGATCTCGTCGTCGGTGAGCCCGAGTTGGGCCGTCACGCTCCGATTGACGACCCGGACGCCGCCCTCACCGATGGCTCCGACGGCGAGTTCCGGCTGCCAGGGGGCGCCCAACTTGCGGACGATGATCACGTCGAGCGGTGCACCGATGGCTTGCGCAACCTCCCGGGCGACCGGAATGCCGCCGCGAGGAAGACCGAGGACGACGACATCGTCCCCCGCCAGGTGGGTCAGGGCTCGAGCGAGTCGGCGACCGGCGTCGACGCGATCGGCGAAGTCTCGTGACCTCCCGGGTCTGGGGCCCAGCATGCTGCTGATCATGCCAGCTCAGCGAGAGGCGCGAGCGGGTGACGGCCCGCCCGCTTCCGCCGTTGAAGCCGAACCCTCCGAGCGGGTGAGAGTCCAGTTCCCGAGGGAGATGGGCGAGGCAGCGGCGATGATCACCCCATCCGCGCCGCAGTAGGGGCACATGTTGTCGAGCGCAGAGCCTTCGAACTGGTGTCCGCAGTCGTCGCACCGAAGAAGATCCACCGCTCGCTCCCAGGTCACGTGGACGCCCTCCAGGGCGGTCCCGAGGGTCAACCCGAACCACTCCGACGCAGCGGAGGCCACATCGACTCGGGGCCCGACGGCGATCTCGACTCCCCCCACGGTGTCGTCACCTACGAGCGCGGACAACGTCTCGACGACATCGGCCACCAGCTCGTGTTCGTACACGATGCCTCGCTTTCTCTCACGTCAAGATCGCCCTCTGGACGAGGACAGACCAGGGCCAGAAGGCTCCAAGCGCTGGATTCGCCGGGCGCCCCCCGCCCGGTCGCGCGGTAGGGTCGGGCCCGGTGATGCCGTGATCTATGTCGCACTTCTGCGTGGGATCAACGTCGGGGGCAAGAACAAGGTCGAGATGAGCAGGCTGCGGGCCACTTTCGAGAACCTCGGGCTGGCTCACGTGAGCACCTACATCAACAGCGGCAACGTGATCTTCTCTGGGGACGACCGCTCGGGGGATTCGCTGGTGGCATCGATCGAACAGGCCATCGCCGACGAGTTCGGCCTGAGCCTCAGGGTGCTGGTACGTGACCTCGACGCAATGTCCGCCACCGAGGATGCTCTGCCGCCGACCTGGACCAACGACGCCACGATGAAGACGGACGTCATGTTCCTGTGGGTCGACGATCCGAACGTGATCGACGCGTTGCCGGCGAGAGAGGGCGTCGACGATGTCATCTACGTAGCCGGGGCGATCGTGTGGCGTGTCGACCGGGCGAATCTCAACCGGAGCGGAATGAGCAAGATCGTGGGCACCAAGCTGTACCGGGAGATGACGATTCGAAACTGCAACACCGTCCGCAGGCTCGCGGAGCTCATGAGGCAGGTGGGCGCGTGAATCCGACGACCTCCCGACCGACCGACGTGAGGTCGTCGAGACGGCAACACTCGAGCGTCGCTCAGTGGATGCCGTTGGTTCTCCGCCGGTGATGTTCGATGACGGCGTCGCTGCCCGGGAACATCAGCGACTCATGTCCGTCGTCGGACCATCGGACGAGATAGGGCGGCTCGCCCTTCTCCCCGCGCACGTCGAGGATCTCAGCATCTCTGTCGTGTTCACCGACGCGATGACCTTTGACCACCAACCGGTCTCCCACCTTTGCATGCATGACCACCTCCGTACACCCACCATCCACCGGATCGCCTCGTTCACATAGGGGCGAAGGACTCCGTTCTCCCGAGTCGTCGACCGGCGGCGGACGGGCGACGGCCCAACGAAGCTGAACCGGACGTCTCCACCGCGGCGCACAGTTTCTGGTTTGTTCCTCGCGTCGCAAGAGATCCGATATCTCCGCCTCGTAGCTTGACCCCAAGCCGGTCGAACGGACCGGCAGGAAAGGAACAAGCCATGCGGAAAACAGTTCTTCTGGCCGCCATCGGGGCGATGCTGCTCGTCATGCCGCTGACGGCACTCGCAGGTGTGTCGGGGCCCGCCTTCTACGTCGACGGTGAGCTGTATCGAACGGTGGGCACCCCCACCGACTTCTCGGAGACGGGGGCGCCGGCCCACAGCTTCGACACCATCTACGAATTCTCCGGCGCACAACCCATGAACGTCGCCACCGCCGCCCCCGGCGACCGCGGCTACAACGGTGGGCGCTGGCAGGTCGAGGTGGTCCAGTACGCCGCGGGCAGCGACTACGAATCGGCCCTGGCCGCCTTCGACGCCAACGGCTCCGGAGACTTCGACTCGGCAGCGGAGGTACAAGCCGCGATCGACGCCGGTGTGGTCACCACGACCGCCGGGCCATCGTTCGAGTGCCCTGTCATCCCGCTCCCACGCGGAGGCAGCTGATCCGGTGAACCGGCGGGGCGTCAGAATCGGGGGGACGCCCCGCCGGCCGGGAGCGGCCACTCGATCACCAGCCTGTTGCCGGCCATCTTCGCCTCGGTGCCCAACTCGGCGCAGGCCGAGATGAACCGCCTGGCGATCCACGCAGCCTCCGCCGGACCGGCCAGCCGCGTGTGACAGAAGTCGAGGGACAACGGGAGGGCTTCGAGGCGGATCGGGCCCGTGGAGCCGAGCTCCACCGTGAAGAGCAGCCCCAAGTCGTTGCGCAAGTCCCGGTGGGTGGCGTAATCATCGATGAAATCACCCAGGTCATAGAGGATGCGTCCCGTCACACCGTGAAAGACGTGAGCGGAGTGTCCTGCGACCAACGTCGCCCCGCCCCGCACCAGCGACTCGGCCGCCGCCCTGACCCGCCTGATCGGGCGGGCGGTCATGTTCGGGCCCCAGTGCGGCGTGACCAGCACCGCGTCGACGTCACCCCCGCCCATCGCGTCGAAGACCCACTCCGGGACGCCCCCTTCGAGGTCGGCGAAGGCCACCCCGGGCGTATCGGTTCCCGCTTCGTACTCCCGAGGGTGGTCCGTGAAAGCGACGACACGAAGGCGAAAGCCGTCGTGCTCGAGAGTGACAGCGTGTCTCGCCCGTTCCAGGTCTTCTCCGGCACCGACGAGACCAACCCCCGCCCCCGAGAGGAGCTCGAGGGTGTCGAGAAGCGCGACCGGGCCGTAGTCGAGGGCGTGGTTGTTGGCGAGAGTCACACAGTCGACTCCCAGATGTCGAAGGACGGCTGTCGCCGAGGGCGGAGCGCGGAAGAAGAACGGCTTCCGCGGGTCGGGCCAGCGCTCTCCGCGATTCGAGATGCAGCACTCGAGATTCAAGATGACGAGATCCGCCTCGCGCAGAGCGGCCACCACCCCGTCGGAGAAGAGCGAATCAGGTGGCCGGCCGCCGGCCAGCGCATCTGCCACTCCGCGACCCAGCATGGTGTCCCCGGCCAGCGCCAGCCTGACACCCGTTGCGCCAGTCATGTCAACTCCGGTCCAGCACCGGAACGTCCGTCTCGCATCCGTTCTCGCTCCTGATTGCTACTCCTTCGGCCCGTGGAACGGTGCCGATCTCCCCCGGCCGGCAGCAACCCCACACCGAGCCCTTCGGCCCTGGCCGCCGGTTCCCGGCGGACGGACAATCGCGACGTGAAGCGCGCGTTCGCGGTCTGCTCGACTGCGATGCTGGTGGTGGCCTGTGCCGGGGAGGTTGAGGATCCATCCACCACCCAGGCAGAGGTCCTGTTCGAGTTGCTCGTCGAACCTACTCAGTACCTCCCGGTGATCCCGGGACAGTTGTTCGTCGTCCTGGCATCGGCGACGGGAGGCGAAGGTCCGGTCGTCGTGACCTCGTCCGTCTCGGGCGAGGCCGCCGTCGAGCCCGGACGCGTCGAGTTGCAGCCCGGCGCAATCGCCGAGTTCACGGTCATCGCCAGACCGGAGAGCGTGGGTGACACGATCACCCTCGACCTGAGGGCCGAACGCGGCAGCACCCGTGAGGCGCGGTCGATGACCATCGAGGTCGTCGACTGGTCCGACGACATACGTCAACTGGCGGCCGAGCTGCGGGATCGCTTCGTGGCGTACCTCGAGGACGAGCACCCGGAGCTCGGGATCTCGAGGGACACCGCGTGGACGCCGACGATCACCAAGCCCCAGATCCTGGTCGTCATGCACTACCTCTTCTTCTCGGAGGAGTGGGAGATGGGGCTCACCTGGCACGTCACGGTTCCGGAGCACGCCTGGTCTCGCATGTATCTGCGATCGAGAGACGAGATGCTGCCCACGTTCGGTCTCGAGATACCTTCCTATCTCGATCCCGACGCGGCACCCGTGCCGTGGACACCTCCCGACGAGATCGATCGGTAGGAGACGGCCGCAGCTTCGCATCACTTGGCCGGTCCGTGCGTCCTCGGCGTGAACGTGATCTGCTGGATCTGGCGTCCGCCAACGGAGTCGACACGCAGCTCCCAGTCCCCCACCGTCAGCACGTCCCCGGCCTTGGCGACTCTTTGGAGCCGGTCCTGGACGAATCCGGCAACGGTGACATAGTCGCCTTCGGGCAGCTCGACACCGATGTCGACGAGATCGTGGAGTGGAAAATGACCGACCACCGCCACGGACCCATCGGGGTGCCTGACCGCCTCCCGGACGTCGCGGTCGTACTCATCGTGGATCTCGCCGACCAGCTCCTCGACGAGATCCTCGACGGTGACGATGCCCTCGACCCCGCCGTACTCGTCCACGACGAGTGCCATGGATTGTCTCTCGGCCTGCATCTGACGCAGCGCCTCGATCAGAGGCACCGATTCCGGCAGGGCGAGAGCGGGCCGGGCATGCTCGCCGACCCTGCCGGGCTTTCCCACGAGGTCGAGCACCGAGACCACCCGATCGGCGTCGTCGAGCTCGTGTGCGTAGACCGGAGCACGGCTGTGGCCCGCTTCCACGAGCCTCTGGATGGCTTCGGTGGCGCCGAGTTCGTCGGAGAACGCGACGAGCGTGGGCCGGGGTCGCAGGACCTGACGCAACACGCGGTCGGTGGCTTCGAGGGCTCCGGTGATGATGCGCCGCTCCTCGCGGCTGTACAGCCCTCCGGTGGCCACCAGGTCGCGTATCTCCTCCTCGGTGATCGCCTCGCGACCCTGGGTGGGATCCGCTCCCAACAGGCGAACGGTCACGTCGGTGGACTTGCCGAGAAGCCAGACGATCGGTCGGGCCAGCGCTGCCAATCCGGACAGCGGGCGTGCCACCACGAGTGCCCAGCGCTCGGAACGCTGCATGGCGACCCGCTTGGGCACGAGTTCGCCGATGACCAGCGTCACGAAGGTCAGCAGCGAGGTCACGAGCACGATGGCCACCGGTCGAGCCGCCCCGCCCAGGACCTCGAGTTGATCGATGAGCGGTTCGGAGAGCGTCACCGCCGCCACCGCCGAGGCGAGGAACCCAGCCAACGTGATGCCGATCTGGAGCGTGGCGAGGTACCGGTTCGGGTCCCGGGCGAGAGAAGCCGCCGCGCGGCCGGGGTGGCCCTGTTGCTCGAGCCGCCGCAACTGCCCCTCCCGCAGCGAGATGAGCGCGATCTCGCTGCCGGCGAAGATCGCGTTGAGTGCCACCAGCACGAGCACCAGCCCCACCTGCCAACCGATGTCCATGTCCCACCACTCCTCGTCGCCGACGCTCGTCTCCGAAAGCTACCCGGGGTCGTTCCTACGCCGGACGGACGCGTCGTCAGGGCCGGTATGCCGCACACAGACACCCCGAGCACCTAGTCTGACGAGCAGGTCCATGTCGTATCGGATCGCTCAACTCTCCGATCTCCATTGCGGATCGCCGCACCACGATCCTCAATTGCTGGCCGACGCCGTCGAGGAGATCCTGGCCTTGGCGCCCGATCTCGTCGTCGTGGCCGGCGACCTGACACAGGAGGGGTATCCTGACGAGTTCCAGGCGGCTCGGGACGCCCTCCGCCCGATACAGGAGGCGCTCACGACGATCGTCGTGCCCGGGAATCACGACGCCAAGAACGTCGGACACGTCCACTTCGAGGATCACTTCGGCAAGGGCGACGAGGGGCGGGCGGACACCAGCATGAACGTCCACCGTGAAACGGACCCGCGTGACGTGTCGATCGTGGCTGTCGACTCCTCCAAACCTGACCTGGCCGAGGGCGAGGTCGGGCGGTTCCGGTACGAGTGGATCCGGGAGCGGCTCAACGAAGCGTCCGACCTGAAGCTCTTCGTGCTCCACCATCACCTCATCTCGGTTCCCGGAACGGGTCGGGAACGGAACATCGTGTGGGACGCGGGCGACATGCTGGCCCTGCTCGAGGATTGCGGAGTGGACATGGTCCTGTGCGGCCACAAACACGTGCCGCACGTGTGGGCGCTCGGTGAGATGTTGCTCGTCAGCAGTGGAACCGTCTCCTCGTACCGCACACGCGGGTACGCCCGACCGTCGTACAACATCCTCGAGGTCGACGACGACCGGATCCAAGTGACGCTCGTGTTCCCCGGCAGCAGCCAACGGTCGGCCGCCGAGTTCGACCGTCGTACCGGTCGTCTCACACGGAACCCGGAACTGTCCGACATGTTCTCGAAGGAAGGGTGGACTTGGTGATGGTTATCCGACTGTTCCTGAGCGCCGTGTCCGCCAGCGAGGTGGACGAAGTGCTCGCACTCCTGAGAGAGGATGTCGTCCCGGTCTTCACGGCTCATCCCGACTGTCTCGGCATCGAGATCGTCATCGCCGATTCCGCCGGCGCAGGAGGCATGGTCGAGGGCGGGGTTCTCACCCGGTGGACGTCAGCCGACGCCATGGAGGCGGCTCTGGCGAGTCCGGAACTCCTCGAAGGTCAGGCCCGCGTGCGCCAACTGATGCGGAGGGAACCGAAGCGTCTGGTGCTTCAGGTGGTGCCCTGACCGGCGACAGAAGCAGTGCGGGAGGGCCATCCAAGCTCGAGGTGTTCGGCCAAGGCGGCGGTCCCGCCCTCCACCACCAACCCGTTGTTGAGGAACCCGACGTCCGCGCCCACCTCGCGCGCCAACGGGAGCACCACCGCGGCAGCGGCCGCCTTCAATTCGGTGAGAACCAAATCGTCCTGGGTGACGATGGCCAGGTCGGCGGCGAGGGAACGCCGGTCGCTCAGGGAGTGGACGACCCGCACAGATCGCGCCCCATGGGCGAGCAGCGACCGTTCGATCACGGCACCCTCGGTCGTACCCGCAGTCGTGACGAGGACGACGGACCGCCCGTCGACGGAGACGGTCGGCTCGGGTTCGAACGTCGCCGGAAAGACCCGTACATGCGGCGCGATCCGCCCGATCAAGCGCGCCGGCTCGGAGTCGCCGCTCCCCACGATGACCACGGCATTTGCCAGCGCCAGCCGGAACGGACCCAGATAGCCGCTCAGGTACTCGGGATCGAGGGAGCTCCGTGT
>Ga0214472_10000761_pt1 | contig 38773 bp, 42 predicted proteins | sample RVTome_6_FD_207662 | JGI IMG/M metagenome (GOLD analysis project Ga0214472, IMG submission 207662) | Soil microbial communities from uranium-contaminated site in the Upper Colorado River Basin, Wyoming, United States - RVT140D175 | ecosystem: Environmental > Terrestrial > Soil > Contaminated >...
GGGGGCGCTCGACACGCCGGTGACCCTCATCTGGGGGAGCGATGATCGAGAGGTCCCGCCGGCGGTGGCAGAGGCGGCGATGGCGGTGATCAGGGAAGCAGGCGGAAGGGCCGAGCTCCAGGTGCTATCCGACGTCGGCCATTTCGTGCCGACGGAAGCCCCGGCGGCGCTGGGGCTAGCTGTGGCCAGGGCGCTCGAGTCATGACCTGGGCTCTCGTCGCTTGCTCTGCCCTGGCAACGGTCCCGGCCGGCCTGCGGTGGCTTCGGGTTTCGCAGCGCGAGCACTACCTGGCACCGGCGGTGACCAGGTTCGCCGCACGGTGGTGGATGACCGGCGTCGTCAACCCGACGCTGTTCGCCATCGCAACGATCGGTGTCGTCGGTTCTGCTTGGAGCCCGTGGCTCGCATTCCTGGTGGCCCTTGCCCAGATCGGGCCGATTGGCCTCGGGTTGCGGGGACGCACCTCGCCCCTTGCCTGGACCGGGCGTCTTCGCCGCCTGGCCGCGGTTGTGGGAGCACTGGTGATCACCATCTACCTCGTCGCGGGGCTCCTCGATTCGGCGCTGTTGGCGGCATTGGGCTTGTTCCTGCTGCCCGGGTGGTTCGACCTGGCGCTCCTCGCCCTAGAGCCGGTCGAGAAGCGGGTGGGAGGACGCTGGGTGGACCAGGCCGCGGCCAGACTGAAGTCGTCTCGAGTCGAAGTGGTGGCGATCACCGGCTCGTACGGGAAGACCACCACCAAGCAATATGTAGCCCACCTTCTCTCGGATTCCCGACGCACCGTGGCCAGCCCTGCGTCCTTCAACAACCGAATGGGCCTCGCCCGTGCCATCAATGAGCAGCTCGTCCCGGGCACCGAGGTGTTCGTTGCCGAGATGGGAACCTACGGGCCGGGCGAGATCGCCGAGCTTTGTGCGTGGATTTCGCCGAAGGTCGCGGCGATAGTGGCCCTGGGACCGGTTCATCTGGAGCGATTCCGGTCGGAGGATCGAATCGTGTCGGCGAAGGCCGAGATCCTGGACCGAGCCGAGGTGGGGGTGATCGCGGTTGATCATCCGCTCCTGTCTGACCTGGCCGGCGAGCGGGAGCGGCATATGGAAGTGATCACCGTTTCCGGTGCCGGGGGAGAGGCCCGCGTCATGGTCAGAGAGGGATCACTGCACATCGCCGGGGTGGAGGTCGCTCGCCTGCCCGATGACGTCTTCGAGGTGAACCTCGCGGTCGCCGTTGGGATCGGCCTGGCCCTTGGCGTGGACCAATCGAGGATGATCTCCCGGATCTCAAACCTGCCGCGGCCCGAGCACCGCCAAACCGTCACCCGATCGGAGAAGGGATTCTCCATCATCGACGACACCTACAACTCGAACCCTGCTGGGGCGCGATCTGCGCTGCGGCGGCTTGCCACGGTCGGCGCCGGGGGCCGGATCGCCATGGTTACCCCGGGCATGGTCGAGATGGGCCCGATCCAGTTCGATGAGAACCGATCCCTGGCGGTCACGGCATCGGAGCTGGTCGATCACCTGGTGATCGTCGGCCGAACCAACAGACGCGCCCTGCTCGATGGTTCCGGGTCGGGCAAGGCATCCGTTACCGTCGTCGCGTCTCGACAAGAGGCGGTCGACTGGGTCCGTCAGAATCTGGGCCCGGGTGATTCCGTTCTCTACGAGAACGACCTCCCAGATCACTATCCCTGAGGAGCACGTATGGCAAGTCCAGCGGTGATTTTCGGCGGGCCGTCCGACGAGCACGACATCTCGATCCTGACCGGGCTCCAGGTGGCCAGGGCCATGCCCGAAGTGGTAGCCGTCTACTGGTCGAAGCTGGGCGACTGGTTCGAGGTCGACAACGGACTCGAGGCGGCCGACTTCGCCGAAGGTGTGCCATCGAAGGCTCGGGAGCTGAGTTTCCTGGCGTCTCCGGGTCGAGGGCTGATGTTCAAGAAGAAGGCTCTGGACATCGACTCGATCCTCATCGCATGTCACGGGGGACCGGGCGAGGACGGAACACTCCAGGGATTGTTCGACCTTGCAGGCATTCGCTATTCGGGACCTGGTCAAGCGGCTTCTGCCATCGCGATGGACAAGTTGGCCTTTGGTGCGGTGATGGCAGCAGCCGGTCTTCCCACCCTGCCTCGTGCCTTGGTTGTCACAGGTGAGGAGCCAAAGCCGGTCTTTGAAGGGCCCTACATCGCCAAGCCACGGTTCGGAGGATCCTCGATCGGCATCGAGATTGCCGACGACTGGGAGACTGTCATCGCCCTCAAGAAGAGCTCCCACTTCTTCGATCAGGGTGCGGTGGTCGAGCCATTCCTTGCGGGAAGCCGTGACTTCCAGGTAGCGGTTCGCACCCACCCCCGGTGGGAGATGTCGGCGGTCGAGGCTCCGGCCCGTGCCGATGACGGCATATACAGCTACGACCAGAAGTACCTGGCTTGGGGCGGCGAAGTGAGTGGTGGCAGAGAGCTTCCTGCCACTCTCGAACCCGGGGTCGAGAGTCGGATCCGACGTCTGTCTGAACAGGTGACCCAGGTGGCCGGCCTGAGGGGCATAGCCCGCATCGACTATCTCGAGCGTGGAGGAGAAGTGGTGGTCAATGAGGTGAACACCATTCCCGGGTCGATGGCTGCCTATCTCTGGATCGACCCGCCGATCAGCCGGGAGGAGCTGTTCAAGGACATGCTGGACGAGGCCCGGGCCCGGCCAGCGCGCGTATTCTCGGTCGCGGGCAGCGACGGCACGGCACTGCGAAGCGCCGGGACGATTGCATCCAAGCTGGGCTAACCAAGGACAGGCAGGTTGCCGGTCCTCTCAGTCGGGGCTTGCCTGGTGACAGGGCACTAGATCAGAGGTGTACCACCGGGCAGGTCAGGGTGCGCGTAATGCCATCGATCGCCTGGATCTTGGCGACGACCAGCTTGCCGAGCGAGTCGACGTCGTCGCTCGTTGCCTTGACGATGACATCGTATGGACCGGTCACATCGTCAGCCGAGTCGACACCGGGGATTTCACGCACTTCCTCTGCGACCAGGGCGGCCTTGCCGACCTCGGTCTGGATCAGGACATAGGCCTGGACCAACTGAGCCTCCTTAGGGTCTCGGTTCGGCCGGACCCTAGTGAATGCGTTTCGCGTGGTGCGTGGTGCCTACCGCCCATTCTCATGTTGGGAACTCCCTTTCGGCCCTAGCCGGGGACCTGGTGTTGTCGTCATAATCGGGCCGTGAGCATGTTGCCGCGGCCGGATGCTGCCAACGCGATCGAGGTCCGGCATCTGGTCAAGAGCTACCGGGACACGGTTGCGGTCCGGGATGTCTCCTTCTCGGTCGAGCAGGGAGAGATATTCGGGATCCTCGGGCCGAACGGCTCGGGGAAGACCACCACGGTGGAGAGTCTTCAGGGATTGAGGACAATCGATGGCGGTGAGGTGTCGGTGCTCGGCTTCGATCCATCCACCCAAGCCGACCAAGTGAGACGTCGCATCGGGTCCCAATTGCAGGAGTCGGCGTTGCCGGATCGGGTCAAGGTCTGGGAAGCGCTCGATCTATTCGGCTCCCTCAGCGACCAGGGGCCGCCGGTGTCGGAGCTACTTGCCGATTGGGGTCTCGCCGAGAAGAGGAATGCCCGTTTCGGCAGTCTGTCCGGGGGCCAGCAGCAGAGGCTGCTCGTGGCCCTCGCCCTGGTCAACGACCCGCGATTGGTGTTCTTCGACGAGATGACCACAGGGCTCGATCCAGCCTCTCGTCGGGTGGCATGGGACCTGATCCGTCGTATTCGGGAACGCGGCACCACCGTCGTCCTCGTCACCCATTTCATGGACGAGGCCGAGGCTCTCTGTGACCGTCTCGTCGTATTGAACCGAGGCGTGGTCGTCACCGAGGGGACACCGGCCCAACTGATCGATCGGTTCGGTGGCGGGGTGCGGGTGAGATTCACATTGGACGGCCATGACGCGGCCTGGCTGTCCTCGGTGCCCCACGTGACCGGGATCACCTTCGAGCGCAATCGTTACGAGGTGCACGGGACCGGTCCTGTCCTGGCTCATGTCGCCTCCGCGTTGCTCGACCACGGGCTCGCCCCGGTCGATCTTCGTCAGGAGCGGGCGACGCTCGAGGAGGTCTTTCTCAACCTCACTTCGGAAGGGTTGGCGGAGTCGTGAAGATCCTGGCCAAGATGACCTGGCTCGAGTTGAAGCTGTTCCTGCGCGAGCCACTCACCGTTCTGTTCGCCCTGGTGCTTCCGCTGATGGTGCTGTTCGTGATGGGCGGCGTGTTCGGCAACGAGGCGGATGTCGGGATCTATCGAGGAGTGGGGGCGATGAACTATTACGTACCCGCCTACATTGCCCTGGTAGCTGCTTCGGTGGGGCTGATAAGCCTCCCGACGCACCTGGCCGGCAACCGGGAGCGGGGCGTGCTCAAGCGGTACCGCGCCTCGTCGATGCCATCGTGGGCAGTAGTCGGCGCCCAGGTGGCCGTGACCTTCATCATCTCCACGGTCAGTGGCATCACGCTGGTGGTCGCAGCCGTGTCGGCCTATGACGTCACCGGTCCGGACAGCCCGTTCCTCGTCATCGCCGGCTTCGCCCTCGTCGCCCTGGCCTTCTCCTCGCTCGGAGTGCTGCTGGGGGCACTGCTTCCCTCACCCCGATCAGCCCAAGCACTCGGCGTGATGCTCTGGTTCCTGATGCTGATGGTCGGTGGAGCGGGGCCGCCACCCGAAGTCCTGACCGGTGCGATGGAGATCGTCGGCGACCTGACCCCGCTCCGTCATGCGATTCGTGCCATGCAGGATGGATGGCTCGGTCTCGATGCCGGTTACTCGTGGCTGGTGGTTGCGGTGCTGACCCTGGTCAGCGGGGTTGCTTCGGTCCGCTTCTTTCGCTGGGAGTAGAGCGGATCAACAGCAGTGGTGGGGCTCTTCAGTGGCCATCCTGGCCGACGCCGAGCGAAGTGACGAACACGTTGCCGTCTTCTTCCACGGTGTCGAACACCAGGCGTTGACCCTGTCTCAGGGTGCGGAATATGGACCCTCTGAGCGAGCCGGGTCGGAGAAATACTTCCGAGCGGTCGTCGTCACGGACGATGATCCCGGCGCCGGTCACCGGGTCATAGGTCTTGACCACGCCTTGGAGCATGCTCAGGCCTTCTCCACCTTGCCGGCGCGGATGCACGAGGTGCAGACTCGGGCACGTCGGGTGTTCGAGCCGTGGCGGACCCTCACCCGTTGGATGTTGGGGAGCCAGCGTCGGTTGTTGCGCTTGTGGGAGAAGCTGACGGTCTTGCCGTAGCTCGGCTCCTTGCCGCAGATCTCGCAGCGATAAGACATCTGGAAAGACTCCTGGAATGGCCGGGAACGTCGCGACGGGCCAACGGCCCGGTCGACCGCCGAAGGATAGCCGGGGTTTGGGCCAAGTCCCACCCGACAGGGCACTCGTTCTTCGTGCCTGGGAGGATTGATCCCGTGAAGGGATCTCGAACTGCTTGTACCGTTGCCGGGTGGAGAAACCCCACCTCTGTGAGCGACTGTGGCCACGCTGAGCCGTTTGGCCTCGATCCCGGTCTCGGAGATCAAGTCTCTCGGCCCCAAGCGGGCCGCTCTCCTGGCCAAAGCCGGGATCGACACCGTCGCCGACCTGCTCCATCACGTCCCAAGGACCTATCTCGATCGGTCCGACAAGCCGCCACTGGCCGATGTCCCGGTGGGCACCGAGGTGACGATCATCGCCGAGGTCAAGAGGATCGCCAGTCGCCGGCCCAAACCAAAGCTCGTCATGACGGAAGCCTTGATCTCCGACGAGACCGCCTCGCTGAAGATCGTCTGGTTCAACCAGTCTTTCCGGGAGAAGACGCTCCCGCCGGGAACCCAGGCGGCGTTCTCCGGGGCCGTCGAGTCTTTCAGGGGAAAGCTCCAGATGTCGAACCCCGACGTCGAGGTTCTCGACGGCGAGGGTGAGACGCTCGTCACCGGCCGGATCGTGCCCATCTATCCCCAGGTTGGTGAGGTCAAGACCGGCAGGTTCCTGCGTGCCATGCACAACGCCTTGAAACGGGCCAGGCCGATTCCCGATCCGATTCCCGATCCGATCCTCGCCGCCAACGGTCTCATGACCAGAGATCAGGCGTTCTACGCGATTCACTTCCCGGAGACGCTCGAGGAGAGCGGGCCCGCCAGACAACGCCTTGTGTACGACGAATTCCTGCGACTCGAGCTCTCGCTGGCCCTTCGCAAACGGCGTCAAATCGAAGAAGCCACCGGGTTTGCCCACACACCAACAGGAGAGCTGGCGGAACGTTTCATCGAGAGGCTCCCATACCAGCTCACCGGCGCCCAGAGACGGGTTCTCGGGGAGATCGAATCCGATCTGCGCGAGGGTCACCCCATGCATCGTCTCCTCCAGGGGGAGGTCGGCTCGGGTAAGACCGTCGTCGCCGTAGCCACCCTTCTCAACGGAGTGGAGGGTGGCTGGCAGGGGGCGATAATGGCCCCCACCGAAGTGCTGGCCGACCAGCATTTCTCGAGCGTCACCGGGCTTCTGGCTCAGGCAGGGCTCTCACCGGAGCCTTTTGTGTCGGCCAGCGAATTGGGCATGGCCAGCCTGTTCACAGCGGATGGCCCGACGGTGCACATTGGGATCCTCACCGGCTCCACCGCCAGCGCCAACTACCGGCCCGACATCTCTCGCAAGACGCTGCTCGATGACGTCGCATCCGGTCAGATAGACATATTGGTAGGGACCCATGCCTTGATTCAGGAAGGGGTGCGCTTCCATAACCTCGGGTTGGCAGTCGTTGACGAGCAGCACCGGTTTGGAGTGGCCCAGCGCGTGTTGTTGAAAGAGAAATCTCAATCGATCGATCCCGATCTCCTCATCATGACCGCGACACCGATACCGAGGACCCTGTCGATGACCCTGTATGGCGACCTCGACGTGTCCATCATCGACGAGATGCCACCGGGCCGGGCACCGGTCCAGACCAGGGTCCTGTCTCGTCAGGAGGAGAATCTGGCCTGGAAGGCAATCCAGGAAGAGGTCGCCGCCGGGCGGCAAGCGTTCGTGGTTTGCCCCCTGGTCGAAGACAGCCCCAAAATCGAAGCGGCATCTGCCACTGCCGAGCAGATACGGCTGGCCGCGATCATGCCCGACCTCCGCGTCGGTCTCATCCACGGCCAACTCCGGCCAGCGGACAAAGAGGCCGTGATGTCCGAGTTTCGCGGGGGAGCCATCGACGTCCTGGTCTCGACCACCGTCATCGAAGTTGGCATCGACGTCCCCAATGCGACCGTGATGGTGATCGAAGATGCCGATCGCTTCGGTATCAGCCAGCTTCACCAGCTTCGAGGCCGGGTGGGAAGGGGGCCGTCCCAGGGGTTCTGTCTACTCATCGCCGATCCCACGACTGCGGAAAGCGAGGAGCGTCTGGCGGCGGTGGCAGCCACGACTGACGGCTTCCGGCTTGCCCAGGACGACCTGAGAATCAGGGGGCAGGGGACCGTGTTCGGGGCCCGGCAGTCGGGGATGGCGGACCTCAAGCTGGCCGACGTCATCAGGGACTTCGAGCTCCTGGTTGCCGCCAGGAGGGACGCCTTCGCCCTCGTTGATCGTGATCCGGAGTTGAAGGAGCATCCGGAGCTGGCCGAAGAGGTCCGGGCAATGCTCGGCGAGTCGGTCGAGTGGCTTTTCAAGAGCTGATCGATGAGGATCATCACCGGTGAGGCCAAAGGGCGTCGTCTCGTCGCACCGGACACCCCGGAGACCCGTCCGGCCACCGATCGGGTACGCGAGGCAGTCTTCTCTATGGTCGGGTCGGCAGTTGCCGACGCGTCGGTGCTTGACCTGTACGCAGGCTCCGGCTCCTATGGGCTCGAGGCCCTCTCCCGGGGAGCAGCCAGTGTCACCTTCGTCGAGAATGGTCATCGGGCTCTGGCCGCCCTGCGTGAGAACATCGCCGCGGTCGGCCTGGGGGGAACGGTGGTCACCTCCAAGGTGAGGGACTTCCTGGCCAGGTCCGGCACGAGGTTTGATGTCGTCTTCGTTGATCCGCCCTGGGCGATGCCGTCGGCAGAACTTGCGGACGATCTGGTCGCCCTGGACCCGCTGCTCGGCTCACACGCCGAGGTGATCCTCTCCAGAAGACACAAAGACCCGGTCCCGGTATCACCGGAAACATGGCGGGTTGCCACCGATAGACGCTACGGGGATACCAGAATCGTCAGGTATGAGAAGGAAGCAGGTGTCACATGACCACCGCACTGTGCCCGGGGAGCTTTGACCCTCCGACCAACGGGCATGTAGATGTCATCGAGCGGGCGATCACGGCCTTTGAAGAGGTCGTTGTGGCCGTTGTCGACAATCCCACGAAGTCCTCTCTCCTCTCCACCGAGGAGAGAGTCTCGCTACTCAAGGAGCTGTTCGGGGATCGGGCCAGGATCGGCTCGTTCTCGGGGATGCTGGTCGAGTATGCAGCTGAGGTGGGTGCCGACCTGGTCGTCAAAGGGTTGCGCACCGTCGACGATTATGAGTACGAGATGCAGATGGCACAGATGAACCGGCACCTCAGCGGGATGGAGACCGTTTTCATGGCGACCAAGTCGGACTGGAGCTTCATCTCCTCGTCCCTGGTCAAAGAGGTGGCCCGGCTGGGTGGTTCGATCACGGGCCTGGTACCAAGTGTCGTCGAGAAAGCCCTCGAGGAGCGGTTGCAGTGACCCAGGAAAACGAGACTCAGACGGAAGTCGGGCACGACGAGCACGAGCCGCGGGCCGATCTGAGCGACCTGCAGGATATGGTCGATGATTTGATCGTCCATCTCCACGAGGCGAAGAACGTCCCTCTCTCGAGCAACGCGATGGTCGATCGTGAGATGTTTCTTGGAATGTTGGAGAAGATACGGGCGGATTTGCCCGACGAGCTTCGAGCAGCGAGATGGATGGTTCGTGAGCGGGAGGCGTTCATCGCTCGAACCAATGAAAAGGCCCGGGACTTGATCAATAATGCCCGCAAGGAGGCCGACGAGCTGGTGTCGGAGTCAAGCATCGTCGCCGAGGCCGTGGAAGAGGCAAACATCCTGGTGAGACGAGCCGAAGGCGAGGCCCGGCTGTTGCGGCTCGAGACCGAGGATGAGATCGAGAAGAAGCTGCAACGGGTCGAGGTCATTCTCAACGAGGTCGTGGAACAGATCCAGACCGCTCGTGACGAGCTTCATCAGGCCCGCCCAAAACCGCCCGAGGTCCCGATCTGAGATGACGTCGATGCTGGTTCAGGTCGGCGACCTGATCGGATCGCCGGGCAAAGTGCGACCGTTCGCCGGGAGCCGGTCGGTGAGCCTTCGCCTCGGCGATACCACCGTTGACGGCCCCATGGAAGTTGCGGGTCGGGTGCTCGGAATGATCGATGCAGTGAAGGCCGAGTTCACCGTATCGGCGATCGCCCGTCTCGAGTGCATCCGGTGCCTCACCGAGTGGGAGGAGACGGTGACCGTCGAAGCCGAGCAGTATTTTCGGCTAGTGCCCGATGAGGACGGCTACGCCATCGTCGATTACCAGGTCGACATCTCGGGCCCGGCTCAGGACGAGCTCGCCCTGGCCCTCCCGGCGGTCACCTTGTGCAAGGAAGATTGCTTGGGACTTTGTCCAACCTGCGGAACCGACTTGAATAGCGGTTCCTGCGGCGGCCACGGAGAGGATCCTGACTCACCCTTCGCCGTCCTGAAAGATCTATTCGATACCTGACCAAGGAGAGCACCAATGGCGGTGCCCAAGAAGAAGATGTCGCGTTCGCGGACTCGGCAGCGAAAGGCCGCCTGGAAGGTCTCGCGCCCCAGCGCAGTTGCCTGTGAGCAGTGCGGCAAGCCAAAGCTGCCACATCGTGCCTGCCGCGAGTGCGGCACGTACGGGGGCCGCGAGGTAATCGAGGCCCGCTGAGCCTTGGTGCGCATCGCCCTCGACGCGATGGGGGGCGACAACGCCCCTACCGAGACGGTCGCCGGAGCGGTGGAAGCTGCGCGCCAGGGTGTGGATGTGGTCCTGGTCGGCGATTACGAAGTCCTCCAAGCCGAGCTGGCGAATCACGACCGGCGTCTTCCAATCGTTGACGCTCCCGATGTCATAGAGATGGGCGAGGACCCGGCTCGCGCCCTCCGCGAGAAGCCGGGGGCGTCGATATCGGTTGCGGCCAAGCTGGTGGCCGAGCAGGCGGCCGACGGCATGGTCTCCGCCGGTTCCACAGGTGCGGCGATGGCTGCTTCGGCGATCCTCATCGGCCGGATCAAGGGCGTCTCGCGTCCCTCGATTGCCTCGATCTTCCCGACACCGGGAAGCCCCACTCTCGTTCTCGATTCAGGCGCGAATCCGGACGTGAAACCTGATCAGATCGTGCAGTTCGCCGTGATGGGGTCGGTGGCCGCCGAAGTTCTGCTCGGAGCGATCGATCCCCGTGTCGGCCTGCTCTCGATCGGCGAGGAGAAAGGCAAGGGGCGCGATCTCGAGCGCGCCGCATACGACCTGTTGGAGGCCGCACCGATCCGCTTTGTGGGAAACCTCGAGGGGCGCGATGTAGCCACCGACAAGGCCGACGTGATCGTCACCGATGGGTTCACCGGGAACATCTTCTTGAAGACCATGGAAGGTGCGGCCCAGGTGGTCTTGGGCTACACCATGGACGAGCTCAACAAGCTCGACCCCGAGGTGCGGAAGGTGGCGCTTGCCGCTATCGACGACGTGAGGGAGAGGCTCGACTACGAGACATACGGTGGAGCCCAACTGCTCGGCATCAGAGCCGTGGTGGTGATCTCTCACGGCGCGTCAAGTCGAGTCGCCATCGGCAACGCCCTGAGAATGGCTCGTGACGGTGCAGAACGCGATCTCCCCGGCCGGGTGGCGAGCCGGCTTGTTTCGTGATGTGGCTCGAGGGCGAGATCGGCTATGCGTTTCAGAGCCCGGCATTCCTGGAGCTCGCCCTGACTCATCGATCGGTCAGCAGCGACAACGCGAATCGAGCCAACAACGAGCGTTTGGAGTTCCTGGGTGACGCCGTGCTCCAGTTGGTTGTCACCGACTATCTCTATGCCAACTATCCCGATCTCGCCGAGGGGAAGCTGGCCAAGGTCCGTGCCGCGGTGGTGAGCCGGCCCGCTCTTGCCGATGTGGCACGGAGCATGAGCCTTGGTCACCATGTCGAGTTGACGGTGGCCGAGGAGCGCACCGGTGGTCGTGACAAGGACTCGATCCTTGCCGACACGGTCGAAGCGCTCATCGGCGCGGTGTACCTCGATGGAGGTCTCGACGCCGCCGGCCGTGTCGTGCTGCGGCTCTGGGGCAACCGGGTAGATGAACGGGCACGTCAACCAGGGCTCAAGGATTACAAGACGCGGCTCCAGGAGGTGTTGGCGAAGGATGGCCGGCTCCCGGTGTACGTCACGGACGGTTCAGGGCCCGACCATGCCCGCACCTTCGTCGCACGAGTGTCTGTCGACGGGGCTTACCTCGGGGAGGGTTCGGGACGCTCCAAGAGAGAGGCCGAGCAAGGCGCCGCCGAGAAGGCGATCGAAGCCCTCAGATCACGTTCGTAGTGAGCAGACTCTCCTTGCGTGCCCTCAGATCGAGGTACCAGACGGTGGTCATGACGGCGATCGCGGCGACGACGAGACCCTGAACGACAATCAAGAAGAAGAACCCCAAGCCGGTTCCCAGGCCAACATCTTCCGTGGCGAGAGCCGGGAGGGCGATCAGTTGGACGAGTTGGGCGGCGATCGACCCGAGCAGGCCCACCAGCACCAAGAACCCGATCGTCTGCCACCAACGGCCCCTCACCAGTGAGAAGCTTCGCCGGATCGCGCCCAATGGGCCGACGTCCTCCAGGGCGATGACGGGAGACACCATCGTGAACTGCCCTGCCAACCAGATGCCAGGGAGGACCAGAGCCGCCAAACCAAAGAAGATGGAGACGATGGCCATAAAGCCTGCCGCGGCGAGCACGCCAAGTCTCTTCACCGCGTAGATGGACGCTTCACCAGGTCCGACCGGTGTTCCGCCGATCTCGGTGGCGACGATCCGATGGACGGCCATATTGACGAATCCGGTCGCCAGAAGCTGCAAGGCCACCGATATCGAAGTGGCCTGAACCAGCTTGACGCCCGGCTCGAACAGCTCTTCGTCGGTGAGGTTGTCGAGGGCCTGAGGATCGTTGAGGATCAACCGGACGAAGTCATCGGCGCCGGTAACGGCGAAGGTGATGATGGTGAGACCGCCCAGCACCACGAAAGCACCGAAGGCGGGTGGGATCAGCCTGCGCCATACCCGGCCGAGAATGGTGGTTCCCAGGCTCAACACCTCACCAACCAGCCGCGGAGTTATCTCCATGAGCTCGGGTACGGTAACCCACCCTCGGCGTGGAGCAGCACGTGCCCGAACTGCCCGAAGTTGAAATCACTCGGCGCCATCTGGATGATGCGATGGCCGGCCACTCTCTCGATGTGGTGCGGACCACGCATGCCCGGACTGCCCGTTACAACCGCGGTCCTGGGGAGTTGGATGAGCGGCTTCAGGGGCGAGCGGTCGTCGGGATTGGCCGTAAAGGCAAGTTTCTGGCCGGCGTCCTCGACGATGGGCAGACCCTGGTGGCCCACCTCGGGATGTCCGGGAGATTCACGGTCGGTGACCCGCTCGAGCCGGAACCGGCTCACACCCACTTCCGCACCTTGCTCGACAACGGGAGGGAGGTGCGATTCGTCGATCCCCGAACCTTTGGCTTCGTGGCGGTGTTCGACGACGAGGAGTTGGAGGGCTCAGGGCTTTCCCGGCTCGGGCCTGATGCCTGGCTGGAGGCCCTGTCGCCCACGGCTCTCCACTCCGCCCTCTCGACGAGGAAGGCTCCGATCAAGGCTCTACTACTCGACCAGGTGGTGGTAGCCGGGCTGGGCAATATCTACGCAGATGAGGCGCTTCACATCGCCGGGATCCACCCCATGCGACGAGGAGCGGACCTCACGGTCGAAGAGATCGAGAGGCTCCTGACCGCGATTCGCTCGGTTCTCGACACGGCGATAGACAACGGAGGAACCAGCCTCGACGACCTGGCCTATCTGCTTCCGGATGGACGGGCCGGGGAGAACCTCGATCGTCTCGTGGTGTACGGGCGAGCCGAGTTGCCATGTCTCGAGTGTGGGGCCCCGATCGAGCGGGTCGTGATCCGAGCGCGCTCCAGCCATTTCTGCCCCCATTGCCAGGCTCTCCGCCCATGACCGAGAGGGCTTTGCGCGCTCACGTCATCGGCCAGGTGCAGCAGGTTGGCTACCGGCAGAGCTGTCGTCAGGTGGCTCGGTCCTTGGGCTTGGTTGGATGGGTGAGAAATCTCGTTGACGGCAGGGTCGAGGTCTTCGCCCAGGGGGAGGCCGACAACGTCGATCGTCTCGTCACCTGGCTGTGGAGTGGCCCGGCGATGGCGGTTGTGGTGGGAGTCGAGTCGGAGATCGTCGCCCCGGACACGACTTTGCGCGACTTCTTCATCCACCCCAATCCTGTGAAGAGCAACTGACGGATCGCCCGCTGTTAGCCTGAACCGATAATCACAGACGTGTCATTTCCCAGGGATTCACTGTGTATCTGAAGTCATTGAAACTGGTTGGGTTCAAGTCGTTCGCGGATCGGACGAGGCTCGAGCTTCGGTCCGGGGTGACTGTGATCGTGGGCCCCAACGGGTCGGGCAAGTCCAATCTGGTCGATGCCCTGTCATGGGTGATGGGCTCGCAATCGACCAAGGCTCTCCGCACCGGGAAGATGGAAGATGTGGTATTTGCCGGGACCGCTACCCGGCCCTCGCTCAACCGTGCCGAGGCCACCCTCACTATCGACAACCGGGAGCGGATGCTTCCCCTCGACCTCGACGAGGTGTCACTGACCCGGCGGCTGTATCGAGACGGCTCGAGTGACTACGAGATCAACGGTGTCGGATGCCGGCTGCTCGACATCCAAGACCTGCTCAGCGATTCGGGTGTTGGCCGGCATCAACACGTGATCATCGGCCAAGGCCAGGTCGACGGCGTGCTCAGTGCCTCCCCCGAGGATCATCGTGCCGTGGTGGAAGAGGCAGCCGGGATACTGAAGCACCGCCGTCGCAAGGAGAGGGCAGAGCGCAGGTTGGAGAGGACCGACGAGGACGTGCTTCGGCTCCAGGATCTCCTCGGGGAGATTCAACGTCAGCTGCGCCCTTTGCGCCGCCAAGCTCGGGCCGCGGAGATGTATGACGGGCTGAAAGCCGAGGTCAAGGAGCTCAGTCTCTATCTGGCCGGGGTCGAGCTCGATGCTTACGACACCGAGATCGCCACAGGTCATGTGACGTTGGAGAAGCTGGTGGCAATGATCGCCGAAGATGAGTCGACCGTGCGTGGGCTGACCACCACGCTCGGGGACCTCGCTGCGAAGGTGTCGGCGCTTGGCGCCGACCTGGATCGGGACACGGGAGCCGCGGCGCGACTCGAGACCACGATCGAGAGGCTTCGCCGTTTGGGATCGGTGGCCCACGAGCGGGGACGGGCTTTCACCGGCCGGCGACAGGCGAGCGCCGAGCGGCGGGTCGATCTCGAAGCCGAGCTGAGCGACGTCCGCCACGAGATGGCCGGTGTTGCCATCGCCGAGTTGGAGGCCACCACCGCCACCGAGACCCAGGAGATCCGCTTCAGGGAGTTGGAGGACGAAGAGCGTGCCATCGCGACTCAGACCGCCCTCTCTCCTGAGGGGGCACTGGCGGCCGTGCGAGGCGAGCTGTCCGTGCTCGAGGCGGCGGGGCTGAGAGAGGAGCGTGAGATCCAGGCAGTCGAGCGACGTCTGGAGGTGGTCGCTTCACAGCTAGGCGACGAGACCGCCGAGATCGCCCGGATGAACGACGAGGTGCGGGCGGTCGACGAAACCTTGTCCGGTTTGCAGGTGTCCTATCAGAAGGCAACCAGGCAGCGTGAGATCGATCAGGAGAGGTGGTCCCACGCGGAAACCGCCCTCAACGAGGCCAAACTCGTGGTTGCAAGCAGCGAGGCGCGTGTGGAAGCGGTCGAGTCGGCCCTGGCCGGTCGCTTCGACCTGGAGGCACGTCGAAGTGTCGAGAGTGCCGAAGGGGCCTTGGGCAGCCTCGTCTCCCGGCTCGACATTCCTGCCGGTCTGGTCAAGGCGGTGGAAGCGGCGCTTGGTCGCTGGGTGGATGCGGTCGCGTTCGAAGGTGTGGAGTCGCTCCAGCAGGCGGTCGCCGCGGTCAAGGGTGAGCGTCGTGGTGGAGTCCCCGTGGTCGCTGCATCGGGCCCAAGGTCGGCCCCCGCATCGACGGTGGCAGCCACTGCCGGTGTCGAGGCATTGGTGGATCGACTCGGCACGGAAGCTGACCGTGCGCTGGCCAGCCGACTGCTCGGTGACGTGCTGCTTGTCGAGGGTTGGACCACAGCCTGGGCGCTCGTGGCTCGTCACCCCGCGTTGCGGGCCGTCACGCCCGAAGGCGATCTGATCTCGGTGGACGGCATTCACATGGCGCATCCAGACGGCGCCGGCCCCGCGATGCTCGAGGCGTCGGAGGTGGCTGCCGAGCAGGCCCGGACAGCTTTGTCCCGCGCCATCTCGATCCACACTGCCGCTAAGCGAGACTTCGAGAAGAGCCGTGACCTCGAGCGACTGGCGCTGGAGCAGTTGGAGTCGTCTGAGGTCGGCCTGGCCGGCAAGACCGAGGCGATGCGAAGGATGCAGCAGTCGGTCGATGTCCTGGAAAGCGAACAAGACCGACTACGCCAGCGAGTTGCGGCACTCAGCGAGGGCGGGGCCGCTAGGCGTCGGCGGGCGTCTGAGCTGACCCTCCGACTTCAAGCCCTCGAAGGGGAAGAGGCGGAAAGAATGGCGATGTGGGAGGAGCTGGAGTCGAAACGGATCCAGATCGCCGCCGACCGGGAGCTGGCCCGCTCAGATTGGCAGGACTCTGCCTCCGTCCTGCGCGGCATCACCGAGCGTCGCCGGCTCCTCGAGGAGCGGTCGGTACGGATCGAGAGCGAGCTGGCGCGAGTAGATGAAGCGCATACGCCATACACCGATCCCGGGCATCTCGAGGCGGTCGAGGACTATGCGCGAAGGGCAGTGGAGATCCTGCAGACGAGGTTGGTCACACTGCGTGACCGTCAGGCAGGGTTGCGTCAGGCGAATACGGCGGCCAGCGACGAGCTGGGCAGCGTGCGTCTCGAGCTAGAGGCAAGACGTGGCTCGGTGAGCAAGGCACGGGAACAGGTCGGCGAGCTCCAGGTCCGCCTCACCGAGCTGCGTTTGATGCGAAAGAGTGTGCTCGAGGGAGTCCGCCGCGACGCCGACGCCGAAGCCGAAGCGGCCATCGGTGCCCCCCGCCCCGACTATCCACAGGACGCAGACCTAGCCCAGATTCTCGCGGAGAAAGAGGCGCGGCTCAGACGTCTCGGCCCTATCAACCCCCTGGCCGCAGCCGAATATGCCGAGCTGGATCAGCGACACACGTTCCTCGCCGATCAGCTGGCGGATGTGGAATCGTCTCGCTCCGAGTTGAAAAAGGTGATCATTGCCCTCGAGGAGGAGATCGAGCAGCGCTTCCAGGAGGCATTCACCGAGGTAGCCGCCGCCTACCAGCGCTACTTCTCGATCCTGTTCCCCGGCGGGCGAGGACGAGTTCGGCTCACCGATCCTGACGACCCCCACTCCGGGTTGGTCATCGAGGCCCAGCCGCTAGGGAAGAAGGTGAGCCAGCTGACCCTGCTCTCCGGAGGTGAGCGGAGTCTGGCGGCATTGGCGTTCTTGTTCTCCATCTTCGAGGCGCGGCCCAGCCCCTTCTATGTGCTCGACGAGGTCGAAGCAGCCCTCGACGACGCCAATCTCCGGCGATTCCTGCGTCTTGTCGATGAGTTCCGCCACCGGGCCCAACTGCTGATAGTGACCCATCAACAGCAAACGATGGAGGCGGCCGACGTTCTCTATGGTGTCACCATGGAGCCAGGCGGTTCGTCACAGGTGGTCCGCAAGGACATGACCGGTGTCGGCGTCGACGTCTAGCGTCAGGTAGGGCGAGCTCTTGGACACTCCGTTCGTTCTGGCCATCGTCGTCGTCCTGGTGATTCTGATGGCCATCGGGCTGGTGCTGCTGGTCCGTCGCCGGTCCCATGATCGAACCTCTCCAGGCCAGCCGGGGCCCGATCGGCCGTCTCCCAAGATCAGCCGAGCCACAGCGGCGTTGAGCGCCGGCTTGCGGCGTGCATGGGGGAGTGGGCTCGACGAGGACACGTGGAAGGGGCTCGAGGAGGCGCTGCTCGCCGCAGACGTCGGGGTGGAGGCAACTACCGCGGTGGTCGCCGGCGTCCGCGCTTCACATCCGGAGACCGCGTCCGAGGCCCGCCAAGCGCTCGCCCGCCTGCTGCGTGCCGAATTCGGCGAGAAAGACCGAACATTGCATCTGGTTGGCTCACCAGCCGTGATCCTGGTGGTGGGCGTAAACGGCACCGGTAAGACGACTTCCATCGCCAAGCTGGCCGCAATGCTTGGTCGGGATCACAAGTCGGTGCTGCTCGCCGCGGGCGACACATTCCGGGCTGGAGCCACAGCCCAGTTGGAGACCTGGGGTGACCGGCTCGGGGTGCATGTCGTATCCGGCCAGGAGGGCGGTGACCCGGCTTCTGTGGTCTTCGATGCATTGGAGTCGGGTCGGGCCAGGGGAGCCGACGTCGTGATCGTTGACACCGCGGGACGTCTGCACGGCAAGAAGAACCTGATGGCGGAGTTGGGAAAGATTCATCGCGTTGCCTCCGACGGTCGGGGCGTGGTGGACGAGGTGCTGTTGGTCCTGGACGCCACCGCCGGCCAGAACGGCGTCATCCAGGTGCGTGAGTTCACTGCTGCCGTCCCGGTGAGCGGGATCGTCCTGACCAAGCTGGACGGGACGGCGAAAGGGGGCATCGTGATCGCGGTGGAGCGCCAGCTCGGGGTGCCGATAAAGTTCGTTGGGTTGGGCGAGGGGATCGATGACCTCGTTCCCTTCGACCCGGACGGGTTTGTGGCCGACCTCCTGGAGGAGTCTTGAATCGCGATCAACTCGTGGCAGCGGCACGTGCCGCGGCTACGAATTCGTACTCGCCCTACTCCAAGTTCCGGGTTGGCGCCGCGGTGGTCGCCGAGAATGGGGAGGTCTTCACCGGAGCCAACGTCGAGAACGCTGCGTATCCCTCCTCGAACTGTGCCGAAGCGACGGCGATCCACACGGCAGTTGCGGCCGGAGTCAGGAAGATCGACACTCTCGCTGTCGCCTGCATCGATGTCTCCGACGTGGAAGGTGCCTACCCATGCGGCCGTTGCCGTCAGATCATGGCCGAGTTCGGGGTGGAGAATGTCTTCGTCGCTGCTGATGAGTCCTCAGAGGTGAGGGAGCACAGCCTCGACGACTTGTTGCCCCACCGTTTCACCTTCTGAGCGGTGAGCGCCCAGCAATGTCATCATGCGCGTGGGATGAGACTGGCGGGAGTGAAGACCGATCAGCCGACGAGGACCGTCAATCTGCGATCACGAGGGACATGGCGTAGATCACGATGCCCAGCGCAAGCGCGATCACGACGACCGCCACCAAGAGACGTTTCCCTTGCAGTCTGGTCTCTGGCTCGTCACGGTCCGGAGGGAGTGTCCCTCGGTCGTAGCCCATAGGTCTCCTCTCGGCCTCGAGGAGAGTCTACGACGGCACCAGGTTTGTTGGTCACCCGGGTGGGACGGTCAAGTCCTTGAACCAGGTATTTGGCGGATGAGCGTCGACGTCCCCGCCGAGCGCGGTGATGGCCGGGATGACCGCGTTGGAGTTCCACGAGAGCCATTTGGTCGGCGTGACGACGATGGTGTTGTCCTCATGAGCCGCCAGGAGCCGGCCCATCGTCTGATGACCTTCCGGAGTCAGAAGACGATCACGATTTCTCTGATTGGCAGCCGCAGCCTCCGCGCCTTCGAGGACCTCGACGTTTCCAGTACATGAGACCCACCCCGGTTGCTCATAGAAGAAAACGGTCGCCACCGGGCGAGCCTTGACGTTCCTCACCTTGCGTGTCGAGTGTGGTGTCGGGAGCAGCACGCGGTCCGCCTCATCGAGGAGAAACAGCAGCTCAGTCAGGTGTGGTGAGCCATCGTCGTTGATGGTGGCCAGGACCGCGTTGCCTTGAGTCATGAGCAGGTCTCGAAGCTCCTGGGTCAAGCCGTGTGGGGTCGTGTAGACCGGATCGATGGGCATGAGGCGAAGGCTAGGTTCTGTGGCCCCAGTCGGCCCGGTTCTCTCGTCGGACCACGAAGCGCAGTCCGGACCAGGTGTCGTCGACCGCGATCACCTTGTTGTCCACCATCCCGGTTGGGAGAAAGAGATCGCGCAGTAGGTTCTCGGTGAGATCGGTCTCGACCCCGGAGCTCTTCTTTGGCCAGAAAGCCCAGATCGCACCGTCTGCAGGCACCAGGGTCATGGCGCGTTGAAACCCTCGTTCGGCCTCGTCGGCCCGGTCGGCGAAGACGATGAAGATGTCCGAAGGTCGCTCGGTCTTGTGCACGACCACGTCTGGAGGCAGATCCCCCAGGTCGAAAGTGAAGTAGCTCGGGATGTTGAGGATCCCGACCGTCATGCCGTCCTTGATCCCGAGCTTCTGCGCTAGGGGTTTTCCGCTGTAGCCGGCCATCAGCCCGCGGGAAGCAAGTCCCGGTGTTCGACCTTGCCGTCGGCGTGAATCGCGAATCGACCCTCGGTGCGATCGTGGACCGGGTCACGACGTGACCATGGCCAGCCCCCGAATTGGGTGCGGTGATAATCGGAGACTGCTGTCTGGAGCTCCTCGGCCGAGTTCATCACAAATGGTCCCAGTTGGAACACGGGTGCTCCAATCGGCCGCCCTTGGAGAAGGAGCATTTCCGCCGGACCACCACGGTTTTCGATCGTCGTCTCGGTGTCAGGCTCGAGTCTGGCTCCGACTTTTGCGCCGATCCTGGCCGGGCCGATGCGCACGTCATCTCCCTCGAAGCAGTGAAGCATCCGGTTGACCGCGGATGGTGCCAGAGGGAGTTGCCACATCGCATCCGGTGCAAGTCTGATCAGCCATATGGCGAGATGGGAATCGGATCGGGAAGCCCACGAATCGGGAGGCGGGGACGGCGGGCGGTTGTCATCGATAGCGCCGGCTATCACGTCGACCCCAACCCCCGGTGCAGGAAAGATGGTGGGTATGTCCTCACCCCACAACATCCCGAAGTACGCAGGAACCAGCTTCGATTCCGGAGGCAGGTTCAGCCAAATCTGGAACAGTTCCAACGGATTCGGCCCTTCGGGATTGATCAAGGGGAACATCTCGGCATGCATGATGCCGGTGCCGGTCGTCAGCCACTGCACATCGCCTTCGCCGTAACGGGCTGTCGCTCCCAGAGAGTCGGAGTGATCCACATATCCCCGCCGGACGACGGTCACCGTCTCGAATCCGCGGTGCGGATGCTGTGGGAACCCAGGCACCACGTCGCCGTGGTACATGCTCCACCCGTTCAGATAGGAGAAGTCCGCGCCGAGTTGCCGACCTGAGAGCGAGTCGGTCGGGCCAAGGCTCTCGTTCCCTCCCGGATAGGCGTCGACATGGTGAACGGTGAAGATGAACGGATCGAGACCTTCCCACGGGAAGCCCAGCTCGACCAGATCGATCACGGGTTGTTTCGACATGAGTATCTCCTGGCGGTCGGTCACATGCTACGACCCGGACAGAGTTTGCTGTGATCAGCGATGTCGGGGTGGGCGGGCCATGATCCAATAGGTGGGCTGGCGGCGGATCCACAAATGTCGGCGCTATCTGGGGAATGAGTCGCTGTTGCCGATACGACGGAACCACTCCGGCAGTGGTGCCTGAGCCTCGATCAATCGACTGTCGGCAGGGAGTTGGCGCAGTGGTCTTTCCACCCTGGGGATAGGGACGAACTGAGCGAGTCGGCTCTCGCTGCACTCGAGGGCGAGCGACCCGCACCCGCGCCGCACCACGAAGTCGTGCCACAACACCTGGGTGTGACGAGAAGTCTCCTCTTCCTCAGCCCAGCGAAACGGGGCGGTGACGAAGAGGACGGGGTACCCAAGGGCGCTCCGCCCCCAGATCCCCTGCTCGACGACGGTCTGGTAGGAGTCGCCGAGCTGGGACACCAGATCGTCGTCGATGCTGAATCGGAACAACCATTCACCGGCGGACAGGTAGTAGACGTCGTCCTCCGGCCACCCTGTGTCCGGGGCGTCGTCGATCTCCTCGTGTCGTTGGGCGACGCCCCAGAGGACCGATGAGCGCTCGTCGGTCTCCACCACGAGAGTGGCGAACACGGCTTCGACCGGCCCCGGGTCGTTTGGCCCCAGATCGAGATCGAACTGGGTCCCATCGGGCAACGCCCCAGCCAGCGTGACAGGAAACTGGTCGGGAGGCGGGGGCGCAGCCGCTCCAGATTCGCCGGGCTCGATCGTCGGAGTCGGAGCGAAAGGCTCGGCGCCGGGAGCGGTCACCGACGACGTGCAAGCCGTGATCAGCAGACCGAGCGTCAGACCCCTCTGCCAGGGACGCATCACATCAGTATTACGGATGTGACCGGCAGACGGTTCGATGGACACTCGAGGCTCAGCGCTGTTGCAGTGCCTCGATCAGCTTGGGCAGCACCTTGTGCACGTCGCCCACCACGCCCAGATCGGCCACAGAGAAGATCGGGGCGTCGGGGTCCTTGTTGATGGCGATGATTGTCTTGGAGTCCTTCATGCCGACCAGATGCTGCATGGCTCCCGAGATTCCACACGCGATGTACACATCGGGTTTCACGGTCTTGCCTGTCTGCCCGACTTGTTTGGCATAGGGGACCCATCCGGCGTCGACGATGGCACGGGTCGCCCCGGTTGCGGCCCTCAACTCTCGACCCAACTGCTCGACGAGCTGGTACGCCTCGGGCGACCCGAGCCCGCGCCCGCCTGAGACCACGATCGATGCCTCGGCAAGCTGTGGGCCCTCGCGCTCCTCGACATGCGACTCGACGATGTGGGCGCCGGCAGCACCAACATCAGGAAGCTCGACTTTCTCGACGGAGGGACTCTCCCCGCCTACGGCCTGAGCCACGAACGACTTCGGTCGGACGAGGACGATGAACGGCTTCTGGGACAGAGTTGCCGTCGCAATCTGGGCCCCGCCGAATATCTCATGGTCGGCCTCGACGGCCGTCTCGGTGAGGCGGACGTCGTTTGCATTGGAGAGAACACCCACTCCGAGTCGGGCGGCCAGACGCCCGGCAATGTCACGGTCGTTGTATGCCTGTCCCAGCAGAATCAGATCGGGGGAATCGGATCGGGCACGCTCGGCGAGGGCTGCCGCCAAAGGGGCCGAGGGAAGGTCGGCTCCCGGGTCGAGGTGGAGAACCCTGGTCGCGCCATGCTCCCCGAGGGCGGCGAATACCGAGTCGGAACCTGCTCCGAGAAGCAGCGCGGTGGTCTCCCCGAGCTCACGGGCCTTGGCCAGCAACTCGAGCCCGAGTGTCGTAGGGCCTTGCCCATCCTGCTCGACGAACGCCCAGACGGTGGCCATTCAGATCACCTTCCGCTCTGCCAGGAGGGACACGATGTCTAAGTGGGCCTCGCCTTCGTCTTCGATCTTGTTCCCGCCGGCGCGTTCCGGGGCATCAGCGATCGATACGACTGTCTGGTCCGGCGCACGCTCCAGATCGAGGTCACCGGCGCTGGTGTTCTCGATCGGCTTCTTCTTGGCGTCCATGATTCCCTTGAAGGTCGGGTAGCGCGGCTCTACGACTCCGGCGGTGACTGTGATCAACGCCGGCAGGGCGCCGGTCACGACGTCATAGCCGGCGACGGTCTGGCGGTGGATGGTGACCGAATCGTCGCCCGCTTCGACGCTGGTGGCGTAGGTGAGGGCCGGCACAGCGAGGATCTCGGCGATCATCTGGGGCATGACCCCGGAGTAGCCGTCGGTCGATTCGGTCCCGGCGATGACGAGGTCGAAACCCTCGCGCTCGATGGCCGCGGCCATTGCCCGTGCCGTGGTCAGGGCGTCGGAGCCTCTGAGAGTGGCGTCTTCGATGAGGATCGCCTTGTCGGCCCCCATTGCCAGCGCTTGCCTGATCCCTTGACCGTTGCCGGCCGGCCCCATGCTGACCAGGGTGACGGTGCCCTCGCTCGCCTGGGCGAGCTGGAGACCCATCTCCACACCATAGCGGTCGGTGTCGTCGAGGATCTGCTCCTCGGGGCGGATCAGCCAATTGGTGGTCTCCTCGAGGCGATAGGGGGTGGCCGGATCCGGAATCTGCTTGACGCAGACGAAGACCTTCATCGGTTCAACTCCTCGGTGGATCGGGGTTCCGGGATGCTAACTAGCCACCGATGAATCGAGTAAACGCTCAAATTCCGTCGGCCTCGGCGATCCGCTCGATGATGAGCTCCGGGGCCGGGGGGACATCGTCTTGGATCGACCAGGCGGACGCGAGCAGATCTCCCTGGGCTTCCCATCTGTTTTGATCCGAGTATCGGACCCGGGCCAGGGGCATCCCGGCTGTGACCCGATCACCGACTTTGGCTTCGAGCGTTATGCCAACGCCGGGATCGATGCTGTCCTCCTTCCGCTCGCGTCCGGCGCCGAGCCGGGTGGCCGCCACGCCGATGGTGAGGGCGTCGCAACGGGTGACGTAGCCATCGCTCTCGGCCTCCACCACACTCTCGTTGGCGCAGCTCGGGAGCAGATCGGGGTTCTCGATCACGCCAGGATCTCCGCCGTGGGCGATAGTGACGTCGATCAGCTTCTGCAGTGCGGCACCGGAATCGATGGCTTCCCGCAGGCGGTCGCGCCCACCGTCAATGCCAGCCAACCCCAGCATCTCCTCGCCGAAGACGAGCGTGAGCTCGGTGACGTCTTCGGGGCCTACACCGCGCAGCACCTCCAAGGACTCCCTGACCTCGTTGGCGTTTCCTACCTCGCGTCCGAGGGGCTGATCCATGGATGTGATCAGGGCAACCGTCTCTACTCCGTGTCTGGTTCCGATACCAACCATGGTCCGGGCCAAGGCGCGCGAGTCCTCGAGGTCCTTGATGGATGCCCCGGAGCCGGTTTTCACGTCGAGGAGGAGCCCATCGAGACCCTCGGCCAGCTTCTTGGACATGATCGAGGAGGCGATCAGAGGGATGGAGGGCACGGTCCCGGTTGCGTCTCGCAGCTCGTAGAGCATGCGGTCTGCGGGGACCATGGTCTCCGACGCCCCGGCAAGGACCATCCCGTGCTCGATGAGGATGGAGCGGAACCGGTTCGGTTCGAGACGGGTGGTGAAGCCCGGTATCGACTCCAGTTTGTCCAGTGTCCCACCGGTGTAGGCGAGACCACGCCCAGAGATCATCGGAACCGCAACGCCACAGGCCGCCACCAGTGGAACCAGGGGGATCGAGATCTTGTCGCCGACCCCGCCGGTGGAGTGCTTGTCAACCTTCGGCGCCGGGATGTCGGAGAAGTCCATGACGTCGCCGGAGTGGAGCATCGCCTCGGTCCAGGCGGCCAATTCGTCGACGGTCATCCCGTTGAGGAGGATGGCCATCGCCATGGCCGCCATCTGATAGTCGGTCACAGTGCCATCGGTGTAGGCCCGGATCAGCCATTCGATCGCCTCTGCGGATAGGGCCCCGTCATCCCGTTTGGTCTCGATCAGCTCGATTGCGGTGAATGCCATAGCGGGACGTTATCTGCCCGTCCGGCATCGCAGGTGCACTTTCGCATCGCGGATCAAACCGAGGTCGATAGACCGGGGCCCTCACTTGTTCAGTGGCGTCGCTCCCTGGTCAGCCGCGCTCGACCGGGACGTTCACCAACGAGCCATACTCGGTCCACGACCCGTCATAGTTCTTGACGTCGCCGTGCCCGAGGAGCTCGCTCAGGACGAACCAGGAATGCGACGAGCGCTCGCCGATACGGCAATAGGCGATGATCTCACCGCCGTCCACACCGGCGCCTTGGTACAACTCCCTCAGCTCCTCGGCGGACTTGAAGGTCCCGTCCTCGTTGGCTGCCTTGCCCCAAGGGATGTTCTTGGCGCCAGGGATGTGACCGGCGACATAAGGCTGCTCCTGGGGGAGATGATCCGGGGCGATCTTCTCGCCGCTGAACTCCTCCGGTGACCGGACATCGACAAGGGTTGTCGAGCCAAGCGTCTCGAGGACGTGGTCTCGGAATGCGCGGAGTTGAGGACGCTCGGCGCCGCTGATGGTGAACCGGGTCGGTGTGATCTCTGGCTTCTCCGATTCGAGCGGTAGTGAGTCGACATTCCACTTCTTCCGGCCACCGTCGAGCAGCTTGACATTGTCGAAGCCTCGATACTTGAGCAGCCAGTAGGCGTAGGCGGCGAACCAGTTGTTGTTTCCGCCGTAGAGCACGACCGTAGTCTCGGGCCCGACGCCGGCGTCCGAGAGCAAGTTGCTGAACCCTTCCTGGTCGAGGTAATCGCGTCGCAGCGGGTGATGGAGGTCATCGGACCAGCTCCAGGCAATGGCTCCCGGAATGTGCTCCTTGTCGTAGACGGTGGCGTCTTCGTCGACCTCGACCACCCGGACGTTCGGGTTGCTCAGGTTCGCATTGAGCCAGTCGGTGGTGACGAGAGAATCGGGATTTGCATAAGACATGTGTTTCATCGCTCCTTTTGGGATCAAGCGGGTGGAAGACGCCGGAGAGAGGGGGGTTCGCTCTCGGGCGGTGGCGTCGTTCAGGAGCGCAGACGGCGTGTGGCCTCGGCGCCCGGGCTGCCCGCCCGAGAGCTCTCACAGAGACACGCACACATCGTCATACGAGACACGGCGGGAAAGATATGCGCCGGATCGGGCAAAGTCAACGTGCCGGGTACGCCTTCACCCGACGAGCCCCTCGAACTCCGGCAGCGCCAGGGCGAGGTTCAGGTTTTGGACCGCCTGCACCGCGGCGCCCTTGAGCAGGTTGTCCTCGGCCGCGATCACCACCGCGTTGAGCCCGTCCTCGCTGGTCTCGAAGCCACCCAGGATCACACCTGGGTGCCCGGCGCCATCCTTGAGCTCGGGTATCTCGTCACGGATCTCGATCAAGGGCTCGTCGCCGTAGTGCGCCTCGAACCTGGCCCTGATCTCGTTCTGGCTCATCGCCCGACCCAGAGGGATGTGGGCCGTGACCAGGAGCCCGCGGAAGGCGGGATGGACATGGGGCATGAAGCGGATCGGCAGCCCGAGATGACGGGTTGCCTCCCGCTCGTGGTTGTGCCCCACCAGCTTGTAGGGCATCAGATTGTCGGAGAGCCGCGCCTGGTAGTTTCGGGGGCCGGGGGCGGAACCTGCCCCCGAGTAACCGGAGACGCCAAAGACGGCGGGGACGCCGGAGACAGCATCGACCAGAGGGGCGAGCGCGATCTGGGTGGCGGTGGCGTAGCACCCCGGGTTGGCGATGCGGGTTGCACCCCTGAGCTTCTCGCGGAACAGCTCAGGCAGACCGTATTGCCAGGTGTCGTCGAAGCGGTGATCGGCCGAGATGTCGACGATGACGGTGTCTCGGCCCACGGCGGCCGAGTAGGAGGCGCCGGCGCCGTCGGGCAGGGCGAGGAACACGGCTGCGACGTCGCTGGTGGCCAGGTCGTCGGGCCCGATCGACTCGAATAGGACGTCGCCCTGACCGGGGACCGGCTGGCCGTCCAGTTCTCGAGAGCCGGCAAAGGCCAGATCGAGCGAGGCATGATCCCGGATCAGACGCACCAGCTCGGCGCCGGTGTGGCCCCGGGCGCCCACCACCCCAACCCGGTGCCGATCACCCATCGTCGTCCCCGACGAAGGATGCGGGCAGGGCGGCGATCACCTCTGCCACCGTGGCGACGCGGCCGAGCTCGGTCTCGCCCTTCCAGAAGATGGTCCACGGGCCTCGCCTCACCGACCCGTCGGCCTCTTCGACGTAGAAGGCGTTGAACCCGTTGTCGGTGCGGGAGCGCCAGTAGAGGACAGGATGGTCGGCGATGAGACAGGCCCACACCGTGCGGGCCAGGCCTTCCCCCCGGGCATCCTCGAGGATGGCGAATTTGTCCAGGTAGGCGAAGTCGCCGACCCGGGCGACGAGAGCGCCGGCACGCATGCTTTCGGACAGGTAGGCGGTGTCGAGGTCGAGGGATTGCCACCAACCATCGTGCAGGGTCTTTGCGAATGCCTCCTCCACCAGCTTGACCACCTGACCTTCGTCGATGGCGGCCTTGTCCTTCTCGATGCCGATCAGCTCCCCCTTGCGCACCAGGGTGCCCGAGCCACCGTGGGTGAACAGCTCCTTGACCAGACCCGAAGGCGTGGTGATGGACACCGAGGTGGAGAGGGGTGTGTCGTCTAGGAGACGCTTGATCTCGGCCAGTTTGAGCCGCATGCCGGAATGGACCCACTCCTGGGCCATCAGGTGCTCGTAGTCCGAGGCCAGGTTGATCGACTCGATGACCCGGTGGTCCTCGTCGAGGAGGCCGCCGACATCGGCGAGGAAGATGATCTTCATCGGCTGCACCGCGTGAACCAGGGCACGGGTGGCCGAGTCGGCGTTCATGTTGACTATCTGCCCCCCGGCGGCCACTCCGAGACAGGTCAGGATCGGGATCGCCCCCGAGTCGACGATGGACCGGATCAGGGCGATATGAACCTCAGTCGGCTCACCAACCAGGCCGTACTTGTCCCGGTCGACGTAGTCGGCCTCGAAGGCCCCTGCGGTGAGGCCGTGGGCGGAGACACCTTGCGCTCGGATCGCCTCGACGAGGAGGATGTTCTGCTCGATGAATGTGCCCCGGGCCGCGTCGAGCACCTCGGCGTCGGTCACCCGCAGACCATCGAGCTTCTTCGTCTCGATGTTGCGACGGCTCAAGGCCTGATCCAATTGGGATCCGCCCCCGTGGATGACGATCGGCGTCAGACCCACCGTGTGGAGGAAGGCCAGGGCGGCTGCGGTCTCCTCGAGTTGCTCGGCGAGCACCGAGCCCCCGATCTTGATCACGGCGAACCGGGATCTGTCTACCTGGGAGAACCGTTGGAGGTAAGAGCGGATCTCCTTCCCGTCACTCATGTTCGAGAGGAGGTGGACGATTGTCTGGCGCACGTCCCGGTTCGGGCTGGGCGGCTGTGCCTGATTCATTGCCCCACCAGTCTGGTCATGATCGCCTTCTGCACGTGGAGCCGGTTCTCCGCCTCGTCGTAGGCGATGCAATCGGGGCCGTCGAAGACCTCGTCGGTCATGATCACGTTGCGACGCATGGGGAGGCAGTGCGATACCAGTGCGCTGTTGCTCATCGACATCTTCTCCTTGTCGACGATGAAGTGCTGGTACTTGTCGCGCAGCGGCTTCTCGTCGTCCCAGCGACCGAAGAAGGGGATGGCGCCCCAGCTCTTGGCGTACACCACATCTGCTCCGTCGTAGGCGGCTTCGATGTCATGAGTGATCGTGACGCTTCGCCCGCGGGCCTCGGCGTCCGTCGTAGCGATGTCGACGTAGCGATCGTCGAGGTTGAAGTCCTCGGTGGGGCAGAGCAGGGTCACGTCCATGCCGAATTTGGCCGCGGCGACGAGCGCCGAGTTGGCTACTGCGGTATTGAGTGGCTTGGGGTGATAGCTCCAGGTGAGGAGGTACTTCCTACCCTCGAGGGAGCCCAGTCTCTCCTGAAGCGCCATGATGTGGGCCAGCTCCTGACAGGGGTGGGTGATCGTTTCCATGTTGATCACCGGTACCTCGGAATGAGCTGCGAAGGCTTGCAGGATCTTGTCCTTTCGGTCCTCCTCCCAGTTCTCGAACCTGGGGAAGGCCCGAATCCCGATCAGGTCGCAGTAACGCGATAGCACTTTGGCGGCTTCTCTCACGTGCTCCTCCGCATCGCCCAGCATCACCGCCCCCTCTTCGAACTCGAGCGGCCACATCCCGCCCGACGGTGAGAGGACAACGGCATGCCCGCCCAGTTGGCGAGCCCCGACGTCGAACGAGGTCCGGGTACGCAGCGAGTTGTTGAGGAAGAGCAGGGCGATCGTCTTGCCGGCGAGGGTGTCGCCGAATGGGGACTCCTTCAAGCGGCGCGCTTCGTCCACCATGGATTGGAGCTCCGGTTCGGACCAATCGAATGTGTTCAGGAAGTGCCGCATTGCAGCAGTTTGATTGGCGTGGACGCGAAAGCCAAAGACGTTACGACGAATCGACCTCGAAGCCGCGCTCCACCCATGCGTTGTTCCCTCCGGTGACGCTTCGGGCGTTGCGAAAGCCGAGCGAGCTGAGATAGAGCACGGCGGGGAGTGAGATGTTGCCCCGCTGGCATACCGCCAGCACCGGGGTTTCGAGATCAGCGGGCAGGAGGTCGGCGTTGTCCGGCAGGTCGAGGAGCGGGATGTTCATCGCCCCAGGGATGTGCCCCTTGTCGAACTCTTCGGGTTGGCGGACATCGAGCACGAAGGGCCGCTCTCGTTTCCACTGATCATGGGTCGTTTCGATGTCGACTGTCAGATGAGGGTTGTGACGGGTGTGCTCGATGATGGCATCGAACAACTCCTCGCGGCGGCTTCTCGTCTTCGGAGCGGCGGTGGTGCCGAGCTCTGCCACATGCTTGGCGACCGACGACGCGTACTTGAAGATGCTGTCGGGGAAAATGACGACCACCCTGTGGCCTGGTTCGTCGGGGAGGCTGGCCAGGGCGCCGGCAAGGGCTAGCCCCGAGCTGGGCCCGGCGGGGATGCTTTCCTCGCGGTTCAAGCGAACAGTCATCTGGTAGGCGGCTCGGTTGTCGATCTCGACCATCCCGTCGTATTCGTCGGGCAGGAAGAACTCTGTCTGCTCGAGCTGTCGGATGCTGCGCACGCCGGGTATGTCGTGCCCTTCTGCCGGGTGGACACCGATGACCTGGATACGCCGGTCTTGCTCCTTGAGGAAGCGGCCGGTTCCGGTGATGGTGCCACAGGTGCCCATCCCGGACACGAAGTGGGTGATCGTGCCCTCGGTCTGACGCCAAATCTCGGGCCCGGTGGTGCGGTAGTGGGCGTCGGGGTTCGACGGGTTCTTGTACTGGTTGAGCATGTGGAAATCGGGCTTCTCGGCGATCTCCATAGCGCGGGCGATGGCACCTTCCGGCGCCCACGGAGCAGGGCACAGGTCGTCGTCCAGCTCCTCGACCTCGGCTCCGAAGAAACGGAGCATGGTCCGTTTCTCGATCGGTATGGCGCGGGACAATGGGGTGGTCAAGTCATAGCCGAGCGCATTGCCAACCATTGCCAGACCGAGACCGGTGTTGCCGGATGTGGGCTCCACCAGGTCGTGGTCCAGGAGATCCCCGTCTTCTTCAGCCCGGAGGATCATGTTCGATGCCACCCGGTCTTTGACCGAGCCGAATGGGTTGTACCACTCGAGCTTGACGAATACCTCGGTGTGCTCGAAGCCGGTGATCGCGTTGAGACGCACCAGCGGAGTCGGATTGTCCACACCGGACAGCATTCCGAGCATCGAGTCGTAAGTACGAAGCAGGTGATTGTTCATGAGAGCTTGTGAGTCAAACGATAGATGGGCGCCCGACATTCCTTTCGGTCGGTCGCGCCCTTCACCCCGGTGTCAGCTCTCGAAAGAGAATTCGACCTCGAGAGTGATCGTCACCGCCGAAGATCCCGGCTCGATCGGGGTCAGGGCCCGCTCGGCGCCGGCGGCATCGTCTGTCGCGTAGGGGATCGGCACCGGTGGGTTGCTCACCGTCTCGCTTATCGAAGTCGCCGGTCCCAGTGTCTGGCCAGAGAGGTCGGCGAGCTCGGTTGCCTTGGCGAAAGCGTCGTCCCAGGCGGCCTGCCGGGCGGCAGTGACCAGTTCGGCGTTGTCCTCGATGCTGAATCGGAGCCCGCTGATTCGCGTCTCGTCGCCGCCGGCACTGGTGGCTGAGTCGAGGACGGCTCCAGTCGTCTGCACGTCGCGGATCTTGGCCCGCACCGTGTTGTTGACCCGGTACCCGAGCAGGCGATGCTCGTTGCCGGAGTAGTCGTATTCCGGATAGATCGAGTACTCGGTCGTGGTGATGTCCTCAGAGGCGACCCCGTTGGAGGTCAGCGCCGCGATCAGGGCATCGGCCCGCTGGGCGGCGCCGGTCGTGGCCTCGTCCACCGTGGCGCCGAGTATCGAAACGCCCAGGTCGACTTGTACCGTGTCCGGAGCGCCGGTCACCTCTCCCATCCCGGTTACCGAGATTCCCATTCGTGATGCCTCCGCGTTGTTCACAGTTATCGCCTGTGGGGTGGTCCCGCCGCAGGCGGCGAGGACGACGGCCAGGCCGCCGATCATGGCCATGGTCGACCGTCGTGTTGTTCGGCTCATGCTTCTTGGACGACCGTTGTGAGTCAGCGGTTCCTGACGCCGAGCACCTTTCCCCCGACCACGAGAACGCCTTCGCCCATCAATAGGTCGGCCTGTTTGGCAGGGTGGGGGGTCCTGATGACCCCTCCGTGCCCGACCACTCGCCACCAGGGAAGGTCGAGGTCACAAGTCCTGAGGATGGTTCCCACCGCTCGGGCGGCACCAGGGAAACCCGCTTGGGCTGCCACTTCGCCGTAGGTGACGACTTCACCAGGCTCCAGCCCGGTCAGGACCTCGACTACGGCGTCCTCGAACGCGGTCACAAAGTGCCGAAGAGCCGGTCTCCCATGTCTCCAAGACCGGGTGCGATGTAAAAGCTCGAGTTCAACTCACGATCCAACGCCGCCGCCACGATTCGCACGTCGGGGTGGTCGCGTTCGGTGCGAGCCAGCCCTTCCGGAGCAGTGACCACACAGATGGCGGTGATGTCCTTGGCCCCGTTCTCCTTGACCTTGTCGATAGCCCACGACAGCGAACCACCCGTGGCGAGCATCGGCTCCAGGATGAGCACCCGCGCCGATGAGAGTTGGGGGAACTTGTTGTAATACTCGATCGGCTCGGCGGTCTCCTCATTGCGCTGCACACCGGCGAAGCCGATGGCGGCGTCGGGAACCAGGGTCAGGACCGATTGCAGGAGCCCGAGACCGGCTCGCAAGACAGCAACCGCCACCACGGGGCGGCGCAACTGCTTTCCGCTGGTCGTCTCTAACGGCGTCTCTATCTCGACGTCGACGGTCGACATGTCAGAGAGGGCCTCAGCGACGAGGAGATAGCCAAGACGCTCGGCGATCTGGCGAAACTGGGGTGGTTCGGTCGTCTTGTCACGCAGGATGGCGAGCAGATCGGCGGCAAGGGGGTGGTCGAGGATGGTGAGCGGCATGGGCAGAGGTTAAGACGATGCCACTATCCCGTGTTTCGCATCCCGGCCGCGATTCCGTTGACCGTCAACAACAGGGCGCGATTCAGCTCATCGCCCGACTCGCCAGCCCGGCTTCGAGCCAGCAGCGAGACCTGCAAATAGTTGATCGGATCGAGATATATGTCGCGCACTCCCAGGGTTCGCTTCAATAGGGGCAGGTCCTCGAGGAGACCTGATGCTTGGCGCAGAGTGAGTATCTCCTCCGTGCTCAGCTCATACTCGGCACGGATCAGATCGAGCAGCCCACGGTGGCCCTCCGGCACCAAGCTGGTGACATAGCGTCCTGCGATGTCGAGGTCGGTCTTGGCGAGTGTCATCTCGACGTTGGAGAGGAAAGTCTGAAAGAAGCCCCACTCCCCGGCCATCTCGGACAGGGTCTCTCCGTACCCGGCCTTGCGGGCGGCGCGGATGCCGGTGCCCACGCCAAACCAGCCGGGAACTATCTGGCGGGTTTGAGTCCAGCCAAAGACCCAGGGGATGGCGCGCAGGTCCTCCACACCCCCAACACCGCCGGGCCGTCGTGAGGGACGGCTGCCGAGGTTGAGCCTGCCCAGCTCCTCGACCGGGGTCGAAGCCAGGAAGTAAGGAACGAGGCTGGTATGTCCCACGAAGTCGCGGTAGGAGCTGTGGGCCTCGTCGGAGACACAATCCATCGCCTCGGTCCAGCGATCGAGCGTTTCCTTTGGCTTGCGCGACTGGCGGTGAAGTAGCGAGGACTCGAGCACTGAGGCCAGAGCCAGCTCCAGGTTGCGGGCCGCGATGCCGGGATGACCGTACTTCTCCGAGATCACCTCGCCCTGCTCGGTCACCTTCAGGTCGCCGTCAACAGTCCCGTAGGGCTGGGCCAGGATGGCAGCGTGGGTAGGGCCGCCGCCACGTCCGATCGTCCCGCCACGGCCGTGGAATAGGCGGAGATGGATCCCATGACGCTCGGCGACATTCCGCATCGCCCTTTGTGCCTTGTAGATCTCCCATTGGCTGGTGGTGATCCCGCCTTCCTTGTTGGAGTCCGAGTATCCGAGCATCACTTCTTGGCTGTCGCCACGCAGCCCGAGGATGGCGCGGTATTGCGTGTTGAAGAACAGGTCATCGAGCAGCGCCCCCGCGTTGCGCAGATCGTCGATGGTCTCGACGAGGGGCACAAGGCCGATATTGGCTATGCCCCGACGCAGGTCGAGCAAACCCGCCTCGCGAGCCAGGACCGCTGCCTCGAGAATGTCGGCGGCGGTCTCGGTCATGGAGACGATGTAGCTCTCGATCACCTGGTCGCCATAACGCTCCTTGGCCTCCCGGATGGCGTGAAAGGTGCGCAGGGTCCTATCGGACTCTTCAGTGAGCTCGGTAGTCAGCCCGCTCAGTGGCCGTGTCCCGTCGAGCTCCGAGGACAGGACCACGACCCGTTGATTGGCGCCCATAGCCTTGTAGTCGACCTCGACCAGAGAGAACAGCTCGCTGATCGTTGTCTTGTGCTTCGACGAGTGCTCCCGAACGTCGAGCGTTGCCATCTGAAAACCAAACGTCTTCACCGCCCGCTGAACCCGTGCCACGGCGCCAAGAGCGATCAGCTCGCCTCTCGAGCCAAGGAGTGAGTTGGCCATCATGTCGAGTTCGGCCAGAAGCTCGCTCGGGTGGGTGTAGTCGAGCCCGGTGACGTGGGCCAACCCCTGTTGAAGTCGCAGGTTGGTGTTGATCAGGCGGGCGTGGATGTAGGAGCACTTCAGTCGGTAGGGCTCGGAGGCGGTACGGCGGCGCTCCCGCTGCCAGACCTCGGGCAACGTCTCTCTGTCTCGATCCAGGGAATCCTTCAGCTCCTCACTGATCGGGGCGAGCAACTCGGACACCGAGAGCTCTTCGGAGAGCTCGGCAACCAGACCGATGAGATGGCGGAGCCCGCGGTCGTGCTGCAGCAGCAACGTCTCGAGCGTTGTCTCCGGGGTCACTCCCGGGTTACCGTCTCGGTCGCCACCCACCCAGGTGCCGAACCGGATCGGGCTCTCCGTGGCCACGACCCCGAGACGGGCCAGTTCGACCGTGACGCTCTCGGCCAGGTCAGGCAGCACCTTGGCTGCTATCTGCACCAGGTAGTACAGGGCAGAACGCGCTTCTTCGACGGGATTCGGCTTCTGAAGCCTCAACTCGTCGGTCTGCCAGATCTGGTCGATCATCTCCGCAGTCCGCCGGTCGATTGTGCCGAGCTCCTTGTCGGTCGCCTGAAGACGTCGGTCGATGAGCTCCGCAAGAACCACGGTCTTACTGAGTATGGAGCGTCGCGCGGCCTCGGTGGGGTGGGCAGTGAGCACGGGCCGGACCTCGAGTCGTTGCAGGATCCCGGCCAGAAGCTGGGGCTCCACCCCAGCTTCGAGCACGCGGTCGACCGTGGCGGCCAGACCCAGCTCGTCGACTGCCAGCTGGTCGATGCGATGAACCTGCTCGGCTACGTTGGCGAGATAGAAGTAAGCGGTGAATGCCCTCACCAGCGGGATCACATCGGAGATGCTCAGCTCGGCGAGTAGATGGTCGAGCGCGGCTGCGGCTTCGCCGCTTCCCCCTCGCCGGGAGGACTTCCCCAGAGCCCGCACCTGCTCCACCAAGTCGAGCAACTCGGGACCATGTTGACGAACCAGAGCGTCGCCGAGCTGGTTGCCGAGACGGCGTATGTCTGCCCGAAGTGCCTCGTCGGAGGTTGGTTTCACCGGGACAGGGTATTCGGGTCGCAGCCGCCTCAAGCGTCGTCGGGTCGCTGCTTGTGGACTCTTCCTTCGGTGCCGTGGAGCGAGAAACCGGTGCCATGACCGTAGCGGACCAGCGTCATCTCGGCCAGGATGGAAACGGCGACCTCCTGGGGGCTCTCGGCTCCGATGTCGAGCCCGACCGGGCCGTGCACCCTTGCGATGTCTTCGGGCGAGAAGCCCCTGTCCGTGAGCCTCTCGACCCTCAGGTCCTGGGTACGGCGGCTTCCCATGGCTCCGATGTAGCGGACGGGGCTCTTCAGGGCCGCTTCCAGCACCGGGTCCTCGTGACGTTTGTCATGGGACAGGATGATGACCCAGGTCCTTCGATCGAGCCGAATCTGGTCGAGGACGTCGCCCGGCCAGCCAACCAGGACCCGGGCCGACGGGAAGCGCTCCGGGGTTGCGAATGCGGCCCGAGAGTCGACGACCGTCACTCGATAGCCCATCTGTGAGGCGAAGCCGGCCAGCGACTGGCCGATGTGCACCGCGCCGAAAATCACCATCTCCTGCGGGGGCGCCAGGGACTCGATGAACAGAGTGTGAGGTGGATACTCCATCGCCCGGTGTTGCTCGTGATCCATGAGCACCAGAGCATCTGCGATCACGTCGTCGGCGATCTCGGCCGGGAGAGACCCGCTGACCACCGCGCCCGTTGAGTCGATCACGGTCTTCGAGCCGGTCGCCGGCCCATCGACACCGGTGATCACCGAACCGTATTCCTCCCGGTCGAGGATTCCTTGAATCGCTTCGAGCGGGCTCACCATGGCTCGATGAACACGTCGATTGTCCCGCCGCAGGCCATACCCACCTCGAAGGCGTCCTCGTCGGCGATCCCATATGTGACCGTCTTGGGTTGTCCGGTCTCGATGACTTCCTGAGCGTGGAGGAACACGTCGTTCTCGACGCATCCGCCGCTCACCGAGCCTTCCATATCGCCGGCGTCGGAGACCAGGAACTTGGACCCTTCGGGTCTGGGGGCGCTGCCATGAACCCGGATCACCGTGGCCACGGCGACCTTCTTTCCCTCTTCGGCCCAACGATTGCGAACTTCGATCTGGTGTCTCATCCTCTTCCCCGGGCGACCGAGTCGAGCACCCGCACGACTCCCTTGAAGTCGTTGACGCTAGCCGCCGGCAGCAGCTGGTCGACGTAGGGGAGTACTGCTTGCATGCCACGGGTGAGCGGCTGGTAGGAAGCTCGCGCCGCCAGAGGGTTGAGCCATATCACCTGATGCACCGAACGGGCGAGCCTGGCCATCTCGGCCGAGAGCATCTCGGGATCGCCACAATCCCATCCGTCGGACAGGATCAGGACCACAGGCCCGCCCCTGGCGAGCCGCCGGCTCCATTCCCTGTTCCACGCGCCCAGGGCATCGCCGATCTGGGTGCCGCCCGACCAGTCGGTGACTCTCTCCGCCACCCGAGCCAGGGCTGTCCTTGTGTCGCGGCGACGCATGTCCTCGGTGATCCGACTGAGACGAGTCGAGAAGGTGAATATCTCGACATCTCTGAGCCGACGCTGGGCGGCGTGAGCGAACACCAAGAAGATGTCGGCATACTTCTCCATCGACCCGGAGATGTCCGTGATGATGATCAGGGGCCGTTCCTTCTCTCGTCGCCGTTTCCAGCTGAGGAACATCATGTCTCCCGCCGGGCCGACTGCGTTGTGCAGTGTCCGGCGAAGATCGGGCCGGTTGCCGTCGCCGGTTGGGGACCAGCGGCGTGTGTCGTAGCTGGTCGGGTGCCATTTCATCGTCATCACCAGCCGTCTCGCCTCCTGGAGGTCGTCGTCGTCCAGATCGGCGAAGTCACGAGCGGCGACCCTCTCCACAGACGAGGCGCCGGTGTGCCGGCTCACTGCGCCCTCAGATGAGCCTGGCGACCCCTGGAGTGTGTGTCCGGCACCCGAAGAGGACGGTATCCCGGGATCGGGCTCGCCGAGCAAGGGTGGCCGGATCCGGTCGAAGAACCTCTCGAACTCCTCGTCGAAGAGCGGGATCTGGCTGCGATCGGTTACGGAGAGCGCCCGGAGCGAAGCCTGGGCCTGAGAGCGCCGGGTGAGGTCGACGATGGAAAGGGCGCGGGCCATGTCGGCTGTTTGATCGGCGGTGACGGTCAGCCCGCGGCTGCGAAGGGCGCCCGAGAAAACGCTCAGCTGGTCGACGAGACCGGCGTTGCTCATCCCACCAAGCTGCCCACTCCGGCTGAGCGCACCATGTCGATGTCGTCTTTGTACTTGAGGACGACACCAAGAGTGCTCTCGATGATCGCCGGCGAGAGCTCACCTGCCTCGAGCAGCCGCAACGACTCGGCCCAGTCGAGAGTCTCTGCCACCCCGGGCGGCTTGAACAGCTCCATCTCCCGCAGACGTCTCATCGCCTCGCTGAGCGCGCCGGCGAGCTGGACCTCGATCTCGGGAACCTTGCGGGTGATGATCTCGGATTCGCGGGCCGGGCTCGGGTAGTCGATCCAGTGGTAGACACAGCGTCGTTTGAGGGCGTCGTGGATCTCACGGGTGCGGTTGGAGGTGAGAACCACGATCGGGCGGCTGTCCGCCTTGATCGTGCCGATTTCGGGGATCGTGATCTGAAAGTCGGACAACAGTTCTAGGAGGAACGCCTCGAACTCCTCGTCCGCTCGGTCTAACTCGTCGATGAGCAGGACGGGACGGTGCCCGTCGGTGCTGGCTTCGATCGCCTGGAGCAACGGCCGGGCAATGAGGTACTCCCGGCTCATGATGTCGTGCGGGGTCGCGGTTGCTCCCTCACCTCGAGCCTCAAGGAGGCGGATCGCCATCATTTGGCGGGCGTAGTCCCATTCGTAGAGCGCCTGGCCGACATCGAGGCCCTCATAGCACTGGAGCCGGATCAGGTTTGCTCCGGACATCGTGGCCAGCACCTTGGCCACCTCGGTCTTGCCGACACCGGCCTCCCCTTCCAGGAAAAGGGGTCGTCCGAGATGGACGGCGAGATGGATGGCCACCAGCAGGCTCTCGTCGGCGAAGTAGTCGAGCCCGTCGAGGGTCTGGCCGAGCTCTTCGACAGTGGTCGGAATCACCTGGACAGACTAGGTATCGGCTCCGGGTTGGGCCGGGTCGATCTCGGGCTGGCTGGAGATCGTCTCCCTCAAGGAGTCGGCCATAGAATCGACTCGTGTATGGGATCACCCTGGCCGTGGCCGCGTGTCTCCGTTCGGGCACGCGCGCCGATGTCGCCTGGCTGGTTGACGCCAACGGGCTGCCGATCGCCGACTGGTCCGACGCCGTGGTGTTCACACCGGGGGGCGGCCGGATCGGATCGATGGCCGGTGGCGTCCTCGACGGTCAACTGGCCGACTCTGCCGGGCTGTGGAGCTCGGGCCGCCTGATCGAAGTCGAGGTCTACGAGGTCCACGCCCTTATCGCCGGTCTTCCCTCGGTCGGCTCTGCCCGATGTCTTCTGGTCCCGGCGGACACCCTCCCGGGCGCCCTGTGGGATCTGGCGGAGAATCGCCAAGCCTTCTGCCTGGTTTGCCGGCTGGAAGGAGACGAGGTGGTCGACGTCGGTCTCTACGGCGGCGACAATATCGCCGAGGGCGGGGAAGCCGCGCAAGATCTATTCGCCTCCGGCGCCAGCGGCTCGACGGTCACCGATCACCAGGTCATCAGCGTGTTCCGCCCCGTTCCCCAACTCGTCGTCATCGGGAGCACCCCGGTTGCCGACGCTCTCGCCGACTTGGCGGGCCGGATCGGCTGGCGGGCGAGGATCG
>Ga0214472_10000762_pt1 | contig 38751 bp, 43 predicted proteins | sample RVTome_6_FD_207662 | JGI IMG/M metagenome (GOLD analysis project Ga0214472, IMG submission 207662) | Soil microbial communities from uranium-contaminated site in the Upper Colorado River Basin, Wyoming, United States - RVT140D175 | ecosystem: Environmental > Terrestrial > Soil > Contaminated >...
ATCTTTCAGAATAACTTCACGGGTATTCCCACGCTTTCCCAGGCATTCACTCTGGGAAACAAATTTCCAGTGACCGATAGACAACAGCGTTTTGATCGCCGGGACATGGCTGCTATAAAGTTCTTTGGTTTCGGGTAACAGTCTAGCCATTAGTTTTCCCAAACCGGATGTACTTTCCAGTTTTCTGGCATGCCCATGGCAATACGCCATCTTTTAACAGAAGCGATTGGTTCTAATAATTCAGTACATACTGCAGCCCAGGCATTTCCATTACCAGATGCGTTTAGTAAGTATCCAAGCATTAATAAGATGTAAAAAATCCGATCATTTCTCGGTGTGATCGGCGGCAACCAATTCGGGTCTTTGATTTGATAGGGGCGAATTGCCAATTCCCGATTCCATAAACGGCTATGGTGTGCACAAACATTTCGAATATAAGTCAGTATGTGTAACCAGTTAGCTAATTGTTTGTGATGTATTGCAAAGTTTTCTGCAATAGCTTTTTTATCGTTGTGCTGTAATCCTCCCAATAAAAAAGATAAACTTCCAAGACTCATCACTTCAGTTAACATCCAGATTGGAACTATAGGGAATCCGTTATATTTATTTTGATAATGACGAATAAATTCATCACTGGAGCGTTCGGTCTCATCGACAATTTTCTCCAACCATTTTGCATGGTTAAATTGTGGATGAAAGTGCTTTGCTTCAGCATGCGCAAATGGCCCGTAAGTATGAGCAAGGTGATAAGCAAGCTTGGTACGAATAATAATTTCAATGCGTTCCAACGCATTCATGACCAATAGCCGTAGTTGACGATCAAATTCGTAGAGTTGTATTACGGTTTCGATGGCGGTTCCGGGTTCGATATTGCTGGTGACATGACCTTGTTCGTCTCTTGTACGAAAGGGGTACCAATAAGCACTCAAACGATAATAACTGATATTCGAAAGTTGCTGCAGGGCGGTGGTCTGATCCCGGATTACAAGGCCGCGGTCGACCAGTTTCTTCAGTTGCGCCTCGAAGCTTAGAGGAGGTTTGTTATAATTTTCAGGCATTTAGCATCCTTGCTCAGGCATAAAAAAACCGCCAAGGTTACGCATTGTTAAGAGGCGTGGCGGTTGTGTTATTGATAATAATAGACAGATATACCTGTGATGGCAAATGCTTTTTGAGGCAACGCCTGAGACAAATGGGCCAGACAAAGTTTCGGTTTCGATTGTTTGGGACATCATGATTAATGGTCACTGATTTTCACGCGGCGTTTGTCGGACAGGAGTTGTTGCATGAGGGCTTTCTTTTGATTTATTAAACAATCCAGGCTTTTCTGAAGCAGTGCAATTTCCTTGTTTGCTGCATCAATAACGTTTGCGATTTCTTCTTGTTCTACAACAGTAGGGACAGGGACTTTTGTATTCATAAATTCTATTGGCTTAATATTCAATAGTCCGTTATTTCTAACGCCAGTATTTACCAGTCTTCCTAATTGCGGTTTTAAGTAATCAGACTCAAAAAGATATTTATAAAATTTATGATTAAACTCCGGCTTTAATTTGAAACATACATAAACATGAGGAACTAGTGCTGCAGCATAAGATTCCAGGTCAAACACGCAGCCAAATTGATACGTTTTTGAATTGCCCTTGTTGTAAGCAAATTCACCTTTTTTCAATAAAATATAATTCTCGACACTTTTGCCTGCCATATAACGTCCATATTTTTCATCCTGTCTCACAAATCCTGCCGTTGAAGAGATCATTAATATAGGGTAGTCATTACCCTCGATTGTTCTGTTAATCCTTTTTGATATCTGACATATTTTCAGTGAATTCCATTTGCTCTCGTAATTGGGCAATCGTTTCTCCCATGTTAATAATTGCTGCATCAGAGCTTTTTTTTGAGCCTGACTATTTTTGATGAGTTTTTCAGTAACCTCTATTGCTTTGTCCCAGGTAGAAAGAATTCGAGTTATTTTTTTTTGTTCATTAAGGTCTGGCAGTATCAATTTAATACTCTTGATTATAGATAAGTTAAGTCCGCCCCTCCCTCCTTCTCCATAAGACATTTTTCTAATCTGTTCATATCTAAAATCTAAATTATGAAATAAAAATTCATAATCTAATTTATTCTTATCTGGGATAATTGCAGCAACAGATTGATTTGTACAAAGTTCTATTTTATTGATTGCAACTTTTCCTCGTGTTTTCCCTTGGCCTGCTAAAGCTATAAGTACGCTATTAATTGGAATCATTCTTGCACTTGATTCAGCCAATCCTTTTTTTGAAATTGCACTATCTGATGACCAAATTATCCTTTTATTGACTTCTCCAGATTTCATCCATGGAATTTCTTTTATCCAATATTCAGGTTTTCTGGTACTAGGAGTACCTCCCGCATATACGTCTGCATTTTCTCCAATATTTGATTTGGTCCAATCTTCAGGAATCCACCGCTCCTGCGCTTCCGGCGGAAGCGTCACTTGTCTATCCTTACACATCGTATCCTAACTCCTTCAAATACTTTTCCATCTGTTCTTCCAGTTCTGCCAATTGTTTTTTGAGTTCCGTTCTTTCCTTTCTTACCGCTACCAGATCAATTTCTTTCTCTTCCTCGAAGGTATCCACATAGCGCGGGATATTCAGATTAAAATTGTTATCCTTGATCTCTTCAAAACTCGCGAGATAAGCATATTTATCGACATTGGTTCTGGCCTTGTATGTTTCCACAATCTTTTTGATATGTTCTTCGGATAGGCTGTTCTGGTTTTTGCCTTGCTGGTATTCACGGCTGGCATCAATGAATAACACATCATTATTTACTGGATTCTGGCCTGCGCCAGAATGACGGCTTTTTTTATCTTTTCTGAAAATCAGAATCGCGGCGGGAATGCCCGTGCCAAAGAAGAGTTTTTCCGGTAGGCCAATCACGGTATCCAGCAGATTTTCTTCGATGAGTTTTTGCCGGATCTTGCCTTCCGTGGAACCACGGAATAACACACCATGCGGCGCAACTACTGCCATGCGCCCGGTTTTAGGTTTCATAACTTCGATCATGTGCAGGATAAAGGCGTAGTCGCCTTTGGTTCTGGGTGGAATACCACGGCGGAAACGGCCGTATTTATCTGTCTGTGCCTTTTCGTGGCCCCATTTCTCTAATGAAAATGGTGGATTGGCCACGACCACATCAAAGTGCAACAGGTTTTCATCCTTATCCAGCAGGCGGGGATTTCGTAACGTATCGCCCCATTTAATAATGTGATTGTCTTCGCCATGCAGGAACATATTCATTTTGGCGAGTGCCCAGGTGCTGCCGATAGCTTCCTGTCCATACAGGGCATATTTTTTTGAACCCTTGTAATTCTTTTTAATCTGCCGGCCACATTTCATTAATAATGAAGCGGATCCGCAGGCCGGGTCGCAAATCGTATCGCCTTCTTTGGGTTCAACCAGTTCCGAAATGAGTTCGGAAACTTCTGCAGGGGTATAGAATTCACCGGCCTTTTTCCCTGCCGTTGCGGCAAAGCGGCTGATCATATATTCATAAGCATCACCGATCACATCGCGGTTACCAACGCGGCTGGGTCTTAGATCAAGTGCATCTTTTTTAAAGTCTTCCAGCAAATGGCGCAGGATGTCATTTTTCTGGGCTTCATCTCCGAGCCGGTTGGAATTGAAAGAAATATCTTGGAACACACCATGATCTCCATCGCGCAGCTTGGCACCATTGCCATCTTCAATGGCATGCAGGGCTTTATCAATACACTCGCCATTGCCCGGTTCGTGGCGTTTTTCATAAAGGGAGTAAAAATTCGCTGATTTAGGCAAAACAAAACGCTCATTTTTGAGCAGTTCTTCAATCAGCTCCGGATGGTCGCCATGTTCCTCTTTATATTTGTCGTAATGATCCTGCCAGACATCGGAAATGTATTTCAGGAACAGCATGGTCAGGACATAATCTTTATAAATACTGGGATCGACTACACCACGAAAGGTGTCACATGCTCCCCATAGCGCCTGATTGATTTCTCGTTGATCGACCTTTGACATGACTCTATTGCTCCATTAATTGTTGAAACATGCCCTTGAGCATGGTTTCACGGTTTTGCATGAGTTGTTCAGTTAAGTGTTTTTCTTTTTCCCAGAGATTCATTAATCCCACGATCTTTTGCTGTGTTTTAGTCGATGGAACAGGCACCATTAATTTTGACAGACTTTCCTTGGTAATCAGTGAAATATTGGTTCCACGGATTTCACTCTTTATATAAGTATTAGCGTCATTCTGGTTAAGGTACCAGCATAAAAAACCGGGCAGAATCTGATCTTTCTTTGCTCTGAGTATAAAAACCTGATTGCTGGCAACGACAGGTTCTTCAGCAGCAGCATCTACTTCAAATAGCGCGGCGTTGTAATGATCGCCCCTCGCCGGCATGACCACATCATCAGGTTCGAGAAGATAAGATTTATTAATGTCTTTATCGCGCACAAGAGGCAGGTCAACAGAAGTCACCACCATTCTGCCTCTCATGTCTTTGATTTGCAGCACCCGGACATCACCATCCGGGGTTTCCTGGACCTTTCCGCGGAAAGTATGTCCCACCCGGATATCAGCAATGTCTTTTAACAGTTTACGCATTGAAAATTCCTTAACTAAAAGATGATGTGCCATCCGTGGCTACACCTTTTACACCGTACAACTAGCCAGTTGGCTTTTAAGCCATTCTGACGTTTTCTGCCTCAGTCCTGCCCAAGCCGCCTCGCCCTGAAGGCGAGTTACCAACAGGCCATCATCACCGTCCATTACTTCATACAGATAATTATGAACTTGCTCTGCTGTTTCATTGGTCGCAATCAGCCAGGTTGATTCCAGTGCATGCGAATATGTGCCATAGCTCCTGATACGCTCATAGAGCGATTCATAATCTCTCTGCTTTCGCAGGTCATAACTAATTTGATACACTTTCATGGTTCGGTTACCTCTCATATGCTTGAAAGTGGCTTGAACACGTGCGGCGGGTCTAGACCACCTGCCGCACACCCGTTTCCTACTGTAAGACCCCGTTTTATACTCTATAGAGTCTCTACTGCATGTGGTCAGATGGAAATTGTAGTATATACTACATTGTTGTCAATATATTTTATCAGTAGAATTACTACTGTTTGATTTGATTAATAAAATAATAGGTATAAACTTCCAAAAAATGGAAGTTTCTGGAATTTTTTAATAATACGTAGCTATGCACACATTGACACGAGAAATCATCAAGTCAGGCCTGAACAACCGCATTCTGACTGATGCCCAATTAACACGCGTACTGGAAGGGTCTCCGCAACGCCGATATCACCTCGTGAACAGGGCCATGAAAGCGGGGGAGTTGCTTCGTCTGAAACGTGGCATTTATATCTTGTCTGATGAATTCAGGGATTACCCGCTGCACCCTTTTGCACTGGCCCAGATGCTTGTTCCAGGAAGTTATGTTTCTCTGGAAACCGCATTGGCCCATCACGGCTGGATTCCAGAGGCTGTTTATACCACTGCAAGCATTTTACCGGGCCGTAAATCCCAGAGTTATGATCATGAAAAACTGGGGAGCTTCACCTTCCATCCGTTAGCGACAAATAAGGGTTACTTCCTGGAGCTGGTTGAAAGGTTAAAGATTGAAAAGCAAACCATGCTGGTAGCAAAACCGGCCCGGGCATTAATGGACCTGGTGTGTTTGAGAAAAAAGGAATGGCACGGGGTGGATTGGTTAACTGAGGGCTTGCGTATTGAATATGAATATCTACGAACCATCACAAGCGCAGATATCAGAATTTTAAAACTGGTCTACAAGCATAAGCGCATGAAGGATTTTCTTGAAAATTTATCGAGGGAACTGGGTAATGATTGAACTGATTCAACAACGTCTTAATAAATATAAAGCCGCCAATGCGATTGAAGAAGAGCAGGCAATCAAGGAAATCATTCAGGAGATTGCCTTGTTTGGTTTATGGAAAGCAGGGTTTTTTGAAGTTGCTGCTTTTCAGGGCGGCACCAGTTTGAGGGTTTTGTATGACTTGCCCAGATTTTCAGAAGATCTGGATTTTATTTTGAAAGAACCAATTCCGGATTTTGATTGGAGTAGTTATCTAAAAAGCTTGCTGGAGTATCTGGAAGAGTTTGGTTTAAAGACTGAAGTAAAAGACAAAAGCCGCATGAACCAGGCGGTAAGAAAAGCATTACTTAAAGACAACTCTATCAGCAATCAATTAAATCTTTCTTTTTATAGAGGACAAAAAAATCAAAATCTGACTATCAAACTGGAAATAGACGTAAATCCGCCTCATGGCTCAACTTTTGAATATATGAATCTGGATTTCCCGACAGACTTTGAAGTGTGTCATCAGGATTTAAGCAGTAATTTTGCTTTAAAGATTCATGCTTTGCTTTGCCGCCCTTATACAAAAGGCCGTGATTGGTATGATTTTAACTGGTATGTGAGAAAAAACATCAAGCCCAATTTGCGTTTGTTACAGGCAGCATTGATTCAGGATGGGCCATGGAAAGGTCAAGATTTAAAGATTAATGAAAATTGGGTAAAACAATCATTAAATCAAAAAATCTCTTCTATTGACTGGAAAGAAGCTGCTACTGATGTTGAACAGTTCCTTAGCAGGATTGAGAAAGATGGATTGAAGATATGGAATGAGCAGTTCTTCACGCAAAAAGCGGAACAGTTATTTGGTTGATTATAATCAAAAGGCGCAGCGTTAATTGATCTTTCAACTCTTCATGCCTAATATCTATATAAATGTTACGGAGTAAAGTGCATGGCAGGTGGCTGGTCAAAAGACGGGGCAGTACAGGATCAAATCGACGCCAGTGTTGATGATGCCATCAAGCTGGCCCGTAGCCGCATGCCCGTTGGGAAAAGCCTGACTCATTGCGAGGAGTGCGGGGAGGTGATTCCTGAAGCACGACAACAGGCGATTCCCGGTGTTCGACTGTGCGTGACATGTCAGTCTGAACTGGATGCCAAACAGGAAACAATCGCCTTGTATAACCGCCGCGGCAGCAAGGACAGCCAGTTACGCTGATATTAAAGATAAGAACTGCCGGTACGGGCCACAATTTTACAGACGATTGACAAAACGTGCGTAATAGCGTACGTTTCCCCCGTTAACCGGATTACACACTTATGACGATATTAAAAGCCACTGAAGCCCGCTCAAAACTCTATGCCCTGATAGATGAGGCGGCTGAAACTCACAAGCCCATCATGATTACCGGGAAGCGGGGCAATGCTGTGCTGGTGGCTGAGGAAGACTGGAACGCGATTAATGAAACACTCTATCTGCTTTCGATTCCAGGCATGCGAGAGTCCATACGCGAAGGAATGGCCGAGGATCTGGATGAATGTGCAAGGAAGCTGGACTGGTGACCTGGAAGCTATACTTCACTAAACACGCACAAAAAGACGCCGCGAAGCTCACTGCAGCCGGGCTGAAAGATAAAGCAGAGGAATTGCTGGAGTTGCTGGGAAAAAACCCATATTGCACACCGCCACCTTACGAAAAACTGGTGGGTGATTTGAGCGGTGCTTATTCACGCAGGATTAATGTACAACACCGGCTTGTTTATCAGGTCCTGAAAAAAGAAAAGGCCGTTAAAGTCCTGCGTATGTGGACACACTACGAATAGAATCGAAAGCGTCAGGCCGCTCGACAACTTGTTCCAGACGTTGTCTACCACCTACGTCCGTGTAGGCGTCATTTGCTCCATTTCATCGCGGCATTAATACATTCATGCATGTCTATCGATTGATATTTCAGCTCTTCATACCTATTATTTATAAAAACATCACGAGGTTTAATGCATGGCCGGAGGCTGGTCAAAAGACGGGGCAGTACAGGATCAAATCGATGCGAGTGTTGATGATGCAATCAAACTGGCGCGTAGCCGCTTGCCTGTTGGAAAAAGCCTGACGCATTGCGAAGAGTGCGGGGAAGTGATTCCGGAAGCAAGGCAACAGGCGATTCCCGGTGTGCGCCTGTGCGTAACCTGCCAGTCTGAACTCGATGCCAAACAGGAAACTATCGCCTTGTATAACCGCCGCGGCAGCAAGGACAGCCAGTTACGCTAACATCAAAATGTGGTGATAGATTATTATTCCGTCGAGATAATTATATGGATAAAAAAGAACCTTATCTTCTACGTTTATAATACTTAATTCGAGATTGCTTCCCGCCACGGCTGCGCCTCGCGGTCGCAATGACGACTGTGACACTTAATCAGAGGTTCCTTAGGTAAATTCTGATTATATCTCTAAATATTTTGAGTCGTCATTCTGGCGCATGCCTGAATCCAGTCAAAATAATTGATTACTGGATGCTGGTCGCTACGGACTCCTGTCCTCCCGCGACATTTCCTGCATCCTGTAGGTCGTTTTCACCAGCATAACAATGAAGCTATTTATTCAGAGCGTCCTTGGTTATGAAAATTTATATGGAACAGAAATTTATATCAGAATCCATCAAGCCTGTTATCGCAACTGCTGAGACAAATACGATGGCAACCGGCGGGCCGGGCTTACCGCATGAATTTATCTGGCGTGGCACAACCCTGGAGGTCGCTACGGTACTTCGCACCTGGCACGAGACCGGGCCATGCAAACACGGGAGTTCCGAACTCTATGTGCGCAAGCACTGGTTCGAGGTGGAGACCACGACCAACCAGAAAGCTAAAATCTATTTCGAAAGGCACCCCCGTGGAGGCAAGCCGACCAAACGCTGGTGGCTGTTCAGTATTGAAGATTAAAATCAACAGGATCAAGTGTCTATTGGCAATGTCGCCACTCCTATATCATGCCTGTATCATCACTGAATCACAGGAAGGAGAAATGAATGAATAAATTAACACCGTCACAAGAGGCGATGCTGCAACTCTTTGAGCAGCATGTTAATGCCGAACTGGAGGGCGATATTGAAACCACGATGGCCACGATGACCGATCACCCCCATCTTACTAATGTGCCTTTGCTGACCGGCGGAGTGGACAGGGAAGGCGTACGCGATTTTTACACCAATCATCTGGTGGGCAAATTCTTCCCGCCGGATGTTGAAATGATTGGCGTATCGCGCACCATTGGCGAAGATCAAATTGTTGATGAGCTGGTGATTCGATTTACACACACGATGGTCATCGACTGGATGCTGCCTGGTGTAATGCCCACCGGGAAAAAGGTGGAAGCGGCGTTCGCAGTAATCGTCAAGTTCGAGGACGGCAAGATTGCCCATGAGCACATCTACTGGGACCAGGCTTGTGTGCTGGTACAGCTTGGCCTGCTTGGTCCAACAGGTTTGCCTGTGTGTGGCGGGGAGAGTGCGCAAAAGATCCTTGACCCGAAACTGCCATGCCGCGTAATTTAATCAAGAACAATAAATGAAACAAATATTAATCTATTCGGACAGCCTGTCATGGGGGATTATCCCTGGTACCAGGAACCGGCTGCCCTTCGAGAAAAGGTGGCCGGGGGTATTCGAATCCACACTTAAGACAACTGGCAAGAATGTCCGTGTTTTTGAAAATTGTTTGAACGGTCGGCGCACCTGCTGGCCAGATCCATATAAAGACGGCAGGGACGGATCACAGGGTCTGGCGCAGGTAATCGAGATGCATTCCCCGCTGGCGCTGGTCATTTTAATGCTGGGGACGAATGATTTTCAGTGCATGCATAATAACAATGCGTGGGTGTCTGCACAGGGGATGGCGAAACTTGTTGAGATCGTGCGCAAGGCCCCGATTGAACCCGGCATGCCTGTTCCAAGTATCATGATCGTGTGCCCGCCGTTAATTTCAAAGCCCAAAGGCACCATGACAGAAAAATTCCGCGGCGCGGATGAAAAATGTGCGCGTTTGCCTGCTGAACTTGCCAGAGTTGCCAAAGAACTCTCTACCTTATACTTCGATGCCAATTCCGTTACCGGCACCAGTCCGCTGGATGGTGTGCATCTGGACGCCAACCAGCATGAATTACTGGGCCGGGCTATGGCTGAGTCGAACATCCTGTAACAAGTGGAAGACGCTGCGACCCTGATCCATTCTAGTAAAAATAAAAAATGAATGCATATGAATATGAACCATACTGCTGATGATAATTTTTACAATAGGGCTGATGAGCATATCAACCTGTCCTATGAACAGCTCAAGGAAATAAGTCGCGGCAAGGTAAGTGCATCCATGATGTATGCGGTGGCCCGGTTCAATGCCTGGGTAAGTGCCTCCGGTTTTGAAACCCCTGAACAAATGCAAGAAGCACGAGATGATACCATCCGGTATTTTATTACTGAATATAAAAAAATGCTTGAAGATAACCTTGATGATTATATTGAAAATTTCAATAAATACATGGCGCCGGGAGAGAAAAGCTGAACTGGCATCGATACATGTAGTTAATAACATTCTATTATCTGTACATGGATGAGATAACCAGAATTCTGTTTTATACACTGGTCGCCAGTGCTTGCATCCCGTTTGGTGGATTGCTCGCCAGCGTAGAAAGGATCAGACCCAACTGGCTGGAGCATGAATTCAGGCATTTTTTAATTGCTTTTGGTGGCGGGGTACTCCTTGCTGCAGTGGCCTTTGTCCTGGTCCCGGAAGGTAGCCGGTATTTCCCCGGTCCCGTACCGGGTGTGATAATCCTGCTTTCCGGGGGAATCAGCTTTTTTCTTCTGGAGCGTTTCCTCGGTGCAAAAAAAAGAGAAAAACCACAGTTCAGCGCCATGCTACTGGACTACATTCCGGAAACACTGGCCCTGGGCGGGGCCTTTGCACTTGGGGCAAAGTCAGCACCACTGCTTGCCGTTTACATTGGACTGCAAAATCTGCCGGAAGGATTCAATGCCTACCGGGAGTTGCTCACAAAACCTCACATTGACAAAAAACACATAATCGGTTTTATGTTCATGCTGGTACCGTTGGGCCCGGTTATGGCTTTTATGGGCTGGGCTTTTCTGAGCGACCATGCCCTGCTTTTAGGGGCAACAATGTTATTTGCATCCGGCGGAATACTCTATCTCATATTCCAGGACATCGCGCCACAATCACACATGCGACACCATTGGGCACCACCCCTGGGGGCTGTGCTGGGTTTTGCTCTGGGAATGCTGGGCGCCAGTTTAATTCCCGGCGCCTCATTATAGATTTATATAAATGCTCTACCCTGATCTGAACCACCCGTTCTACCCCAATCATGTGCAACGTCTCCGTGACAGTTATCAACACTGGACCGGGAAACCTTTACTTCCCGATTTCAAACCGGGTGATGATCCTGTGCTCGCATTATTCGACGCTCCGTTTGTACTAGTTGCGCATGGCATTGAACCGGTACCGCTTTTTAATTTTGGTAACCGCAGGGCACTCGAGTTATTTGAGATAAGCTGGGAACAGTTTATTAAATTGCCATCGAAGCATTCTGCAGATGATGATAACCAGCAGGCCCGCGCCGAACTCATGGCGCGTGTTGCCAGGGCCGGTTTTGCGCTCAATTGCACCGGGACACGGATAAGCAGTAGCGGCAAACGGTTTTATATTGAAGGTGCCACAGTCTGGAACGTAATCGATGAAAATAATCTCTATCACGGACAGGCTGCCATGTTCAATACCTGGGCTTATTTATAAATCCGGTTTAATTCTTCAGCCGGTAGCCTGTCTTGAAAATCCACCATACAGCGGTGAAACATAAAGCCAGAAACACTATGGTCATACCCAGGCTGATATTGACATTGACATCGGCAACACCATAAAAGCTCCATCTGAATCCGCTGATCAGGTAGACCACCGGGTTGAACAGCGTGATCTTCTGCCAGAGCGGCGGCAACATGTTGATGGAATAGAAACTGCCGCCCAGAAAGGTCAGTGGCGTGACGATCATCATCGGCACGATCTGCAGTTTTTCGAAACCATCCGCCCAGACTCCTATGATGAAACCGAACATACTGAAGGTCACAGAGATTAGCACGAGGAACCCTGCCATCCAGAACGGGTGTGCAATCTCGTAATCAACAAACAAACTTGCAGTTGCAAGGATAAGGAATCCCAGAATAACTGATTTGGAAGCAGCAGCCCCGACATAACCGAGGATGACCTCGATATATGAAATCGGCGCAGAGAGGACTTCGTAGATGGTGCCGGAGAACTTCGGCATGTAGATGCCGAACGAGGCATTGGAAATACTCTCACTCAGCAGTGACAATATGATCAAACCGGGAATGATGAAGGCCCCGTAGTTGACCCCGTCGATATCGCCCATACGTGAACCGATGGCCGCACCAAACACGACAAAATAGAGCGATGTAGACAGTACCGGAGAGGCGATGCTCTGCATCAATGTTCGTCCGGTGCGCGCCATTTCAAAAAAATAAATTGCCTTGATTGCGTGTATGTTCATTATCTTGCCCTCACCAGGCTGACAAATATTTCTTCCAGCGAGCTTTCACTGGAGTGTAAATCCTTGAAGTCGATGCCATGCTCGTTTAATCGTCGCAGTAGCCCGGCGATGCCGGTGTGCTCCTGTTGTGTATCGAAGGTATAAATCAACTCGTTGCCTTCGGCCACAAGTTCCAGTGGTTGATTGGCGAGCCCATCAGGGATCTTCTCCAGTGGATTCTGCAAGTGCAACGTTAGTTGTTTCTTGCCGAGTTTTTTCATCAACACAACCTTGTCTTCCACCACGATGATCTCGCCCTTGTTGATTACCCCGATACGATCAGCCATTTCCTCGGCCTCTTCGATGTAGTGGGTAGTTAAAATAATGGTCACGCCGTTTTCCCTTAAGCCCCGGACCATCTCCCACATATCGCGGCGAAGTTCAACATCGACACCGGCCGTCGGCTCATCGAGGAACAGTATTTTTGGTTCATGTGACAGGGCCTTGGCGATCATCACCCGGCGTTTCATGCCGCCTGACAATGCCATGATCTTCGAGTCCTTTTTGTCCCACAGCGAGAGATCCCGCAGCAACTTTTCGATATAAGCCGGACCAGGTGGTTTGCCGAACAGGCCGCGGCTGAAATTTACCGTGGCCCAGACACTTTCAAACATATCGGTGGACAGTTCCTGCGGTACCAGGCCAATACTGGCCCGCGCAGCGCGAAAGTCCGTGATAATGTCATGGCCATCTGCCAGAACTGAGCCTTCGCCCGGATTGACGATCCCGCAGATGACATTGATTAATGTCGTCTTCCCGGCCCCGTTCGGACCGAGCAGTGCAAAAATTTCACCCCGGTAGATGTCCAGATTAATATTCTTGAGTGCGCAAAATCCTGTAGCGTAAGTCTTGTTGAGGTCCTTGACAGAAATGATCGGCTGCATGTGTATTCCTTCTTTATTTGATGGTTACCTGGAAGTCATTCATAAATTATCCGGCAATGGTCTTGCTAGCAACATGTGGTTTTTGTCTGGATATAAACAGTGTTGCACCGGATTTGTGCAAAAACCGGATACTGGGTAATAATACCCAATAACTAATAAAAACTCAGGGAGCTCACGATGAAAATTGAAACTATTGCCATTCATGGCGGTTATCAACCCGACCCGACAACCAGGGCAGTCGCCGTCCCGATCTATCAAACCACGTCCTATGCCTTCGATAATACCCAGCACGGGGCGGACCTGTTTGACCTGAAAGTTGAGGGGAATATTTATACCCGCATCATGAATCCGACCACTGCCGTGCTGGAACAACGGATTGCGGCAATGGAAGGTGGCGTCGGTGCACTGGGCCTGGCTTCGGGCATGGCCGCCATCAATTACTCTGTCCTGACCCTGGCGCGTGCCGGGGACAATATTATATCTACCACCGCCCTGTATGGCGGCACTTACAATCTTTTCGCTCATACCTTCCCGCAGATTGGCCTCGAGGTCCGCTTTGCCGACGCGAAGGACATTAAAGGCATGGCCAGATTGATAGACAAGAAAACCAAGGCGGTATTCTGTGAATCGATTGGCAACCCGGCGTGCAATATTATTGATCTGGCTGCCATTGCAAAAATGGCCCACAAACACGGGGTGCCGGTCATTGTCGATAACACGGTACCTACGCCTTATCTGTGCCGCCCCTTTGAGCATGGTTGCGATATTGTCGTGCATTCATTGACAAAATACCTGGGTGGACACGGCACCAGCATTGGCGGTGTATTGGTCGATTCAGGCAAGTTCCCCTGGGCCGAACATAAGGAACGTTTCAAGGTCTTTAATGAGCCGGATGTCTCTTACCATGGCGTGGTGTATACCGAGGCACTGGGCGAGGCAGCCTATATCGGCCGGGCGCGGGTCGTGCCCCTGAGAAATATGGGGTCTGCTATTTCCCCGTTTAACAGCTTCCTGGTATTGCAGGGAATTGAGACCCTGCCGGTGCGCATGGACCGGCACTGTGAAAATGCCCTGACGGTGGCCAACCACCTGCGTAAACACAAGAAAGTGGACTGGGTACGCTATGCCGGTCTCAGCGACCACTCGGATTTCGGGTTGGTGAAAAAATACTGTAACGGCAAGGCTGCCGGTATCCTGAGTTTTGGCATAAAGGGTGGGCGCGATGCCGGGGCCCGTTTTATCGATGCATTGGAATTAATCACCCGGCTGGTCAATATCGGGGACGCAAAATCGCTGGCCTGCCACCCGGCCACGACCACACACCGGCAACTTTCACCGGAAGAACTGGTCAAAGCTGGAGTGTCCGAAGATCTGGTCCGCTTATCCATCGGTCTGGAACATATCGACGATATTATCGGGGACATCGACCAAGCCCTGAAAAAGGCCTGAGCAAAAGGGTACAAAGTTGACCCTATCTGATTTATGCTAACCGGTAATATATCGACTGTTACATTAAATATAACCATTTAACACGAGATCCTGATTTATATGAACAGACTTTCAAAAATGCTTTTATTGCCCTTCATGGTGATATCTCTGAATGTTAACGCTACTGATTTTTCAACCGAGGAAACTGTCCGGTTCGCGCTGAGCTGCATGGCTGATAACGGGGGCCTGAGTGATGAGAACCTCTATTACTGTACCTGCCGGCTAGACCACATGGCGACACATATATCTTTCTCCGATTATGAGGAAGGCGTCACTTTTGAAAGAAACAAGGCGATGGCGGGTGAAAAGGGCGGGTTTTTCCGGGACAACGAACGCGGCAGAGGAATGTATGAAAAATTAAAAGAAGCAAGGAAAGCAGCCGATTCGGAATGCATCCTGGTGAAAAAAGTAACACGATAATATCAACTTCACTCCTGAACAATCAATCAGGTTATACCTTTAAACCTGTTTTCTTTAATCGCACATAGAAAGAATAAATATACAAAGACAAAAATAGCGCAATATAAAATTCCTGGAGTTCACTGTAACGCACATTATTTTCAAATAATCTGTAATCAAAAAAATCCCTCAATCTTTCCGGGACTTTTACCAGAATTGCCAGGATCGCAGCAGGCAGGCAGACGTGATCTGGCCAGAACCAGTAGCGCCAGTTATCTGAAGAATAGTCGATCTTTCTGGAAAACCGCCATACCGGCAATACGATACCTCCTATTAAAATCCATAGTTCCAGCAGCACCCTTGGTTTTTGATCCAGCCAGCTTGAGATATTATGGAGGTTGGTTTCATTCTGATCGTTGATTGCATGCATTTTTTCAGGCGTTTCCCATTTGAACAATTGCTGGCCCCAGCTGAGTTCCTCTCCGCCAAAATAAATACAGGCTGCTGTCATCAACATGATCCAGGCCATGAGACTGCGATTTAAAATCAAATTCCTTATCAGAAAACATTTAATTCCCACAACAATCCCTGGTATTAATACCACCACCGTCCCAAGCTCTACCAGGTTATTTTCTTTACCAATCATATTTTTGCCGAGCTCATAGTCATACAGAACGACTGACACTATGAATGAAAGGAACAACACGGGGAACCCCAGCCATAACCAGGCGGATATATCAGTATTTGTTGAGTTGGTTTTCAACTGAAGAAATGATCCCGTGTGTATGAATTATCTGCTTACAAATAATGCGATAATAGCTGGTACATAATGATCGATCAGCAACAAGGCAAACAATGCCATTAAATAAACAATTGAGTAAGCAAATGTTTTCATTGCCAGTCTGTCGCTGTGGTCAAATTGCATCCTGATTGCATAAAAAAGAAATCCGCCGCCAAGCAGGACAGCGCCAACCAAATAGACCAGTCCGCTCATGTAGGTGATATAGGGCAACAATGTGATTATGAAAAGCACTATGGTGTAGAGCAGGATATGCAACCGGGTATATTCCACGCCATGCGTGACCGGCAACATCGGAATGTCGACGCTGGCGTAGTCCTTACAGCGATAGATGGCCAATGCCCAGAAATGCGGCGGTGTCCAGGCAAAAATGATCAGGAATAACAATAATGACTGGGGATCCAGGGTGCCTGTAACTGCTGTCCAGCCCAGTACCGGCGGTGCTGCACCGGCAGCACCACCGATCACAATATTCTGTGGTGTGGCGCGTTTAAGGAACATGGAATAAACGAACCCGTAACCAATCAGCGAGAGTGCTGTTAACACGGCAGTCAGGACATTCACAAAATAGGTCAGAATTACCATGGCCATGGCCCCCAGCAGGAAGGCAAATAATATGGCTCCCTGCATACCGATATGGCCTTTGGGCAATGGGCGACGCATGGTACGCGCCATGACTGAGTCTATCTTGTAATCTACGACATGATTGATTGCGGCAGCAGAGGCGGCCGCCAGGCCGATTCCCAGTGTACCAAAAACCAGCGCCGATAACGGTACCATGCCGGGCGTAGATAAAAACATGCCCACGACAGCAGTAAAAACAATCAACGAGACAATCTTGGGTTTACACAGGGCAAAATAATCACGCCAGTGTGACAAGCTATCGATAATGATAATATGATAATTCAAAACATTCTCCGCCTGATCCCCGGGGCTACCGACTGATGTAACAGGGCCACCACTGACAGTAATAATAACGCGGCAACGCCATTATGTGCTACTGCCAGCGACAAGGGTAAACGCATCAGCACATTGGCGATACCCAGACCAGCCTGGGTGATCAGGACCAATAAAATCACCATCCCGAGGACGTTCGTTCTTTTATTACGGTCACACATAGCACGTATAGCTACAGCACCAATGGTCAACACAGTTATTACTGCACCGATACGATGGCTCATGTGTATGGCGGTACGGGCATCACCGTGCAGAACACCGCCCTCGTAATCTATGCCTGGCCCGCGCCAGAACACGAAGCCTTCCTCAAAATCCATCGCTGGCCACCAAATACCCTGGCACCTGGGAAAATCTGGACAAACCAACGCGGCATAATTTGCACTGGTCCAGCCGCCCAGGAAAATCTGGGCTATCACTACAAACAGCCCGGCGATTGCCCAGAGATAAAGATGCCCGCTGTTCAGATCTTCTTTTTGCGGGTCATTGCCGAGTTCCAGTGTCAACCATAACAACAGGGAAAGTATAGTCATACCACCCAGTAAATGCCCCACGACGATGACCGGTTTTAGTAATAGCGTGACCGTCCACATCCCCAGCAAGGCCTGAAATATCAGCAATAATACCAGCAGAGATGGAACAATCAGTGGCTGATCAGGTTGTTTTCTCTGTTGCCATGACAGGACTGCGAGCATAAAAACCAGCAAACCGAGAATCCCCGCGGCATAACGATGGACCATTTCCTTCCATGCCTTACCATGCTCAAGAGGGCGTTCAGGATATAGGTCCTGCACATGGGCCACTTCAAATGGCACGACCATTTTTCCATAACAACCGGGCCAGTCCGGGCACCCCAGACCAGCATCAGACAAACGCACATAGGCGCCCAGCACCACAACAGCAAAGGCCAGGACAGTTGTTACCTGGGCAGTGATTAATATTTTTTTATCAGGCAGCATTGTTGTTAATATATCAAGACCATGTGAGAAAAATCGATTCTGTTTAACAACTAACCGATATGCGAGGCTTTTAACAACCGGTTCAAATCCTTGATAATGCCGCCCGGATCTGCATCAGGGGGAAAACTCATCATCAAATTTCCCAATGGGTCGATGATATACAAACGATGTTGTAGCTCCGGAAGTTCTCCGTCTTCAAGCTGGAATTTCTCCAGAATTTCACCCATATTGATTTCACTCGTACCAAGCAGGCGTTGACCAGCATAGTCTTTAAAAACCTGCGCAGGATCATCACTGGTGGCATGTGTTATAAATATGGCACGCTGGACACGAAGCGAATATTTCCCGGCAGCCATATGAATTTGCCGCATGCGATAAAGATTATCAAGACATGCCTGATCACAGAAATCATCAACAATATAAAAAAGGCTCCACTTGCCATGTAATTGCCCTTCATTTGTCGCTGATAATGGGTCAACCAGTTTCATGTCTGGCAGGGATCGCGGTGGTGATATCAGTTCCCCATGATTGGTTTGTCCGCCGAGTTCCGAGATATCTGTATATTTAAGCAGCAGCCACGAGGCCAGAAGAGGCGCAAAGAAAAGCAGGAATATTACTGTAATGATCAGGCGATTATTCGATTTAATATTATTTTCTTTCATTGCCTTAATTATCATCTTTTGTTTTAGTATTGACCACCACGTAAATAATCAATAACGTCGCTGCAAAAGCAAACCATTGGAACGCATAACCCAGGTTAACGGTTTCCCCGGAACCAGGCATTCTCCACTGCCGCATATAACCATGCTGTGATTCTGAATCAAGATTTAATACATAAGGCATCAGTTTTTTACCGACGAGATCACTTATGTGTGCAATATTTATTGACCGCAATCGATAAATTCCCGGCGTTAATTGTTCATCTATAGCATTGCCCAAACTAATACCACTGGACAGAACATTATTGGCGCTTCCTGTAATCGTGACCTGAACATTGGTCTTTCTGAGTTCCGGTAATAAATTGCGGTCATTGCCTGTTGCTACCCAGCCCCGATTTACCAGAAACCAGATATTTTCATTTATCAGCTGAAATGGTGTATATACAAAATAGCCCGCCTGATTGTTCATAACCTGATTATCAAGCAGGATCTGGACAGTTTCATCAAAAGCCCCCTCAGCTTTAATTTTTCGCCATAACATATCATCCATGTTGTTTCTGATTGTTTTCTCATGGTTTAAATTTATTACTTCACTTGCCTGCCGCTCCAAATAATCAGCGTGAAGTGCGCGTTTCTGACCTGCACGATCCAGCTGCCAGAAGCCTAATGATATAAAAACCGGGATAATCAGGATGGTCACTATAGTTGACCATAATTTCGGCGAAAATGTCCAATGACCAATACGCACAACCATTAAACCATGTCGTAAAAATTCATTAACAGATATACTGCATACGTATGCAAAAAGTACTTAACCACAATTCATGAGCGCTGCTTTTATATTCAAAATTGTTATTGTTCTGCTTTTAATCATCATCCTGTTTTCTTTGACATCAGGCATGATATTCCTGGTACGGGACAAGGGGCAATCAGATCGTATGGTTATATCACTGACATTAAGAATAGTGCTTTCAATTGCCTTGTTTATCCTCTTGTTTATTGGCCTCAGAATGGGCTGGATACAGCCACACGGGATCTACCCGGAGCAACCAGACAATAACTTTCCTGAAACAGAAAGGGCGCTGCCGGAGCAGCGCCCTTGAGAAAATAGCCGACCGTTGTTTATAACCAGTATACGAAAATAAACAACCCCAACCAGACCACATCAACAAAGTGCCAGTACCAGGCAACCGCTTCAAAGGCAAAGTGGTTTTCATGGGTAAAATGTCCCCTGATCGATCGCGCCAGTATCACTGCCAGCATCGTTGCGCCCATCGTCACATGAAAACCGTGGAACCCCGTCAAAATGAAAAACGTCGAGCCGTATATACCGGAACTCAGTTTCAGGTCCAGTACGTGGTAAGCATGGGCATATTCATAAGCCTGGAGCGAAACGAACAGGAGGCCAAGTGCTACCGTGGCAAATAACCACCAGCACAGACCCTTGCGATTGTTTTTCTTCAATGACCAGTGTGCAAGCGTGACCGTGACACCGCTGGAAAGCAATATCAAAGTGTTGATGGCGGGCACGCCCCAGGCCGGGATAACTTCCTTAATCTGGTCATACGCACTGGTGCCGCCCTCAATGGTTGCATCAGGCGTCGTCACCAGCGGCCAGATGGCGTCAAACATCGGCCACAGGAATTCATGGGTTGGTAATTTTGCACCCTCGCCACCCAGCCAGGGCACTGAAAGGACCCGCGCATAAAACAGGGCGCCGAAAAAAGCGGCGAAAAACATGACTTCCGAAAAAATAAACCAGCTCATGCCCCAGCGAAAGCTGGTATCTACCTGCTTGTTATAGCTGCCACTGAGACTTTCGCAAATCACATCAGAAAACCAGCCAGCAAATAAATAAATGATCGCGGCGACACCCAGGCCGAGAATAAACGTTCCAAAACCGGAACCATTCAGCATTATTGCGCCACCTATAAATGAAACAAATAATGCAAGAGTCCCCACGATCGGCCAGCGACTGGGTTCAGGTATAAAATATGCGCTATGCGAATCTGACATAACTATTCCCCATTTCTACAATTGTTTTTTATTAAATACGCTCTTCATCAACAATGTCCGGCTTTTGTACAATCTTATCTGATCCGGGTGCCATAAAATAAGTATATGACAACGTTAGTGTCGATATTTTTTTTGGCAGCCCCGGGTCAACCACAAATCTGACCTTCATCTCCTTGCGTTCCCTGGGCGCCAGCATTTGTTGGGTAAAGCAAAAACACTCCGTTTTATTGAAAAACAACGAGGCTTGTGCCGGTGCTACGCTAGGAACCGCTTGTGCTACTACGGGCTGATCTGAATTATTCTCTATAATGAAAACAACGTCATTCAATGCTCCCGGATGAACTTTCATTTTATGTGCCTGTACATGAAACGACCAGGGCAATTCGTTATTTACATTCGTATCAAACTCTACCGTTACCAGTCTACTTTTATCAACTTCAAGTTGTACCGCTTCTGTGTTGGCAATTGTGCCTGTTTTCCCATTCAGGCCGGTGATTTCACAAAACACTTCATATAAAGGCACCAGCGCATAACCAAAACCAAACATTGCTACAGCCAGTATTGTCAATTTTGTTTCAGTGCGCATTAGTAGTCCGGGTCCTGGAGTGTTATTTCCAGTACGCCAGAATATAACCTACATAAATTCCCGCGGCGACCAGTCCCAGGATGATGGCCAACCGCATGTTTTTGGCGGCCAGTTTTCTGTCTGCTTCTGATCCCTCTTTGCGAGTGTCCATATTCATATCCGCCTAAGAATGGGCCGTCGCATCTGTTACTTGTGGTGGTATTGTAAAACTATGGAATGGTGGTGGCGAGGGTAGAGTCCACTCCAGGCCATGAGCGCCTTCCCAAACCTGATCGGTCGCTTTTTGACCGCCGCGCACGCATTTGATCACAACCCAGATCAATATTAACTGGCTCAAACCAAAAGCAAAACCGCCAATACTTGAAACCATATTCCATTCGGTAAACTGCACATTGTAGTCCGGGATACGACGCGGCATACCTGCCAGCCCCAGAAAATGCTGAGGGAAGAACAATACATTGACAAAAATGGCCGATAACCAGAAATGTATCTTGCCCAGTCTCTCGTCATACATGTGTCCGGTCCACTTGGGTAACCAGAAATAAACTCCGGCCATCAGGGCAAATATCGCCCCGGGAACCAGCACATAATGAAAATGGGCAACGATAAAATAAGTATCGTGGTACTGGAAGTCAACCGGGGTGATACCCATCATCAGTCCGGTAAAACCACCGATTGAAAACAGGACGACAAAAGCAACGGCGAACAACATGGGTGTCTCAAATGTCATGGCGCCTTTCCACATGGTGGCAACCCAGTTAAATATCTTTACGCCGGTTGGCACTGCAATCGACATGGTGGCATACATGAAAAACAATTCGCCGGTTAACGGCATGCCGACGGTAAACATATGGTGTGCCCAAACGAAGAATGACAAAAATGCAATCGAGGCCGTTGCATAGACCATGGATTCATACCCGAATAATGGCTTGCGGGCGAAGGCCGGGATAACCTGTGACACAATACCAAACGCCGGTAATATCAGGATATACACTTCAGGGTGACCAAAAAACCAGAAGACATGCTGGAACATTACCGGGTCACCACCGCCGGCAGCACTGAAAAAGCTGGTACCAAAAAAGTTATCCGTTAATAACATCGTAACCGCGCCAGCCAGAACCGGCATGGACGCAATCAATAAAAATGCCGTAATGATCCAGGTCCATACGAACAGCGGCAGCTTCATGAAGGTCATGCCCGGGGCGCGCATGTTAAATACAGTTGCAATGATATTGATCGCGCCCAGGATGGATGAAATACCCAGAAAGTGAACAGCAAAGATTAAGAAGGGCAAACCGTCACCCAGTTGCAAAACCAGCGGCGGATACATGGTCCAACCGCCTGCAGGCGCACCACCCGGCATAAAAAATGTTGATAACAAAAGTGTAAAAGCAAATGGCAGGATCCAGAAACTCATATTATTCAAACGCGGCAATGCCATATCAGGCGCGCCGATCATCATCGGTATCATCCAGTTGGCAAGGCCCACGCCGGCCGGCATAACCGCACCGAAGATCATGACCAATGCATGCACCGTGGTCATGGAATTAAAAAACAGCGGGTTTACAAACTGCAGGCCAGGCTGAAACAGTTCAGCGCGGATTACCATGGCCATGGCCCCGCCGACAAAAAACATGATCAGTGCGAACACCAGATACATGGTGCCGATGTCCTTATGGTTGGTGGAGAACAGCCAGCGGCCTATGCCGGTGGGCTTGTGATCGTGATGGTCGTGATGACCGCTATGGATGACTGCTTCGCTCATGTGTCTATCCTCTTTCTAATCTCAATATTCTTGACTAATAGTTCCGGTTACCGTGCTGCCTTGATATCTTTCGGCTGCACCACATCACCCGTGTCATTGCCCCAGGCGTTACGCTCATACGTGACGACTGCCGCGATATCGGCATCAGACAACTGTTCACCGAATGGCGGCATCAGGTTTTTGCCGTGAAGAATGCGGTCTATATGATCGGGCAGGCCTTCCGACGTGGTTGCAATAGCACTGCCGACCAGAGCAGGGAAGGTCCCGGGGATCCCCTGGCCTTCAGCCATGTGACAGGCCGCACAGTTTTTATTATAAAGCTCACTGCCCTTTGCCATCAGTTCATCCCTGGTAAAATCCCGGTCGCCGCTGGCTGCGGCTTCAACCTTGGCCATTTTCATCTTTTCAACCCAGGCTACATATTCTTCTTCCGGGACCGCCTTGACTACAATCGGCATGAAGCCATGGTCCTTGCCGCATAATTCGGCGCATTGACCGCGGTATGTGCCCGCTTCTTCGATAATGGTCCAGTTATCATTAATGAACCCGGGTATCGCATCCCGCTTCCAGCCCAAAGTCGGCACCCACCAGGCGTGGATAACATCATTTGCTGTGGTCAGGATCCGGATCTTTTTATTTATGGGCAAGACAACCGGCTGATCAACGTCCAATAAATAATGGTCAATGCTGTCAAGGTCGATGTTGGCCCCAAGTTGCCGCGCATCATTACTGTCTTGTGTGAGCACACTGAAGAAACTGAGCCCTTCGTCTATATAATCGTATTTCCATTTCCATTGATAACCGGTGACCTTGATGGTCATGTCTGCGTCGCCAGTCTGCTCCATCTTGATGAGTGTCTTGGTCGCTGGAACGGCCATGCCGACAAGAATCAGTATGGGTATTATCGTCCAGGCAATTTCAGCCGTTGTGCTGTGGTGGAACTTTGCGGGGACGGCCCCTTTTGATTTGCGATGGTGGAATATGGACCAGAACATCACGCTGAAAACACCTATACCGATTATGGTTACGATCCACAGGATCAGCATATGCAGATCATAAACCTCGCGGCTGATGGGTGTTACGCCCCGGGTCAGGTTAAGCCCCCACTCAGCGTGTACTGTGCCTGTCCAAGCCATCAGCCACAGCGCCGCAATCCCCGTTAAGCACTCTTTTAGCTTTTTGACAAACATGCCGCTTTCCTCAGCAAAAATTTATTAAGATTTTTTTCAATTTAATGCCTGATTATTCTTTAGGGCTTTGCTCAATTCCACTGCGAGCCCCTGGCGCTCCTGCTCATTCAGAAACTTTCCGACTTCCAGTTGTCGCCCATGTGAGCGTATCAACAGTCGGCTAGGATACCAGCTATTCCAGGATCGCTCTAATACAACCCTTGCCCAGGCGCGCTGAAACGTTTCCCTGCTCTCCGGCAATTGCCTGCCCAGCTCAACGACTATGGTCTCCCTGTTTATAACAATGACTTCCTGCATACCTCCACGCCAGGCCGTAAGATAAAAGGCAACCCCCAACGCTAATATCTCTATCCCGGAGAAAGGCAAAATCAAAGTCAGGCCGATTAAATAAAACGAAACCCCGATGGTTAATGTGACGGTCGCTATTCCTGTATAGACCAATACCAGTGATTGCCATGAAATCGCCTGGTTAGGCTTGACTACAAATCCTGTTCCAGGCGTGTCGAGACCGTCTAAACAATAAATCACGAAGGTCCTCCGCCAGATCACCGGTGTTTTTTATACTAATTCTATGAATGAGACAATATGCCTCATTTCAGTGCTTTTTAGCAAGCCCCGGATTCCCGGCAATACTTTGCTTAAGTTTCAGCGCGGAGGTTAAAGCAGATCAAGGTTTATCTGTTTTGCAAGGACTTCAACGTCAAAAGTCTGTAAATAAGGCAATACGCCCAGCAGTGGGGCAGGGACCGATTCTGCCAGTGTGTGCAAGGTCCTGTCGGTCTCCAGGTAGGATGAATTAATCTGACATGCAGCCCAACCTGCCAGATTCAATTCATCAGTAATGATGGTCTCGGCTGTCAGCAATGTGTGGTTGATACAACCGAGGCGCAGTCCAACCACAAGAATTACCGGCAAATTCAGGATGCGCACCAGGTCTACCAGAGACGCGCCACCGGTTAACGGGACCCGCCATCCACCAATGCCTTCAACAATCACCACATCTGCCTGTTTGGAAAGTGCGGTATAAACATTGGCAATGTGATTAATGTCGATCTCTGAGTCCGCCTGGGCAGCGGCAATATGCGGGGCGATGGGCGGTTTAAAAGCATAAGGATTGATCGTGGCATATTCATGTGCTGTCGAGGATTGGGCCTGAAGAGATAATGCGTCGGCGTTTCTCAGGCCGGCAGCAGTTTCCTCACAACCGCTGGCAACTGGCTTCATCCCCGCAACTGTCATGCCCCCGGCCTGGAATGCCCGCATCAAGGCCAGCGTAAACCAGGTCTTGCCTGTCTCTGTATCCGTTCCAGTAATAAAAAAGCCGTGGGCGGTCATAATCGACTATTTTCGATCTCTTGTTTTACGCAGAGACTCGAGCGGAACATAGGCAACAGTGCCCTGTTTTGTATTTTGATCGCTGGTAGGTGCCCAGGCATGTCCATAGACTATTTCGTAAGTTGCCGGCAAAACACTGCCCCGGCGGAATTTTTCATAAGCCGCGATCATGAGTTGCATTTTCCGTTTACCGGTCAGTGTTTTTGGCCGGGCCTGATTTGTATTATGCGCACCAACGATTTTGATATCACGCATGAGGCTGAGACAATCCGGATAATTCAATGTGATAATCTCCACATCCATTACCACACTCTCCAGGCCGGCTCTTACCAGGGCGTCCCCGATGTCATGCATGTCAAAAAACGTATTAACGTGTGTGTCATCATCTACTGCCGCCCAGCTGGTACGTAATTCCCGGAGTGTGTCCGGCCCCAGCGTTGCAAAAAGGAAAAGGCCGTTCGGTCGCAGGACTCTTTTCACCTCGGCGAACGCGCGATCCGTATCATTACACCACTGGTAGGTCAGGCTTGAAAATACCAGATCGATCTTGCGGGCAGCCAACGGGATATTTTCTGCGTCTGCACAACAATAATACTGTCTGGAAAAAAAAATTCTGGATTTCGATCTTGATTGCAACAACATCAGCGGGGAAAGATCGATTTGCGCTACCCGCGCTGATTTATACCTGCCAGCCAGCGCCCTTGATGTTGTGCCTGTGCCTGAACCAATATCCGCAATCCACTTCGGCTTGACAGTTAACAGATCTAGGCGGGAGAGCAATCTTTCTGCAACCGTTTTTTGCAGCACTGCATTCTTTTCATACGCGGAAGCCGCACGGTCAAAGCTGTATGCAATCTTGTACTTGTCCAGTTCGTTCATAAAGCACAGACACATAAACTGTTATTTATCGCTTCTGCCGTTTCTTTCTTTTTAGAAATAAAGGGCGCATGCCCGGTTGCTTTTATGAAATTCAAGTGTATTGACGGGAGAATTTCTCTGGCGGCATCCCCCGTACTACGGGGCACCAGCTGATCCCGGTCACCCAGTAACATAATTACCCGGCACTTCAGTTCAGACAGTTCTTTTCTAAGATCTGTGTTGAGAAGAACGTCCAGGCCATGCAGCAATGCACCTGGATCGGTTTTGTTCGTTTTGTGTATTAACTTTAATTCCCGGATAGTTTCCCTGGGGGAAATATCGCCCCTGGCGGTCAGCCCGATAAACTCCTGCAATACGCCATCTACTTCTGTGTCCAGGCGTTTTGCCATGTCATCTATCATCGTGGATTCTATGCCATGCGGCCAGTCATGTTTACTCACAAAACACGGGGTGCTCGCGAGCAAAACAATGGCTTTTATTTTGTCCTGCATGCTGTGTGCAATTTTTATAGCCACCATGCCCCCCAGTGACCATCCAACAAGTATGCTGTGAGGTAGCACAGTAGATATCAAATTGTCGGCAAAGTGATCAATACCTCGTGCAAATTTGGTCACGTGATTATTTCCGTAACCTGGCATGTCAATTAAGCGTGCATTCCATCTGGTTGGAAATTCTGCGGCCAAGTCGGCCATGATTTGCGAATCAAATCCCCAGCCATGAATAATACCCAGCACGGCCTGTTCTTGATTTTTATCCGTCCTGGTCATAACTCAACCCAGCACACTCAGGACATCAAGCAATTGATCAACCTGCGCTTCACTGTGTGCCGCTGTCAGGGTGATCCGCAGGCGCGATGTTCCGTTTGGCACCGTTGGCGGGCGTATGGCCACGACATTAAATCCTTTTTCTAACAGTTGTCTGCTTAACTCTACAGCCTTTTCTGCAGCGCCAGTTAACAACGGTTGTATCGCTGTATCAGAGCCCGTTATTGACAGGCCCAGTTCTCTTGCGCCTTTTTTGAACCGGTTTATCAATGCATATAAATGTTCTCTCCGCCATTTTTCTTCATTTATCAGATCCAGCGCCCGCACTGTGGCAAACGCCAATGCAGGCGGCAGGGCCGTGGAATAGATTAGCGTGCGCGCTGATTGGATAAACTGTTCAATCACATCCTCGTCACCGGCAATAAAAGCACCGGCCGTACCCAATGCCTTGCCGAAGGTGCCCATGAGTATCGGGACTTCCTGTGCTGATAAACCATAATGCTGGACCGTACCGCCCCCGCTTTCTCCAAGGACACCAAATCCGTGGGCATCATCAACCGCCAGCCAGGCATTCATCTCGGCACAGACCCTAAAAAGGTCAGGTATCGGCGCGATGTCTCCATCCATGCTGAACACGCCATCCGTCATTACCAGTTTTTTACCAGCACCGGGGGCCTGTAACAAATTACGCAAAGCGTCAGTATCGACATGCCAGTAACGTTTAAATCCCGCGCGTGACATGCGGGCAGCATCGATCATAGAGGCGTGATTCAAACGATCGCCCAGAACCATGTCAGCCCTGTCCAGAAGCGTATTTACGATGGACAGGTTTGCCAGGTAGCCTGATGAAAAAATAATGGCTCTTTGTCTCCCCGTAAACGCAGACACTCTTTCTTCAAGTTTTTCATGTGCAGTTGTATAGCCGCAAACCAACTGGGATGCGCCGGCGCCGACGCCATATTGATCGACGCCCTGTTTCATCGCCGTGATTAGTGCAGGGTGATTGGCCAGCCCCAGATAATCATTACTGCAAAAATTGATGAGGTTTTTATTGTTAAACCTGATCACAGGGCCCTGGGGAGTATCGTGCGCACGCCGGTTGCGTTTCAGGCCGTCTAGGGTGATTTGCCCGATGTTCGCCTTTATGGCATCACGTATATCTGCTTTTTGTGGACACACGTGAATATTACCAAGGCGCGATTAAGACGTGAGTTAATGTGTGGGCTTGAGGCCGAGCCGGTCAAGCAGCCTCTGATCATGCAGCAGCTCCGGGTTATCGGTGGTCAAAAGTTTTTCTCCATAGAAAATAGAATTCGCACCTGCAAGAAAACACAAGGCCTGTGCCTCGTCGCTCATTTCTGTCCTGCCGGCAGACAGCCTGACATAGGAAGCTGGCATCATGATGCGCGTTACTGCAATCATGCGTACAACTTCAAACGGATCCGGATCGGCACTATGTTCAAGCGGCGTACCCTTAATCTTGACCAGTAAATTAATCGGCACGCTTTCGGGATGTTTTGGCATGTTCGCCAGAATTATCAACATGCGTGCGCGATCAACCAAAGTCTCGCCCATGCCGACGATCCCACCACAACAAACATTCATGCCTGCCGTCCGCACCGCCCGCAATGTATTCAGGCGATCGTCATAAGTACGGGTTGAAATTATCTCTGTATAAAACTCGGGGGAACTGTCGAGATTATGATTGTAATAATCGAGGCCGGCCTGTTTCAGTCTGAGCGCCTGATCATCGCTCAGCATACCCAGCGTTGCACAGGTTTCCAGCCCCAGTTCTTTTACCGCCTTCACCATATCAATTACTTTGTCCAGATCACGTTCTTTCGGGCTGCGCCAGGCTGCGCCCATGCAGAACCGGCTGGCGCCGTTCTGTTTTGCCTCTATCGCCGCCTGTTTCACTTCATCAATCCCCATCAAGGATCCGGCCTTGACTTCCGTTTCATACCTCGCACTTTGCGGGCAATAGGCGCAATCTTCCGGGCAGCCACCGCTTTTAATATTGAGCAGCGTGCTTAACTGGATATTATTCGGATCAAAAAATTGTCGGTACAGGGATTGCGATTGAAAGATAAGATCGTTAAGTGGCATATTGAACAATTCAAGAACTTCACTTTCTGCCCAATCGTGCCGTAGATCGGTTTGCGCCTTGGGTACGGAATTCTGCATAGTTATTGGGGTCGCCAGTTAATTATTTAAAACCGTCAGGGAGGTTACACCGTCCGACATGGCAGTCAACCCAAAATTTTACAATGTGGTTTACGAGCGGATAAAAAACAATCGTTCTGTTCTGCCGGGCCGCGGCCTTTGCTTCTTGTGTGATGCGTTGCTCTACAATAGCGAGCGCTTGTTGTGTGGCGCATGCTCCAGAGACCTGCCATGGAACAACAGGGCATGTCCGGGCTGTGCCATGCCCACCGAAGAGGGTGTTATCTGCGCCAACTGCCTGCAGTCCCATGGGCGGCCTGTGCAAAATGTCTTCTGTGCTTTCCGCTATGAATATCCTGCAAGCCAGATGATTCAACACATGAAGTTCAATTCGCGCCTGGATATTGCCGCCTTCTTTGGCAGGCAAATGCTAAAACATGCGTTTCTACAAGGGCTGGGCCTGCCCGAATGCTTCATGCCGGTGCCCTTGCATTCATCGCGTCTCACGGGGCGTGGATTTAATCAGTCCCTTGAGCTTGCCCGCGCATTGGCCAGAAAAGCCGGGATTCCGGTTGAGCGCCGGGCCTGTGCCCGGACACAGTATACAACGGCACAAACGGGGCTTTCCGCGCAACAACGCAGGCGCAATATTAAAGGCGCGTTTGCAATAGACAGGGATATGTTACTGAAATACCGTCATGTCACGATCATAGATGATGTGGTGACCACGGGATCCACCGTAAACGAGCTTGCCCGCGTCCTGTCCAGGGCCGGCATTGAACAGATTGATGTTTGGGCTTGTGCGCGGGCAACTGTTATCTAGGTATCAAGGTTTTCCACCAGCAGTGCATTTTTTTCTATAAATTCCCGCCGGGGTTCAACCTGGTCCCCCATCAAGGTGGTAAATATCTCGTCTGCCGCCACAGAGTCTTCTATCCTGACCTGGGATAAAACGCGCGTCTTGGCGTCCATAGTGGTTTCCCAGAGTTGTTCGGGGTTCATTTCACCGAGGCCTTTATAACGTTGCACATGCAGCCCCCGTGCCGCCTCTTCCAATAACCAGTCAAAACCCTTGTTGATTGAACCAACGGCTGCTGATTGGTCAGCGCGCTGCATCATGGCCCCTTCGGCCAGAACACCGCCCGCAAGCAGCCCAACCAGGTCCTGATATTCCCTGGAGGCAAAAAATTCAGGCGAAAACACATTTATTATTTCTGCCCCATGAATCAGCATGGTTATCCGACCACCGTGCTCATCTCCCTTTGTAGAAACAAACACTTCTGTTTCACAATTGATGCCGTGCTGTTCATGGACGCTCCGGGCAAGCGAATTAAACCAGCCTTCAACCTGCCCTCTGTCTTTGTTTTTCTGCTGAGACAGCGGCGGCAATGTCTGCATGGCCCCAATCACTTCAGCCCTGTAGCGCTTGGCGAGAAACTGCAAGGCCAGGCGCGAAGCGATATAAGCGTCTGCCAGTTTACTCAACGCCTCCCCCGTTATTGGCGGCCCGTCTTTCCCCGGCACTAACCGCGCTTCCTCAAGGGCCAGCTCCATCAAATAAAGATCGCGCTGGGCCTCGTTGTTAAGATAGCGTTCTGATTTGCCTTTCTTGACCTTATAAAGCGGGGGCTGTGCAATATAAATATGGCCGCGCTCGATCAACTCCGGCATCTGCCTGTAAAAAAACGTCAGTAGCAACGTCCGTATGTGAGAACCATCCACATCGGCATCGGTCATGATGATGATCCGGTGATATCGCAGCTTATCTATATCAAATTCATCCCGCCCTATACTACATCCCAGCGCCGTTATAAGTGTCCCGACCTCGACAGAAGACAGCATCTTGTCAAAACGCGCCTTCTCCACATTCAGGATCTTGCCTTTAAGCGGCAAGATGGCCTGGTATTTCCTGTCCCTGCCCTGCTTCGCCGAGCCGCCGGCGGAATCCCCCTCGACCAGAAACAGTTCGGAAAGCTTTGGGTCTTTCTCCTGGCAGTCCGCGAGCTTGCCCGGCAGGCCAGCCACATCCAGCACGGTTTTGCGCCGCGTTAATTCTCTGGCCTTCCGGGCCGCTTCCCTGGCCCGTGCCGCATCGATGACCTTTTCGCATATCGCTTTGGACTCAGTCGGCTTCTCCATCAAGAACTCCTGGAGCTTCTCGTTGACCACTGACTCCACGGCCGGCTTGACCTCACTGGAAACAAGTTTGTCCTTGGTCTGGGAAGAAAATTTCGGATCCTGCACCTTGACTGACAATACCGCGGTTAATCCCTCGCGCACATCTTCGCCACTTAATGCTATTTTATATTTTGATATAAGCCCTTGTTTTTCTAAGTAATTATTGAGTGTCCGGGTAAGCGCCGCGCGAAATCCCGAAGAATGCGTGCCCCCGTCTTTTTGCGGAATGTTATTGGTAAAACAAAATATATTTTCCTGGTAGGAGTCGTTCCATTGCATGGCCAGCTGGGTGAGCACGCCGTCTTTTTCCTTGTCTATAAAGATGACGTTTTCATGTAGCGGTGTTTTGTTTCTGTTCAGGTGTTTTACAAAGGCCGCTATGCCGCCCTGGTATTCGAAGACATCCTGTTTGCCGGAGCGCTCATCATACAAAACGATGCGTACGCCCGAGTTTAGAAAGGATAATTCCCGGAGGCGTTTTGCCAGGATATCGTAATGAAACTCTATGTTTTTAAATACTTCCGCGCTGGGCAGAAAATGAATTTCAGTGCCGTTTCGGTCTGAGTCTGATGCTTTTTTTAATTCTGCAATCGGCTTGCCCTGCTGATATTCCTGCCGGTAACAGCCCCCGTCCCGGTATACCGTAAGATATAACCGGTCGGACAGTGCGTTGACTACTGAAACACCCACCCCGTGCAACCCGCCCGACACCTTGTATGAATTGTCATCAAACTTGCCGCCGGAGTGCAGCGTAGTCATAATCACCTCAGCGGCCGACTTCCCCTCTTCGTGCAGGCCCACCGGGATACCACGCCCATCATCAACCACAGTTATCGACTCGTCCGTGTGTATGGTGACCTTTATGTTTTTACAGTGCCCGGCTAGCGCTTCATCTATGCTGTTGTCCACCACTTCAAACACCATGTGGTGCAACCCGGTGCCGTCTTCCGTGTCGCCGATGTACATCCCGGGCCTGCGCCTTACCGCATCAAGGCCTTTTAGAACCTTGATTTTACTAGAATCATAATTGTCTTTTTCTGACATGGGGTTTTTCTCCAAATATTTTTACTGTGTTGCCCTAACGGCAACTTTGCCATGTTCCACGTGGAACTGTCTGTATTGTGCTGTGCCGCCGCCCAGAGACTCCGGGCTGGTGGTGGTTATAAAGGCCTGAAGATCCTGCTGCTGCAGTTGTTCGAGGATTATTTCCCTGGCCTCACCATCAAGCTCTGCTGACAGGTCGTCTATCAACATAATAGGTTGCTGTTGCTTTATTGATTTATATTCAAGCGCCTGGGCCAAAATTAAAAACAGCACAAATAATTTCCCTTCACCCCGGGACAAGGCCTTGCTTGCCTCGCGACCATTAATGTTAAAGATAATGTCCTCTCTGTGCTGGCCTTGCTGGGTAAATCCCATGGCGATGTCCGCTTTTCTTTGTTGGTTCAGGCCATCCCTGATGGCTTCTGTCTCTTGTTCTTCCGATCGGAGATCGATGCCGATTTGGCCGATGTAGCTGTTTGCAATATTTTGGGTCTGGGACTTTACCCTGTTGATATACGTTTTTCTTACCCGCCGCAGCAAGACTGACGCTTTTGCCAGCGCGTTTTCCCAGATATCAAACTGGGCCTGGTTCCCGGGGCGTCTGAGTAATGCGTTGCGTTGCCGGAGCGCGTGGTGATAATTCTGCCAACTTTCCATATAAACCGGTTCCACGTGGAACATTGACCAGTCCAGCCAATGCCTTCTTTCTCTGGGCGCCCCTTGCAGTAACCGGTGACTGTCCGGTGATATGGTTAACACCGGTAAATTGCGGGCCTGTTCCGATCGCTTGTTAACGTTTAACCCATTAAACCTGATTTTTGTAGTCTGACTGCTCTTTTCAAGTCCGGTTATGATCATGTTATTTCGTTCATCTGTCAGGCGGGCAGTGATTGAGAGCTGTGGCTTGCCAAACTGGATTACGTCCTTAATTCTTGGGGTTCTAAATGAACTGACCCTGGCCAAAAGGTGTATTCCTTCCAGAATTGCGGTTTTCCCTGCGGCATTTTTTCCACTGATAATATTTATGCCTGGATCACATTCCATATGAATTTCTACCAGATTTCTTACATTAAATATATCCAGTTCCGCCAGCCGCATTATTAAAGGCGCATGGGCATAACAACATACTTACAACTGTTTTTGTCTTCCGGCAACAGCAGGCAGCTGCTGTCCGGGTTTGTTGTCGCCATAATCACTTTTTCTGTTTTGATGGCGTTTATTGCGTCCAGTAAGTACGTTACATTAAACCCTATTTCCATTTCATCTCCAGAATATTCAACTTCCAGCTCCTCTTCTGCTTCTTCCTGTTCCGGGTTGTGGGCGAAGGCCTTAAGACTGTCTTTTTTTAGTATTATTCTGACGCCTTTGTATTTTTCATTCGATAATATTGAGGCACGGGTCAGGCTTTGTTTAAGTGCGCCCCGGTTTGCTTTTAAAGAATTATTTGATTCTTCAGGCACTACCCGCTCATAGTCCGGGAACCTGCCGTCGATCAGTTTGCTGGTAAACTGGATATTGTTAATTTTTATCCGTATATGGTTTTTGCTTATTTGTAGCTTTACCTTTTCTTCGTTGTTTGCCAATAGTCTGGCCAGCTCCAACACGCCTTTTCGGGGAACAATGATCTGTTTCATTTCCTTGGTTCCGGTTTCCTGTTTAATCTCCTTTAAAGCAAGTCTGTGTCCATCTGTTGCCACTGCCTTGAGTGAATGTTCACACACTTCCAGCAACATGCCGTTAAGATAATACCTGACGTCCTGCTGTGCCATTGCAAACATGGTATCTTCAATCAATGCCTTGAGTTCCCCTTGCATAATATCAAACTCAATGCCGGGCTCAGATGTCTCGGTTGAAGGAAAATCTTTGGCCGGAAGTGTTGCCAGGGTAAACCTACTTTTGCCGGATTTTATGATGACCTGGTCTTTTTCCACTGAAAATTCAAGCGTTGATTCCTCGGGCAACGCCCGGCAAATATCCAGCAACTTTCTGGCGGGCACGGTAAATTCACGCCCTTCTTTGGATCCCTGATTAATAGTTGAAATGAGTTCAACCTCCAGATCTGTCCCTGTCAGGGTAATCCCCGACGTTCCTGTTGAAATAAGCAGGTTGGACAAGGCTGGTAGTGTGTGGCGTCTTTCAACGACGCTATTCACAATCTGGAGACTAGGCAAGAGCTCATCTCTTTGTAAATTAAATTTCATATATATACCCTGTTATATTCTTTATTAACATTTTAAAAGTCTGTTGATAAGTATAAATTATTGTTTAAATACATATAGTTATTTAAAGACTGGTTATGTTAACACACCCATCCGCTTGGTGGCTGTTTCCTGTGGGTAAATAATAACAAAAACACAAGCCAAGGATTTGTCTGTCTCTTTTTTACAGGTTAAACACAATTTATGTTGTCAGAATTCTGGTCAGATTGTTGTAATCTTCTTCAATTTTTTGTTCTGCCTTGCGTAATTCTGAAATTTTTCTGCAGGCGTGTAACACGGTTGTGTGGTCCCGGCCACCGAAGGCGTCACCTATTTCCGGCAAACTGTGACCCGTCAATTCTTTGGATAATGCCATAGCAATCTGGCGGGGTCTTGCAATTGAGCGACTGCGGCGTTTTGAAAGCAGATCAGCAATACGTACCTTGTAATATTCTGCGGTTGTTTTCTGTATGTTTTCCAGGGTGACTTGTTTATCTTGAATCAGTAGCAAATCGCGCAGTGCTTCCTGGGTAAATTCTATGGAAATGGGGCGGCCGGTCAGGTTGGAATTGGCAACAACCCGGTTAAGGGCCCCCTCAAGCTCGCGGACATTTGAGCGGAAACGCTTTGCTATAAAAAAAGAGACCTCGTCAGGAAGGAAGATATTGTTTCTTATAGCTTTTTTGTTCAGTATGGCGACACGGGTTTCAAGCTCAGGTGGTTCAATCGCAACCGTCAACCCCCAACCAAAACGGGATTTCAGTCGTTCTTCCAGGCCATTTACTTCCTTGGGGTAACGATCGCAGGTCAGCACTATCTGGTGTTGCCCTTCCAGTAGATGGTTAAAGGTATGAAAGAACTCTTCCTGGGAACGCTCCTTGCCGGCAAAAAACTGAATGTCATCTATCAATAAGGCGTCCAGGCTCCTATAGTGGCGCTTGAATTCATTGATTACATTGTGTTGCAGGCCACGGACCATGTCTGCGACAAAACGCTCGGAATGAAGATAGGCAATATTGGCGCCCGGGGTATGTTGTAGTATTGAATGGCCGATGGCGTGCATTAAATGTGTTTTGCCCAGGCCCACGCCGCCATAGATAAACAATGGATTATAAGATTTCCCCGGGTTTTGTGAGGTTTGTAAAGAAGCAGCGCGGGCCAGCTGGTTGGATTTGCCCTCGATAAAGGAGTCAAAGGTGAAATCAGGATTCAGGTTGTTTGAGTGTTTGATTATTCTTTGCTGGGGCTCGACGCGAACAGACTCGGTTTTTTTCTTTGTCACACCGGCCCGGATAGACTGGCTGCCCACCTCGATGCTGATGCTGATTTCGCTGTTGTCAGGAGATTTATTTACCAGTTCCTTGATTTTTGAAAGATATTGATCGTTTACCCAGTCCATCACAAAACGGTTCGGCGCCAGGAGCAGGATTGACGAATTATCCTCAACCGCATGTAGCGGCCTTATCCAGGTGTTAAATTGTTGTGGCGCAAGCTCTCCCTCAAGACGGTCAAGACAGTATTTCCAGGAAGACAAAGCCAAAACCACACCTCGCAATAATCAGAAGAAAAGAAACGGGAAGAGAAGGGAAAGTTTATACCCGATTGCGCAGGTTATCCACACCGGCAAGGAAAAACAGCAAGGTATATAAATTGACAATATTAAGATACGGGCAGTATTATACCCGGCCTTTATAAGTTAGCAGAGAAGCCGTCACAAGCAGGCGGTAAAGAGAAACAATGAAACGCACTTACCAGCCAAGCAAACTCAAAAAAAAGCGCACACACGGTTTTCGGGCCAGAATGCAGACAAAAGGCGGTCGTGATGTGATTAGTTCACGTCGGGCCAAGGGCCGCAAGAGGCTGACAGCATAATTAAGGATGTGCTCCAGCACACAGGTGGCTTTGCCAGAGAGCGCAGACTAAAAGACCCGGCTGAATATCAACTGGTATTTCGCGCGCCATGCCGATCCACAGACGAAATATTTCTGGTTATCGCCAGGAAAAACGGACTTGGTTGTGCCCGGCTGGGCCTGGCCATATCCAAAAAATGGGTCAAACAGGCTGTAACGAGAAACAGGCTGAAGCGATTGGCAAGAGAAAGTTTTCGCAGAAACCAGCAGTTATTGAACGGTATGGATATCGTCGTGATGACTAACAAAAGGCCAGGGCAACTAATCAACAAAGCGATTAACGACTCACTGCAAAGGCATTGGCAAAAACTGGTTACATGCAAAAAATCCTCATAGGCATCATAAATCTATATTCCTGCTTCATCAGTCCGCTAACCGGGCCATGCTGTCGTTTCTATCCGAGCTGTTCGAGCTATGCAAAAGAAGCCATTACGAAGCATGGGGCAATAAAGGGCGTCATAATGTCAGTCGGGCGCCTGTGCCGCTGCCATCCTTACCATCCCGGCGGACACGATCCGGTTAGTTAGGAACAATTAAAATGGACACAACCAGATTTGTACTGTTTGTTTCGTTAAGCCTGGTCGTCATGCTGCTATGGGACGCGTGGCAGAGAGATTACAGTGTGCCGCAAACACAACCACACGCAGTGAGCGACGCAATCAAAGACACAATTGCTTTGGACGTGCCGGCCTTGCCCGAGATGACCGCATCGGAACTGCCGGAAATCCAAAGTGCGCCCGTGAAAAAGACGGAGCTGATCGATATAAAAACCGATCTGTTTCATATTCAGATCAACACGGTCGGCGGCAATATTGAAAGCGCTGAATTGCTGCAATTTCCTGTTTCTCTGGATGGGCCAGAAAAAAAGGTACGGCTGCTTTATAACGATCCCGACGCGCCGTATATTACCCAGGGCGGATTGCTGAGCAAGGATCCGGCCCCTGCGCACGACGCCTTGTTTACAGCGCAAAGCTTGTCTTATTCGTTGTCGCCGGAAGATAAGTCATTACAGGTGCCGTTGTTCTGGCAAACGGATGATGGCCTGGCGGTAAAAAAAGTTTTTGAGTTTTTCCGTGACAAATACCTGATCAATATCCGTTATGAGTTGAAAAATAATACCGCAAAACCCTGGACAGGCCGTGCTTACGGGCAGATACAAAGGACAGATCCCGGGAGCCGCATGAACGGCGCAGTGTATACCTATACCGGCGCGGTAATTTCAAGTCCGGAAAAGCGCTATGAAAAAATATCATTCGATGATATGCAGGACGAAAAACTGACCAGAAATATCGTCAACGGCTGGGTGGCGATGATACAGCATTATTTTGTCAGCGCCTTGATCCCGGGCTCTCAAACCGAGGAAGGCCGGTACTACACCCTGTTTTTGAACAAGGCCGCCACCGGGCTGCCGTCAGACCGTTTTGTTATCGGCACAACAACACCACAGGTCACGGCCGGGCCGGAAGAAACAGTGGTGCTGGAACACAAATTGTATCTTGGTCCCAAGATACAAAGCAGGCTCGAATCAATAGCGCCGGGCCTGGAGTTGACAGTGGACTACGGCATGCTCTGGTTTCTTGCAAAGCCACTGTTCTGGTGTCTGGAATGGTTTCACGGCATGGTTGGTAATTGGGGCTGGTCCATTGTTCTGGTAACGTTGATGCTTAAGGTGTTGTTCTACAATCTTTCTGCGGCAGGATACCGCTCCATGGCCAACATGCGCAGGGTGCAACCGAAGTTGTTGGCCATTCGTGATCGTTATAAAAATGATCGGGCGCGTCTTAACAAGGCCATGATGGATATTTATAAGGAGGAAAAAATAAATCCGCTCGGGGGTTGTTTCCCGATACTGATACAGATCCCGGTATTCATCGCGTTGTATTGGGTATTGCTTGAGAGCGTTGAATTAAGACAGGCAGGCTTTATTTTATGGATTAAGGATCTGTCAACCCCCGATCCGTATTTTGTGTTGCCGGTAGTCATGGGGGTGACTATGTTCATACAGCAGAAGCTCAATCCTGCGCCTATGGATCCGGTTCAGGAAAAAGTCATGTTGATGCTGCCGTTTATTTTTACCCTGTTTTTTTCCTTCTTCCCATAGGGCCAGGTGTTGTA
>Ga0214472_10000763_pt1 | contig 38720 bp, 46 predicted proteins | sample RVTome_6_FD_207662 | JGI IMG/M metagenome (GOLD analysis project Ga0214472, IMG submission 207662) | Soil microbial communities from uranium-contaminated site in the Upper Colorado River Basin, Wyoming, United States - RVT140D175 | ecosystem: Environmental > Terrestrial > Soil > Contaminated >...
GTCCCCACAAAGTATTACTTTGTGGGGACCCCGCAGGCTGGGGCCCATGTCTGGTTCGGACCGGCACGGTTTTCGCCGGATCGAGTCATGGGCTCCAGCCTTCGCTGGAGCGACGATGAAGGTATATGGCCGAAGGATGCAAATGCCCTTCTTTGCAAGAACAGGGCTTCGACAAGCTCAGCCCGAACGGGTCAAGCGCCCTACCAGCTCTGAATATCGGCCGGGATGCCATAGGCGTCGCAGAACGCCTTGAAATTGTCGACGGCTTTAAGGTCGCCCCAGAAGCGCTCGTAGAGCAGCGCGGCGGCGAGCCGGGCGGCGTGCTTTTTGGGGACCGTGCACAGCCGCTCATATTCGCGTTCGCCGAACATCCGCTCGGCGGTGTCGGAGATGTCGTGGAGGTCGACGGTGAGCGAGCCGTTCCGGTTGAGCGTCACGCCGGTCGAACGCACTCCGGCCGCCACCTGGCGCGCCGTCTTCATCAGCTTCCCCGGCTCGATCGGCTGCGGCTCGGGGCGGGGCGGGAGGGGGTCGAGGGGCATGGCGGTCGCTCCTGAGCTGGTGACTGGAAGGGGACGACCTTTCTTCCCACACCCGTCGACGACCCGCCGGGATTTCAGCAGGTCATTTAGAGGAGAAATTCATTCAAGCTCAGATTCTGGTAGAGCTTGCCTTAGTTTGGATGCGAGAACGCGTTTGCCTGCCGATGAGGAGAAGCTGCCCGCAGCGCCACCCTTTGGCGCAGTCAACCAGAAATCATCCCCGCGAACAAGCTCAGCTTCAATATTTTCGCCGTCCAGGCCTTCGAACATTGCTGATAAAACATCCGTGTAACTCTCCTTGTCGAAGAGAGAGAGAGGCCTTTTGACCGGACGACCTCCAACACGGCCGGCAATATTTCGTGCATTGCCCAGACGCCGATGCCCTTCATTAATGTGTAGTTCTCCGGTCTATCAAAGGGCTCTTCCAAATGGCTTTCCGGGGCTTCGGGCGCGCAGGATAACCGATCGGGCCGCCTGTAGGACAGCAAATAGGATCGCAGCGCCGGATGGCGATTGGTGGCGAAGCCGCGTTAGGGGGTTTCTGGACGGGGGCGTAGAGCGTCCATTTGCCCGACAAGCTTGGGATCAGCCGGTGTTGCAGGCGTTGCAGCAATAATAGCAGCCGTTCGATTGCGAATAGGTTTTCTTGGCCTCGGTCACCGCGCCATGGCAGCTCGAGTGCCAGCCGAGATCCTTGCGGTTCTTGGGCTCGGGCTCGTGGCCGCAATCCGCGTCTTTCTCGTGCACTTCGTGGTCGCCATTGGGCTGGGCGTTGGTGTTCACATAGAAATAGGGCATCGCTCTCTCCTTCGCGGGAAAGGCTAACCCATGGGATCGCCGGACGACGGTGGAGATACATCCGAAGCGGCGCCGGATCGGAGGGAAACGCGAGAAATCACATCTCTGGTCGAATAGGACGGCCTTTCCCTGTTCGTCACCCCGGACTTGATCCGGGGTCCATGGCATCGGGCGTATCGCTTGCGGCTCTGGATGCCGGATCAAGTCCGGCATGACGGAAGGCCAAAACGCACTGCCCGCCGCCCCATCGGGCGCGGTGCTGATCGGCGAAGGGCTGGCCCGGCCCTATGCGGGCGGTCGGCGGAGTTGGTGTGGGTGAAGTCTGATTGTCCCCAGGATCAGGAGATCGCGATCTCTCGTTCTTCCAACTGAGTCTCGCAATTACAAGAATGGCAGTAAGCATGGTCGAACACACAGCGTAGAACCCAGTCCTGCGCCTTGACGTCCCAATTGCCCCAAGCATCGCGTGAAATATCAGTTGAGCCACAGGAGCCGCAGACCACCTGTATGCTCGGCTCTTCCCTGCGCTTCATCATTGCTGCATGATGCCATGGCAACGACGGGAGTGAAAGCCTTGGCGGGGGCAAATTGGTCGGAAGCAGTCGAGATTGCCGTCCGCCGCCTAGTTGCGCGCCACGGTAGTCCCGATTTCACTCGCCAGCAGGTGATCGAAGAAGAACTCGGCCGGATTGTGTGCGAGACAGGCTCGCGTGGCATGACGCCGGAAATGACGCTGAGCCGAGAGTTGCAGGAGTTGCGGGATCGCGGTGAGATCGAGTTCCTTGCTCCTGGACAATATCGGCTGCTCGAAACGCCTTTCCACCTACCGCACGTTACATCGAGTAAATGTGTGTTCGTGATCGGTTCTCATTCGATTTATGCAGACGAGCCTGATCGCTTCTACCGCTTCCCGCCGCGCTGGCTGAACGCGGCGGCCCGATCAGTTGGCCAATGGATTATGTATCAGGAGCCACGGCGTGCAGGGCCGCGCGGCTATTATGCGGTTGCGAGGGTTGAGGAGATCGTTCGCGATCCAGCCGATGAAAACATGTTTCTCGCGCTGATCGAACCGGGCAGCTATCTTGAGTTCGGCCGCGATGTTCCGTTCCAACTTAACGGGCGAGCGGTCGAGTACGGGCTGCTTGACGGCGATGGTAGGTTGAACAACGGACGCGCGATTCAGTCGATCCAGTCGATCCAGTCGATCCGGCCGATCTCCGATGATGACTTCGACAGAATCCGCAATCTCGGCCTAGTGGACGACGAGCTGTTGCCGCGCGAACGGGAGGACAGTGAAGAGCTTGGTTATGATCGCCTGAATGAAGAGCGAGAGCCGTTTTACGCTCCCGTGGACCGCGACACGGTGCTGACGAATCGCAAGGTGCGCGACCGCCAGTTCCGCAAGCGCGTGTTGGAGGTTTATGACCGTCGCTGCGCGCTCACCGGTATGCAGCTAATCAATGGTGGAGGCCGCGTTGAGGCTCAGGCCGCGCATATCATGAGCGTGGAATCAGGCGGCCCGGACAGAGTCGTAAACGGGATCGCGCTCTCGGGGACGGTGCACTGGATGTTCGATCGCGGCCTGATCTCCCTGAACGATTCGGGTGACATCCTGATGTCGACCAAGATCAACGATATCGTAAGCGTCGAGAAACTGATCTACCCAGATCGCCGCGCTCGTTTACCCACCAACGAGGACGTACGACCCCATCCGCGGTATCTGGCTTGGCACCGAGAGTACCACAACTTCGCCGCGTAGCCTCGAGCGCACGATTACTCCGCCGCAACCCCTGCCTTTTCGAACATATCGTCGCCCTCTTCCTCGCCTTCCTCGTCATTGGCGTTGGCTTTCTGGCGCTTGTCGAAATTGTCCCAGACCTCGTTCCAGTTTCCGCGGGTCGCGGCCTTGGAATATTCCGTGGCGCGGGTTTCGAAGAAATTGGCGTGCTCGACGCCGTTCAGCAGCGGCGCGAGCCAGGGCAGGGGATGGTCGTCGACCATGTAGATCTGCGGCAGGCCCAGCTGGTCCAGCCGCCAGTCGGCGATATAGCGGATATATTTCTTGATCGCCTTGGGCGTCATCCCCTCGACCGGGCCCTGTTCGAAGGCAAGGTCGATAAAGGCGTCTTCCAGCCGCACCGTTTTCTGGCAGCAATCGATGATATCTTCCTTCACCGTTTTCGTCAGGCAGTCGCGCTCGGCGCAAAAGGCGTGGAACAGCTTCGTGATGCCCTCGCAGTGCAGGCTCTCGTCGCGCACGCTCCAGCTGACGATCTGCCCCATGCCCTTCATCTTGTTGAAGCGCGGAAAATTCATCAGCATCGCGAAGCTGGCGAACAGCTGCAGCCCTTCGGTGAAGCCGCCGAACATCGCCAGGGTACGCGCGATATCCGCGTCATTCTCCACGCCGAACTCGTTGAGATAATCGTGCTTCGCGGCCATTTCCTCATATTCGAGGAACATGCCATATTCGCTTTCGGGCATGCCGATCGTGTCGAGCAGATGCGAATAGGCGGCGATATGCACCGTTTCCATGTTGGAGAAGGCGGCGAGCATCATCTTGATCTCGGTCGGCTTGAACACCCGGCCATATTTTTCGTGATAGCAATTCTGCACCTCGACATCGGCCTGGGTGAAGAAGCGGAAGATCTGGGTGAGCAGGTTGCGCTCGTGATCGGACAGCTTCTGCGCCCAATCCCGGCAATCCTCGCCCAGCGGCACTTCCTCCGGCATCCAGTGGATCTGCTGCTGCCGCTTCCAGAAATCATAGGCCCAGGGATATTCGAACGGCTTGTAGGTCTTGCGGGCTTCGGTGAGGGACATGGACGGTTACTCCGGGCGGTTAGCTATTGAAGGTGAGGGCGAGCGTGAAGCCGCCGAGGAAAAGGCCGAGCGCGAAGAGCATCGCGCCGACAATGCGAAGGGCGTAGGCGCTGGCCTCGCTCTCGGCCCCGTTCTTGTCCAGGCCGAGGCGGGTGCGCAGCGCGCCCGGTTTCAGCAGGACGAACAGCCCGGCGATCGTCGCGACAAGGCCGATCAGCGGCATCAGGGGAAGCGCGCGCGTCATCGGCGCCGGTCCCTGTACCGGTCCCGATAGACGATCACCTTCTTGCTGCCGCGCGCGCCGACGCCGATGAAGACGATGCCGACGAAATAGCCGAAATCGTACCAGCCGCCATTATTGGGCACCGCGTAGACCGCGACATTGTCCAGGAACAGCGACAGGACCCAGGCGACCGGGAAGATGAAGCCGTGCCACACGCCGAGCAGGAAGCCGGGCGCTTCGGGCGCGACGCTCCCGCCCGACTGCCGCGCCGCGCAGGCGGCGAGCAGGATGAGGGGGAGGAGGGCGGCGAAGCGGCTCACGCCCCTTCTCCCACAAGGGGAGAGGAGGAGGTCATTGTGTCGGGTATTCAGCATCGAAATCAACTCGTAAAACCCCTTCGTCCTCATAGAGTCCCGGCTCACACCAGAAACCGAAACCATCATTTTCCGAGCCGCCTATCGCACGATAATTCGCATTCAAAAGCCGCGCTGCCATTTGGCAACTTTCGATATTGTAGCTCGAACTTGATTCGGCAGCGTCAAACGTTGCCCAGTGAATTCGCAAGGTCGGATCAAGCGGAGAATTACGATAAAGCGTTGCCGGAGACTCCGTTTCAATATTACTGTTAGCATCGCCGCAGCCGGGCAAGATCGCTGCCGCCATGATCAAATAATTGGCGCTCCATTTCACTGACACGCCAGACATTCATCGTAATCGGTGGTTTCGGCGGTCGCGAGTTCGACCTTGGCCGGATCGAGCGTGTTGTCGGCCTCCACCCCGCCGGCGAAGCCCGCGCGCTGGACGCTCTTCGAACGCAGATAATAGAGCGATTTGATGCCGAGTTCCCAGGCGCGGAAATGGAGCATCAGCAGGTCCCATTTGTCGACGTCCGCCGGGATGAACAGGTTCAGCGACTGCGCCTGATCGATATAGGGCGCGCGGTCGGCGGCCAGTTCGAGCAGCCAGCGCTGGTCCAGCTCGAAGCTGGTCTTGAAGGATTCCTTTTCCTCGGGCGTGAGGAAATCGAGATGCTGGACGCTGCCGCCCTTTTCGAGGATCGAATTCCAGACCTTGGTCGAATCCTTCGATTTCTCGATCAGCAGCTTTTCAAGATATTTGTTCTTGACGATGAAGCTGCCGGACAGCGTCTTGTGCGTATAGATGTTGGCCGGGATCGGCTCGATGCAGGCGCTGGTGCCGCCGCAGATGATGCTGATCGAGGCGGTCGGCGCGATCGCCATCTTGCAGGAAAACCGCTCCATCACGCCCTGATCGGCGGCGTCCGGGCACGGCCCGCGCTCGTTCGCCAGCATCATCGAGGCCTCGGAGGCCTTGGACTGGATATGCTTGAAGACCTTGAGGTTCCAGCTTTTGGCGAGCGCGCTTTCGAAGCCGAGGCCGCGGGCCTGCAGGAAGCTGTGATAGCCCATCACGCCGAGCCCGACCGAGCGTTCCTGCGTGGCCGAATATTTGGCGCGCGCCATTTCGGGCGGGGCACGGTCGATATAGTCCTGCAGGACATTGTCGAGGAAGCGCATGATATCCTCGATGAACATCGGGTCCTCGTGCCATTCGTCCCATTTTTCCAGGTTGAGCGAGGAGAGGCAGCAGACGGCCGTGCGGTCGACGCCATGCTGGTCGACGCCGGTCGGCAGGGTGATTTCCGAACACAGGTTGGAGGTCGATACCTTCAGGCCGACATCGCGCTGATGCTTGGGCATCATCCGGTTCACCGTATCGGCGAAGACGATATAGGGCTCGCCGGTCGCAAGCCGCGTCTCGACGAGCTTCTGGAACAGCGCGCGCGCATCCACGGTGGCGCGGACGCTGCCGTCCTTGGGCGATTTCAGATCGAACGGGGCGCCCTCGCGCACGGCTTCCATGAACTCGTCGGTGATCAGCACGCCGTGATGCAGGTTCAGCGCCTTGCGGTTGAAGTCTCCGCTGGGCTTGCGGATTTCGAGGAACTCCTCGATTTCCGGATGGTGGATGTCGATATAGCAGGCCGCCGAGCCGCGCCGCAGCGAACCCTGCGAGATGGCGAGGGTCAGCGAATCCATCACCCGGACGAAGGGGATGATGCCGCTGGTCTTGCCGTTAAGGCCGACGGGTTCGCCGATGCCGCGGACATTGCCCCAATAGGTGCCGATGCCGCCGCCGCGCGAGGCGAGCCAGACATTCTCGTTCCAGGTGGAAACGATATTTTCAAGGCTGTCGCCGACGCTGTTGAGATAGCAGGAAATCGGCAGGCCGCGCCCGGTGCCGCCGTTCGAGAGGACGGGCGTTGCCGGCATGAACCAGAGGCGCGAGATATAGTCGTAGAGCCGCTGGGCATGGTCCTGATCGTCGGCATAGGCGCTGGCGACGCGTACGAAGAGATCCTGGAAGTTTTCGCCGGGGAGGAGGTAGCGGTCCTTCAGCGTCTCCTTGCCGAATTCGGTGAGGAGATCGTCGCGGGTCGGGTCCTGGACGATGGCATAGGCTTGCGGGCGCACCGATTTGCTGTCGAGCACTTCCTCGGCAGCTTCGGGCTCGGCCGCGGCGGCCTCGGGCGCATTTTCGAGAAGCTTGGCCACCGCCTCTTCGGGCGTGAATCCCTCGGCCTGCGCGGCCTGCTTGCCGCCGGTCTTCGCATTTGCCTCGGTTTTCGTCATTTCGTGCGTCTCGGTCGCATCGTCTGCCGGCACTTCGCCGTTGTTCGCCAGATCCATCGTTATAACCCCTCATTCGTCCCCTCGATATAGGAATGTTCTTCCTTCGTTCGAGTCGGGACCCTATTCCCTACACTTGTTTCGCGGCCTTGCGGGAACTCATTTGCTCTTGTCCCCGATATCCACATGGTCCGTCCGACAGGGGCGCAAACAGGGTATGCCGCGAATCGCGATCGCGGCGCGTCACCACAATCTGTTGGGTAGCCCCCCGACAGAACCACTAGCCATAGTGTCTTAACCACGATTCGCGCACAAGAGGGTAGATGCGAATTTTGTGATTCGATTCGACGCTGTTTTGATTCGCTTCATCGCACCCGTAACGATTGTTATCATGCGCGACGCGTGGACCAAGCTGGCCTTGCGGATATGCAAGGGAACGAAACCGGAACAAAATAATTTTTGGCAAATGTGTATTCCAGCCGCTTGAAAAGGCCCGTGAAAGCGGCGGCGCGGGATAAAATGCGCGGGCGCGGAGCCAATCGGGTACAAGCGGCGTCATGCTCTGGCTCGTTTTCGTCATGGGGATCGCCAATTTCTTCCTTCACCGCAGCGTGATGGAGGGGCGCGGGCCCGTTTTTGCCGAAATCGCCGCGACGCTCCGGCGATTCGGCGGCGGCTGGGGCAGCTATGTCTTCGAGTTCGTGGTGCTCGTCGCCGCGCTCGCCTTCGCGAAGGACGGTCAGCCGATGGCGCTGTTCCTCTACGGCGCCTATACCGCGCTCAACGCCGGCGCCTATATGCTGCTCAGCCAGATGAACCGGCGCCAATAGGCAGGCCTCAGGCGGCTTCCATTTCCATCAGGGCGTCCGGCAGGGCGATATGCGCGGCGAAATCGACGATTTCGGCATTGGGCGCGCCGTTCACCGCGAAGCCCGCATAGCCCTTGTCCGCCACCTCGGCGCTGATCGACCGATAGCTGTTCACGCCGCCCACATAAGGCATGAAGATGCGCGGCTTGCCGGGCACATTGGCGCCCAGATACCAGCTGTTGGCGCGCATATAGATGGTCGGCTGGGCAACCATGTTGACGTGATCGACCCAGGCGTCCTCGGCTTCCTGTAGCGGCTCGATCGTGCCGCCGTCGATCGCGGCAATGCAATCGGCGATCCAGCCGACATGCTGCTCGATCGACACGATCATGTTGGAGAGCACCGAGGGGCTGCCCGGCCCGGTGATCAGGAAGAGGTTGGGGAAGCCCGCGCTCATCAGGCCCAGATAGGCGCGCGGGCCGGCCGCCCATTTGTCGGTCAGCTTCTCGCCGCCCCGGCCGCGAATGTCGACCTTGGCGAGCGTGCCCGTCATCGCGTCGAAGCCGGTCGCAAAGACGATGGCATCGAAATCGCGGTGTCCGGCCGATGTGTCGATGCCCGTCGCCGTCAGCTTCTCGATCGGCTCCTCGTTGATGTCGACAAGATGGACATGCGGTTGGTTGAACGTCTCGAAATAACCGATGTCGACGCACATCCGTTTGGCGCCGGCCGGATAGTCTTTCGGGCAGAGCTTCTCGGCGGTTTCGGGATCGCGCACCTTTTCGCGTATCCGGGCGCGCAGGAATTCGGCGATGGTCTCGTTCGCCCGAAGGTCGATGCCGATATCGGCATAGGCGGCGAGCATGGTGAGCCCGCCATAATCCCAGAGCTTGCGATAATGGGCCTCGCGTTCTTCGTCGGGGACGGCGAGCGCCAGCTGCTCGGGCGGGCCGAAGGGCATGCGGATGCCGATAGGGGTCGCGCGCGCCTCTTCGCGGCGGGCGGGATAATGGGCCTTCACATCGGCAACATAATCCGGATCGAGCGCATGATTGTGCGCGGGCGCGATGTAATTAGGCGTGCGCTGATAGACGGTGAGATCGCTCGCTTGGCGCGCGATGATCGGGATCGACTGGATAGCGCTCGACCCCGTGCCGATCACCGCGACTTTCTGTCCGGTGAAATCGACGCCCTCATGCGGCCACAGGCCGGTCATATAGGTCGGGCCGGTAAAGTCCTCGATGCCGGGGATGCCGGGCACCTGCGGCGAGGAGAGGCAGCCCGTCGCCATCACGCAGTAACGGGCAACGATCGTCTCGCCGCCATCGGTGGTGATCGTCCAGCGATCGGCGGCTTCGTCATAATGCGCGCTCTCGACGCGGGTCGAGAATGTGATGTCGCGCTTCAGGTCGAACCGCTCGGCAACATGTTCGGCGTAGCGCAATATCTCGGGCTGGGTCGCGTAGCGCTCGGTCCAGTCCCATTCCTGCTCAAGATCCTCGTCGAACGAGAAGCTGTATTCCATGCTTTCGACGTCGCAGCGCGCGCCGGGATAGCGGTTCCAATACCAGGTGCCGCCGACATCGTCCCCGGCTTCGAAGACCCGGGCCGTGAGCCCCAGGCCGCGCAATTTGTGGAGCATATAGAGGCCGGCAAAGCCCGCCCCGACGATTACCGCGTCGACATTTTTCCCGCCCATGCCGTCCTCTCCCAAAGATGTACCGGCGCGCATGATGCGGCAGGCGCGGAACGGAGTCGAGGGGCGCCGATCGGCTAGGGAAGATCGAGCGTCAGGCGCTGCGGCGCGCCGTCGTTGACGCCGTCGAACAGGACGAGCAGCGAGAGTCGATTGCCGGCCATGCCGATCACGGCGATCGCCTCGGCCTTGCCTTCATAGGGCGGGGAGACCGTGGCGAGCGGCGTCAGCCCCCCATCCTCGGCGCGCAACAGGATGCGATAGGCGACATCCTGATTTTGCGCCGGGCCGGTCAGGATCAGCAGCCGCCCGTCGGGCAGGAAGGCGAGATCGCGAATGCCTTCATCGGGTTCGAGGGAAACGGGAATCGCGCGTCCGGTCCCCGCAATCTCGCGCGAGAACAGGGCCGTCGCGCTGGTTTCGAAGAGGAAGGCGGTGCCGTTTACCGCCGGCGCGCGCAGGCCGAAGACCATGCGGTCGCCATCGACCGCGAGTCCCTCGATGTTGAGGCCGTCGCCGCCTTCGAGCCGCGCGCCGAAATAGTCGGCGAGCTCGGGCGCGCGCCGCAACAGGCCCGAGAGGCGGTAGCTTTGCTCGACCGCCGCGGTGCCCGGCGCGACATCGGTGCCCGGCTGGTCGTCGGGCGCGATCCGCACAACCAGGAAGGAGGCGGCGTCGAATTCGTCATTGTTGCGCGAACAGCCATGCGAGCCGGTGACATAATAGGCGCCGTCGCTGAACGCGGCTGCCTCGCCGTCGAGCTCGCCATCACCGGAAATGCCGCCCGCGCAAATGCCCGAGGGCGGCGCGCCGAGCGGGCGTTCGGGGCCGAGCAGGGCGAAGCGTCGCCCGGCGCGCAGCATGGCATTGCCGAACACCGCCCATTGCGCCTCGGCCTCTTCGTCTTCGATGACGAGGCAGCGCATCTCGCCGCCCCTCGCCGCCTGCCAGTCGCAGGCAAGCCCGCTGACATCTTCGGATGCCTCGTCCCCCTCGCCGAAATGCCCGGCGACGGTGATGAAGGGACCCAAGTCGCGCGGCGGCGCGCTGCTGTCGCCGCATGCCGCCAGCGCCAGCAGTAAAGCGGTACCTGTAACCATTCTCACGACGCGCACCCCACGCATTGCGTTGCCATCGGATCGATCTCCAACCGTTTCTCGGCGATCGCCTCGCCGCAGCCGAGGCACCAGCCAAACTCGCCCCCCCCCGAGCCTCTTCAGCGCCGCGTCGATGCGGGCGATGTCGGACTTGCGGCGGCGCGCTTCGGCATCGGCCATCGCCTGTTGCTGCATCGCGTCCATGCGCGAAAGGCGGCCGACGCTTTGCTGGTCGAGCTCGACCGGCTGGCGCCATTGCGCCGACCCTTCGTCTCGGGCGGTCAGCACGTCGCGCAGCTCTTCCAGCCGCGCGCGCCATTTCTGTGCATCGATGTCATCCGCCATCGGCGGAGTGTCGGGCTTGGCCGGGGCGGAATCAAGCGCTAGTCGCTGTCCATGCTCAAACGTCTCGCCCGCTGGCTTGGCAGCGGCCTGCTCTTCCTCCTCATCGCGATCATGCTGGCGCCGGTCGTGGTGCCGCCCTTTCTCGACCGCATCTATTACGCAGGCCCGGCAAGCGATCATTTCGACGGCGAGCATTTCTACAATCCCGACGAGGGGCAGGGCGAATGGGTGGGCGATCCGACCAGCCAGACGGAGCCGCGCCGCCGGGGCAGCTTCGTCCGCGGCGCCCTGTTCGGAGACGAGCGCCCGCCCTGGCCCGATCATGTCGCGGTAACGCCCGCCGTGCCCGAAGCGCGCGTCGAGGGGGATCGGATGGTGGTGACCTGGATCGGTCATGCGACGGTGCTGGTGCAGACCCAGGGGCTCAATATCCTCACCGATCCGATCTGGTCGGACCATGCCTCGCCTTTCCCGCCACTGGGGCCGGAGCGCGTGGCCGAGCCCGGCGTCCGGTTCGAGGATCTGCCGCCGATCGACCTCGTCCTCGTCAGCCACAACCATTACGACCATATGGACCTGCCGACCCTGCGGCGGCTGTGGGAGCGGGATCGGCCGACCATCGTGACCAGCCTCGGCAACGATGCCGTCATCGCCAATGCCGGCGCGCAGGCGGTGACGCGCGATTGGGGCGGTCGGGTGCGCATCACTGACGATGTCGAGGTGATCGTCACCCGCAACCATCATTGGGGCTCGCGCTGGTTCGTCGACCGCGACCGGGCGTTATGGTCGAGCTTTGTGGTGCGGACGCCCGGCGGCAATATCTTCTTCGCCGGCGATACCGGCCCGGGCGACATGCGCTGGCCGCAAGAGGCGGCGGCCTATGGCCCGGTCCGCCTCGCGCTTATCCCGATCGGCGCTTTCCGCTTCCAGCCCGGCCAGAATTGGAGCGGCAGCCATGTCGGGCCGGATCACGCGGTGCAGGTGTATGAAGGGCTCGGCGCGGCAAGCGCGCTCGCCATCCACTGGCGGACCTTCCGGCTCTCCTGGGAAGAGATCGATACGCCGCGCGAACTGCTCGCCCGGCACCTCGCCGAAGCCGGAATTTCCGAGGACCGCTTCCGCGCCGTGCCCCAGGGCACGGAGTGGGACGTTCCGGCGCTGGAGGTGAGCGGGGCCTAGTCCGCGGTCGCAACGCGCCGGTCGATATCCTCGCTTTGCAGGATCTGGCCGCTTCGGTTCTCGACCGCCAGCCGGCCGCACAGCTCGTCGCGCGAAGCCGGGCGGATATCGCGGTGTTCGACGACATCATCGAAACCTATCGGTCCGTCGGCCTCATTCCGGCCCGACGGCGCACCGGCCTAGGTGTCGGCCGGACCCATCCGAAACACGCAAAGCTTGTTGCCGTCGGGATCGCGGAAATAGGCGCCGTAAAAGGCTTGTGGGCCCTCCTCGCCGCGTACGCCCGGCGCGCCTTCGTCGGCCGCGCCCAGCGCGAGCGCCTTGGCGTGGGTGGCGTCGACCTGCGCGCGGCTGGCGGCCGCAAGCGCAATCATCGATCCGTTGCCGGCGCTGGCGGGCTGGCCGTCATGGGGCGGGGTTATCGCGATCATCGGCCGCTCCATATCGGCGCCATAGGCGGTTGCGCCGGTCGGGAATTCCATCATCCGCTTGGCGCCCAATTCGCCGAGGACGGCGTCGTAAAAGCCGCGCGCAGTTTCAAGATCGTTGGTGCCGAACATCGCATAACCGATCATCGCTTCATCCTTCCCAAAGCGTCTCAGCAGGCCTTGCCCGCATAATAATAGTGGAACGCGACCTGATAGAGCGTCCGCGCGCCGGTGTCGTCGCTGATCGTGAGATTGCCCGCCGCCCCGATCTTCGTGCTCTGATCGGTCGTCAGCTCGAGCGCGAAGCTTGCCGTGCCGCCGTCAAGCGCCTCGGGGCGGCAGGTGAGTTCGGCGAGCAGGTCGCCATCCCCGTCGCGGCCGATCTGATCCATCGAACAATTATTATGGCCGTCGAGATCGAAAAAGGAGACGCCGGGACTGTCGGCATCGGCCGGGCCGATACAGCCTTGCGCGCTGTCCAGCGTCAGCCGGTCGAACAGGGCTTCGGCGGCATCGGGCTCGATGCCGCGGGTCACGAGGCTATGGCTTTCGAGCTCTCTTAGCCAGCCGCCGGAAAGAACCTTGAACTCGTTTACTTCCTTCTGCGCCCAGAAATACCAGCCCAGCCCGATCGTCAGGGCGGCTGCGGCTGCGATGCCGGCGATCCACCACCGCTTGCCGGGCGCGTAACCGCGACGCGCTTTCGGCGGTGGCGGCCCACTCTTCCCGGTTCCCGTTTCGACCGATGTCTGCCGGTGGATGGTGTCGATCAGCCTCTGAATCGTTTCGTCGCGCTGGTCGATCCAGTCGATCCACTGATAGCCGCTCAGCCAATAAGCGAGGCCCTGGACATCGATATCCTCCAGGCGGACCGGATAGATGAGCTTCTTGTGGTCGACGCCCAGGGTCAGCTCGCGGCGGACATGTTCGGACTGGTCGGATCGCGCGCAGAACAGCAGCACGATCATGTCGCACGTCCTGACCTGGTCGACGATTGCCGTATCGAACCGCGTACCGGGCGCGATATCGTCGGGCGCCATCCAGCCGACGATGCCGTTGCGCTCCAGAATATCCTTCAGGTGCCGCGCGGTGCGTTCCTGCGAGCTGTGATGGCTGATGAACGCGACCGGGCGCTGCTCGTCCGAGGCGTCGGGTTCATCGCTCATTTGCCGCTATGCTCCTTTCCCCTTCAGGCCCTGCCATAGGGCCGATCGGGTTAACGCTTTCGCGTCAGTCGCAGGAGCCGATATGGCGCTTCGTCTCGGTGGTGACGAAGCGGAATTCCCGGTCGGTCCCGGGCGCGATCGCATATTCGGCCTCTACGTTGATTTCTTCCCATCCATAGGTGCCGCGCAGCCAGACACGCATCGGTTCGCCGTTGAGCCAGTCCGGCCGGCATTGGAGCTGCGCGCTGAATTCGCCGCCCGCCATGTCGAGATTGCTCATCCGGCAATTGCCGCTGCCGTCGGGATCGAAGAAATCATCTCCGGGCGCGCGGGCATCGTCCTCATATATACACTGGGCGATCGCCGCTTCGTCGATTTGGCGGATAAAGGTTTGCGCTTCGCTGGCGCTGAACCGCGAATTTTCGAGCGTTCGTTCAAATTCATAGCTGGTCGCCCATTGGCCGGGCCGGACCTTGAACTCCGATTCGTTGCCACCGACCAGGGCGTTGACGACCAGGCCCAGCACGATCGCAAGGAACACGGCGACCGCGCCGATCACGATCCATGTGGTGCGGCTCAGCCCGGCAGCGCCGTCCGCGCCGCCCGTAGCGCCGCCCATCAGGCCCACCGGTGCCTCGTCGCCGGGCTCCGGTTTCCTGGCCGCCGGGGGCGGTGGGGGAGGTGGTGGCGGGGGCTTCGGCGTTTCGGCTTTGGGCGGCGGCGCCTTTTCCGCCTTGTCTACTGTTTTGGGGTCTCCCGTTTTTGGGGCTTCGGTTTTGGCGTCGTCGGATTTGGTCGGGGCCCCGGGGGCCGGTTCCGCCGGTTTGGGATCCCCGGCAGCCGGTTCTTCAGGCGGCGGCGCGGCAGCGGCCTCCGCGGTGCCGACCTGGCGCTTGATCGTGTCGATCATCTTCTGGATCGTCGCATCGCGGCGATCGATCCAGTCGACCCACTGATAGTCGTTCAGCCAATAGGCGAGGCCCTTGGCGTCAATATCTTCGAGCCGCACCGGATAGATGAGCTTCTTGTTGTTCTCCGCCATCATCAGCTCGCGCTTCACATGGCGCGACTGATCGGATTTCGAACAGAAGAGCAGCAGGATGAGGTCGGATCGTTCGACCTGTTCGATGATCGCCTGATCGAAGGCGACGCCGGGTTCGATATCGTCGGGCGCCATCCAGCCGGTAACGCCGTTGCGTTCCAGCACATTCTTCAGGTGGCGCGCAGTCTTTTCCTGCGAGCTGTGATGGCTGATGAACGCCACCGGACGTCTCGATTCCGGTTTTGCCCCCATTGCCGCCATCGTCCTGATCCCCCTCGATACTGCCCTATAGGCCCTTGGTAGAGGCGCGTCGCGCGGCGATCAATGCGCGGCGACGGCCCCTTCAGGCGCTATTCGCCCCCTTCGGCCAGGCAGCTTTCGCCGACATGACGGCCGTTGACCCGGCCCGCCATGTGCATCGGCCCGGCCGGGCTCGAATCGACGTCCATCGTCATCGTCATTTCATAGCTGGTCGGCGTGTAGCTGCCTTCCATGCGCATGCTCATCTCGCCGCCCATGCCTTCGGGGCTGCAGGTCGCGGCGATCAGCATATTGCCGCCCGACATGTCGAACTCGCTATAGGTGCAATTGCTCTCGTCATTATTACCGAACATGTTCGCCTGCGGATTTTCGGCCTCTTCGCGGGTGATGCACGAATTGGAGGTCTGCGCCCGGCCCATCTGCTCGCGCATCACGACGCGCGCTTCCTCGGGCATTTGCGGCATGTCGAACTCGGTCAGCTGGATGGTCGCTTCCCAGTCGCCCGGGGTGATCGAGATATTGGCCGCCTCGACGGCCGCCTCGGCTTCTTCCTGGCTGATTTCGCCGTCGCCATCGCCGTCGGCGCTGCCGGAAGAGCAGCCCGCCACGAGCGCCAGCGGTGCTGCGAGCAAAAGGATATTTTTCATTCTCAACCTTTCTTGAAAGCCGTGATTTCGGGTGCCCTGTTACGCTAGCCTGAGGCCTGCTTCAATCGCGATGCCGTCAGGCAAGGCCATGCCGGCCGCGGACGGGCAAAGAAAAGCCGCCCGGGCCAAGATGGCCAAGGCGGCTTTCCTTATCGATCGGACGGGAAACCCCTAGGCTTCACAATCGCCCGTGCGTTCGCCGCTCATCGTGCCCGACATGTTCATTTCCATCGGGCCGCCTTCGACGGCGACGGACATTTCGGCTTCCATCGTCGTCGCGGTATAGGTGCCTTCTATGGCCATGGTGGCCGTGCCCGGCTGGCCGCCCGGCGCTTCGCAGGTCGCGCTGATGTTGATCACGCCGCCTTCGAACGTCGATTCGCCGAAGTCGCAATTTTCGCCCATCTCGTTGTTCGAGAACATGCCCTGCAACGGATTGGCGGCTTCTTCCTCGGTGATGCATTCGGTATCGGTATTGGCCTGGTCGCCCATCGATTCACGCATCTGGGCCACCATTTCTTCCGGCATGCCGGGAACTTCGATGTCCGTCATCGTCGTGGTCATCGTCCACTCGCCAGCTTGCAGCGAATCACTGCCGCCGCCCGAACAGGCTCCGAGCAACGCGAGCGGCGCCGCGGCGATCAAAAACTTCTTCATTCTAACTTCCCCTCAGCTTTGAAAAATAGGATAAATCGACCCGCTGCGGCGGACCTTGGCGGTTCACGCATCATTGCGCAAGAGCGTTTAACCCGCGCAGGTGCCGGTTCGTTCGCCGCTCATCTCGGCGGTGAATTCCAGCATCTCCGATCCGTCTTCGATCCGTGCCTCCAGAACCGCTTCCATCGCCGTGGCACCATAAGCGCCCTCGATCGTCAGGACGCCGCCATCGCCGCACGTGCCCGAGATGCTGATCATGCCGGCTTCGACGGTCGAACCCGAAAAGTCGCATTCGCCCTCCGCTTCGGCAGGCAGGAACAGCCCGGGCGTGGGGTTTTCGGAATCGGCCTGGGTCACGCAAACCGGATCCATGGCGAGTTCGCGGTTGAGTTCGGCGACAAGATCGGCGCCCATCTCGTCCGACAGGCCCGGCGCGGCCGCCTCGGTGACGTTCAGCGCGATTTCCCATTGGCCGGGCTGCATCGTCTCGCTCACCCCGCCCGAACAGCCGGCGAGCATCGTGAAAGTCAGGAGCACGCCAAGCGCGATATGTTTCATCATCTATCCTCCGATCGAAGCGGGACCAGAACATCGCGCAACCCGAAGCGAATTTCTGCCGCCTTGCCGGTGTAAAGGCAAGGCTGCGGCGTTGCGAAATGGATGCCGGGCAGCCATATCCTTTCCATCATGGCAATCGCGATCCGCACCGGCCTCGAAGAGCCCGAAACCAGCGAGGGCTTCGTCCCGCATCGTCCCGAGCGGCCTGAAAAGGCCGAAGGCGGCAAGGCGTTCGAACTCGTTTCCGAATACGAGCCTTCGGGCGATCAGCCGACGGCGATCGCCGAGCTCGTCGAAACGGCGCTGGCCGGCGAGAAGGATCAGGTGCTGCTCGGCGTCACCGGATCGGGCAAGACCTTCACCATGGCGAAAGTCGTGGAAGCCTTGCAGCGGCCCGCGCTGGTGCTCGCGCCCAACAAGATCCTCGCCGCGCAATTATACGGGGAATTCAAGAGCTTCTTCCCCAACAACGCCGTCGAATATTTCGTCAGCTATTACGATTATTACCAGCCCGAAGCCTATGTCGCGCGCTCGGACACCTATATCGAGAAGGAAAGCTCGGTAAACGAGGCGATCGACCGGATGCGGCACTCGGCCACGCGCTCGCTGCTCGAACGCGACGATGTGATCATCGTCGCCTCGGTCTCCTGTCTCTATGGCATCGGCTCGGTCGAAACCTATTCGGCGATGACTTTCGAGATCAAGAAGGGCCAGAGCGTCGATCAGCGCGACATCATCCGCAAGCTCGTCTCGCTCCAGTATAAACGCAACGACGCGGCGTTCGCGCGCGGCAATTTCCGGGTGCGCGGCGATAATCTGGAGATTTACCCCTCGCATTATGAGGATATGGCCTGGCGCATCTCGATGTTCGGCGACGATATCGAGGAGATCGCCGAATTCGATCCGCTGACCGGCAAGAAGGGCGCGTTGCTCGATCGGGTCAAGGTGTACGCCAATTCGCACCATGTGACGCCGGGGCCGACGCTCAAACAGGCGATGGAGGCGATCCGGCGCGAACTCGAAGTGCGCCTGAAGGAGTTGCAGGATGCCGGGATGCTGCTGGAAGCCCAGCGGCTGGAGCAGCGCACCAATTTCGATCTCGAAATGATCGCGGCCACGGGAAGCTGCGCGGGGATCGAGAATTATTCGCGCTTCCTCACCGGTCGCCTGCCCGGCGAGCCGCCGCCGACCTTGTTCGAATATCTTCCCGAAAATGCCCTGTTGTTTGTCGACGAAAGCCATCAGACGATCCCGCAGATCGGCGCGATGTCCAAGGGCGATCATCGCCGCAAGCTGACGCTCGCCGAATATGGCTTCCGCCTGCCCAGCTGCATCGACAACCGTCCGCTCCGCTTCAACGAATGGGACGCGATGCGGCCCCAGACGGTGAGCCTGAGCGCGACGCCCGGCCCTTGGGAGATGGAACAGACCGGCGGCGTGTTTTCCGAACAGGTGATCCGGCCGACCGGGCTGATCGATCCGCCGGTCTTTATCCGCCCGGTCGAGGAGCAGGTCGACGATTGCATCAACGAATGCCGCGAAACCGCGAAAATGGGCTATCGCACGCTCGTCACGACCCTGACCAAGCGCATGGCCGAGGATCTGACCGAATTCATGCACGAAGCCGGGTTGCGCGTCCGCTACATGCATAGCGATGTCGAGACGCTGGAGCGCATCGAGCTGATCCGCGATCTCAGGCTCGGCGTCTATGACGTCCTTGTCGGCATCAACCTGCTGCGCGAGGGCCTCGACATTCCCGAATGCGGGCTGGTGTGCATTCTCGATGCTGACAAGGAAGGCTTTCTCCGCTCCGAAACCTCGCTGGTCCAGACGATCGGCCGGGCCGCGCGCAATGTCGAAGGCCGCGTGATCCTGTACGCGGACCGGATGACGGGATCGATGGAGCGCGCCATCGCCGAAACCGACCGGCGACGCGAAAAGCAGCGCGAATATAATGTGGAGCACGGCATCACGCCGACCACGATCATCCGCAACATCGCCGATATCGTCGCGCATACCGCGTCGAAGGATAGCGTTACCGTCGATATCGGCGACAAATCGGTCAACAATCTGGTCGGCCACAATCTGCGCGCCTATATCGAGGATCTCGAAAAGCGCATGCGCGCCGCCGCCGCCGATCTGGAGTTCGAGGAAGCCGGGCGCCTGCGCGATCAGATCCGCAAGCTGGAGGCCGAAGAGCTGGGGCTGCCGGCGGACGAGCAGGTCGCCCAGCCCAAAGGCCGCGCGACCGAGGGGCGGCCGGGCACGCGCAAGATGCGCTACGGCAAGACGCAGCGCAAGATGGGGTAGCCTGACCGAAAGGGTTTCGGGTTTCTGACGGCGGTAACCAAGTGGAATAGCCACTTCTATCAAATTCCTAGTCCACCGAATGCGGTTCGGATTTTCGGTTGGCGCGATTCAACTCTAGGAATTTCTCTTCTAGAGCTTGAAGGAACCCAGGAGAGTCCGGATGATCCAGAGCTTTGCCAACAAGGAAGCCAAGCGAATCTGGAACGGCCTGCGCAGCCGCAAGCTGCCCGCCGATATGCAGAATCGCGCGCTTGATCGGCTGAGGATGCTCAATCGGGCCAAAACGCTGGAAGATCTGCGCAATCCTCCCGGCAACCGGCTCCACGCGCTCAAGAAAGACCGCGCCGGACAGCATTCGATTTCCATTAATGACCAATGGCGTATATGTTTCGTCTGGAAGGACGGAAATGCCGATGGCGCCGAAATCACAGACTATCACTGATCCCGAATGGCTTCATAACAGCCATGCAGGCGAATTGCTGGTCAGCGAATTTATCGAGCCGCTGGAGCTCGATGTTGCGGTGCTCGCCAAGGCGCTGGCGATCCCTTCCGCTCGCCTGCAAGCGATGATCGACGGAACCGAAGCCGTCGATGCCGACCTCGATCTCCGTTTGGCACGTTATTTCCGCATGTCGGAAGGCTTCTTCATGGGGCTACAGACCGATTATGAACTGCTGGAAGCCAAGCGCGCGCTGAACGGCGAACTCGATCGGATCGTCCCGCGCGCCGCCTGAGCATGGCCGCTTTCCGCGCCTAGATCCCTGCTCCGTTCCTTGATCTTGCCGGGCAGTGCCGCCATTGAAGGCGCATGAATCGTTCCGGGGGAATACCAGCCGCATGACCATCTTCCGACCGTTCGCCTTGCTGACCGCATGCGCCCTGTCCGCCCTCGCCGCGCCGGTCGCGTTCGCGCAGGATAACGCCGCCGAGGGCGAAAGCGCATCGCCCGCTCCCGCCCCGCCCGAACCGCAGGTCCGCACGCGCGACCTGTCGGGCACCTTTGGCGGCCAGCGGATCAATTATCGCGTGACGATGCGGGAGAATTTGCTCTCCGCCGATGACGGCACGCCCGAAGCCATGGTCGTCACCACCAGCTATGTGCGGACGCTGCGCGATACCTCCCGCCCGGTCTTCTTCCTGTTCAACGGCGGGCCGGGCTCGGGTTCGGTGTGGCTGCAGATGGGCGCCTTCGGGCCGATGCGCGTCGCTATCCCGTCCGACGCGCGCGACGACGGCGGGCCGCCCTATCCGCTGCTGCCCAATCCCGACAGCCTGCTCGACGTGGCGGACCTCGTCTTCATCGACCCGCCGGGAACCGGCTTCAGCTATTTGCTCGAAGACACCGATCCCGAACGCTATTACGGCCTGACGCAGGATGCCGAGGCGGTGGCGCAGGTGATCCGGCGTTGGCTCAACGAGAACGGACGCTGGAACAGCCCCAAATTTCTAGGCGGCGAGAGCTACGGCACCACCCGCACCGCCACGGTCGTCAACCAGCTCGAGGGTTCGACCTATAATGACGTGGGCCTCAACGGCCTGATCCTGATATCGACCATCCTCGATTTCGCCGCGCGCGAACCGACTCCGGGCAACGAAATGGCCTATGTCGTCACCCTGCCCAGCATGGCGGCGGCCGCCTATTATCACCGCCGCGTCGAGGCGCCGTCCGCTGCCGCCATCGCCGAAGAGGCGCGGCGCTTCGCCATCGGCCCCTATATCACGGCGCTGCTGCAGGGCGCGGACCTGCCCGCCGACGAGCGCGCCAGCGTGCGCGCCGAGCTGTCTCGCCTGACCGGGCTTTCCGAAACCTATCTCGACCGCGCGGACCTGCGCGTGACCTCGCAGCGCTTCTACAAGGAACTGCTCCGCGACCGGGGGCTGACGATCGGGAGACTCGATTCGCGCTACACCGGCACCGATTTCGACGATGCCGGCGAGACTCCCGACAACGATCCGAGCTTTTACGGCATCGACGCCGGCTATACCGCCGCGATCAACAGCTGGACGCGCGAGACGCTCGGCTACGAGACCGACCGCGAATACCAGTCGATCGGCCGCGATCCGGGGCAGGCATGGGACTGGTCGCTCGGGGACAATGGGCGCAACGCCTATCTCAATGTCGCGCCCTATATCGGCCGCGCAATGCGTGAGAATGCCGGGCTGCGCACCTTCGTGGCGCAGGGCTGGTACGATTTTGCCACACCCTTCTTCGGCGCCGAACTGTCGCTCAACCGTCCCGGAATCCCGCAGGATCGGGTGGAGTTCCACTATTACGACGCCGGGCACATGATGTATGTCCGCGACGAGGACCGGCACCGCCTGGCCGAGGACATTCGCGCCTTCATCCGCGCGCGATAGGATGCCAATCGATCGCGGGTAACCCTCCATTTTGCTCCCGAAAAATGCTAGGTAAATCCGACTCATGGGGCGCAAGGGGGCACGGGGTGAGCGAAGCGGATACCGGTCAGGTCACGGGTAGCACCGCCGAAATCTACGACAAATTCTTCCTGCCCGCGCTGTTCGAGCGCTGGGCGGAGCCGGTCTGCGAGGCCGCCGATATCCGCCCCGGCGATCACGCGCTCGATGTCGCCTGCGGCACCGGTGTGCTCGCCCTGGAAGCAAAGCGGCGCGTTGGTGAGGGCGGTATCGTCTGCGGTCTCGACTGCAACCCCGGCATGCTGGCGGTGGCGCGCGGCAAGTCCGCCGCCATCGTCTGGGAGGAGGGCCGTGCCGAGGAGCTTCCCTTTGCCGACAACAGCCTCGATGCGGTCGTCAGCCAGTTCGGCCTGATGTTCTTCGCGGATCGAAAAAAGGCGCTGTCCGAGATGTGGCGGGTGCTGCGCCCGGGCGGCCGGCTCGCGGTTGCCGTCTGGGCCGGGCTCGAACGCGTGCCCGGCTATATGGCGATGGTCACGCTGCTCGATCGGCTGTTCGGCGCGGAAACCGCCGACGCGCTCTACGCCCCCTATTGTCTGGGCGAGGAGAAAGCGCTCGCCCGCCTGTTCGCGGCGGCGGGCATCGCCGATGCGCGGGTGACGCTGCACGACGGGCCGGCGAGGTTCCTCTCGGTCGCGTCCTGGGTGCATACCGATATCCGGGGCTGGACGCTTGCCGACGCGATCGACGATGCGCAGTTCGAACGGCTGCTGGCCGAGGCCGAAACCGAGTTTCAGGATTTCGTCGCGGCCGACGGAACCGTGTCCTTCGCCCATCCGGCGTTGATCGTCACGGCTTCGAAGCCCGGCTAGGCGCGGCTGCCGGGCTGGTTTTCCGTCGCTCTTGCTTGATCTTGCGGCCCATGCGCCCCATTGAAGCATGTATGGAAATACTTGGAGAAAAGAACGTGCGCCCGCTTGTCCTATTGGCCCTGACCGGGCTTGCGCTGACGGCCTGTGCGCGAACCGAAACCCCCGACGAGGCGCATAGTGCGGCGCTCGCGTCGCAGGAAGAGTATGACCGGCTCGCCGCCGAAGCGCGCGGCGGCGGCGCTGACGATATCCTCGATGCCGGCTCTTCGCCCGGGCAGATCGACACCAGCAGTTCGGCGCTGACGCCCGGCGAATGGACGGTTGCGACCGTCGATGGCGAACGCATGGCCCGCTTCGGCGAAGAGGGCGAGGCGCCGCGCATTACCATCGCGTGTGAAATCGGCGGCGGCATCGATATCCGGCTTGTCGGCATGGCGCCGCAGGGCGGATCGGAAACCGTCTATATCAGCACGCCCGAGGGCGGCTCGACCTTCACTGCCTCCAATACCATCGGCGACCGGGTCGAAGCCTATATCTCGGTTCCGGCGGCGGCCCCGTTCATCGGCCGATTGATCGCTGCCAACGGGCCCTACAGCGTCCGGCTTGGCGGTTCGGCGCGGATCATCTTCCCCGCTTCCGACGCGCTGACCAGCGTGGTGAGTTCCTGCGACCGCCGCGATACCAACGTTACCGCGACCGAAGCCGGCGATGTCGTTCCCGCGGCCGGGGACGGCGAATGATGCTCCGGCCGGTACTTGCCATATTGGCCGGGACGGCGGCGAGTTTCGTCGCCCTGTCCGCCTGTTCGGCGCAGGTGCCTGCGGCGGACGGCCCCGAAGCCGATAGCGCGCCCGGCTGGCAGGATGCGCCGCTGGCATCCGGCACCTGGGTGTATCGACAGGACGATCGCGGTTCGGTGGCGCTGTTCGGCGAACCCGAGAGCGAAGCGGTGTTCCTTGTCCGCTGCGCGCTGGCCGAGCGGCGGATCTATTTCTCGCGCGAGGGCGCGCTCGAAGGTAGCGGGACGATGACGATCCGCACCACGCATGGCGCGAAAAACTATCCCGCGCAGGGCGGCACGGGCGCCTTGCCCTATGCCATCGCAGCGGCCGATGCGCGCGACGATTTTCTCGACAAGATGGCCTTCACCCGCGGCCGCATCGCGGTGTCGGTAAACGGCATGCCGCTTGTCGCCATCCCCAACTGGCCCGAGATGATCCGGGTGTTCGAGGATTGCCGCGCCTGACCGAAGCGACGGGCGCGCTTGCCGTAAAATTGTAACATTGCCGTGCAATGCGCCGCTCTTTGGCAATGCCTAATGGAGCGACGAAGAATGACCATGCGTATCTGGAGAGCCTTGCCGCTCGCACTGGCCCTGGCGGCCTGTGGCGGCGGCGAAGAAACGTCTGCCGATCCGGCGGCGCTGGAGCTGACGCCTGGCAGCTGGGCCGCGAACGAGGGCCAGGCAAGTTTTGCCGATGTCGAGGGCAACCTCCTCGCGACCTTTCGCTGCGACGCGGCGACGACCGAGCTGATCCTCGAAACCCCGGGCGATTTCGCGGACGGCGCGCGCCCCGCGATGCTGCTACGGGCGGGGGATTTCATGCACGGGATCGATCCGGTCGAAGTTCGCGGCGACGCATCGGGGCCGATGAAAGTGGCGCGGCTGCCTTCGGGCGGGCCGATTTCGCGCATATTGATGACGACGAATGCGTCGATGACCATCGAAACCGAGGGCGCGCCTGCGCTGATGCTGGAGAATGGCGAGGCGCTTCAGGGCTTTCTGGAACGTTGCGCTAGCGAAACGGGCCAGGAAACAAGCGCGATTGCGCAGGCTGGGGCGTCGTCTGAAGCTGGCGAATAAAAAACGCCGCCTGTTTCAGGCAGCGAGCGAATGAGAATCGCTCAAAAAAAAATGAAAAACAAGCCTTGTTCGCGACTCGCGGTTGATTCAATGATTCGCCTTGAGTTCAACAGCGCGAAAGGAGGTGATCCGATGTCTCATGGTTCAGCAAGGGGGTCGGTTCAGCCGTTTCGGGAGGCGCGGGGCTAGCACCCGCCAAGGTCTTCCGGGCCGGCACTCCGGCCGCTGACCATGTGAGAGGCCGTCGGGCATTGCCCCGGCGGCCTTTTTCATATGCTCTGTTTGTCAGGCTCGACCCTTCGGTCGAGCGCCGCATCGACCCCTATCTCCGCTTGAACGGATAGGCGAGCAACCCGCCGAAGCTCAGATCATCTTCGCCTTCGACGCCGATGGCTATGCCGATTGCGCGCGGCTTCGGGTTGGCCGATCGAAACAGCCGGTCCCAAAGCGAAAGTACGGCGCAATAGTTGCTGTCGGTATCGGCGCGCAGCTTGTGATGATGCCGCCAATGGATGGCGGGCGTCACGATCAACCGGGAGAGCGCTCGCTCGAAACGCCCCGGAAGCCGGATGTTCGAATGGTGGAAGACGGCGTTGGCGGTCAGGATCGCCTCGAACAGCAACAGGGTTGCCGGGCCGATGCCGAAGACAAGGGCAGGAATCAGCCGCGCCGCCGCCGAGATCAGGATTTCGCCGAGATGGAAGCGAAAGGCCGAGCTCGCATCGAGATGTTCGTCGAGGTGGTGCGGGGCGTGGAAGCGCCAGAGCAGCGGGACTTCGTGATAGGCGCGGTGCATCGCATAGGTCCAGATATCGAGCACGACGAGCTGGACGATCAGCGCCCCAGCCGCGCCGAGCGCGGCGAGCGGCACCAGCGGCTCGATCCCCGATGCGACCCGGCCGGTCAGGATCAGCAGCAGCGGCGCGGTCGTCAGCGCGATGACCCCGAGGCCGAAATTGCGCGCGATCCGGCGGCGATTGCCGGGCGGCGTCTTTTCTGCCGCGAACAGCCGTTCGAGCAGGAAGACGAGCGCGATCCAGAGCGCGAGCGCTATCGTCGGGACATAGTCGGCAGGCGCGCCGCTCATGCGCCGCGAAAAAGCCGCGCGACCCGTGCCTGCCAGAGGACGAGCAGGGGCACGACGCCAAGCTCCATCACGAAGCCGAAGCGATGGCCTTCGCCCGGCCAGCCATATTGTGCGGCCGAGAGCGCCCGGGCGAGCCCGCCCGCGACCACCATCGCCCCGAGCAGGCGGAACAAGGCGGTCTTGCGCTCCACGCCCGGGATGCAGCTTGCAAAGGCAAGGCCCATGACCAGAAAGATGCCCGAGAGATAGCGGAAATGGCTGTCGAGATCGCGCGCCGGCGGATTATCGATGCCCGAAAGTATGGCGGGGCCCATGACGACGCTGGCCGCGCCCATCAGAATCGGCACGAGGCAGGCGAGGGCGATTGCAACCTGCAGCGCGCGCTTTTCTTTGTCCCGCGTCATTTGCGGCTGCGCGGACCGATAAGATCGGTGCGGACATGGATCGACTTGTTGGCGAGCCGCACCTCGCAGAGAAAGAGGATCAGCCCGGTTACCAGCAGCGCCATCACCGCGACGAAGGCGACGGCGATCGAGACTCCGAAATCGACGGCGGCGAAGCGCGTGACGAACAGGCTCGCGACCACCAGGCAGACGCCGACCATCGCCGCGGTTCCGAAGAAGACCGACCAATTGACCACTGTCATCCGCCGGTCGAGCAGGCGCAATTCCTCGATACAGGCGACGTCTTCGGGCCGCGGCTCGGCGGGGATGCGTTCGGCGAGTTCGCGGGCCCTGTCGATCACCCGGGCGAGCCGGCCGGCGGCAAGGACCAGGAACTGGCCGATGCCGACCAGCAGGAAGGCCGGCGCAAGCGCCAGATCGATCAGCACGGCAATGTCCGCGGGCATCTGGTTCATGGACGAACCCTTCCCGCACCTCGCCCGGCGGGTCAAGCGTTTGCCGATGACAGGCGAACCGCAGGCCAATCGTGGGCAAAAGCGATGGGTACGGCAGGATTTCTTATGGCGGGGGCACTGGCGCTCGCGCGCGCTTTCGCCCATGGAAATGCGATAATGGTTGATACTCCAGGGGTATCCGGGCCCTCCGAACGGCTCGGCTTTCGTGAATTTGTGACGATGATGGCCGCGATGATGGCGCTGATCGCGCTCGCCATCGATGCAATGCTGCCCGCGCTTCCCGATATCGGACAATCGCTCGCGGTGACCGACGACAATGAGCGGCAATGGATCATCGCCATCTTCATGATGGGCTTCGGCGTGACCCAGCTCATCTACGGCACCCTGTCCGACCGTTTCGGCCGCAAACCGGTGCTGCTGACGGGCGTTGCGCTCTATATCGTCTTCTCGGTCGTGTGCGCGCTGGCGCCGACCTTCGAGCTGCTGCTCGTCTCGCGCTTTCTGGCGGGCGCTGCGCTCGCCGTCAGCCGGGTGCTCGTCATCTCGATTGTTCGGGATTGCTTCGTCGGTCGCCATATGGCGCGGGTCATGAGCCTCGTCTTCATCGTCTTCATGGGCGCGCCGGTGCTGGCGCCGGCGATCGGGCAGATCATCCTCTTCTTCGCGCCCTGGCGCTGGATTTTCGGAATGCTCGCCATTGCCGGATCAGCGGTGTTCATCTGGGTCGCGCTGCGGCTCCCAGAAACGCTGGCCGTGGAGGATCGGCTGCCGCTCAGCTTCGCCCGCGTCGCGCGGAACTGGAAGCGCGCGCTCACCGAACGCTATTCGCTCGGCTATACGCTCGGCTTCACGATGTTCCAGGGCGCGCTGGTCGGCTTCATCACCTCGGCCCAGCAGATCTTTTTCGAGGTGTTCGATGCCGAACTGCTCTTCACCCCGGTCTTCGCGATGGTCGCCGGGGCGATGGCGCTTGCCAATTGGCAGAATTCACGGCTGGTGCTCAGGCTCGGCACGCGCTTCCTCGCCCATTGGGCGCTGCTGGGCTTTATCGGCTTTGCCGCGATCCATCTCGCCTTTGCGATGAGCGGCTATGAGACGATCTACAGCTTCGCCATCCTCCAGGCGCTGACCATGGGGTGTTTTGGCCTCGCCAGTTCCAATTTCGGCGCGATGGCGATGAACAATATGGGCCATATCGCGGGTAGCGCCGCCTCGGTGCAGGGCTTCGTCGCCACCGTGTTCGGCTCGTTGATCGGGATTGCCATCGGCCAGAGCTATGATGGAACCACCGTGCCGATGATCGGCGGCTTTCTGACCTGCGGCCTGCTGGCGCTGGCGATCGTCTTTTTCACCGAGAACGGAAAATTGTTCGGTGACAATGAAGACCCGGATTTCGGTTAAGTAGCTCAATTGTTTCACGAATTTTAACGCCTGCAAAACCGGAAATCGTGGATGCGGCAATTCGGCTTGTCGAATTGCTGCGACGCAACATATGATTGGCACGCATAACAAACAGGGGATCCTAGAGGCATTCGACATAGGGAGATTACTTATGAGAATGCTATTTTCCACCATCGTCCTTTCGACGATCCTGATGAGCACAGCGTCGCGCGCCGAACCTGCCGAGCACAGCTTCGCCTATGATGGCGTTTCCTACCAATATACCGAGACGGTGGACGGCGATCGGACGATCCTGCGCGGCACGGCGTCTCCGGGCGGTTCGTTCCGCCTGATTATCGAGGACGGAATCGTTACGGGCTATTCCGGCGCCGGACGCGTCCATTTTTCGGTCGCCGAAGCGTATGAGATGGCCGATGGCGATCTTGTCGAACTCGCATCGACCGACGACTGACGAACGCCTGCATGGCCGCCGCATTCTGTCGGCGGCCATGCGGGGTTTCCCCTGACGTCTGAGCCGCCGGTTTGCTGGCTTTCGAGCGCCAGTGGTTCTATGCGCTTCGCCCATGGGGGGCTTGCTACTCATCGTCCTGCCGGCGATCGCTTTCGTCACGGCGCTGATTTCGAGCATATTCGGTATGGCGGGCGGGCTCGTCCTGATGGGCGCACTGGCGCTGATCGTGCCGGTGAGCGCCGCCTTCGTCACCCATGGCCTTATCCAGATGGTCTCGAACGGCTGGCGGGCCTATCTCAACCGCGGCGATATCGTCTGGCCGATCATCGGCTGGTATGCGCTCGCCTCGCTGATCGCAGGGCTGGTTTTCGGCTTCGTCGCATGGGTGCCGTCGCGCCCGGCGGTCTTCCTCGCCTTGGGGCTCGTCGGCCTGTCAGTCTGGCTGCCGGCGAAGCGGTTCCGGCTCGATGCGCAGAAGCCGATTCATGCCTTCGCGTCCGGTCTGCTCGTTACCGCGACCAACCTGCTCGCCGGCGTTGCCGGCCCGCTGCTCGACATTTTTTTCGTGCGCACCGAGCTCACCCGCCATCAGATCGTCGCGACCAAGGCATTTACCCAGGTTTTCGCCCATCTCGCCAAGGTGCTCGTTTACGGTCTGCCGCTGCTTTTCGCCTCGATGGCATCGGAAGTGCCCTGGCTGGCCATCGCGATCGCGATTCCGCTCACCATGGCCGGAACGCGGGTGGGCAAGGCGGTGCTGGACCGGATGAGCGATATGCATTTTCTGGCCTGGACGCGCTGGATCGTCAGCGCGATCGGTGCGGTCTATCTGGTCCGTGGCCTGATGGTTCTGGCGGCCGGCTAAAGCGCGTGGACAAGCCCGCGCGAGAGCAGGCGGCGGATCAGGTCGATGCCGTCTTCCTCGCTGATCTCGGGCAGGTCGGCGCGAATGAAGGTTTCGCCCGATAGCGCGCGATCGAAGGCAGGGCGTTTCGAGCCGATAAACTCGCTCGCCCCGCCGCGGGTGACGATCGCGAACTCGCCGCTCTCTTCGTCCTCGATGATGCGGTAGAGGCCGTTCTCCGCCGCCCGGTAACGCTGATCATCGGCGATCCGCTGCGACGCATATTTGACGATCCCGGCCATGTCGGGAACGCGCGATTTGAGGTAGTCCTCGGCGATCACGTCGAGCGGTTCGTCGATCTCGGCCTTGGCGGCAAGCTCTTCGACAAAGGCGCGGAATTGGTCTTTCGCCGGGCTGCGGTCGAAATCGCGATTGGCATAGCCGGGCGGCAGCGCGCGGCGCAGTCCTTCGGTTTCCAGCGCCGCTTTCGATATCGCCTCGAGCACGACATCGGCCCAGGTCTTGGTGACGAGGCCGAGCGTGATGTGCAGCGAAGCCTCGTCGTCGTGCGCCTGGGCGTCGTGCATCATGCCGCGCGGGATGTAGACGGTATCGCCGGCGCGCAGCACGAACTCTTCCTGTGGCTCACCGATTTCGTGAACGCCGGGCTCGAACCCCTCGCCGCGAAACGGCTTGCCGACGGGTTCGTCATACAGCCGCCAGCTCTTCGTGCCCGACACCTGCATCACGAACACGTCGTGATTGTCATAATGGGTGCGGAAGCCCTTGGCGCCGGGCGGCGTCAGATAGACATTGGTTTGCATCGACGCGCTGAACACGGTTTCGAGCGCGCGCACGAAATCGCCGAGCGGCTTGTGATGCGAATGGAGGTGCGGCGCAATGATCGTCGCCTTGTCCTGGTACAGGCGGAGCAACGCGCTGCGGTCGATCTGGTCGTTTTCAAGCGTGAAGGCGTCGCGCCGGATCTGCGGATCGGCGCGGGTCGCGTCGATCATTCCAGCGAACAGGATATTGCCGGCGATGAAATCGTCGAGGGTTTCGACCGAGACGAGATCGTCGAACCGTCCGGCCTCGCCGCGTGAAATGATATGCCAGCGTTCCTCGAAAATCTCGGTGAAGAATTCGCTGGGATCGATCGGATCGAGGACGCGCTTCAATGCGGTCAGGCATTCGGCGGGCAGATTTTGGGTCGGGTCGTATTTGTGCATGATCTCGATATCCGTGCGGCGTTGTAGCGCCATTCTGGCCGCATGACGGGTACGCCTGTCTTGACCTGAAACAAATAGCGCCGGGATTTTTAGGCCCGGCGCTAGATGTTGCGTATCGTAGGCGGCCTAGTTGCCGCGGCCCCGCCCGGCCGGATCGGCGCTCGGCCCGGTATCGGAATCGGTTATCCCGCTGCCGCCGCCGCGCCCGCCATTAACGGGATCGGCGCTCGGCCCGGTATCGCTGTCGGTCGTGCCGGTATAGGCGCCCCGGCCCTGGCCGACCGGATCGGCGCCGGCGCCTGTATCATTGTCGGTTACGCCGCGGTTGGCGTTCGATCCGCCGCGCCCGCCATTGACAGGATCGGCGCTGGCGCCGGTATCGCTGTCGGTGACGCCGCTGCGACTGCTGCTGCTCGAACGGCTGCCGTCGCTGGGGCCGCCGCGGCCATTGCCCGCAGCATCGGCGCTGGCGCCGCTATCGCTGTCGGTCAGTCCGCTCGGCGTGCTCGATCCCGAAGACGTTGTTTCCTCGGCGGCGCCTTCGGATTCAGGCGCATTGTCGCCCGGATCGGTGCCCGGCGTATCGGTATCTTCACCGCCACCGAAGCCCAACTGGTCGCAGGCGCCGGTTACGACCGCCATCGCGCCGATACTCACCGTTGCGCCGACGCGCCCCAGAAACGATCGTCTGTTGAATTTGGAAGACATGCCCTCTTTCCTTCCTAGCCTTGGAGGCCCTTTGAACAGCAAACGAGGCGACCGCCTCTGTGTCAAGAGGAAGCCGCCCCGTATGCGTTATCGGTCTCTAGTGATCCGAACCGCGGCCATAGCCCGCGCGGTCGGCTGTCGAGCCGCTATCGGCATCGGTAACGCCTGTGCGCGAAGAACGCCGCCCGCCCCGTCCGTTGCCGCCCGGATCGGACATCGATCCGCTGTCGGAGTCGGTCACGCCGCTGCTGCGGTTGGTGCAGCGCCCGTTGCCACCGGGATCGGCGTAGCGGCCGCTGTCGCTGTCGGTACAACCGGAGCGGCTGCTATTGGCGTTGCCGCGGCCATAGCCGCCGCGATCGGCATTCGAACCGCTGTCGCTGTCCGTGACCCCGGTCTGATAGTTACGGCGCGGGCCGCGTCCATTGCCGCCGGGATCGGCGTTCGATCCGCCATCGCTGTCGGTATAGCCGGTCTGGGCGCGCACGGCGCTGGTGCCGGTGACCACGCTCAGCGCGCCGATGCCCGCGGTCGCGCCAACGCGCCGGAGAAACGACCGGCGATCAATTTTCTTACTCATACAATTCCCCTTTTCATTCTGTGGTCAATCCGATGGCGAAACACGGCGTTCCGCAATGTGGGCGGGCCGGCGAGGCGCGATGCCTTGCCGGCCCAGATGTTCATCCTGTGGCGGAAGCGTCCAACCGTTCCACGCCTAGTGATCGTTGCCGCGGCCGTAACCGCCGCGGTCGGCCGTCGAGCCGCTATCGGCATCGGTGATTCCGGTGCGATAGTTGCGGCGCGATCCGCGTCCGTTGCCACCCGGATCGGCCATCGAGCCGCTATCGGCATCGGTATAGCCGGACCGGCTGGAGCAGCGTCCGTTTCCGCCGGGATCGGCATAGCGGCCGCTGTCGCTGTCGGTGCAGCCGGATCGGCCGCTGCGGGAATTGCCGCGGCCATAGCCGCCGCGATCGGCCGTCGAGCCGGAATCGCTGTCGGTAACGCCGGTGCGATAGTTGCGCCGGGGGCCGCGGCCCTGGCTGGCGGGATCGCGGTTCGAACCGGAATCGGCGTCGGTGACGCCTCTGTTGCCCCGGCCATTGCCGGCGAGATCGGCATAACTGCCCGTGTCGCTGTCGGTGACGCCGCGACTGCCCCGGCCATTGCCTACGGGGTCCGCGTTGCGGCCGGTATCGCTGTCGGTGGTGCCGGAACTGCACCGCCCGCGCCCGCCCGGATCGGCATAGGATCCGGAATCGCTATCGGTGCATCCCGAACTGCCGCGTCCGCGTCCTACCGGATCGGCATTGCGACCGGTGTCGCTATCGGTTGTCTGGAATGCGCGGGCCGGCGTACCGCCAATCACGGTGCTCAACGCGCCGATGCTCGCTGCGGCGCCGACGCGCCCTAAAAAAGACCTGCGGTCAAGTTTAGAACTCATTTGCCCCTCCCCATCAAAATGTTACGCGCGCCCAGCAGATTCCTGTAAGCTTCCGACGGTGAGCTGTCAAAACCCTGCAGTAAAATAACAAAATTTTCCATTAATCGCTCTCCTCGCCTGCTGCACGTGATCCTTTGCCCCTTGCTTTGCTCCGCTTTCGTCATTCCGGGCAGCTTGTTCGCGTGCCGCCCCGGCCATAGCCGGCAGGATCGGCGCACCGCCCGGAATCGCTGTCGCTGAAACCCGAACGGCCGCGCTCGCCACGCCCATGGCCCGCCGGATCGGCATTGGCCCCGCCATCGCTGTCGGTCACGCCCGAACGGACGTCCGGTCCCCGGCCATGGCCGGCCGGATCGGAAACGGTGCCGCCATCGCTGTCGGTGATGCCGGTATGCCCATAATCGCGCGCGGGCGCGCCCGGCGGATCGGCATAGCGCCCGACATCATTGTCGCTGCGTTGATAGGCATGGGCCGGCCTCGTCCCCGCGACAACGCCGAGCGCGCCGAGACCGGTCGTGGCACCCACCTGCCCGAGAAAGGAGCGGCGGCCTATCCTGTGGCGCGAGGCCATCAGTCGCTCGCCGCCATGCTCGTCACCCAGCGCACGCGCGGCTCGGTAAAGTCGACGACCTCGCCGAGCTCGTGGACATTGGGATAGCCATAGCCGACAAGATTGATCATCGTCTGGATGTTGAGCGCCAAGGTTATCACCTTGCGCACGACCGGGGTCACATCGTTCGAGAAATTGTTGTTACAGTAGATCAGGATCGCGCGGTTGGGGTCCTCGCCGATAACCTCGGCCAGGCTCTGCGCGGTAAAATCGGGCAGCGGCAGGTTAACCGCGCCGTCGATATGGCCAAGCGCAAAGGCCTCGGCCGAGCGGGCATCGAGCAGCAGCACATCCTCGCGCGCCGCCATCGCCTCGAAGGTCGCATGGTCGACAAGTCGGTTCGCGCGCGTCGTTTGCACTTGGGCGGCCATTTCGACATAGCCGGGAAAATCGATCTGGGGATTGTCGCCCGGGCTCGGTTGCTGGCTCGGTTGCTGGGCGAGGGCGGGCATGGCGGCCAGGAAGAGGGTCGCCCCAAAAGCTGTTCGGGCAAGGGAAATACGGGCGCGCATTCTGCAATGCTCCTTTGGCATCGTGGCGCGACCCGGGTTAAGGCGTGGCCGAACGAAGATGAGCGGAGGCTGAACGGCTGCCGGTCGCCGAGAACAGGAAGAGGCATCGATGAACGAGAAAGCCGCCGCGATCGTCGAAGCGCTGGGCCTCGCGCCGCATCCCGAAGGCGGATGGTATCGCGAGACCTGGCGAGCCGAAGCGGATAAGGACGAACGCGCCGCAGGAACGGCGATCCATTTCCTGCTCGCCGCAGGCGAACGATCGCACTGGCACAGGGTCGACGCCGCCGAGATCTGGCTGTGGCATGGCGGCGATCCGCTGACATTGCAGATGGCGGAGGACGAGGCCGACCCGGTCAGGGCGGTGACGCTGGGCGGCAATCTCGGGCGGGGCGAGGCGCCGCAATGCGTGGTTCCCCTCGGTCATTGGCAGGCCGCTGAGCCGCTTGCCGGCGATGCCGGCGATGCCGGCGATGCCGGCTATGCGCTGGTCAGCTGTATCGTCGTGCCGGGTTTCGAATTCGCCGGCTTCACGCTCGCCGATCCGGGCTGGGCGCCCGGGCAAGCCTGATCGTCGTCGAGCGCGCCCGCGAGTCGGCGATGAAAAATGCTGCGCCGATGCTGCGCAAAAGGCGCGCCGGCGTCAAAATTCCCTAAGCGATTCAAACCATTGGAAAGTTATCCCCGATATCCTCGTTATTAGACTGCATTTTTCGCTTGGCGCGACTCGGAATTGCGTGAGACTTTTCAGCTGTCAGCGAGGCAAGCCAAGGAAGGCAACGACCGAAGCGAGTATCGCAGACCACCGAACCGGAAAGATTGCGGACCGCAAGGAAAGCAAGACGGAAAGCGAGGTGCGGTGTTTGGGACAATTGTCGGCAGTCATCGTGCAAGCGACGACCCAGCAGACGATAGAAACAAACGCCAAAGGATAGCGCAAAAGATCTTCGGATCGATTCGCTGTTCCCGTGCCAGAGCGCGGACCGGAGTGCCCTCGGGCAATTCGATCTCGACGCCCGGCGCAGTGGGAGCTGATCTTCGGGTCAGCTCCCATTTTGATTCCAGGCTTACAAATCCTGCTTCAGTCTGCCTTGGGCTGCCTATTTCCCGGCTGCTTCCTTTGCGGCGATGAGACGCGCGAAGCGATCCTCGGGCCAGATCTCGCGTATCGGATAATAGCCTTCGACCGCCAGCGTTTCATCGGGCAGCCGCATCCAGGGCTGTTTCGAGCGCGTGAAGATATGGATGTCGGGCGGAAAGGCGGCGGGTTCGTCGAGCGTGCCGACGCGCAGGAAAGCGACGCCGCGCCCGGCGCCCGAATAATGCATCCAGAGAATCGCCCCGCATGCGCCGCATTGCTGCGTTGCGAGGCCGCCGCCGCTTTCGGTGGGCAGCACGACCTCGCAGACCTCGCCTTGCAGAACCGTAATCCGATTGGCCTCGATCAGCGCGTTGACGGCGAAGGCGCTGCCCGTCTGGCGCTGGCATTCGGTACAGTGGCAGCAATGAACGTACATCGGGGCGGAGGCGAGCCGGTAGCGGACGGCGCCGCATCCGCATCCGCCGTCAAGTTCGCTGCGACTGCCTTCCCCCGCGGCCGTCACGCCTGCGCCTATCGTTCCAGCTGACCGCGGATCGCGCCGGCCGGATGGTCCGCATTGTGGACGTTGAAATAGAAGCCGGCCGGGTTCTCCCGGATTTCCCGCCGCAGCGCCGCCGTCGCGTCGATGCAGCCGTCGCTGCCGCCATCGGCTCCCGGCGCGTCGAGCGTCAGCACCGGCGGCCCGGCTTCGCCGGCTATGCCGCGATGAACGTGCGCCGCCGTCGCCGTGCCGATATTCTCGACCGCAAGGACGTAGCAGAACTGCTCGTTTTCCGCGTGCCATTCGAGCGTAGCGATGCCGGTGCCGTTGGCATCGCCCGGTCCGGGCACTTCACTGGCTCCCACAAGATCGGCGAAGTAGCTTTCTTCGTCCTGTGCCGCCGCCGGCCCCACAAGGCCGATCGAGGCAGCGATCAGAGCCGCAACACATGTCGTATTCCGCATCTCTAATTCTCCCAAGATCATCCGGCCGGTTCCATAGGCGCAGACGCCCGCGCCACCGCCGGATCATGCCCGACCATAGCATATTGCCGCGGCCGGGCGGGAGAGGGATTCGTGTGACCGCTGCCTGTATCGGGGTGCGGCTTTCCGGGCCTATATCTGGTCGAGGATCTCGGCCTTCTTGCCCCGGTAATCGGCTTCGGTGATCAGATCGCGGTCGAAGAGATCGCGAAGCTCGGCAAGCCGCGCCGCCGCGTCGCCGTCGTGATCGCCGGTCGCCCGTTCCGCATCGCGATCGCCTTGCGCATCACCCCGCGCGTCGAGGGTTGTTCGGCGGATCGGTACATTGTCCCTCTTTCCGTTCTTCACGGCGTCGGCGACGAGCGAGAGGATCGCGCTGATATCTCCGCCGCGCGCCGCCTCGTGCAAGCTGTCGGTGTCGCGCGCAGGTTCGCCGGGCGCCGCGGGGATGGCCGGGGCGGCGACCTCTTCCCATTCGTCGATCCGCTCGTCCAGCTTGCGCCGGAGGAGGAGCATGAACGGCAGGATGAGCGCGAACGCGGCGACCGAATAGACCAGGAACGCCGCGAAGATCGTGCGCAACGACACGTCCCGCGCGTTCCCTTCGGCCTGGCAAGAGAAGGTGCGGGTGATACCGCTTTCGCCGGGGCGCACCTGCCAGCTTTGCGATTCCGCCACGAGTCGGCCGTCGCAGACGAGCGGCGCGGCGACATTGGCGAGCGGCGGGTACACCGCAATGCCCGCGGTTGCGATCATCAGGCCCGTAAGCAGCGCCGCCGGAATCGCCGCGAGCCAGAGGGCGCGGGACAGCGATCGAAACGGGGATCGGATCGGGGATCGGATCGGGGATCGGAACAGCAGCATCGTTGGCATGCCTTTCAACCGCTTGGCCGTCCAGCGTAGCGCGCCGCGATGATTCGCCCCAAGGGGAATCGTCCTCTCTTGACCTTCGATCCGGCCCGACGCAGCCTCGGCTTGCCGATCACGGCGTTGGAGCGGCCGAGGGAGAGAGTGGAGATGGATCTGGTTTCGCTTGGCCTGGGCTTTGGCATCGGCCTTGTCGCCGCGCTGATCCTTGTCGCCCGGTCGCGTAGCCATTCGCGCCGTGACAGCCTGATGGGCCTGCCGCGATCCGACGACGCCCCGCGCCGCAGCCCACGCCATCCGGGCGGCGGCCTGACGCCGGAAGTCAGCGATGAAGTGCGGAAGCTGGCCGCCAGCGGCAAGAAGATCGCGGCGATCAAGCGCCTGCGGAACGAGAGCGGCCTCGGCCTGAAAGCGGCGAAGCAGGTCGTGGAACGACTGGACTAATCTTCGCGCGCGGCCTTTTCGGCGGCGATCTTTTCGCGTTGCGCGGTATTATGTTCAACGCGCTCGGCCATTTGCAGCCAGGCGTCGCGAGACCGGATGTTGCGCTCGCGGACATTGTCGAGGCTGGTTTCGCTCGCGTCATGCTCGGCCTGGGCGGCGAGCTTGCGGTAATGTTCGGCGGGGTAGGTAACCATGAAACCGGAACTCGCGATTGGAGGAACAGGAAAAAAAGGGCGGCGCCGTTGCCGGTCGCCGCCCCGTTTTCCGGTTTAGGCCTCGGCGAGGTTGGTCGCGGCTTCCTTGCCGTTACGGCCGGTTTCGAGCTCGAAGGAGACCTTCTGGCCTTCGTTGAGCGTCTGCATGCCAGCGGCTTCAACGGCGGAAATGTGGACGAACGCGTCCTTGCCGCCGTCTTCAGGCTCGATAAAGCCATAGCCCTTGCTGCTGTTGAAAAATTTTACGGTGCCAATAGGCATAGTCTTGTTCCCCATTTTGGGTGCCATCCCCATGCGGGGAGGACAGGATAAGCCGCGACCGAACACCGGGCGCGGCCTGCGTCATATTGCGTGTAGTAAGGGAATAGAGGGCGTTGGACGCCTTAGTCCGTCGCCACGTGCGACATCGGCAGTACCCGCGATATAGCCGCACTTGTGGATAAGTGCAATCAAAAGGATTCGGGCTGGCGGTGCGGGCCGGCGCGGCGCCTGAGGCGAAACCGAAGGCCTGACAAAGCTTAGCGCGAAAGCTGCCCGCGCACCGCGCCGCCCGGATAATCGGCGGTGTGGACGTTGACATAATAGCCGGACGGCGCGGCGATGATCGCGGCGGCGAGCGTGCGCTCTACGCTGTAGCAGCGCGAGGAGCGGCCGTTGAGCGGCGGATCCAGGGTCAGTACCGGCGGCCCGGCCACGCCGCGCGCGCCGCGATGGATATGCGCGGCGGTCGGCTGGGAAATCGCCTGGACGGTGAGCGTGAAGCAGATATTGTTGGTGGTCGCATCGGCGGTGATCCGCGCTGTGCCCGATCCGTCCGGATCGCCCGGCCCGGGGGCCTCCTGCCCGCCCGATAACCCGGTCGTATATGTCTCGCCGACGGTATCGGCGATCGTCGCGCAGCCGGCCAGCGGCACGGCGAGCGCGGCGGCCAGCGCGGCGGATTTCAGGGGAAGGGCGGAAAAGCGGGGCATCATGGTCCTGGTCTCCTCTGTGCCCCTGCCGAAGAGGATTAGGGTGTCGGGCAGGGTTTGGGAATGGATTAGTTGGTCGGACTCGACCGCCAGGTCGAGCCCGACCAACAATTCGCCAAACAGAAAAGGGGCAGCATCCTCGCGGACGCGCCCCTTTTCCGTTCGCTGTGAAAAGCGTCAGGCGGCGACGAGGTTCGTCGCGGCCATCTTGCCGTTCTTGCTCTCTTCCAGCTCATAGGTCAGGCGATCGCCTTCCTTGAGCGTGTTCATCCCGGCGGCTTCGACGGCCGATACATGGACAAAGGCGTCAGTGCCGCCATCTTCGGGTTCGATAAAGCCGAAGCCCTTCTGTTCATTGAAAAATTTTACTTTGCCTGTAGGCATATCTGTATTCCTTGATTGACCCCGTCGGGGCGTACGCCCCGCCCGAATGCCGGACGCGGCCCTGCGTTTGAATGCTGTGTAGAAAGGGAAAAGAGGGCGCCGAACGCCATAGTCCGCCGCTACGTGCGACATCGACAGTGAGGCCTGTATAGCGCGCGGCGCGTTAATAGGCAATGAAGCAGGCGGCGCCGGGTTTCGATGGGGATTGTGTTTGTCAGACCTTCGGCTTCGCCTCAGGCGCCGCACCAGCCCGCACCCCCACCCGGCCTCCCACGAGTGTACCCT
>Ga0214472_10000764_pt1 | contig 38681 bp, 35 predicted proteins | sample RVTome_6_FD_207662 | JGI IMG/M metagenome (GOLD analysis project Ga0214472, IMG submission 207662) | Soil microbial communities from uranium-contaminated site in the Upper Colorado River Basin, Wyoming, United States - RVT140D175 | ecosystem: Environmental > Terrestrial > Soil > Contaminated >...
CCCGAATGGTTTTATCGGGCCCGCCTGCCGGCAGGCAGGAATCCAGGATTCAAAAAATCAACATCTTCTGGATTCCCGCTCCCCGATAGAGGCATTCGAGGACAGGTTTCGCGGGAATGACGGGAAGGGCCTGGATTTCCGCTTTCCCCTGCCTGCAAGTGCCCGCCGGACAGGCGGGTAATGACAAAATTTACCCACTCACTTCCACGATGAGCCATATTTTTAATGCTCATAAATTTACGTTTTTTCCTTTTCCGCTAACGGAAGGAGACCCTCGTTCGCCCACTCGCGCGGTTTTCCTTCCGAGCCAAATAACATTCTTTCATTTCCCAAACAATATTCATTTTTTAAATGTTTCCCTTCCTTACTATTTTAAAATGGAAAGGGGTATTGGGAATTTTATATGGACTGTATTGGAATTTTTAATTCCTTCCTCTCCGATAATAAAAAGGTGGCTTTTTCCAATGGAAGCGTCGGACTAAATAGATACCCTTGAATTTCATCACACCCCAGTGACCCCAAAATGTGTAATTGTTCCTCGGTTTCAACCCCTTCCGCAATGGCTTTCAAATTCAGGTTGTGGGCCAAAGTGATGGTGGCGCGGACGATGGCTTCATCATCGCGATCTTTGGCCAAATCGTTGACAAAAGACCGGTCGATTTTTAACCGGCTAATCGGAAAACGCTTTAAATAACTGAGGGAGGAATACCCCGTACCAAAATCATCAATGGAGATTTTAATGCCAAGGTCCTTTAGGTGACAAAGGGTCTTCACCGTTTCCTCGGCCTTCTCCATAATACTTTCAGTTAATTCCAGTTCAAGGAATTGGGGTTGCAACCCGGTTTCTTCCAAGACCCGTGCCACCATACGGACTAAGTCCTGTTGATGAAATTGCCTTATTGACAAATTGACCCCCACACGAATAGGGGGATTTCCTGCCCCATGCCATGCTTTGTTCTGGGCACATGCGGTCCGGAGGACCCATTCCCCGATGGGTATTATCAACCCCGTATCTTCGGCAATCGGAATGAAACTGGCTGGAGGAACCATCCCTAAATCAGGATGATTCCAACGAATTAAAGCCTCCATGCAGGTAATCTTCTTTGAATAAAGATCCACTTGGGGTTGGTAATGAAGAAGCAACTGGTTTCGGTTTAATGCATGCCGAAGACTATTTTCCATCACCAACCGTTCAAAAGCTTGAACATTCATGACCGGTGAATAATGAAGGAAATTGTTTCGTCCTTGTTCTTTGGTTCGAAACATAGCCACCTCTGCGCCTTTCAAAAGGGCCTCGGCATCATCACCATCGATCGGATAAAGACTGATTCCGATACTGGCGGTCACAAACAGTTCCCGATCCTCAATCAAGTAGGGTTTTGAAAGCAGATCAATTATTTTTTCCGCCAACCGGGCCACATCCTGAGAACGGGCCACATCCGCCAGAATAATCGTAAATTCATCACTTCCCATCCGGGCCACCGTATCCCCCACACGCAAGCATGAAGTCAAGCGAGCAGAAACAGCTTTCAAAAGAGAATCGCCAATTTTATGTCCCAAGGTATCATTGATCCGCTTGAAGTGATCAAGGTCTAAAAACATGACCGCCACCAAGCGCTTATGCCAGGCCACTCGGGTTATTGCTTGACTGAGTCGATCAACAAATAAAATACGATTGGGAAGGTTGGTCAGACCATCGTAATACACCAATTGAGATAATCGCTTCTCCACCCTTTTTCGCTCGGTGGCATAAAATATGGTTCGGATGAGACTACAGGTATTGAGTTGTTCTTTTAGGATAAAATCCTGGGCCCCAGCCTCAACCGCTTTTGTAGCTAATTCTTCAGATTCCGATGGCACCAGCACAATGAGGGGAACATTGGGGGCTTGGGAATGAACACTCCGAAAGGTTTCAAACCCTTGGGAATCGGGTAAAGCCAGATCAAGTAAAATCACGCTTAAATCATCATCCCTTAGCTGAAGGAGGCCTTTGGAAAGTCGATCCGTACAATGCAGATCAAATAAGGCAACCCCAAACTCATCCGGTACATCTGCCACCAACCGGGGGTTTTGATCTTTATTTTCAATAACCAAGAGCTTTAAGGGACGGTCATTCATGAAATGAAACCCTTGTTTTTCGCAAACAAATCTGTTGAAAAAAGACAATCCAGTCCATCTCATTTATCGGTGGTTTTTATTATAAACTTCAGTGGATTTTACGAAGGTTGCACCACGTGATCAAAAATCGTATTTCAAGTGCACATTCAGGAAAGAAGCAACTTGTTAGAAAAATTGAAATGAGGGAACTCCCCAAAAGAGCAGAATCAATTTATTAAAAAAAATTTCGTTTTTTCCGATAAAGGGGAGAAAAATTCGGAAAAAACTAAGGCACTTTCTCTTTTTTTCCTTTTATTTCCTGGTTTATTCGATGGGAAATCCAATTATCAAGACTATTTTATTCAAACCGCCATTGACCCCCGATCTTAAAAGCGGGAATGGTCCCTTCCTCCACCAACCGGTAAATGGTTTTTACACTAAGAGAAAGATAACCGGCAACTTCCTTCACCGTCATCATTTTTGGGCGGGTTTTCATACGCTGGGTCTGTTCGCTAAAAAAAGTAAAACAGCGGTTTCTATTGGATCAATCCCCTATATAATGATAGAATTTCCTTCTAATCTCAACTGTTACATCCTTTACCAACCGGTCAAGTTTTGGACCAGAATTAGACAGAATGGGCTAAAATTAGGCATTTTGCCTCATCATTACCTTTTGGGTTAAATAAAAATGCTCAAAACCACTGAGCTCCTGGTAAAGGGGAACGTTAATGATACTAAATTCGGGAGCCGCTAATAACCACTCTTAACCCCGAGAACCTTTTAAAAAAAAACCATTAAACAAAAATATAAATGGAAAATTTAAAACCAAAGGATCTTCTGTTATCCCCGGCATTAAAACCCGAACAGGTGCAATCTATTTTGGCCCCTTTCGGTTTTAAGGAAATAAAAAAGGCTGATAACAATCTCCAAATCATCGCCGATGAACCTAGAACCCGATACCTATTGGCAGAAGTCATTGAAGACCTTCTAGATTCCTTTTCAAAATCCGCAGACCCGGACCAGGCCCTAAATTTTTTTGAACGGTTCGTCAGGGCAACCTATAATAAAACCAATTTTTTTTCGTATTTAAAGGCATCCCCTTTTACCCTTTGGCTATTGGCAAAACTCCTATCCAGCAGCCCTTTCCTAACCGAAATTTTAATCCGAAATCCCACCTATCTGTATTGGATCGCAGACCCCAAAACAATGGAAGAGGAAAAATCTAAAACTGCATTGGAAAACGACTTAAATTCTTCTTTAAGGATTTTAAAAACCAGGGAAAAAAAAATAGAAACACTTTGCATTTTTAAGCGGAAGGAGCTTTTACGCATCGGGGTCAGAGACCTTCTCAAAAAAACCTCGGTTCAGAAAACCACCGCGGCTTTATCCATGCTGGCAGAAACCATTCTCCAGAAAATCTATGAAATTTGTGATGAGAAAATGCAAACCCAATTCGGAGAACCCCGTTTTTTAAGAAAAAAACCGAACAAAAGAAAAAGGGGTTTCACCATTCTCGGAATGGGGAAACTGGGTGGCGGGGAATTAAATTTCAGCTCGGATATTGATCTCATCTATATGTATGAATCAGAAGAGGGTTGGACTTCAGGCCAAACTTCAAAGGGCGAAAAATCAAAAATTTCTCACCATGAATATTTCAGAAAACTTTCACAGGAAATCACGTCGATATTGACTGGCGTCACCAATGAGGGCACTCTATACCGGGTTGATTTGAGGCTCCGGCCAGAAGGACGTTCAGGCCCAGTGGCCAATTCACTCAAAGCCTATCTCACCTATTATGAAAACCGTGGAAGCACCTGGGAACGATTGGCCCTTTTAAAAGCTCGGCCCGTTGCAGGAGATTCCATTTTGGGTCTTCAATTTCTAAAAAAGGTATCGCCATTTATATTCCAAAAGTCATTCTCCTTGACTCACCTGCAAGAGGTAAAAACCCTTAAAGATAAAATTGATCATACCATTAAAAAAAGAGGGGAGACGCAAACCAATGTAAAATTGGGGACCGGGGGAATCCGGGAAATTGAATTTATGGTTCAAACGCTTCAAATTTTTTTCGGTTCAAATTTTAAAAAAATTTGCCACCGCAACACCCAAACCTCCCTAAAAAAACTCCTCAGGGAAAAATTCATTTCCAAAGAAACCTATAATGATTTAAACCATGCATACATTTTCTTAAGAAATGCGGAACATCGTTTACAAATGGTTCATGAAAGCCAAACCCATAACCTTCCTCAGGACCTTACTGAATTAAGGATTTGTGCTCTCCGGCTGGATTACCGAGACCAGAAAGGAATTTCCGCATCGGATCAATTCCTCCGCAACTACAAAACCCATACCGAAAGGGTTCATCGGCTGTTTCGTAAGCTATTTGACCCCCCTCATGTTTCCTTAAAAGGCCCTTCCAAAGGAAACCCTCTCCTCTAAACTTTCTCAAATCGGTTTTTGAAAAATTGATGTGCACTTTCCATATGATAATAAATTAGGTCATAGAGTTTTTCCGCTCCCTCTTCCCAATCCCCTTCGGTATATCCCAATCGTCGGGCAAGGAATTTGAATTCGTCCGCTTCCCGGTTGGGCAAAACCAAATCTTGGGCATTTCCCCTGACCATCCGCAGGCTATCAATTAAAGATCTTAGAAAAAGATAGGCTTTTTTCAACTGGTCTTCTTCGGTTTCTGAAATAAGCCCCACCTCGGACAAACCTTTCATCGCTTCTAAAGTTGATGGGGTTCGAATCTCGGGAAAATTTTTTCCGTGGATCACTTGAAGATATTGAACGGAATACTCAATATCAACGACCCCTCCCGGACTGTATTTCATATTTACAGTCCCAGGTTTAACCAATTCCTTCATTTGCCGATACCGCAAATGAAGAGCCTTTGACAAATCCCAGGGTTGACCACTATATACAAAGGAATCCCTGTAGTTTTCAACCTCTTTTCCCAGTTTTTTATCACCAGCCACCCATCTCAATTTGGTTAGGGCTTGACGCTCAAAAGGAGCCGATTCCCCATCGCGGGAATAGTACTTTTTTATCACGTCCAGTGGATTGGCCAGAGACCCGGCCCTTCCATAGGGTCTTAACCTCAAATCCATTCGAAAAATCCCTTCCTGCTTTGCCTCGATAAATTCTAAAAGGCATTGGACCACCTGATCGAAAAAAATTCGATTTTCAACAAAATTTTTCCCATCGGTTTTCCCGGAGGCTTTATAAACGAATAATAGTTCAATATCGGAGGCATATCCCATCTCCTTCCCTCCAAATTTTCCCAAACCAAAAATTGCCAAAGGACAGGGTCCTCCCCCGGGCAACCTTGGAAGGCCATTGATTCGAGTTAACTCTTCCATACACACCTTATGGGTTTTCTCTAAAACCACCTCGGCCAAGTGAGTCAGAGCAATGGAAAAATCCATGAGGTCTTCTGGAGGTTCCAAAAGATGTTTCATATCAATGCGAAACATCTCCTGATCTTTATATTGATTAATAATGGTTTTTCTTTTTTTAGGAGAAAAAACCCGTATTAATTTCTGATCCAATTCCCTCACCATCTCCTTTTTTTCTTTTAATAGAACACCCCTCTGAAATTGTCGAAGAATGGGGAAGAGGGCTTCAAATTGCATCCTCAAAAAATCCTCCCACAAGAATTCACTGGTTCCCAAAAGACGGGCCAACAAATCCATTCCCTCTTTTTTTCCCAGAAAGGCAATGGCTGATTGAGGAGACTTCCATTCCATTACTTTATCCAACATTTGATCAAAAAATTTTAGTGCTTTGGATGGGTCCGGCGCTTGGACTAAAAATTGCGTGAATTGTTTAATCATGGCGGCCGCCACTTTCAGCAAGTCCTGTTCTTTTTTCCCTTCAATTTTTTTCCCCCTAACATCGCAAAGGTAAATCCAATCGTGAGCCTCCCCTCCCTGGATTTCAATCACCACCTTTTGAATATAGAATCCCCTCATGGAAAGCGCATTGGAAAAGGAAAATAAAAAGGCCGGTGTATCCTTTGATTGAATCTCCATTACGGTCCACCGTTTAGAAAGCTGATTGTGAAAATTCACCTGCACCGGGTATAACCTTTCTTCGAATTGCCCTTTATGCTGCGACAAAAATTCAACCACCCGCTGATTGACCCGATTCCGGGCCTTCTGGGTATGTCCTCGACTTAAAAGAAGGATCAAGCCACAAAGTTCCTCCTTAAAATCTTTTTCCTGTTTTTCATTCCACTCCGCGGTCTCCAAGAGACAGACGTGGAAAACATCCACAATCTTTTTCCGGGTGTCAAACCTTTTGACCTTTTTATTCGCTTGATTCTCTGGGACCGAATCCTTTTCCGAAAACGTAAACATATGGCCCGATTGAATGTCACATCCAAAGGAGGCCAACAAACCGCAAATAATGGAAAACTCGGATAAATAATCAAAGGCCACAATGGTAATATCTAATTTTTTATTACCCACTGAAATAATCTTACTTTTTGCAGGATGTTGAGCATTCAGACGGGATGAAAGGTCAACATGGGTTGCAATGTCCTCCGGTGAAAATAGAGAAAAGTAATCGGGGTCCATTCTAGATAAAAAACTGTCCAGAACCGCTGGATCTATCTCTAAACAGTTAGCTTCAATGGATTTTTTGAGTTCTGGGGTTAGCAAATTAATGACCCATCAATTATACTTTTTTAACCCAATCCCGTGATGATAGATGATACAGGAAGGCTCCTTCACCTTATTATTTCCTTTATTACCTTCCGGTAGACGAAACTCACCTTGAGAGACAAAATTAAGGTGATCAACTCCCATAAGAAAAAAGCCAATAAGTTTACCTTGAATTTTACAATCGGAAACGGGTTTTAGAAATCCGAAAAATCCTAACATACCCTTTTTAAGGTTTCAAGGAACCCACCGGGGGAGGAAAGGAAAGGTTTCATCTTTCCTTTAAAAAAAGGTTTATTTATCCCTCTGCTTTGATATACTGATCTTTTTTCCATTTAATTTTCCTATAAAAACATGCCCGCACAAAAAATCACCTCCAGAGACCGTCACCCGATTATTGAATCCCTAACGCGACGTGGTTTTATCGGAAAAATCATTGGTGGCATAGCTACCTTTATTGGACTCGCCTTATTAATCCCTTTTTCAGGGTATACCCTTTTTCCCGCCTTCCAAAGAAAAGCCGGAGAATGGGTTAGCCTTTTCAACCCTAATCAGCTAAAACCAGAATCTCCGGTTAACGTAGACCTGGTAACCACCACTAAGGATGGATGGCGAATATCCACCTCTGTCAAAACCGTTTGGATGGTAAAAAAAAAGAATGGGGATGTGGTGGCTTACTCCCCTCTTTGCACCCACCTCGGATGCGGGTACCGTTGGGAAAATGAAAAAAAAGTATTCTTTTGCCCTTGTCACGCCAGTGTGTTTGATTTTGAGGGAAAGGTCCTTTCCGGTCCCGCCCCACGCCCCCTAGACACCCTCCCAATAAAAATTGAGGACAACCGAATTTGGACGATCTACAAAGAATTTAAAGCAGGAACCTCAAAAAAAATAGAGCTATAAACCTCATGTGGAAATCCATTTACAGATGGTTAGACGAACGGATTAATCTGAAACCCATTCAGGTAAAAATCCTTGAAGAACCCATTCCCGGGGGAGCGAGTTGGATCTTTGTTTTTGGAAGCCTAACGCTCCTTCTTTTTGTGATCCAATTTTTAACTGGAATGTTTTTAGCGATTTATTACAACCCCTCACCGGATCATGCCTACAACAGCATTTTATTTATTGAACAGGAGGTCCTGTTTGGCCCCCTGATCAGGGGCTTGCATCATTGGGGGGCAAGCTTCATGATGATTGCCATTGGTCTTCACATGCTCCAGGTTTTCCTTTATGGCGCCTATAAAAAACCTCGGGAGTTTTTATGGATGGTAGGGGTTGTTTTATTTTTGCTCACTTTGGCTTTTGGGTTTAGCGGGTATTTATTACCCTGGGACCAAAAAGCCTACTGGGCCACCCAGGTCGGAATCAATATGGTGGGAACGCTCCCATGGATTGGTGATTCTCTAATTCGAATTATTCGAGGGGGACAACAACTCGGGGCCCTAACCCTAAACCGTTTTTACGCACTCCACACCTTATTTCTCCCGTGGGCCGTATTCTTTTTAATCGGATTGCACGTCTTTATTCTTCGTCGTGTTGGGCCTGCAGGACCATGGGATTCAGAAAAAGCAAAAAAGAGGAAAGAACCCTTCTACCCAAAACAGGTTTTCATGGATGCGGTAATTTTTCTCTTTACGTTTTGCGTTCTTTTTATTTTGGCATGGAAGGTCAAGGCCCCCTTGGCCGATCCTGCCAACCCATCCGACTTCAATTTTCAACCCCTTCCCGAATGGTACTTTCTATTTTATTATGAACTTTTGAAATACCTTCATGGGCCTTGGGAAATTGTAGGAACCGTGGTGCTTCCACTTCTATTTTTCAGCCTACTTTTCCTTCTCCCTTTCCTTGATCGATCAAAAAAGCGAAATCTTTTATCCCGAAGAGGTGTTTTGCTGAGCGGAGCTTTATTTTTGTTGATTGTATTCGGATTCTTGGGAATCTCATTAAAACAAACATTTTCAATTGAGAGAACGGACCCCAACGTAAAAGAGGGAACAAGACTTTATTCAGAATTGGGCTGTCCAGGCTGCCATCAAATTCACGGAGAAGGGGGAAAGGTGGGACCCGACCTTTCTTATGTTGGGGATCATCGAGACGAAAACTGGTTAAAAGCCCATTTCAAAGACCCCTCATCCCTGGTGCCGGGGTCAATCATGCCTTCTTATCATTTAAAGGAAGAGGAGCTCCAGAAACTCACCGCCTACATGCTAAGCCTTAAGAAAGATAGGTTTTAAAATAGGGTTCACCCAATGTCTTCCCTCTTTTTTTTAATCGTTTTATCCTAAAAACATCCTCCTGCTCTCTCTCCTCAAAATGATTTTTAAATTTGGGAATTAAAAAAAAGGAAAATCCGTTGTTTTAAGGCGTTGATGCGTCCTGTGATTTTTTTAATTTCCCCACCCATTCTTCCATTTTTATTTCAATAGAGACCCCCTCAAGAATTTGTTCAAGGATTTCCCAAACCCGCGAACCGTCATTGACCCTGTTTCGACGCCCCAAGGATCAATTTCTCTACCCTCGCTTCTACCTCTTGTATCCTCTTAAAATATCGGAAGGGTCTGGGTCCTTTTCACTCATTTTTGATCCCTTTTAAGGGGTCGAGTAATATATTCCCATGGGAATATTTCAAACAAAGGAAAAACATGAAATAAAATCCTTTTTTAAAACCAAGATCGGGGCTCGGTTCATATTACCTTTTAGGTTTTCTTCCTTTTCCCTCAGACTTTTTTTTCCTTTTTATCGTTAATACAGGACAGGAGGACATTCGAACCACCCGTTCTGCCACACTTCCCAATACCAGATGCTGAATTCCCGTTCGACCGTGAGAACCTATAACAATCAAATTCACCCTTTTGGTTTCAGAATATTTTACAATCTCCAAAGCGGGATTTCCCTTCAGGACCATGGATTCGACCACGATTCCTTTTCGTTTTAACTGCTTTTTCTTATTTTCCAGCATCTGTTCAGAAATCTCCTTCAAAGTGGTGTAATGATCCATGACTTGAATGGTATCCGAGACACTATAGGTAAACTGTTCAATGACATGAAAGAGAAGGATTTTGGCTTGAAATGTTATTGCCAACAACTCTGCATATGAAATGGCTTCATCAGAATATTCAGTGAAATCCACCGGAACCAAAATTTTCTTAAATTTAGCCATGCCTTTTCTCCTTTAAGTAAAAAACGACTCTTTTTAAAAATGGGTTTTTTAAAAAATTCAATGAAAGAATTTTTCTAAGGGAAGAACCTTTCCTCATTAAGGCTCTTTATTAATTCATGAAATCCCCATGTTACTGAAATAAAATAAGATAAGCGCGTTAAAGATATAGAGGATCATTAACGCAAACCCTTCCCAACTCAAAAACCCCAATTCCTTCTTCGGGGCACGAAATAATACCCCCACAATACAAACACCCGTCATCATGAGCGCAGAAAAAACTGAAATCAAATGGGTGAAGGAAACATGAGAAAGAAGTGGACCCTTGAGATAGGCAAAATCATCGAGGCTTAAAACCGCCATATTAAAAAGGTTACTCCCCAAAAGGTTTGCCACCGCCAAATCTGGAGCTCCAAGCCTCAATGCCGAAAAAGAAGTTACAATCTCAGGAAGAGAGGTTGAAGCAGCCACCAAAAGGGTCCCTACAAAGGTATCTCCCCACCCAGTCACCTCAGAAATACGATTACCTATGTAGGGAAGCCACATTCCCGCAGCAATGATCACACCTGCATTCAAAAAAACCTTGGGGTAAATCAGTAAATTCACTCCAATTTCTTGGTCAAGGCTTTTTGGGTTCAATACCTTCGAAGGGTTTAACCCCTTCATCCGGTTTTTCTCATGCGAGAAAATTTTTCTTACCGCAACCACCCAGAGAATAAAAATAAGGGGGGAATATAGACCCATCCAGCCCATTTCACTAGAAATGTTTTGGCTTCCTAAAAATAACCCAGTTCCCCCGGTTCCAATCAACAATACCCCAAACCCACCGAGAAGAATATGTCCTTGATCTACATGTGAAAGAATGGGGCCGGGCCGGTAAAACCAGTCCATCAAACCAATTAGCATCAGGTTAAACACACAGCTCCCTAAAACATCGCCCACCGCAATTTCAGGAACATCTGCCACGGTGACGGCACTTAATCCAGTTGCCAATTCAGGAAGAGAAGTAACGGTCCCCAATAGGATAAGCCCAATCCATGTTCGACCCATCCCTGTTGTTTCGGAAAGAATATTTCCATATCGGGATAAAAGACTCCCGGAAATGAGTATCAGTGTTGTACAAACGACAAATTCCAGCCAGATCAATTGGAAAAAGCCTCTATTCCAGAGAATTTCAACAGAACCGGAAAAGGGTTAGTTCAAACGGGCACAAGCACTAAGGAAATTTCTTTTTTACCCCGATGGTCGGACGGTTAGAACAGGACACGGGGAATCTCGAACCACTTTTTCTGCAACGCTTCCCAATAGCATATGATTTACCCCAGTGCGCCCATGGGTCCCTAATACTAAAAGATCGGCAGGAATTTCTTCCGCTGTTTTAATAATTTCAAAGGGGGTTTTCCCTTCTCGAAAAAGCGTAAAAACACGGATTCCCTTCTTTTCCAATCTTTTACCCAATTGTTCCAAACGGTCCTTTTCCTGCCCTTTTAAGGTTTGAACGTACCGATGAAGATCGGCTTGGACCCCAGCTGAAACTCCAGCATGGCTGTAAAAAGGAATTTCAAAAACGTGTAAAAGATAAAATTTGGCTTGAAACCCTTGTACCAGGTCAACGGCATAATTTTCAGCCCTTTTTGAATATCTGGAAAAATCCGTCGGGAATAAGATCCGTCTCGGTTTACGCATATTCTTCACAATTCAACTTCCGTCAAAGGGTAAGGGTTTGCTTCATAAAATATTATTTCGAAGAGGTTTTGTATTGACTTATTTCCTGTTAATCTATATAAGCTTGAATCCCTTGTCAACGCCCAAGCAAAAATTCAATGGACTGTTTTTATTTTTAATTGACAGGAATTGCACAGATCGCTATCGTGGAAGAAAAACAAAAAAAAAGAAACCTTTCTTCTATAGAATACGTTTCTCACAAATGTATTCTTTTCGTTGTTAACAAACACGCTATCAATAGATATGAACCTGGATCAAACCAATGGAGTTGGTTGTTTAAAAGACCCCCATACCCTATCGATTGAAGAGGTTCGCAAAAGGCTCGGGGTTCCCCCACGCGGTTTAAGTGTCGCAAAGGCAAGGTCTCGCCTTGGCCAATTTGGGCCCAACGTGCTTCCTCAGCCTAAGGCCCCTGGTATCCTCTTAATTTTTTTCCGCCAATTTCTTAGCCCCCTGATTTATATTCTTCTTGCAGCGGCGGGTGTGTCTTTATTCCTAAAGGAATTTTCCGATTCCCTTTTCATTTTTTTGGTGCTTTTGGTTAACGCGATCATCGGGGCCGTCCAAGAATACAGGGCCCAACGCAGTGCCGAAGCACTTAGAAACCTAGTAGCCACCTATGCACGCGTGGAGCGGGAAGGAGAAGCCTATGAAATCGAAGCCAAGGAAATTGTCCCTGGAGACTTGGTCCTATTAGAATCAGGAAATAAAATTCCAGCCGATCTTCGCTTAATATCTACACAGGGTTTAGAAATTAATGAATCTTTGTTGACCGGAGAATCAAAACCCAACCTCAAAAAAAATCATATCGAACTTTCTCCAGAAACTCTGTTAGCCGACCGGTCCAACATGGCCTTCGCCGGAACGATGGTCACCCGGGGACGGGGCCGAGGATTCGCCACCGCGACAGGGGCTTCTACCGAATTAGGGAAGATTGCTCAAGCCGCTTTGGGTGAAACAAGCGCAAAACCCCCATTGCTTTTGCGAATGGAGAAATTTACCGGCTGGATCGGTTTAACCGTTGTGGTCCTAGTGCTCATCATTGCAGCAGTGGCCTCCACCCAAGGAAGTTCTCTAGGGGAGATTTTTTTCCTTGCAGTTGCCCTCGCGGTATCCGCCATTCCAGAGGGACTTCCCGTTGCCCTCACGGTCGCCCTGGCCATAGGGGCCTCACGTATGGCCAAACGAAATGTTATTGTGCGACGGTTGGTGGCCGTTGAGGCTTTGGGATCCTGTACGTTTATTGCGGCTGACAAAACAGGAACTTTAACCATTAATGAACTTACCGCAAAAAAGCTTGTCTTTCCATATCAAGAACCTTTTGAAGTTACTGGTGAGGGTATGGATCCAGAGGGATCCATCCTCCTTCCCATAGGGTGCCCACCTCAAGTAGAGACAATGGTAACACATCTTTGCCTCGCCGTAGCCCTCTGTAATGAGGGGTTTCTTGGCCGACAGGACTCGGGATGGGTTCACCATGGCGATCCTGTGGATATTGCCTTACTGGTCCTCGCCCATAAAGCCAAAATTACCCAAGTGGATGTCACAGAAAAATTTCCTCAACGTGCTTCCATTCCCTTTGAATCAGAGCGTTTATTTGCCGCAAGTCTCAACCAAACGGGAGGAAAAACCCAAGCATCGGTCAAAGGGGCTTTTGAACGGGTACTGCCTATGTGCACCCAGATGATAACTCCTGAAGGGCCGAAAACCATAGACACCCACCAAATAGAAGACCAAGCAATGGCATTAGCGCGAGAAGGTTACCGTGTTATTGCCGTAGCAACAGGGGACCTTTCATTAAAATCCGATGAGGTATTCTCAGAGGAACATCTCAACCATTTGATGTTAATCGGGCTGGTGGGGATGATTGATCCCCCTCGCGCTGAGGCGAAGGGCGCTTTGGCGACTTGCCGCAGGGCTGGAATTGAGGTCTCAATGATCACGGGAGACCATCCTATCACTGCAATGGCGGTTGCTCGGCAGGTTGGCCTCTCCGATCAAGACAACCAAGTTCGAAGCGGTCCAGAAATCAAACAGGCCAACGAGAAAGGAAAAGAGGCTTTAGACCGCTTAATTGATAAAGGCCGTGTTTTTGCCCGGGTGGAACCCCAGCAAAAATTAGAAATTGTTCAGGGTCTCACCCGTCTGGGTCATTTTGTTGCGATGACCGGGGATGGTGCCAATGACGCTCCTGCCCTCCGGGCAGCCCATGTGGGGGTTTCCATGGGAAAAAAAGGAACCGACGTCGCCCGTGAGGTCTCGGATATGATTATCACCGATGATAACTTCACTTCCATCGTCGCGGGAGTGGAGGAAGGAAGGGTGGCGTACAGCAATGTCCGAAAAGTCATTTTCCTTTTGATTTCAACAGGGGCCGCTGAAATTGTTCTATTCTTTCTTGCCTTGGCAACGGGTTTGCCCCTCCCTCTCTTGGCGGTTCAGCTTCTTTGGTTGAATCTCGTGACTAACGGCATTCAGGACGTTGCATTGGCTTTTGAACCCGCTGAAGGGGGCGAAATGAATCGGCCCCCACGGTCACCGAAAGAACCCGTATTTAATCGTTTAATGATTGAACGGACCCTCCTTTCCGCACTGGTCATGGGGGGACTCGCCTTTGGTGTATTTCAATCATTTTTAAAAGCGGGTTGGGATATTGTAGAAGCGAGAAATGTGACTTTATTACTGATGGTTTTATTTGAGAATGTCCATGTATTTAACAGTCGATCTGAAACACGGTCGGCATTTCGCCACAACCCTTTCCGGAACCCCCTTCTTCTCTTTGGTACAGTTGTTGCCCAATTGGTGCACATCGGGGCCATGTATACACCAGGGCTCAAATATGTGTTAGATCTTCAACCTATTCCCTTTGGACTTTGGCTGGGACTTTTGGGAATTGCCCTCCTTCTCCTTTTGGTTATGGAGGGTCATAAAATCTTTTGGGGTTGGAGATTATCCAAAAAGTTAGATGGAACGAAACCTATGCGGCCTTAACATAATCTTTTCTCCAAGGCTTTTTTTACCGTCTCTTTTAATTCCTGCATTTTAAAAGGTTTGGTCATATACCGAAAGGATCCCCTTTCCATCGCTTCTACGGAAGTTTGCCAATCCCCAAAAGCGGTAATAACAATCACTGGAACATCAGGTGAAGCCTCTTTTACCACCGGAAGGAGTTCCAGCCCTCCCATCTTAGGCATTTTCATATCGGTGATGACCAAATCAAAAGTTCCATGGGCCACCATGAGGGCCGCTTCTGCCCCGTCCTTGGCCTGGATTATTTCATAACCCTCCTCTGAAAGCTCATCCGTCAAAAGAGAACGCATTTCAGAATCATCCTCTACAACTAATATCCGCATCGGGACTTTATGGTTGGTTCCTGAACCCATGAAAAATACACTCCCCTTCAGAGGGATTTAAGAAAATCCATAAAATGAACAAAGGCTTAAATGACCCAAAACCCTTCGGTTATCTAGATCAGCAAAATTCAAGCCCAAAAATCCAAGCCCAATAACAAAAATAATAAACAATAAAATTCAATAAGTTATATAAAATATTGGGACCCTATTGGTATTCATGTTTAACGCCAGAATGAGGCATTTTGCTACGCTTTATTTCCCGTTTTTGGGTCAAAAAGCCTATTGGCTTATGAAAACCCAATAAAAAACGTTTATCTTAGGGGGAATTAATTTTCATTTTCAAACTATTCTTCAGAAGAAAGCGGTTTAAAAATCTGAGGTTTCTCTGAACCACTCACTTCCAGAATTCCTAAGGCCCCTTTATCAAAGGCCCGAAAAATACTATGATCAACCAAAATATAGCTTCCCGGAACGTCCAATTGAATTTCAACAATTGCAGCTCCTCCCGCGGGGACCAATGTGGTCTGAACATTCTCAGCAGGGGGACGTCCCACCGCACCTTCTTGATAGACCCGATCAAAAATCTCTCCGATCACATGAAAGGAAGAAACAAGGTTGGGTCCTCCATTTCCGACATATAATCGGATTTTTTCACCCACCTTTGCCTTTAGAGATTTTTCTCCTGTTAAAGAGCCCTTCCGACCGTTAAATAACACATACTCAGGTTGTTCTCTTTGTCCTTTTTCCAGTGAAAATGCCTGGAGTCCTTTTTCACCGTGTTTTCCCTCTGTGTAAAAATCACCTTGTACGATATAAAACTCCCGATCTACCTTCGCAAGTCCCCCCGGGGGCTCAACAAGAATTAGACCGTACATACCATTTGCAATGTGCATTGGGACATGGGGGGTTGCACAATGGTAAATGTATAACCCCGGGTTTAAGGTTTTCCATTCAAACCGTGTTTGCGAACCTGGCGCGGTTTGGGTCACCTTGGCTCCTCCGCCTGGGCCGTTAACTGCATGAAGGTCAATGGAATGGGGAAAGGTGCTGGTTTTATGGTTCTTCAAAGTTAATTCGATGGTATCTCCTTGCCGCACACGTATAAATGGCCCGGGGACCGTATCTCCGAATGTCCAGAACTCATACTCAACACCATCGGCGATTAAAGATTTAAATTCCTTTGTTTCCAGTTCGACTTGAACACGAGCGGGCTTGTCCCGTTGGGTCATAGGCGGGACATTGGGAGGGTTACTTATGCCGGCTCTTACTACCTCCCCTGCATTGGTTAAGGAATAAAAGAAAACGAAAACAATCCCAAAAATTAAAATGAACCACTTGTTGAATTCAAACATGAAATGCCTCCTTATCACAGGTCAGAAAAAAAATAGGTAGGATGGGTTTATTTCCTATTGGCTTCCCTTTATTAACCCCATCTTATTTAAAGGGACCAAAATCCGAAATCCAAGGGAAAAGCTCATTAAGACACCGCCTCCGAACACCGCATACGCAAAAACAGGGAAACGCTTTGTAAACCACAAGGACCCGATATGGAAAAGCTAGCCTTCAAAGATAGCACTTCGAGCCAATTTATAAGCTTTGTCTGCTAAGTTTTGAATCGCATCTAACTCTTTTTTAAATTCATCCAAATGAAAACGATGCCAAAGTTCTCCTGACTTTTTCAACCGTCCTCGGGAGTCTTCCAGAAGGGCTTTGGCCTCCTTTAATTCTCTTCCCTCTTCCTTTCCTAAATCAATCATAAACTGTGCCAGTTCAATTTTTTTTCGGGCCTTTTCACTCTCAGCAAGGGCTTGTTTTGCGATGTCGGGAACCTCCGGTTTAATCTTCTGATCAATGTTATGGCAAATGGTACATCGTCCTACAATTCGAAGGGGAATGACGGCTTGAATGTCCATTTGAAACCCATGGCAGGTGGTACAGGTGGGTGCAAGTCTATCTTTTTTTAGATTTTGGTAATGAAGGCCTTTTTTAAATTCCTGAAAAACGCCCGAATGACAGGAACCACAGGTTTCTGGAATATTTTTAAAATAAATTGGGCTTTTTAATTTTTTAGAAGACAACACCCCTAGATGGGCTTTGCTTTTTTTAGATTGTTGGGGATCGCCTCCATGGCATTGATCACAGGTTATGCCCTTCTCTCCATGAACCGACCCGTACCAATGAATAAACAGGTCCTGATACCAGGCGGGAAGATCCTGGATGGTCTCCACCTGTCGATGGCACTCCACACAAGAATTTGAAGCCCATGTCCAACTCGCTCCCCCAATTGGCCCCACCACAACCAACAAAAGAAAAATGGGTCTTCGTGTAATCGAGTGGGTAAAAATTGTTAAAAAGTGTTTAAGGTCCATACAGGGCAAGGGTCAAGTCAAAGTCATTCTGTGGTTGAAGCCTTTGAAGTATTAGAGGTTCCCGCAAAATCCAGTTCGTCATTCCCGAATGGTTTTATCGGGCCCGCCTGCCGGCAGGCAGGAATCCAGGATTCAAAAAATCAACATCTTCTGGATTCCCGCTCCCCGATAAAGTCATTCGAGGACAGGCTTCGCGGGAATGACGGGAAGGGCCTGGATTTCCGCTTTCCCCTGCCTGCAAGTGCCCGCCGGACAGGCGGGTAATGACAAAATTTACCCACTCACTTCCACGATGAGCCAGAAAAATAAGTAACCTCATCTCTATCCTCAACCCTGGAACAAGGCTTTCCGTCTAAAAAAGGATTTAGGCCTCAATAAAATTGGTAGTTTTTCGGAACCACAATAACACCCTCTTCCGATAGGGTAAAACGGGATCGGTCCTTTGCCAAATCATACCCGATGCTCTCCTTGGGAGGGATGAAAACCCCTTTATCAATAATGCAGCGCCGCAATTTGGCCCCTTCCCCAACACAGACCCCTTCAAATAGAATACCATCCTCTACAACAGCACCGGCTTCGACCCGGACATTGGGAGAGAAAATACAGCGATTTATTTTAGCACCAATGATGACATCTCCCCCCGCTAAAAGGGAATTGGAAACCAAACCTTCCTCCCCCGATGAGGAAGGCACCAAACGGGCAGATGGGTATTGCCCATGGTAGGTGCGAATGGGCCAATCTTTTTGATAAAGGTTTAAGGGTGGGAGGGGTTTTAAAAGATCCATATTGGCCTGAAAATAGGCATCCAAGGTTCCCACGTCTCTCCAATATCCATCGATTGTGACCCTTCCTTCTTTTCCTCCAAAACGATAAGCGCCCATTGAATAATTCCCTACCATTTTGGGTAAAATATTTTTTCCAAAATCATGTTGTGAATCTTTTTCTTGGTAATCCTGGGCAAGAATATTAAGCAAAAAAGAAAGGTTAAACACATAGATTCCCATTGAAGCCAGGGCTTCCTTCGGGTTTCCCGGGATATGGGGAGGGTTTTGAGACTTTTCAATAAACCCCTGAATGAGATGGTCTTCATCAATTTCCAACACACCAAACCCAAGCGCCTCACCAATGGGAACAGGAAAACACCCTACGGTAACGTCCCATTTTCGGTGAGCATGTTCTTCCACCATCCGGGCATAGTCCATTCGGTAAATATGATCCCCGGCCAATACCAAAACATATTTGGCTTTGCTTCTTTCCAAAATATAACTGTTTTGTTGAATTGCATCGGCTGTTCCCGCATACCACCCTTCCCCCATTCGCATTTGCGCGGGTACCGCAGTGATGTACTCCCCAATTTCAGGGTTAAATATCGACCATCCGTCTCGCAAATGTTTTTGAAGGGAATGGGACTTATACTGTGTCAAAACCAGAATCTGCCGAAGGCCGGAATGAATACAATTGGAAAGAGTAAAATCAATTATCCTGTAAATCCCCCCAAAGGGAACAGCGGGTTTTGCCCGATTAACGGTCAAAGGAGAAAGTCTTGATCCCACCCCTCCTGCCAATATAATGGAAATCGTTTTGTCCACTAAATTCACCGGAAACCTCCTTGAGGCAAAAACATAAAAAATTTTTTTGTTTTCATTCTATTTTAAAAATCTTGTATTACAATCGCCCTTATCCCATCAGCCCTCTTTTTTAAACCGGGGTGTATTTTGGACTTTTAAGCGTGAGGACCGGACAGGGGGAATGGCGTAAAACAGCCTCGGCGACACTCCCACTTACGAACTTGGAAAAACCCTTTCTACCATGGGTCCCCATCACAATGAGGTCCGGGGGGAATTGATTGCTCTCCTCTAATATCTGATCTACGGGAAACCCTCCTTCTAATCGGTAATCTATTTGAAGGCCCTGAGATTGAAAAACACGGACATATTCCTTTAACCGTTTTTCCAAATCCAAATGGATCTCTTCATCTTTGGAATGATGACTCAACGTAAAACCGATTCCATACCCTCTGGGCTCCGTTACATGCAAAAGCACCACCTGAGCCCCAAAAAGCTTGGCAATTTCAATTCCATATTCCATTGCTTCCAACGAGCAATCGGAGAAATCCACAGGGATAAGGAACCGCTTTAAGGAGGGCACCCCATCGGTTCCCTCTGCTTTTTGTTCCCGGTGAAGCGTCTTTCCCTCCCCCGGATCTTTCAACCGGACGGTAACCACCGGACAAGGCGCTCCCCTCACCACGCGTTCTGCTGTACTCCCTAATAAAACCCGGTCAATGCCGCTCCATCCATGGGTTCCCAGGACAATAAGATCCGAATTTTCCTTTTGGGCAAACCTACAAATTTCATCCACCGGCAACCCGACCCTTTGGTGGGAAAACACCTCCTTGATTTCATTCTGCAAAAGGATTTTTAACGATTCCAGTTGCTGCCCAAATTCTTTGTGATAATGATCCAGGTAAATTTTCGCAACCGGGGATTCCTCCTTCATTCCTGGATTAAATTCCAACACATGGATCACATCGATCGATGACCCAAACCTTTTCCCAAGAAAACTCGCCCACTGACGGGCTTGCTCTGAACAGGCTGAAAAATCAGTTGCAAATAAAACCCGCTTTATCACTAAAGACATACGCCCCCTTCCTGAAACCCACATTTAAAACTATTTCACCCTTCCTTCTCTTTCCACCTTTTTCTTTTTTTCCAATGCCTCGGCCTGAACCCGAATTTTACAGGGTTCACAAATAAATTCATTGGAGGCTTTTCCACACAAATGGCAAAATGTTTTTTGGGTTTTCCCATTCAATATTTCGGTTGCGAACCGCAAATCTTTTTCGAATTTTTCTGTTTTTTCCTTTGCGGCCATTAAATTTTTTGAAACGTTAACGGTTAGAACCGGACAGGGAGCTTTCTGGATCACCCTTTCGGCGGTACTTCCCAACAAAACATGGGCGAGGCCCGTTCGGCCATGAGTTCCCATGACGATAAGATCTGCTTGGCGGCTTTTTGCAAACTTAATAATTTCAGCGGAGGGTACCCCTGAAAAAACAAACCCTTCCACAGAGATTCCTTCGGCTCGGATGGGGGCTAATTTTTTATTTAACGACTCACCTAGCCTATCTCTCAAATCAGGGGACCCTGTTGGCTGTACGAAGGAAAAATCCAATTCATAGACAATCGGTTCCATGACATGAAAAATGTTCAGTTCCCCTTTAAAAGCCTTCGCAAGCGAAACCGCATATTCCACCGCAACCTGTGAACATTCTGAAAAATCCGTTGGAACCAAAATTTTCTTAAATGATGTATTGAACATCTCGCACCACCTTTCTTCTCCCCATGGGGTTATGAAGAACTCAACTCCTTAATCAGATTTTCAATTAAGCAGCCTTTCGTTTTTTAATGGCCTTTAAGGCTTCAATCAACCCCGAGGCCTGTTTTTTATTCATTCTCTCCAATTTTCTTAAACCATACATCCTTTGGGTTAATCTCTGGGTCCGGAATCGGTTCCAATCCATCTCTTTTGCTAACCCATGAATAAAATCGATCTGAGAAAAGGAAATATGATTTCCTCTCTCCGAACCTTCTTCACCTGTTTGGATTTTACCGGATTTTTTTTGTTGAAGCTGTAATAAAATCTGCTGGGCTTCAGTATGTGTTAAGGTCCGAAGAGATTTCTTCCGGGTTTGATTTTCAACAAATTCATGAAGAGATTCCCCATTCAGACCCATTCGGTGTGATTGTGCCCAAATAGCCTTTAACTGGTTTTTCCCGATCTCCTTCACTTTCTCACCTTCCCTCTGGATCCCAAATTCCTATCCCTTCTATTCATACGAGAAACGCAAAAACCGTGCTCACCTCGAAAAACTCAGGCAAGGAAATATTTAATATTTTTCAATAAGTTATATGTGTATGTTTAAAGGGAGGGCTTCAAATTAGAGGCATTATGCCCCAAAAAAATTTTTTTTAGTGTGACGAAATGCCTAACCTTTTAAGGGTATTACAAAAAAAGGAATTGGGAAATGGGCTCCCTGAATTCCAATAATTAAATGGCAAAAAAATAAGAAAGGGGCTTCTAAATAAACAAAGAACCTTTATTAGGGAAATTTTCCTGAAAAAACTCCATTTTATATTCGCATAACTACTCATCTTTCATATCGGAACGCGATAACCCTTTAAAAATACCTTGTTTAAAAATTGGAGAAGCTGTACCAAAAGTTTTTTTCCGAAGATCTTCCATCAACTGAAGGGTAATCACCGTGTTCTCCGAATTTATTGCCTGTCTTTCTACCCGCCCCTTGATCATTTTTTGAAGAAAAAAAGGAAGCCGGGCCAAACGTTCTTCAGCCTCTTTGGACCAAATTAATTTAATTTCCTCTTCAACCATCGGCTTTATTTTGGGTCCACCTTTGGGTGTGTAAAGACACCACAAATCTTCATCTAAATAATCTCCATGTGAGGCAAAGGGTCTTGCCCGACATCCCCCGCACAAAACTTCAAATTCACAATCCCCACATTTTCCCTTCAACCGGGGGGAACGGAGTTCATTCAAAATAGGTGATTCGTTCCACAATCGGTCAAAACCAGTTTGGCGAAGGTTTCCCACCGAGACAGGAATAAAAGGACATGGTGTCAGATCCCCTTCAGGCGTAATTCGGGCATAGTGAGTCCCTGCGAGGCATCCACCCCCCTCATATCCTTGGGCCTTGGTAAAAGGGTTGGAGGGATCCCTTTCGAAAGCAATTCTCTTAAAGTGGGGGGCACACCGGGATCGAATCAGCATCCCCGGGAATTTTTCTTGAACATCGATTAAAGCGTTCAATTGCTCTTCATATTGGCGGGGAGTAATATCGGACATGGCTTCCCCCCGCCCCGTACAGACCAAAAAGAAAAGATTAAATACCCGGGCCCCTTTTGAATAGGCAAATTCAATGAGGCGAGGGATCTCCCCAAAATTCATTTGGCTGGCAGTGGTATGAATTTGAAAGGCCATCTCATTTCGGCGGCAACAATCGATTCCTCTCAAGGCCCCATCCAATGCACCGGGAAGGCACCGGAATGAATCATGGTGTTTAGGATCTAGAGAATCCACGCTGATTGAAAAGCCCATGACCCCTGCTTTTTTTAGTTCAGCAATTCGTGCATCGTTGAGTAATGTCCCGTTGGTTCCCACCACAACCATCATTCCTTTTCCGGAAGCATAGCGTGCGATATCGGGGAGATCTTTCCGGAGCAAGGGTTCCCCCCCCGTCAAAACCAAAATGGTGGCGGGATTGACTCGACAAAGGCCATCCACCACCCTGAAACACTCAGGGGTGGTCAGCTCTGTTGGCCCACCCGTAACTCTCTCCCCCGCCGAAAGGTAGCAATGGGAACAGAAAAGGTTACACCTTTGGGTAAGGTTCCATGCAATGAGAAAAGGCTGATATTCAGACATTACAGGTTACTTTCCTTTAACCGCCTTCATTTCAGAAAAACCGCGAAGGGGAACCCCGGCAGGGGCTCTTTGGATTTCCCTGTTTTTTTCCCGTTCAAGCGCTTTCTCCTCCCGGACAGACCAAAACCGTTCAAGAAATTGCCCAATAAAAACCCCGGTCATAAAAACGGCCCCTGAAAAAGCAAGAACATATATGGCATAAAAAACATGTTTCATGAAAAGTTTCCTCCTCCTTTTAAGGTGTCTTGAATCGGTTTAAAAACCCCGGAATGGAGTTTCTTGTTGATATTGTAATTTAAGAGGGGTAACCACCTGTTCGGGTTGCAGAACAGTGTCAAAACGATAACCTTCTTGAAAATCGTGCAATGGAATTTCAACCTCCACGGAATCAAATTCAAACGAAATGGGGACCGTTCCCTTTGGGGGAATCACGACTTCCTGGCCTGAGGAAATACCCTTGGAATGGGATGGGAACCTTTTTTAAGGTCACTATTACGGGAAGGGTTCCTCCATGAGACCCTACCGGAAATATTTCCTATTCCCAACTCTTTCCGAAGCCAAGAAAAAATTAACAGGAGAAAACAAAAGAAAAAATTTTTTCACAATAATGGGGGTGATCCCTTACTGGCCCCATGGACCCTCTAAGACCTTATTATTGAATTCTAAATTTTTTCTGAATTTCATAATTTGAACGCTCAAAATCACTTGAATCAAATTCAAACTCAAGTTCTACCTCCCCGTTGGGTGGAATCGTTACTGTCTTCTCCATAAAGTCAAAAATGGGATGCCAGGCTGTCACCTTATATGTTCCAGGGGGGATATCACGAATTATAAATTCTCCGTCCTCTTTTGTGAGAGCATAATAGGGATTTTCAGCAGCAAAACCCCATGTTTGCATAAATTCATGCATCCCACAAATTATCTGATAAATTCTTCTTCCTTTTTCAAATTCGATGGGATGGGTCTTAGTTGAATTTGGGGGAATGGGTACATTAAGGATCACATTTCCCTTCCCCGCTTGATAAACTTGGCTATTATGGAGGACAGGATCTTCATTTTTCATAATAAATTCCCCATGGTTTTGAACCACGGTAACAGATGGGAGAAACTCACAGTCTATGGAAAGAATTTCCGGTTTGAGTGTTTTAAACGGTTTTCCCTTTTCAACCCCTTCAATAGCAACCACCACATCTTTTAATCCTTCATTAGGACCCATAATGACATCTCTAAGAAAGATATTCCCCTTGCCATCCGAAATACGCTGGTTTTTCTGACACAAGGGACCAAAGGGATAAAGAACCGCTGGAAATGTCCGGGGTTCTGGAACGCCCCCTTCTAATTCAACAACGCCTTTTAAGGTCCCCCCATCTTTTACAGGGACCGCTTCGTATCCAAACGCCAGAGGGGCCCAGGATATAAGCAAACTAACCAATGCCCACCAAATAAAAAACACGAAAAATCCTTTTTTCAATTCTCCCTCCAAAACCCTTTTGTTACTTCGACACCCATCCATTTTGTCATTCCGAGCCAACATAAGGACTCTTAAATTTCTCACTCTACTTTGTTACCTTCGAAATGACAGAGGGGGGGTGGTCATTCCGAAATGGCGCAAAGGGGATTTTCCATCCCAATCCAGCCAAGAAAAACTGGGGTAGGGGAAACTTTCCCTACCCCGGCTTCCCTTATCTTAAGGCTCCAACCACTGCCCCACTTTTCTAACTCTTGGAGCATGGAAAGGTCTAATGCTTTATCCTTTTCCGAAGCCTCTGCGGTTCGACCTCCAACCCCACCCGTTAAGGGGAGAATCCGCTGATCTCCCGTGGGGAGAACACGCAAGTACCCCCATTGACCCGCTTGCGTGTATTGGAGACGATGAATCTGCCAGAGGTAGGTACCGGCGCAGATGAAATGGACTACCAGCAGTTGTAACAATATCCACGTTTTCTAATGCCCCAAACTCATTGGAGCTTATCATTTCTGCGCCTTTCATGTTTAGCTTCATGCCCATCCAGGCTCAAAACGTTGTTCTGCTCATTGAAAGGCCCAAGGACCTTGAAGTCCCCATGAGACACCATGATTAAACGTCCTATAGAAATAAGAGAAGAAATAAAAAACAGGACAATTGACGCTCTCTTTCTTTCTAGGGCCCCTGGAGTTCCACTGACGGGGGAACTAGATTACGTAACGCTAACCAGGTCTCTAACCTGTATCCCGTTTGGAGGTCATGTTCGGGAATTTTTACTTCTGAAGAATCAAACGTAAAATTTAGGTTTACAGAACGATTTGGGGAAACATTCACACGTTGGGCTTGAACGGTCATATGAGGGTGCCATGCAATCACATCGTAGGTCCCAGGGGGAAGATTGGTTATAGAAAACTCACCTCTGGGCCCGGTTACAGCAAAATAAGGATTTCCGACCGCAATTCCCCAAGATTGCATAAAATCGTGGACGCCACATTGTGTGCGAAAAATGAAATGGTCCTTCCTGAATTTAACCTTTTTGGAGGTAATTGTTTTTGCAGGCATCGGTTTATTAAACATTTGGAAGGTATATCCCTCCTTGGGATTTTTGACCGAATAAGCCTGAATATCATGTGTGATGGGATCTTTACTCCTGAGTGTTATCGTGTGGCTATTTCGAAGCGGGGTAACAAAAGGAGAAATTCGGCAATCTTCAATCTCAAGGATAGGTGTAACGTTAAAAGGTTTTCCTCTTTGGACCCCTATAACCGAAACCACCACATTCTGAAAACCTCCCTTTTCTGAAACATTAAACTCCCGAAGTAAGCGGTTCCCCTTCCCGTCGGAAATCCTTTGACAGAAATCAATGTTGGGAGAAAAAACAAGATGGTAAATCCTGGCAGGAGGAACCGCCCCTTCTAATGATACCTTCCCCTCAACGGTCCCACCGGAGGTCACCGGAGCTTCCTCATAATACCCAAAAACAATCCCCTGAAGAACAACATTAATCATCCCCAAAAGGATCAAAACAAAAAGACCGACCCTAACGGATTTGATCTCCCTCATCAATGCTCATCCTTAACACAGAAGGGACCCTCACAGCCATGCAGTTCGGGCATGGCATCAGGCGCAATGCGAAATTTCTCTTGGGTTTCATAATGTGGTCGTTCCACCGCATCGCCGTCAAACCCAAAATTCAGCGAAACCTTACCGTTGGGTGGAACGGTCACCTCCTTGACCACGGGTTTAATATGGGGATGCCAGGCGGTTACCTTATATGTTCCAGGAGGCAATTCATCAATAGTAAACCCCCCTCCCTTCTTTGTCTTTGCATAATAGGGGTTATCGACCATCCATCCCCAGGTCTGCATAAACTCATGCATCCCGCAGATCATCTGGGCAATCCTTTTTCCCTTGTCAAAATGAACTGTCCCCCCGTAGGTCTTATCAGAGATAGGAAGGGGAAAGTTGAGTACGATGTTTCCCCTTTCCTTTTGAAAAACCTGGCCATTATGAATAATCGGATCTTTATTGATTGCGGTGACTACCTGGTCATTTTTTATCACACCCACCAAAGGGTGAACATGGGTCAATTTTTCACCATGAAACTCATACTGCTCATCTTCGGGTACATCCGCAGGGTGAAACATACAATCCACCGCGATAAAATCATTTTTTATGTCAGGAAAGGGTTTCCCTCTTTTTACCTCTTGAACGGAAACCACAGCATCCTGGAGCCCTCCACCTGTAGAAACATTAAATTCTTTAAGAAGGATATGCCCTTGACCATTGGAAATCTTTTTGCAGAAAGTTCCAAACGGATAAAGGATAATGGGAAAAACCCGGGGTTCCGGAATTGAACCCGATAAAACCACCTTCCCAGTGATTGATCCCCCATTCTTCACCTCAACCTCTTCGTACCCTTTTTCCTCAACTTTTCCGTTCCCTTTTACCTCAACCTCTTCGTACCCCTTCACCTCAACCTCTTTATACCCAAGGGAACAAGATGATCCCCCAAAAATGGTGACCCCTAAAAAGAAAAGGGCCGTACTGATCAAATTCAAATTCTTCACAATTTCATCTCCCTCTACCACAAATCGGGGAAGGGGAGGAAATACCCCCCGCCCCGATTTTGTTCTTCCCGCATTCTATATTTCTAACGCATGGACAGTTGATCGGGATCCTTCTCCTCTACCTCTGAGGTTTTATCCTTTGGCGCTTCCTCAGGAGAAATATCAGTCGTTTGGCTTCCGGTTCCGCCACTGTTTAATGGAAGAATCCGAGAATCACCACTGGGTAACACCCTCAGGTATCCCCACTGTCCCGCTTGAGAAAATGGCATCCTGTGGTTTTGCCAAACATAGGCACCGGGCAAATGGTAGGGTCCTCCCGCTGTGATCCGAACCTCTAAATTCTCCGCGGAACCAAATTCCGCAGACCCCATCAGATCAGCCCCTTTCATATTCGGCTTGAGGGGCCATTGATGGCCTTCAATGGCAAACATCTGATTCTGTTCGTTGAAGGCACCGAAGACATTGATCCTTACAGGATCCCCGGAATGGGCCACGATCGTGGGCGTGGCAGGATCTCCCTCGCCAGCCACACAGGGGGTATACATATTACCCTCTTCACAACCCTCCTCAAACCGATACTCCCAGGGCTCGCTTCGGTAATTCACCCCGGTCAAGCCACCAATCTGCTGGAGGTATGGCATAAAGGCCGTTCCGATAATGTTATCCTCATCCTGGAAGAAAAGAGAAGCGTCCCTATAATCGGAACGGTGGGCATTCTCTGGAATGGTCCGATCGACGATCACATCCACCGTCCATGCATTCTCCAGAGATACATTCTTTCCAGTCTTTGGGTCCCGGTATTGAGATCCCTTCGGCCCCACAATAATGGCTCCAAAAAGCCCGTCTCGAACGCTGTTGACGAAATTACCCCAATCCCATACCAAAGCCGCAACCTCTCCTAAATCAGGGTGGGCATAGAAGGTATAGGTTCGGCTTTTTCCAGGGGCAACGGTTTGATCCCCTTTATTCAAGCCAACATTGACTCCTTGAGAGTCATTAGGATCAAAGGCCAATTGATCAGCGCTAAATGATGCACGGTGTTCTTTCATTTCGTTTTTCAGTTTAACCTTGATGCAATCACCCACATTTACATGTAGGGTCAACGGCATAGGCTGCCCACCCGTTGCCACACGAGATTTGTCACCCTCCAACATGAAGATCTTGCCGGTAGGGTTGGCCACCAGGAGTTTTCGATCAAAGTCTACAGTGATCGCATCCGGGGAATTGGGGTTGAATTTCAAGGCCTGGTCAGCGGCGATGACGTTGAAATTCTTTACCGGTGCATCTGAGGGGCAAACCGATTGTGCAGATTTAGGTATCACTTCATTTCCGGGGAGTTTCCTCAGGTCTTTTTGCTCTTTATCAAAAACCCTGAATATACCCCAGCTCCCTTCCCCAAGGTGGGAAGGACGCCCATCAAAATGAAGGTAATCCCCTGCCATTTGCTGCGGTCCCCCGGCCTTTGATACAAGGTCATACCGCTCCGCAATTCCGATATGCCAATTGTTCCTCAAATCGGAATGCTCAGCATAGCGCTCTGTCCTAAAGGAATGCCCGGCAATATGCCAGGTGTGAGATTCATTCATCATCACATGGAGCATTCGAAAGACAACGGTATCCCCCAGATATGCGCGCAGGAATGGGGTTCCTGGATCCTTTTTATGGGCCCTTGTGGAGAAAACCAAGGATGGATCCGGGTTGTTCAGCAACCGTTTGGCGATCGATTCGGCACGGAAGAAGAGCCCTCCACCCGTGGTATGGGTTCCTCCATTAAGCATGGGAACAGGGGTCAAATCTAGATCATAGGGCATCTGGAAGAAGAGAACCTGCCCCGCATCGATAGCGGCTTCTTTGGTCTGTCCAGGGGGATTCCCCTCTGTTACGACCTGGGCAGTATAGGGAATGGTGTCATGAAGAAATACAGTCATCTCCCGGAAACTCCCACTGACGTCATAGCCAATGGGCTCAGTGGAGTGAATATCTGCGATGGGGCCACTGCGGATCTCATCTCCGGAAACCGAATCATGATAGGTTGATCCCACAGGTTCGATGATAATGGCGCCCACTGCCCCATGGGGCCAGGTGGTCCCTCCCAAAGCGTGGTCATGCCAAAACACCGTTCCAAGATCCACGTCAACCCAGTAGCGATAGCGGACATACTCCACCGATGCAATCTCGCCCTTTTTATGGGCATGCTTTAAGGGTTCACTAAAAATCAGTGTATCTCCTTTGATGTCCTTTATCCAGCGGACCTCAGAGGTTTTGACCTGATCCATTCCGATCATGATGTCCGTTCCCACGTGGAAGCGGGTTGCTCCCTCGGGCATCTTAATCTTAATATTGCTTTCCCCAGCCTTCACGCTTTCGGTTAAATGGGCATTCATGGGGACTGGAAGCCCTTTGTGTTTCTCCTTTTTAAATTGGGTAAAGGGCCTGACCGATTGTTCATAGGAAAACCCTGTGATCACCCCATCAGACGCCTGGTTGTCAAACTGCATGAAATGGGGATGAATGTTGATCTTCGACATCTGGAAGTTCGTCCCGTCGTTATCATGCCACTCGCTCTTTAAGATCACATCCACACAATCATAGACATTCCCCCGGTACACCAAGGGCCGGGCCAGATCCGTATTGGCCCGAACAGCCTCTTCCTGCTCGTGGAGGACATAAATGGTCCCCGCAGGGTCCACCACTTTTTTCTGATTCCCAAGGGCATCGTTCATGGTAATCGGAGTTTCAATAAAGTGAAGCGTATACTGCTTCCTTCCGGCATTTTCCGGACAAAGACTCCACTTTCCTTGCTCCCCCGGTTTTGCAGGAAGCGTTGTTTCGCCTCCAGAGGCTCCCACGCTTCCTGGGTCATCGTAGATTGGAACATTACTCTTGTCCATATGAATAGGCTCCAACCATGGAGCTGGGCCATGATGGCGAGCAAAGGGTATACGCTTGCCGAATTGTGGCTTGAAGTGTGGCCAGGCCAGTTTTCCAGTCTTTGGTTCAAAGAGGATAGGCGCCCTCTTCCCCGGTATTGGGGATTTATATTTTGGGGTTGGGAATGTTCCAGTGGCTTCTTTCTCACCCATGGCTTTATTCCCCTCCCAAACCCAATCCCACACAGTAGAATCGTAGGCCATGATTTGTCCCTTTTCATCAGAGGTATGCCCTGGTTCACCGGCGGGAGGAAGCATCATCTTCACCCAGTCCTTAATGGAGACATCAGGAATGGCCTGTGAAAAATCAGTATTCTTTTTTGTAATATTCCATTTCTTGTCAAACCAATCCATGGTTTTACCAACCAGTTTATCAGAGGTCACTGGCCTTGGGATTCTTCCTTTTCGGTCCGGAAGCTCTTGAAGAGGAGCCATCACATCGGTGCTCGTAAAAGGATAGTCTCCGCTCTGGATGGTGTTGTAGACCCTCCAGTAGGACCACATTCCCGCTACATAGTGGTGGGCCACATGGCAATGGAATAGGAAATCTCCCGCCAACTGCTGACATAGCCCGGAACCGCACTCGGTTTGAAGGTCCAAGGCCTCGGAAGGCCCGATCACTTCCACATCGACCCGATCGCTTGTGGTTCGGATCTCCGGATATTTCATCGGTCCATCTGCCCCGGCCGTCAATAGGAAATCGCCCTTTGAATCAGCCTTTGGCTGCCTCAACCAGCGGATAGACCCCCCATGGGGATGATGGGAATGGAAAACCTCTCCTCCGCCATGGATGAGACGGAACTTTGCAGGATCTCCCATATAGGATCGGGGAAGCGGTGTAGGGACATCCCCAAAAGTATAGGAGCTGTAGGCCATCGATTCATCTTCGAAGTGAAAGTATTTCTCCTGCATGGCGAGGTTATTGATTCCAAATGGCTCGCTTCGATAGTTTAGCGCACGAGCAGAAGGGCGGTAGGCATCGGTATTCGGATCCCTCTGAGGAATCATTTCATTATTGCGGTTTAAGGGCCGGAAGGCCTCATCACCAATTTCGTGATAGAAAAGAACAAACTCCCTAAAGTCCCTCTTATCGGGATGGACAATCATCGGCTGCCAACCACTCTGGGTCTCTTTTCCAGTAATGGCGTCCAGGTAAACAGAACCCATTGGTTCAACAATGAAGGCACCGATCATACCCAAGCTGGCTTGCTCTCGGCCCACATGGCTATGAAACATTTGGGAGCCTTCCTGATGGTCCGGACCAATATACCATTCAAAAGTCTGGCTTTTTCCATAAGGAACCGTAGCGTCTGGATTTGCAGCAGTGGCCGCAAGCCCGCTCGCCTGAATGATCATGCTGGATCCGTGAATGTGGATGTTGGCATCATCCTCTCCCGCAATGTCGTTACGGAGGGTAATGACCACACAATCCCCTTGATTTCCTCGGAGAACGAGAGGTTGAATAAGGTCGGTCTGAAGACCGGTAGAAACAGCACCCGGATCGAGGAAATCTTTCCGGCCTTCCGCATTGCGCTTCTCTTCAGCACGGATCTTGTCAAGATCCTTGGTCAGTGCATACATATACCCAGGATGGAAATCCCCCCAATGGTTTAGGGTAATTTCCACCTCCACAGCGGTAACATCATATTCCTTCCTGGGAACTCCCTTTGGGCAACGGCCCCCGGCAGTTACATTCTCCCCAACACCGGTGGGTCCAAGGAACCAGCTCTTATCCATTTGCTGCATTGCACTCACACCACTATACGGACCCGTTTGCCCGGTTCCTGCCCTAACCTCTTCCATAATCTTTTTCATGGCGGCATCAATTTTATCTCGATGCCCGGCTCGACCCTCCTCTGTATTTTCTCGGTCGATCTGGTCCCGCAATTTCTCTTGCCAGGTCAGTTCCGTCTTTTGATCAGATGAAACGGGTTTTACTTCATGCTGATGTCCCTCATCGGCTCTCACATTTGGAAGAAAAACCGGACTAAATAGAATACCAACAGTCATAAGGAGGCTAATGGGGAAAAACTTTACCTCCATTGGAAAAAGTCTAATCTTCATTGTTCTCCTCTCCTTTTTTATTATGCAAAAGCTAATAGGCCCCTCTAAACTAAAAAAGGCCCTCAGTTTTTAATTCTGTAGGACTATTAAAGAATGGAATTTACTTATTTCTAAAAAAAACTCTTTGGAAAAAAAATACCCTCTCTCTAATTAAAAGCTTTCCTAAGCAAAAAACGTGCGAATAGGAACATCAAAAGTAAACTAACTTTTTCTTTTTAAAAATCAAAAACCTATAAAATAAAAACACTCTTTTTCTTTATTCCATTTTTCACAACTTTTCCCAACTGGGGCATTTTGCTACTCTAAAATTGTTAAGATTGGGACAAAAAGCCTTAGACCTTTAATTCTTCCTCACCCTAAAACCATTCCTCAGGACAAAGGAAAATGATATAGGAAAAAAAGGACACCCTAACAGGATTGTACCAATCAAAAACCAAGGTTCTTTCATTACCCTCTTCTCTGGTATTTCCCAAACCAAAAAAATCATTTTTTTCCAAAAATCTAAAAACCGTTTGCCATCCCTTTTCGTGGTTTGAGTTCTCTTAAATTCCAACACTTTGTGCTAGTTTCACATAGGCTCGAAGAATATCCGTCGCCGTAATTATTCCCACCAATACTCCCCCTTTCACCACGGGCAAACCACCTATTTTTCTCTTAGCCATGAGAGCCGCTGCTTCAACCGCTTCGGCATTTGGGGAAATGGTAACAACACCTCGGCTCATAAAAGTTTTCACTTTTCTGGATTTTAGGGTAACGTAGGTTTCCCCCTTTTGGGTAAAAACTTTCCTCGTTTTCAAAGACCCCATCATTTTTTTTAAATCTCGGTCCGATACGATTCCCACTACCTTCTTTTTCTCTACCACAGGCAGGTGGCGAATCCGCTCGAAGTTAAAAAGTAAAAAAACCTTATCCACCTTATCTTCAGGAGACACTGTTTTCACTTTGGTTTGCATTAACTCTTTTACTTTCATCCGTCCATCTCACAGGTTCTAGAACTAAAAGCCCCCCCCAAGGCTACTCTCACACCCGGCATTATTCAGGGGCTTCTTTGAGCAACACCAATTTTGCCTTTAATTTTTCCGCAACATTTTTCAATTCCGTTTCAAACTTTTGCTTCTCATCAGACTTTAGCCCTTGGATAGAATGGTCATACTGACCCAACCAATCCGCGGTGAGAGCCTTGGCCCCTTCAATATCCTCCACCGTTGCTCCATCTCCAGACGCTTTTTCCAATTCATCAAAAACATCTTGTGCGGAATGGGTCATTTGCCCAATTTTACTTTCTAAAGAAATATCCACCGATTTTCTCCTTCTCCAAAATTTCGAGCATTCACCTTTTTTTTTCTTTCAAAAAAAAAACCCTTTCCTTAAAATTAAGAACAACGCCTTATTACATCATCAAAACCCATTACAAGGCTAAATCACTAATCCAAGAGGAAAGAAAGGTTCGCATTGATCCGATATTTAACGATTTTCTCTCCCTCGACTTTGCCCTCAAAGTTTTTAATATAAATGGATTTGATTCCCCGCACTGATTTGGAGGCCCGGGAAACGGCCTGTTGTGCCGCATCTTCCCAACTGCGATCCGATTCAGCCAATACCTCAATCACTTTCACTAGATCGGTTTTCATTTTTATCCCCTTTTTGAAAAAATCACCCACTCCTCTTTAGGTTTTAGAACCTTGGTTTACCCCCACAAGGTCCCCTTGTTCATCATGAGTTTTGGACATTCGCCTGTTCCTCAGAATAACAGGGTCGATGATCTCACCGCAATCTATACACCGAAATCCCTCATAGGACCATGGCATACTTTCCACCTCGATATTCACAAAAGCCTCAAAATTCATTAACCCCTTACATTTTGGGCATTTCATGGCCACCACCTCCATTCGCAACTTCTTTTCACTTCCTTTAAATCTGCCCCTCTCTATTAACCAAAATAAGCAAGATTTATGCAGAAACGTATTGGAATCTTTTATTATTGAAGTTCTTAATAAAATCAAAATCTTGACCCATCACGGCAGAAATGGGGAAAATAAAATTTAAAAAAAGTGAGGAATTTTGCGACTCTTCTTATAGAAAAATGTAGCGTATTGACTTCATTCTTAAATGGCAAAAAAACATCTGAAAAAAAAATCCTGAATCCCTTGAGTTTAAAGAACTATTTTTGATCCCATTAAAGTAATTTTCAAAAGACCAAGAACGGAATTTGCAGATCAAATTAGTTAGGAAGGGTAAAATTAAATAATGGAATAGATTATTAGGGAGATGGATCATGGGACTTCAAGGAGTGGAAACGTTGGTTAAAATAAAAGCAGATCGGGTGGCATTGGAGGGTGCATTGGAACTGCCCTCGGGAACGGAAGGTATTGTTTTATTTGCTCATGGGAGCGGGAGCAGCCGGCATAGCCCACGAAATAACTTTGTCGCAAAGAGTCTGAGAGAGGCAGGGCTGGGGACTTTACTGATGGATTTGCTTTCAGAAGAGGAAGATCAAACCTATGAAAAACGGTTTGACATTAATCTCCTCACCCGCCGCCTCGATTCGGCAACCCAATGGTTGAAACAGGACCTCCAAACAAACGCCCTTGCGGTGGGATATTTTGGTTCCAGCACAGGAGCAGCAGCTTCCCTAAAAGCCGCTGCCCAATTGGGTTCAATGATTAAAGCCGTGGTTTCAAGAGGGGGAAGACCGGATCTGGCAGAAGAATCCTTGGATCGTGTTCAAACACCAACCCTCCTCATTGTGGGAGGCAATGACTTTCCCGTCATTGAACTCAATCGTCAAGCGTATAACCAGCTTAAAGGGGAGAAATCTATTATCATTATCCCAGGGGCTACACACCTTTTCGAGGAACCCGGGGCGCTAGAGGAAGTGGCCCGAGAGGCGGCTAATTGGTTTAAACGATTTCTTAAGGCAAATAATAATTAAATTCAGAAATCGAACTAAACCAAAATGACCGGAGGGGGGGAGGAATGGTTTATTTCCTGCAACAAATGAAAAAAAGAGTTTTTAGCAATAGGGTAGACTTCTACTGTAAATCGTTACCGATTGAAGGGAGAGATATGGTTTTTTCTGAGGCGTTGGTGCGGAGAGGGAAAGAGAAATTGTGTAAGCCATTTATATTTTTACAAACGGTGGATAAGGGAGTTTGAGAGAGAACTTCGAGAGGGGGTGACAGAGCCAATATATAAAAATATAAATGTTTGACACTAACGAGTTAGCTAAGGGGCCGCCGTTTTTTGGCGGTCCCTCTTGTGCGTATTGTTATGTTTCATGGCCCATCATCATCTTCCAGCGTTTTTTCGGATTCCAGAATTTTACAGCACTGGCTTCGAACATATCGGGATGATATGGAAAATAGTTCTTCGCGTGCCCTCTTAACCATTCCACCATTTCATCGTGCTCGTCATCCTGAGGATCGGCTAGGATCTCCAACAATTGGTAATACCCAGAGATTCCGCCGCAATCCTCTGGAGGGCACGCACGTTTACCATCTATGCACCGAGGATATTTGGTGCCGCGTTCTTTCGGTTCGATAGCCATAAGCCTGACTTCATGTGACCAGCCGTCACCGAAGTCATAATCATATCTAGCAAGGTCGCCTGCACTTGCAAAGTATTCCGTAATTGGCACTGTCCACCCGGCTATATACTCATCATCCATCGAGCTTTCAGGAATACCAATGCGTCCGGTATTCGAGGCCCGTAGTGACTCTGGCACAAATTCATGCAGGTGGTAATCTAACCAACCCATGGCATCTTGAATTGCAACGTGCAGATCCCAGAACGTGTAAGTCTCCGACACCTCAATCAGCCGCCATATTTCCGGCTCGATGCCCAAAAGCGACACCTTAAATCGGTAGATTCGCGCTTTCGGTTTGTTCACAAAGTTTCTCCTGAAACATAACGTTTGTGTAACAGGCGCGACGTAAGGAGCGTCCTTGTTGACACACTTGTTAGAACAAGCTCATTACACCTGTTACGATTCCAATGACCAGGCCTACAAAGCCTAAGATAGAAAAAAACCAGTGCTCTTTAATGAACTCACCTATTACCTTTGGCTGAAAACCATGGATTTCAGACCATTTTGCATTTGTTTTAAGGCTGTTATCCATGATTCGGCCGAGTATGTTTGCAAGAATATCTACTTTCTTTAATGTTGATTGATGCAGCTTTACATACTCTTTGTTATCAAATGCTTCTGATTCCTCTTTTCCCGTCAAAAAATTCAGATCAGTGATCTTGTTCTTTTTAATTAAATTTTCTAAACGGGGATGACCTATGTAACCTGTGCCGTACAAAGATACCAACGCTCTTCTTAAGTCAAACTTTCTAGATTCCTCTAATTCTTCCGGCACACCACCCAATACCCTAAAACGATGCTCGATTGCGGCAAAGCCATAATTTATATCTCTCATGTTCCAATGTACCCAGTCATGGGTTTTATGTGCTTTCATGAAATCAAAGTACTCTTGTAGCATTTCTTTTTCTAGGTCATCGTAATTGTTTTGAATATCCCCAAATTTAACCTTTTGAAGTTCAGCGATTTTATGGATCGAAAAAGAAGCTGTTTGGCCGGATGAATAATTACGAACAGCAACAGAAGTTATTCTTGGTGTTTTCCCTTCAGGTCGGTCATAAAAGCTTTCACAAGAATAATGAACACATAACACATGATCTTCTCTACTAGATAGCTCATCTAGGTGATTCAGTGTTTTCTTTCTGCGTTTAAGCCTTTGTAATTCGTGACCCATTTTTTCTCTTTTATTGTTCTAACATTAAAAATCAGCGGCGGCGTTCCACGCCGTCGGCTGGATTGAGTTGTTATCTGGGTGTTTATTATGAAAACCATTATACGAGTTTTGAAAAAACCACTTTCAGTTTTTTATCGAGAGTCCAAATTCTAACTTGATTCAATAAAGCAGAAGTAAACAAATGCATATCAATGTAGCCAAGCCCCTTCCCCATAAGACGATAATTCTCTATAAACTGCATTACTTCTTCGTGCTCTGCCTGGTGTGCCATGGGAAGTGCATTGAGTAGCGAAAGGATTTCGGCTCTATTTCTCAGATTTCCACAGGCCAACTCTCCAATAATAAAAGGGTGGCAAAAAACCTCTCCATCATTCAATAGACTTTCAAGTTGAGGGTTTCCCTCCCGCAGGTGTGATACCCATACTGAAGTGTCAACGAGAACCATTGATTAACCTGCTGGTCTCCTGCGGGGTATCATCTTCAGTCCCTTCTCCGTGCCTCCCAGCTTGGCAAGTCTTTTTCCGCTTTCCCTCGCTATAAGTGCCTGAAGCCCAAGCTTGACGATGGAAGTTTTTTCCTTAATGCCTGTCAACTTTGATGCCCTCTCAAGCAATTCGTCTTCTATGTTTAGTGTTGTCCTCATAGTGCCCCCTATCGAGAATATGCATTTTTATATGCTTTAGTATGTACTAATAATATGCACTTGTCAAGTGGTATTGGGAGATTTGTGTTTGAAGATTTGGACAGATAATGCGGGGCTGAGCCGCCGCGAAGCGAAGGGAGAACGCCCGGCATCAGGGGCGCCGGCACTACGCCAGCAAAGCAGAACCACGATGATCGGCGTCCCCTGCATGTCGAGATTAGGCGCCTTCGTCATATCGGAAGCCCCTGGCTTTGATTGCGGGGTCGAACGTTTCGAGCCATTCTATGAACAGGCCGTACACCGTTACGGCGGCTCTCGCCGCCGGTTCGGCTTGCCTATTGGTAAAAGAAAACCCCTTTCGCCAGAGCTGGTGAACAATCCGATTTCGACGACGGTTGAAATCAGTCAGTTCTTTCACGAAGGTCGGTTCAGGATACTCCTCCTCCGCCAGAAACCGTTTGTACCGTTCGATCAAGGCGTGGAATGTTGTGTCCTGCTCCTCGACCCTCAAGAAAATGCACAGGAGCGACTCGATGAGTGCATGAACGAGTAGGTACGCCTGGATGAAATCGCCCGCGACAAGGGCACGGGCAGCTGCCTGCTCGTTGTCTCGCACGATGAAGGAATGGTCCGGTTGGGTTTCTGGCATCTTGTCCGTTCGACAGTCGGGCGTCTAACGATAAAGGTGAGCCGCCGCTGAAACGACGCTCACCAAATTATGCCGACTTTTTAGCGGTCGGGCTCCAGTGCATTGTTGGGCAGCCATAGAATTACGCCTCATCCGAAAGGGCTGCTCGGCCCTTATGATCTGTCGCGAAGACTTTGGTTGATCTTCTCTAAAATGGAGTCCACTACCTCCATGTCCTGCATGTACTCGCTCTGCCCTCGTCTTTCTACTGCGTCGTGGTCGTGTAGGAAGAATCGAGGATTCAATTTGACAGCGAAGAAAGGAAAGGGGTCAAATCTCGTCTTGGCTCAACTTTCGAGAACCTTTTTAATTGCCCCGTATTTTTGGAGGACCTTTCCTCCTTGAAAGGGGTCAAATCTCGTCTTGGCTCAACTTTCGAGAACCTTTTTAATTGCCCCGTATTTTTGGAGGACCTTTCCTCCTTTCTCTAACTCCTTCCTCATCCTTCTAATTGTACTGCTTACCCCTGAATATCCTCCCAGTTTAAATTCCTTTGCGATTTCCTCTTGCTTCATCCCCCCGATCCACCGGCACACATACATCCCCATCGCCCTCGGTTCGTTTCTCTCCCCTCTCCTGCTTTCTTTGATTTCTTCCTCTTTTATCCCATATACTTTCCTTACCGCTTCTAAGCACTTTTCCATTGTTTCTCGAATGGATCGTTTTGCTTCGGGTATTTCTTGAACCTTCTTTCCCGCTCTTTTTATTTGCTTCCGTATCTTCTCTACAAAACTCTCTCCCCCTAATACGGGCACCCATT
>Ga0214472_10000766_pt1 | contig 38640 bp, 41 predicted proteins | sample RVTome_6_FD_207662 | JGI IMG/M metagenome (GOLD analysis project Ga0214472, IMG submission 207662) | Soil microbial communities from uranium-contaminated site in the Upper Colorado River Basin, Wyoming, United States - RVT140D175 | ecosystem: Environmental > Terrestrial > Soil > Contaminated >...
GATCGCTGGTAAAAAAGTTGAGATTACACGACCTGATAGAAACAGTCCCTTACCTATGCCATCTTCGGCGCAGTTCCCTTTAGTCGATAGTCACAACGCAGCAAATTTAAGCGAAGAAGCAAAGTGGGTCTCAAAAAAAATCAAAACTTTTATCTCGGCAGGATTATGTCCGGAAGATATCTTAGTTATTTCTTTAGATGATCGAAATGCACGGAACTATCTCTCAGCGATAGGCGAACAACTGGCTTTGTTAAACATCTCGACGAACAATATTATTGCTGACCCTTACAATGAACCTCCCTTCACAATCTCAGGAAAAGTTACCCTCTCAACCGTATACCGAGCCAAGGGCAATGAAGCTGCCGTGGTATTTGCTGTCGGCATTGACGCGGTACAAACAAAGAGTCGTGAAGGCAGGAACAGAATTTTCACAGCATTTACGAGATCAAAGGCTTGGCTACGGGTTAGTGGGATGGGAACGCCCGCACAAAAAATTCTTGAGGAATTGAATCGAGCAAAAGACCTATCGCCCAGAATGGTATTCATCATGCCAAACCTGGAGGAAATTGATACAATTCAAAGAGGATTCAGCAAAAAACAAGCCGCTGCGAGAGCCGCTCGAGAGCAGTATTTGAAAAAACTTCGTGCAGCAGGCTTTTCTGATGAGGAAATCGAGGAAGAGATGCAGCAGAGGACTGAAATTGAATAGCGCTGACCTTGCACGAGGCATCCGAAAAGTTTGGGACTATGCGAAAATACTGAAGTTAGACGAAGTCTTCTCAGGCCCTACCGCACTGGAAGCATCCGAGAGCTTTAAGGAACTCGCATTGAGTAATTCTGCCAATTATGAGGAAATTTATTTGGCAGGGTTGAGAGAATCCCAATACAATATTTTGCTAAAGGATCTTGCATATTTTCAATTCGGTCTGGGGCAACAAGGGTCTGTACGTTACGCGTATTATCCCAATCCTTTTTTAGGCAGATCGGACGCAGCCGTTAAAGACCTTTCTGAGCTTAAAGACTTTGTCGAAGAAGGCATACTAGATATTGATGAGTATTTACACAGAATTTCTGAATTACGACGCCCCCAACATCCACCACTAGTAAGATATGAGAACGCGCCTGCACAACATGTAGAACTAATACACCCTTGTTCTCATTTTCATTTCGGACATCACTCAGATAATAGATGGCCAATAAGGCGAGTTCTAACCCCCTCTTTGTTTAGCTTGTTATTATTCAAGCATCACTATTCAGAATTCTGGCTGTCAACAAGGGACATAAAAATTGGTCGAAATGGCATGTCTATTGATGAGTTACTTTCAAAATCAAAAAAAGAATGTCAAATACTTCCCGTTGAATTATTTACAGATCAAGAATCCAAACAATTTTACTTTTCCTAATTATATAAAAATACAATCAAACGACACCCAATTTTTATAGAGTTTTCTCCCAGCAATCTTACCGGGTTGGACCACCTCTAAATCCCCCACCATTTGCCATCTCCCCCTCGCTGTCGTAAGTGAATACCCGGCTGCCCCGCGCCCACCCGCGCGTCCGCCATCACACACCACCCGTTCACCACCCCGGTCCAGACGCCATGCAACGCCGCAAAGATTCCAACGGAAACCGTCTCGACGACGCAGCGCGCGCCGGCTGGCTCTATTACGTCGCGCGGAACACCCAGGACGAGATCGCCGAGATCATGGGGATCTCGCGGCAGTCGGCGCAGCGGCTGGTGTCGCTGGCGGTCAGTGAGGGGCTGATCCGGGTGCGCCTCGACCATCCGATCGCGCGCTGTCTGGAGCTGGCGCGGGAGGTGAAGGCGCGCTTTGGCCTGAAATCCGTCGAGGTGGTGCCGAGCGATCCGGGGGCGGGTTCGACCACCGTCGGGCTGGCCGAGGCCGGGGCGGCGGCGATGGAAAAGGCGCTGAAATCCGCCGCGCCCATCGTCATGGCGGTGGGCACCGGGCGGACCCTGAAGGCCGCCGTCGATCAGCTGCCGCCGATGGACTGCCCGCAACATACCATCGTCTCGCTGACCGGCAACATCAGGCCGGACGGCTCGGCGGCCTTCTACAACGTGATTTTCACCATGGCCGACGCGCTCAAGGCGAAGCACTTTCCCATGCCCCTGCCCGTCTTTGTCTCCTCGCCGGAGGAACGCGCACTGCTGCACAAGCAGCCGATGATCCACGCCACCCTGGCGCTGGCGGCAAAGGCCGACGTGACCTTCGTCGGCATCGGCGAACTGGGGGCGCAGGCGCCGCTGCGCGAGGACGGCTTTCTCTCCGACGCGGAAATGAAAAAACTGCTGGCTGCCGGCGCGGTCGGCGAGATCACCGGCTGGATCTTCGATGCGCAAGGAAAGCTGCTGCCCGGCAGCGCCAACGCCCGGGTCGCCAGCGCGCCGATCCCGCCGCGCGAAAACGCGACCGTGACCGCCCTGGCCATGGGCGACCGGAAACTGCCGGCCATCGCGGCGGCCGTGCGCGGCGGGCTGGTCAACGCCCTGATCACCGACGAAGAGACGGCGGAAAAACTTCTGGCGGGGAGCTGATCGCGCGAAAGACGGCAGCAGTGGGCGCCCGGACTCCGCTCCCCTCCCGCCCCCTCCCGATCCTTCGACGGCGCTTCAGACATCCCGGAAGACCGACGGCCCGCAGCAGGCTTTTCAGGCAGCGGGTGCGGGCTGGAGATGCAGGATTTTCACGTCCGGCAAGCGACTGTTTTCCCTCATGAAATTAAGCGTATGCACGGTCAGATTGTGCACTGCAGCGACGAATCTACCTTGACTCGTTAAGCATATTGATGAGTAATTGCCCAGCACATAGGCAAATGCTCACAACCAATTGTGGTCTCAAGACCTGTGCGGGAGGAAGATCATGACAGTCAAAGCACTCATGCTGGGCGCGTGCTCGGCACTCGCCATTTCCGCAACGATTTCCGTAGCCGTTTCCGATTCCGCTCAAGCCGAAACCCTGACCATCGCCACCGTGAACAACGGCGACATGGTCCGGATGCAGAAGCTCACCGGCGATTTCACCGCGAAGAATCCGGGGATTGATGTGGAATGGGTCACCCTGGAAGAAAACATCCTGCGCCAGCGGGTGACCACCGACATCGCCACCAAGGGCGGCCAGTACGACGTAATGACCATCGGCACCTACGAGGTTCCGATCTGGGCCAGGCAGAACTGGCTGGTCGCGCTCGAAAACCTGGGCGACGACTACGACGTGGACGACCTGCTGCCGGCCATCCGCGGCGGCCTGACCATCGACGACAAGCTCTACGCCGCGCCCTTCTACGGCGAAAGCTCGATGGTCATGTACCGCAAGGACCTGATGGAAAAGGCCGGGCTGAAAATGCCCGACGCGCCGAGCTGGGACTTCGTTGCCGACGCGGCCCGCAAGATGACCGACAAAGACGGCGAAATCTACGGCATCTGCCTGCGCGGCAAGGCCGGCTGGGGCGAGAACATGGCCTTCCTGACCGCCACCGCCAACTCCTTCGGCGCCCGCTGGTTCGACGAGAACTGGACGCCGCAGTTCGATCAGGTGGAGTGGAAGAACACCCTGCAGTTCTACATCGACCTGATGAACGACGCGGGCCCTCCCGGCGCCTCCTCGAACGGCTTCAACGAGAATCTGGCGCTGTTCCAGACCGGCAAGTGCGGCATGTGGATCGACGCCACCGTCGCTGCCTCCTTCGTGACCAACCCGGCGGATTCCACCGTCGCCGATCAGGTCGGTTTCGCCCTCGCCCCCGATAACGGACTGGGCAAGCGCGGCAACTGGCTGTGGGCCTGGACCCTGGCGATCCCCGCCGGATCCCAGAAGCTCGAAGCCGCCGAGAAGTTCGTCTCCTGGGCCACCAGCAAGGAATATCTGGAACTGGTCGCGGCGAAGGAAGGCTGGGCCAACGTGCCGCCGGGCACCCGTACTTCGCTATACGAGAACCCCGAATATCAGAAGGCCGCCCCCTTCGCCAAGATGACGCTGGATTCGATCAACTCGGCCGATCCGAAGAACCCGACGGTCAAGCCGGTGCCCTACATCGGGGTGCAGTTCGTGGCGATCCCCGAGTTTCAGGGCCTGGGCACGGCGGTCGGACAGCAGTTCTCGGCAGCGCTCGCCGGGCAGATGTCGGTCGATCAGGCGCTGCAGAACGCGCAGCAGCTGACCACCCGTGAAATGACCAAGGCCGGCTACATCAAGTAGCCTGCTGCCGGTCGCCGGACCGGAGAGCGGCTGTTCCCGTTCTGCATCAGCAGGAGCGACCGCACTCGGTCCGGTGAATCGCTCTCCGGATCCCGCCGGGCGCCTGGATTCCCGTCTGAAGGCGCCCGGCGGACACGCCCCCACCGCCGCTGGAATTCGGCAGCGCTGCGCCTCCCCGGCGATGCCGGTGGCGGGATGGGGGCGGAAACCGGGCCACCGGCCCGACCCGATCTGATCCGGGCAGCACAAAGCCCGGCAGGACACGCGCAACCAACAGCAGGATAGAGCCCGCTCATGGCCTCGCATCACACCCAGACCGCCGCCCGCATGATGATCGCCCCGGCTGTGCTTCTGCTGCTGGGCTGGATGATCGTCCCGCTGTCGATGACGCTCTATTTTTCGTTCCTGCGCTACAATCTTCTGATGCCAGGGATGGAGGAATGGGCCGGTTTTCTCAATTACCGCTTCTTCCTCACCGATCCGGCCTTCTTCGCGGCGCTGCTCAATACCCTGCTGCTGGTCGGCGGCGTGCTGCTGATCACCGTGATCGGCGGCATCGGCTTCGCCCTGCTGCTCGATCAGCCCTTCTTCGGACAGGGCATCGTCCGGCTGCTGGTAATCGCGCCCTTCTTCGTCATGCCGACGGTCTCGGCCCTGGTGTGGAAGAACATGTTCATGAACCCGGTCAACGGGCTCTTCGCCTGGATCGCCAAGGCGCTCGGGCTGGCACCGCTGGACTGGCTGGCCAGCGTGCCGCTGTTCTCGATCATCATCATCGTCGCCTGGCAGTGGCTGCCCTTCGCCACCCTGATCCTGCTGACCGCCCTGCAGTCGCTCGACGAGGAACAGAAGGAAGCCTCGGAAATGGACGGCGCCGGCCGGACCTCGCGTTTCATCCATATCGTGCTGCCGCATCTCTCGCGCGCCATCACCGTGGTGATCCTGATCCAGACCATCTTCCTGCTGTCGGTCTTCGCCGAGATCCTGGTGACCACCAACGGCGGACCCGGCACCGCCAGCACCAACATCACCTATCTGGTCTACGCCCAGGCCCTGCTGCAGTTCGACGTCGGCGGCGCCTCGGCCGGGGGCATCGTCGCCGTCATCCTGGCCAACATCGTGGCGATCTTCCTGATGCGCCTCATCGGCAAGAACCTGGAGAGCTGAACATGGCCCGCGCCGTCTCCACCGAACGCAAACTGGTCTTCACCGTCATCGGCTGGAGCATCGGCCTGCTGATGTTCTTTCCGATCCTCTGGACCATCCTGACCAGCTTCAAGACCGAGGCCGAGGCCATCGCCTCGCCGCCCGCGCTCTTCGCCTTCGACTGGACAATGGAGAACTATCAGGCGGTTCAGGAGCGCTCGAACTATTTCCGGCATTTCATGAACTCGGTGATTGTCGCCTTCGGCTCGACCTTTCTGGGTATCCTGATCGCCGTGCCCGCCGCCTGGGCCATGGCCTTCTCGCCGACCAGGCACACCAAGAACGTGCTGATGTGGATGCTGTCCACCAAGATGCTGCCGCCGGTCGGGGTGCTGGTGCCGATCTATCTGATGTTCCGGGATTTCAGCCTGCTCGACACCCGCACCGGGCTGGTGATTGTCCTCACCCTGATCAACCTGCCGATCATCGTCTGGATGCTCTACACCTACTTCAAGGAAATTCCCGTCGACATCCTGGAGGCCGCGCGCATGGACGGCGCCGGTCTCGCCAAGGAAATCATCTATGTGCTGACGCCCATGGCCCTGCCCGGCGTCGCTTCGACCCTGCTGCTGAACATCATCCTGGCCTGGAACGAGGCCTTCTGGACACTCAACCTGACCGCCGCCAAGGCCGCGCCGCTGACCGCCTTCATCGCCTCCTACTCCAGCCCGGAAGGCCTGTTCTACGCCAAGCTATCCGCCGCTTCGACCATGGCGATCGCGCCGATCCTGATACTCGGCTGGTTTTCACAGAAACAACTCGTCCGGGGCCTCACCTTCGGCGCGGTTAAATAGGGGATAGCATGGGACAGATCGCACTTCGCAACGTATCCAAATCCTTCGGCGAGATGGCGGTGATCCCGGGTCTCGACCTGGAGATCAACGACGGGGAATTCGTCGTCTTCGTCGGCCCCTCGGGCTGCGGCAAGTCGACCCTGCTGCGGCTGATCGCCGGGCTGGAGGACGTCAGCGGCGGCACCATCCTGATCGACGGCACCGACGCCACCGGCCTGCCGCCGGCCAAGCGCCGCCTCGCCATGGTGTTTCAGTCCTACGCTCTCTATCCGCACATGAGCGTTCGCAAGAACATCGCCTTCCCCCTGAAGATGGCGGGCATGGACAAGGCGGCGATCGACACCAAGATCGCCGACGCCGCCCGGGTGCTGAACCTGACCGACTACCTGCACCGCAAGCCGGGCCAGCTTTCCGGCGGCCAGCGCCAGCGCGTCGCCATCGGCCGGGCCATCGTGCGCGAGCCCGAGGCCTTTTTGTTCGACGAGCCGCTGTCCAATCTCGACGCCGCCCTGCGGGTCAATATGCGCCTGGAGATCAGCGAGCTGCACCATCAGCTCAAGACCACGATGATCTACGTCACCCACGATCAGGTCGAGGCCATGACCATGGCCGACAAGATCGTGGTGCTGCATGACGGGCGCATTGAACAGGTCGGATCACCGCTGGATCTCTACCGCAGCCCCGACAACCGCTTCGTCGCCGGCTTCATCGGATCGCCGAAGATGAACTTCATCGAAGGGCCGGAAGCCGAAAGTCTCAACGCCTTCGCCATCGGCGTGCGACCCGAGCACTTCGGCGTCTCGCGCGATGGCGGCAGCTGGAAAGGCACCGTCGGTGTCGCCGAGCATCTGGGCTCCGACACCTTCCTGCATGTCCATTCCGATAGCATCGGCCAGGTCACGGTCCGGGCCGCGGGAGAGATCGATCTGCATTACGGCGAGGATGTCTGGCTGACCCCGGATCCGGACAAGGTTCACCGCTTCGACCGGGAAGGACTGGCGCTGCGGTGAGACGGCTTGAGGGAAAATCCGCCCTGATCACAGGCGCCGCGCGCGGCATCGGCCGGGCCTTCGCGGAAGCTTATGTGCGTGAAGGGGCGAGCGTCGCCCTCGCCGACGTCGATGTGGAACGCGCGGAACAGAGCGCGGGCGAAATCGGTCCAGGCGCCTATGCTGTCACCCTCGATGTCACTGAACAGGAGTCCATCGACGCGGCGGTAAAAACGGTGGAGGAGAGACAGGGCGGCATCGATATCCTGATCAACAACGCCGCTCTCTTCGACGCCGCTCCGGTCACCGAAATCACCCGGGAAAGCACCGAACGCCTCTTCGCGGTCAACGTCTCGGGGACACTCTTCATGCTGCAGGCGGTGGCCCGCTCGATGATCGCGCAAAAGCGGCGCGGCAAGATCATCAACATGGCCAGCCAGGCGGGGCGCCGGGGCGAGCCGCTGGTGGCGGTCTACTGCGCGACCAAGGCCGCCGTTATCAGCCTGACCCAGTCGGCGGGGCTGAACCTGATCGGGCACGGCATCAACGTGAACGCCATCGCCCCCGGCGTGGTGGAGGGCGAACACTGGGACGGGGTGGATGCCCTCTTTGCGAAGTACGAAAACCGCCCGCGTGGCGAAAAGAAGAAACTGGCCGGCGAAGCCGTGCCCTTGGGGCGCATGGCAACGGCGGCCGATCTGACCGGAATGGCGATCTTTCTGGCCAGCGGTGAAAGCGATTATATCGTCGCCCAGACGTACAACGTCGACGGCGGCAACTGGATGAGTTGAAGGACAACAGAAGTGTATCTCGAGAAACTGAAACTGGACGGAAAGATTGCAGCGATTACCGGCGCGGGACAGGGAATCGGCGCCGCCTGCGCCCGGGCGCTGGGCGAGGCCGGGGCCAGCGTCATCGTCGCCGACATGCTGGCCGAACGGGTCGAAGCCAGCGTTGCCGAGTTGAAAACCCACGGCATCACGGCCCACGGAATCACCCTCGATGTCAGCAAATCCGCCGACGTCGATGCCGCCGTCGCCGCCCTGGTCAAGAACCACGGACGGATCGATATTCTGGTCAACAACGCCGGTGTGGCCCATAGCGACGTGCGGGCCGAGGACACCAGCGACGATCACTGGCGCCTTCACATGGAGGTCAATGTCGATGGCCTCTTCTGGTGCTGCCGCGCCTTCGGCCGCGAGATGCTGAAGCAGGGATCGGGCTCGATCGTCAACATCGGTTCCATGTCCGGCTTCATCGTCAACAAGCCGCAGCCGCAGTCCTTCTACAACGCCTCCAAGGCGGCGGTGCATCATCTGACGAAGTCACTGGCCGCCGAATGGGGCTTGCGCGGGGTCCGCGTCAACGCCGTGGCGCCGACCTATATCGAAACGCCCCTGACCAGGTTCGGCATGAAAGAGGAACCTGAAATGTATGCGACATGGCTTGAGATGACGCCGATGGGGCGCGTTGGCCAGCCGGAGGAGATCGCCTCGATCGTGCATTTTCTGGCGTCCGACGCCGCGAGCCTGATGACCGGCTCGATCGTGGTGGCAGATGGCGGCTATACCTGCTGGTAGAGGCCGGCCCGGCGCGCGGGCAGGTCAAGCCGGATCCGCAGGTCCGGCCCCACCCCGTCTGGTCATCTTCGATTGCGACGGCGTGCTGGTCGACAGCGAGCCGCTGGCGATCCGCGTTCTGGCAGACACCATCGCCGCCGCCGGCGTGACGATCCCGCTGGACGACTGCTACAGGCTGTTTCTGGGGCAGAGCCTGGCAACCACCACCGCCCTGCTGCATCGGGACCACGGGATCGATCTGAGCGATGCCGATCTCACGCGCATGCGGCAGAAACTCTTCACGGTTTTCCGCAAGGAGCTGCGCCCCATCCCCGGTATCCTCGAGGTTTTGCGCTTCCTCGAACTGCCGATCTGCGTGGCGTCTTCCAGCCAGCTCGACCGCATCCGCCTGGCGCTGAACGTCACCGGCCTGCTGCCCGCCTTCAAGCCGCATATCTTCAGCGCCTCGATGGTGGCCCACGGCAAACCCGCGCCGGATCTTTTCCTCTATGCCGCTGAGCGGATGCAGATTGCACCGCAACTCTGTCTGGTGATCGAGGACAGCCCGGCCGGCATCGAAGCCGCCCAGCGCGCCGGTATGGCGGTCATCGGCTTTACCGGCGGTGGACACGCCAAAACCGACAGCCACCGCAAGGCCCTCGAAGCCCTGCATCCGCTGACGGTCGTCGACGACATGACTGAACTCCTGCGATTCCTGCAGGGGGCTCTGAGCGGGTCTTAGCCCGTGACCGGGCTGATATCGGGAAACTTCATCACCGGAAGTGGCGAGGCGACCCGGAAGTCCGCCGGAAAACAGATCGCAACCGACGGCCGTACAGCAGCTTTCCGGGATGTGAAAACTCCCCGAACCCGTCACCTTGCATTCAAAGACCGACGTTACCATGTGGATGTTTCCGGCTAAACGCCGCCCCCGCCGATCCGCCAATCACTTCAGGATGCCATGAAATGACAGAGACGGAATCACGGATTGTATTCGACCAGGAACGCGCGTCGTCCTACGACGAACAGTTCACCAAACTCCTCCCCTTCAAGGACGCCTTTCACCTGGGCATGCGTCTGGTGTTTTCCGATCTTCCCGCCGATGCGCGGATTTTGTGCGTGGGCGTCGGGACAGGCGCCGAACTGCTTTACCTTGCCCGGGAATTCCCGGGCTGGAACTTCACCGCCATCGAGCCCGCGGCGCCGATGCTCGATATCTGCCGCCAGCGCGCGCGAGAGAGCGGCATCGCCTCCCGCTGCACATTCCATAACGGCTATCTGGAGACGCTGCCCGATACAGGCGCGTTCGATGCCGCGACCTCCGTACTGGTCTCGCACTTCTTCATGGACCCGGATGAGCGCCGCGATTTTTTCCAACAGATCGCCGAACGCCTTCGCCCCGGGGGATATCTGGTGAGCGCCGATCTGGCTTCGGATATGTCTAGGATCGAGTTCAAGGGCCTACTTGAACTCTGGCGGCGCATGATGGCCTATTCCGACCTCCCCGCCGAAAAGGCCGGGGAATATCTCGACGCTCTCGGCAAGCAGGCCGCCGTACTCCCGCCGCAGGAAGTCGGATCGCTGATCGCTTCCAGCGGGTTCAGGGAACCTGTGCTGTTCCTGCAGACCCTGATGATCCATGCCTGGTACGCCAGGCGGGCGTAAGACCGGACAGGCACTTCTGGCATCGCAGCCGACGGCATGTCCACTTCACCTCGGCGCCGCCCCCTTCGAAACTTCAAAGGCGGTAAAGGCGGCGAAGGCTTCGCGCAGGCTGCCGGTGATCAGGTAGTGCAAGCCGAAGCTGGCGCCGGCGAAGATCGAGGCCAGGGCAATCGGCGCCGACAGCGCCAGGGTCGACATGCCGGAGATACCCTGCCCGACCGTGCAGCCCATCGCCGCGACCCCGCCCGTCCCCATCAGGAAAGCACCGAGCAGATGGCGGCGCATCTCGCGGGCGTCGTCGAAGGCTTCCAGGCGTAGCTGGCGTTTCCGCGCAGCGACCAGAAAGGCGCCGAGAATCGTGCCCGGCACGACGCCGATGCCGAAGCTGGCCGTGGCGCCGGAAAAGGTCGCCAGATAAACGATGAATTCGCCCGGCGGCAGGGCATAGGTCAGGGATTCGATTTGCTGCGGATCGAAGTGATCCTGTCCCAGAATCCCGGTTGCGGCGAAACCGCCGGCGACGGCAAGACCGATGAGGAGCCCGGCAAGGATGTCAGTCGAAGACCTGCGAAAGCCGTCATCGCTGAAACACCAGAACAGCAGGCCGCCAACCACCAGAGTGCTGCACCAGAGGCTTGCCGTCGCCGATGTGACGTCGAAGGCCCAGGCGGCGAGGTGGAAAACCCCCTGCCCGCCAAGGGCGGAAAGATCCAGGTTCAGCGCTTCGATCACCACCTCGCGGAAAACGCCGGTGATGCCGCGTGCGGCCATATAGGCGCTCAGTCCGATCACCAGCGCCACGACCAGCGCGCGCAGGTCGCCGCCGCCCAGACGAACCAGACTGCCGTACCCGCAGGTACCGACCATCGCCATGCCGAAGCCGAACAGCAGGCCGCCGATGATCGCCCCGGCCCAACCGAAGCTGGCCGAAAGATAAAAACTCTCCCCGATCGGCACGATCCCAAAGATGTCCAGCGCCTGCACGATGGTCATGGCGACGGCAATCGCCAGCCCCCAGGCCTTCATGCGCCGCGTATCGTCCATCAGGACCCAGTCCTCGATCGCGCCGAAGGTGCAAAAGCGCGCCGAACGCGCCACGGCACCGACAACCATGCCGATACCCAGACCGCAGAGCGCCAGCAGCGTCGAGGTCGGCAGGCTATCCATGGGGAAAGCCTGCCTGCACCTTCAGGTTTGGGCGCTTACCAGACATCGGCCTTGCCGCCCTCCGCCTTGATACGCGCCAGCTTGTCCTGCAGGTAACGCTGAAAGGACTGATCGGCGGTACGGCCGTCACGGACATACTCGAACATCGAAAGAAAGTGGAAGGGCTTGAAGTATCCGGGCATCCGCGCGATCTGCGCCTGACGACCGGACTTGCCGGCAACCGCCGCCGTATCCTTGGGGAAGAAGACAATTGTCGGCGTGAAGTTGATCTGCCATTTGCGGGCCAGGGCGCGTTCTTCCATCTCCTCGCCGTCAAAGTCGGTGACCGCGCGGCTGCCCCAGAGATCAAGCTGCAGGATCTCAAAATTCTGCTTCAGATAGGTGACGATGGTCGGACGCTCCAGATTCACTTCGTGAAGCTCGCGGCAGTAGGGACAGCCCGCCTGTTCGAACAGAACCGCAAAGTGCCTGCCGTTGCCCGCCGCTTCGCCGAGGTCCTCGCCAAGATCCAGAAAGGACTCGAGGAACCAGTCCTGGATGTGCAGTCCGTTGTCGCCGATTTCGGCGTTCGCCAGGGCACGGGACCAGTTCGACGATATCGCAGACACACCGGCCGCCAGAGACCCGGCCAGCAGGCTCCTGCGGTCGAGTTTTTCTCAAACTTCATGACGCTCCTCCCAGGCTTTTCTTTTTTTAGAGTTAGAGCCCTCTTTTATATTCAATAAATTATATATATAATCGCCTGGCGACAACAGATAACTGACTGCTCGGTATAGCGGAGAAAGACTAACCCGGTTCGTTCCGTCCGATTCCTGATGTAGATCAGTTCCAGGCGGGATCAACAGGACCAGTCTTTCAGGCATGCCGGTCCTGGGAGATCAACGCGCGGAAGCAAATAAAAGCAGCGGACCGGAACGCGGCATGGAAACTCAGTGGGCATAGGGAAGAAAGCAATGAACCTCTCTTATCGTTTAGGCACCATGATACTGACCACGGGGCTCCTCGCAGCCTCTCTCCTGCCCGCCTCGGCGCGCGCGCAGGATGCCATGGTGAATTACAGGTCCCTCTCGCCCGAAGCCGCCGTCGAAGTGGCGCAGACCGCACTGAAGTCCTGCCGTGATGCCGGCTATCAGGTCGCGGTTGCCATCGTCGACCGGGGAGGAAACCTGCAGGCCCTGATCCGCGACCGTTTCGCCGGACCGCACACCACCGACACCTCCTATCGCAAGGCCTGGACCTCGGTGAGTTTCAAGACGGACACCCTTTCGCTGAGCAAACTGAGCGAGTCCGGCGAGGCCTGGGCGATCCGCGGTGTGACCAACGCCCTGCCGCTCGGCGGTGGCCTGATGATTCAGGACGGCGAAGGCAGCCTGCTCGGCGGGGTTGGTGTTTCCGGCGCTCCCAGCGGCTCGCTGGATGCCGGCTGTGCCCAGGTGGGCCTAGACGCCATCGCCGACAAGCTCGCGTTTTAAGAGCCCGCGGACTGGAGCTTTCAGGCTGAAAGGCTCGGGTTGAAGGGCTCGGGCAGAATAGCCCGGACGGACGGCACCTCGACATCAGGGATAAGCAGAATGCGTAAAACCGGTTTCACAAGCGTCAGACAAAGCCTTATCGCGGCTGTTGTCGGGGCACCACTCATCTGCGCAGGCCCGGCGGCTTTCGCCAGTGAGGATATCCCCGACCAGTACCCGCAGTCCCTGCTCTATTCCAAACCGGTCGAGGTGATCCCTGGCGTCTGGTCGGCGATCGGCGCCACCGCGCCGCCGGGCTACGACAACTCAGGCCACAACAACAATCTGTCCTTCATCGTCACCGGCGACGGCGTCATCGTCATCAACGCCAGCTCGGCCTATCTGCTGGCCAGGGCCTTGCATGACGAGATCAAGGCCGTCACCGACGAGCCGGTGAAGCTGGTGTACGACGAAAACGGTCAGGGGCACGCCACCCTCGGCAACAGCTACTGGGCGGAACTGGGAGTTCCCATCCTGGCCCAGGCCGAGGCCGCAGCGGCGTTCGAGGATCGCGGCGCGCAGAACCTCGCCTCCATGCAGAACTACAACAAGGAAAAGGCTGCACACACAATCCTGGTTGCTCCAACCGAGACCTTTGAGGACGAAAAGCTCATCGAGATGGGGCGCTTCAGGATCGAATTCCGGAACCTCGGCCCGGCGCATTCGCCCGGCGATGCCGTGGTCTGGCTGCCCGAGCAGAAACTGGTGATCTCCGGCGACATGGCCTTTCACGAGCGCATGCTGCCGATCTTCGACGACACCGACACCGCCGCGTGGCTGGAAAGCTGGGAAAACTTCGAGGCGCTGGGTGCGCTCTATGTGATCCCCGGGCACGGACACCCGACGAACATGGACCAGGTCCGGCGCTACACGAAGGATTACCTGGTCTACCTGCGCGGCAGGATCCGCGAGCATCTCGATAACGGCGGTGCGCTCGATCAGGCCTATTACGTCGACCAGACTCCCTACCGCCATCTCGACACCTACGAAGAACTGGCGACCAGGAACGCCGGGCGCGTGTTCGAGCAGATGGAATTCGAGTAAGATGGATTTTCAATGGTGAAATCAGAAGCTTAACGGACGTTATTCAGAAATGAGTTCCGATACCAGATCGGCCACATCTTCAGTGTAGAAGTCCAGAAAGAAGTGGTCGGCGTCCTCAATCACTTCGAGGCGAACGCGAGTGCCGTCGGCAAGCGGTTTAATCCGCGCCGGCACGTCCGGCACCACCTTGTCGAGCGAACCGGCGATTACGAGAACCGGAGCTTCGATTGCGGGAATCAGTTCCGGCGTATCGCGCCGGAGTTCGGGAGCATAGTTGGAAACGAAACCGGCGGCGGAAACCTCGGCGTTCTCGCAGTAGATAAAACCGGGAACCGATATCAGCCGATCCCCCTTTCCCGCCGCAACCAGTTTCTCGGCTTCCTCCAGTAAGGGCGCCAGCGCGGCGCCGTATCGTTGCTTATAAGCCTTCGCCTCATACTCCGGTCCGGCCTGGGTTGCCGGGGCCAGCAGCACCACTTTCGACAGCCTCTCATCGGCACGTTCGGCGGCATACCAGGCGGTCTGATTACCGCCGCGGCTGTGGCCCATCAGCGTGATCGCTTCCGCGCCCTGCCCGGCCAGCCAGCTTGCCCAGGCACCGATTTCGCCCAGCGCATCCAGGTAGAGATAGCGGTGCGGAACCGCACAGTCATACATGCCCCGGCGCCTGTCGAGACCGTGGGAGAGAGTCGGTGCAAGGCTCGCGACACCACGATCCGCCAGCGCGATCTGGAGGGATTCAATCAGTTCCATATCCTTGTGAGCAAGCGTGCCATGGGTCAGCAGAACCACGCCTTCGTCGAGTCCGCCGCCATCCGGCACCACCAGGTCCCCAAGCAGGGTGACTCCGCCATACTCGAGTTCGATCTCCTGAACCTGCCGGGCCGACAGGGACGCCGGGACGGCGCAGACAACAGCCAGCGCGACAGCGGCTTTAATGAGACAACCGCAGAGTTTCACAGATCGACTCCATAAATTTCACTGAGAATCATCGCCGACCAGAGCCTGGCCTCGCGGGCATTTTCCTGCCTGATCTCCGCAGGGTCCTCGACGTTGCTGGTAAAGTGCTCGAGCGCCGCGAAGTGATCGCCCGCCGGGCGGTAACGGCCGCCGAGCCTGACGGCATCGTCCGGCGCCACGAAGCTCCAGCACTTATCGACGATCTCGGTTTCGGTGCCGGTTTCAGTATCCGGCCTGCGCCCGGTGACCTTCTCGCCGATGGCCTCTGCAGCCAGCTTGCCCTGCACGATGGCGGACCCGGCGGATTTTGACATCTCACCGGCGGCGGAAGCATCGCCGACGACATAAATATCCTGATCCCGGCCGGAGCGCATCGTGGCCGCCTCAATGGGGCAGTAACCCTGATCGTCCCCCAGACCGGCGGCGGTCAGGAAGTCCGGCGCCACCTGAGGCGGAAGGGCGTGAATGAAATCGGACCTGAAAGACTCGAAGTCGGTCTCGATCAGCCCGTTCTCGAAATCGATCGACGTCACCCCGCCATGGAACTCAAGCGGCACCCACTCGATCATGTCTTCGTAGTAGTCGGAATAGGCAGCCTCGAACAGCGCCTGCATCGGATAGCGATCCTTTTCGTCCAGGATCAGAATAGAGGCGCCGGGATTGGTGATCGTCAGCCGGTGGGCCAGCAGGCAAACGCGCTCGTAGATCGCGGGTGGGCAGCGAAAGGGCTGCGGCGGCGCGATCACCGTCAGCCGTCCGCCCTGCGGCAGCGCGTCCACGCCAGCTATCATCGCATTGCAGGCGCCATCCGCGGTCCAGCAGGCGCCGTGGGGGTCCGCGAGCGAGGCTGTCTCGCCACCGTAGTTTTTCAGCGCGACACCGGGCGCGGCGACAAGAATGTCGTAGGCGAGATCGGTGGTTGCACTGCCCTGCCGGACCTTGAGAGTCTTGCCGGAACGATCAATCGCCATCGCGGTTCCGGCCACCAGAGAGAGCTTCAGGCCGGCGAACAGCATCTCGAACGGCGGCAGCACCGGGCCGGATTCACCCAGAAGAAGCGGCTTGCCGAGAAAGGGTGGAACATAGCTCGCCGATGGTCCGGACACGACCACCAACTCGACCTGCCCGCCGAGCTGCGCCGACAGATGGCGTGCGACCGTGGCGCCGCCCGCCCCCGCGCCGACAATGACGACGCGCGGACCTTTGGCAAAGGAGAGCGATGGAAACCCGCCTGCAATCAGAGCCGTCGTTGCGCCGAAAGCCCTTCCCCCGAGAGCTGTCGCCCCGAGAGCTGTCGCCGTAAAACGACGCCGGTCAAGTGACGATGCTCCGGTCGAAGACCTGTTCGGCGTTTTCATCGGCACCTGCGCCTGTCTGAATTTCAGTCGATCGACCCGCCGGCGTTCTCTTCGTCCGGGGTCACATCGATGATACGGGCCCGGGCGGTAATTTTCACGTCCGATTTACAGTTGGTCATACAGGGCTCGACCTGTGACACCGACGGCATATCCGGGCGGGCGTCTTCGATGAATCTCGCTTCGTTGGGCAGACGCACCGAGGTGAAGTTGTCCTTCGACAGCTCGAAGTCCTCGTCTTCCACGATGTCGTTCAGATAGAGCAGGTAGGCGACCACCCCATAGGTTTCGTCAGGCGTCAGTGACTGAGCGTCGCCAAAGGGCATGGCGCGATGGACATAGTCGAAAACCGTCGAGAGATAGGGCCAGTAGGAGCCGATGGTCTTGACCGGGTCCTCGGTGGCCAGGCTGTCCCGGCCACCCGCCAGCACCGGCCAGCGGCCGCTGCCTTCACCGAACTCGCCATGGCAGCTCGAACAGCGTTCCTGATAGATGACCTCGCCCTCGGTCACGGTGCCGTGACCTTCGGGAAGGCCCTGCCCGTCCGGCCGGACATCGATGTCCCAGGCGGCGATTTCCTCAGGCGTCGCCAGCCGGCCCAGACCGAAGGACTCTGCTACCGCCGGTGCGGCGACCAAGGCGCCAAGAACAAGTGCGGAGAGCGCGGCCTTAGCTGACTTCAACATTCTCGACCTCTCCGTTTTCGCGGATGTGCCACGTCTGAATACCGTTGTTGTGATAGATCGAATTGGTTCCGCGCACGGCCCGCAATTCATCCTTTGTGGGCTGCAGGTAACCGGTCGAGTCGACCGCGCGCGACTGCACCAGAAGCGGTTCGCCGTTCCAGTCGAATTCGTAGTAGAAGCGATGCAGGGCCTTGTCAAAACTCGGGCCGTCGATTCGGGCAGGACGCCAGTTCCTGCCGCCGTCCAGGGTAACGTCGACCCGGTCGACCGTGCCGCGCCCGGACCAGGCGAGACCGGTCAGGACAGTGCGGCCCTTGTGCAGCAGCGGCGCCTGCGGGCTGGGGTTGGTGACCACCGACTTGCAGTCCATCGCCCAGGTAAAACGGCGGGCGCGGCCGTCTTCCATCAGGTCGGTGTATTTCGAGGTTTCTTCGCGGGCGTGCCAGGGCTGATCGCCGACTTCAATCCGGCGCAGCCACTTCACCCACATGTTGCCTTCCCAGCCCGGCACCACCAGCCGCAGCGGATAGCCCTGTTCCGGCCGCAGCGCCTCGCCATTCATCGCGAAAGCGAGCATGCAGTCGTCGAGCGCCTTTTCCAACGGGATGGAACGGTTCATGCCTGACGCGTCGCCGCCCTCGGGCATGATCCATTTGGCGCCGGTCTTCACTCCGGCTTCTTCCAGGATGTATCTCAGCGGCACGCCGGTATACATGACGCAGTGGATCATCCCGTGGGTGAACTGGCAGCCGTTGAGCTGCGCCCCGCGCCACTCCATGCCGGAGTTCGCGGCGCATTCCAGAAAGTAGGCCTTGCTGGTACGCGGAAAGCGCTTGATATCGTCCATGGTGAAGATCAGCGGCTTGTCGACCAGACCGTTGATCATCAGCCGGAAATCGGCCGGATTGACTTCAGCAATGCCGCTGTGATGGCGTTCGAAGCACAGACCGTTGGGCGTGATGATGCCGTCGAGGTTGTGCAGCGGCGTAAAGTTGATCGAACTTTCGGTCGAGGCCGTCAGCCAGGCCACGTTTCGCCGCACCACATGACTTTCGAATTCCGACGGCGTGCCGTAGGGCCGGGCATCGACCCCCTCGCCCAGATAGCGCGACCAGTCGGCGACATTCGGCGGCTGATTCTCGGGGGCGCCCTGCGCGGCCGCCGGGCGGATCAGCCCGGCCGTTGCCAGAGTCCCGCCGACTGCGGCCGCTCCGGACAGAAATCCGCGGCGGCTTGTCCGGCTTTGGATAATAGGGCTTTGGGTTTTTTGGGCTTTTTCGTTTCCCGACTCACTCATGACGCTTCCTCAATAACAACACTTGATAGCCCGAATAATAATATTCATTTTTCTGAATATGTAAAGTCGGGGTGAGTCAAACCCTTCGTTTGCCAGTGAAAAATCGATGCCAGAGATCAGACCCCGACGACCTTTACCGCATCGTTCGGCGTCACACTGACGGCACCGTGACTGGTCACGTAGGATTCGACCACGTCCCAGATCGGCGGCCCCTTGGTGTCTTCGTTCACGCTTGCCCAGCCGGCGACCGTATAGGTCCTGTCGGGATCGATCGCCTGTCCGCCTGGCAGCAGGGTCATATCGGAGATGCGATTGCCGATGCTCCTGGTCGGATCGATGGTGTAGCCGAAGCCGCCGACGCGCACCATGTCCCCGCCCTGCTGGTAGTAGGGATCCGGGTTGAAGAGATTGTCGGCGACATCTTCCATCACGGTCTTCAGAAACGCGCCGGTCATCTCGGAACGATAGGCCGCCGGATAGGTTATGGAAGTCGCGTTGTGAACGTCTTCCAGGGTGATTTCCTGACCGGGCAGCAGCGACGCGCCCCAGCGGAAGCCCGGCGACAGGGCGATCTGCGCATCGCGCTCTTCCAGCAGCGACTGGCAGATCAGATCATCGAAGGTGCCGTTGAAATTTCCGCGGCGGTACAGCAACGAGTCGGTGGTGCCGATGACCTTTTGCAGCACGTCCTGATGCGGGTCGCGGATGTCGTTGACCAGCGCCGTCATTTCCGGGTCCGGCGCGATCACGTCGGAGAACACGGGGATCAGCTTGTAGCGGAAGCCTTTCAGTTCGCCGTCGCGCACGTCCAGATCCAGACGCGAGAGGAATTTCCCGTGCGAGCCGCTGGCCACCAGGATGGTCTTTCCGACCGTCACCACTTCGGGCAGGGCATCATGTGTATGGCCGGTGAGGACAATATCGATCCCCTTCACCCGGCTGGCGAGCTTGCGGTCGACGTCGAAGCCGTTGTGGGACAGCAACACGACCAGATCGGCGCCGTCGGCCCGAACCTCGTCGACCCGCGCCTGAATGGCTTCCTCGCGGATCCCGAAGGACCAGCCCGGCACCTTGTAACGGGGGTTGGCGACCGGTGTGTAGGGAAAGGCCTGACCGATCACGGCGATTTTGGCGCCGCCGCGCTCGAAAGTGGAAACCCCCTCGAAGACTGGCTCTTCCCATTCGGTGTCACGCACGTTGTTCGCCAGAAAAGGGAACTCGAGCATCCCGATCAGTTCCTCGACCCGCTCGGTCCCGTAGGTGAATTCCCAGTGGGCGGTCATGGCATCGGTCCCGAGTGCGTTCATCACCCGGACCATGTCCTCGCCCTGCGACTGGTGAGAGGTATAGGAGCCCTGCCAGGTGTCGCCGCCATCGAAGAACAGCGTCTTGCCGGGGCGTTCGGCCCGGATCGCCTTGAGCAGCGTAGCCAGCCTGTCGACACCGCCGATTTTGCCGTAAGTCCGCGCCAGCGCCGAAAAGTCCTGATCGCTCAGGGCATAGGCCGACGCGCTTCCGGTGGAAATGCCGTATTTCTTGAGGAAGGCCACGCCGGTGATGTGCGGCGGCAGTCCGCTGAAATCGCCGACGCCGATATTGACCGTCGGCTCGCGGAAGTAGACCGGCATCAGCTGGGCATGAATATCGGTGATGTGAAGCAGGGTGACATTGCCCAGAGGCTCGAACGCCAGCAACTCATCCTGAGTGAGCGTTTGTTGGGCCGCCGCGCGCGACCAGCCGGAGCCTGCTCCCCAGACCGCGCCCGCCGCCAGACTGAGCTGCACAAAATCGCGCCTCGAAAGCATCACTTTTTCTCCTGTGGCGTCGCGGCCCTGGGCCGGCTTCCCAAATTCAATCCAAACCGGACCACCAGCCGCAGCCGGCTCCAGACAAAGTCTGTCACAGTCCGGATTTACCCGAGTTGCGCGAAGACCGATAACGGGCGGCTTCGAAACGAGCTGCCCGTTATCGCAATCGAACTTCTGATTCCGCTGAGCGTTAGTTCCGTACTGCGGGCGCTTCGACCGGCAGGCCCTGACCGCGCCATGCCGTATAGAGCTCCAGCGCCAAAAACTCGTCCGAACCAACCTTGTAGGGCGTCGCGCGAATATTAGCCATGCAGCCCTTGAAACGCCGATGCAGCGATCCGATTTTCTGCCACTTCAGGCGATAGGTCGGGAAACCGCTGGTCTGCCCCTGACTCAGCCGATCGGCCCGGATCTGCTGACCGTAATAGTCCTCGTGACAGTTCGAGCAGGCCATGTCGAGCTGACCGACACGGGTGTAGTAGATCTCCTTGCCCTTATCGAACCACGGCTTCATCGGCCCGTCGGTTGCGACTTCCACAGGCTGGCCGCGCGACTGCAATTTTACGTACGACGTCATGGAGAGGAGTTCGTTCGACTCCCATTTCCAGGGCTCGGCCTCCATGCGCCCGGTCCGGCAGAGATTGATCTGCTGTTCGAGGTTGACCGGCTTGCCCAGGGCTTCGTTCCACTTGGGCATATTGGCACCGGCGGTCGCCATGGAGTCCGCCGCGTCGTTGTGACAGCTCGCACAGGACTTGTTGGCCGCGCCATCGACTTCGGACCAGAGCTCTTCGCCCTGTTCGACCCAGAGAAAGGCCGGGTTCTCGAAATCGTCTTCCTGCAGCCGCTGAGTTTCCGGCGAGCGGAAGTACCAGCCGGAATAAATTTCGGCGAACGGGTGGCCTTCAGACGTCGGTGTGACTTTCACGGTGTCGACGCCCTGCGGGTTGGCCTGCGCCTGCCCCGCGATTAACAAAGCCGGTACCAGCAGTGTCGCAAAAACCGCGCCAAAAACCGAGACCGTCGATTTACCAGTGAGTTCCATGCCATTCCTCCCAGCCAGGCAATTCCGCACCCCGAAACGGGAGCCCCAGACGGGGCGCGCGCGGCAGACAGGTCTTATCCGACCTTTAGTTTTTGTTTCGTCGCGTAGACCGAGCCGTCGTCGTCGTTCCAGATGAACTCGAACTCACCCGGCTCTTCGACCCGCATGTTGAACTGCAGATAGGGGTTCGCCGAAATCGCCGGTTCGATATCCACTTCGAAGACCACTTCACCGTTATACCTGGCGGTAAAGTGATTGATGATCTGGCGCGGAATCAGGTTGCCCTGTTTATCCTTCCGCTGCCCGGATTCCATCTTGTGCGAGATCAGGGTCTTGATCGTGATAATCTCGCCTGTCGTTGCCGATTTAGGCGCCTTGACCCGCGGCTTCACTGTTGCCATCGCTTTATCTCCTTAAACTTTTCGATCAGCCGCCGCAGCCGCCGATCGTGACCTTGACCTGTGACTTCGTCATATGAAACGAGCCATCCGACAGCTCGGCCACGGCGATAACGTTCTGTGTGGTTGCGAGGCGCATCCGTGTGGAGGCCTCGGCGACACCGCTTCTGGGGGAGAAGTGGAAGGTCGCAACCCCGGGGTTCGGATTTTTCTCGGCCAGCAGGATGACCCGTTTGACGTAATTGTCGGCCGTCATCGGGCTGTCGACGGAAACCGATAGCGGAACCGTGTTGCCGTTCTCGGCAATCTCGGGCACTTCGAGCTTCACAATCGAGCTCTCCGGAGCCTCGGCCCCGCCGGTGAATTTCCTGATGTCTTCCATCACCTTCTCGTTCGACGCCAGAGCCGGCAACGGCAGCATCGCCACAGCGACCAGCCCCGTCCCCAGAGCCAGCACTTTACGACGTGAAACTTCCTTCATGTTTTCCTCTCCTCACACCCGCTCCCTGACAACAGGGCGCCGGGTCACTCGCTAAGCGTTTTGAGATATGCAATCACATCTTCGACCTGTTCGGCGGTCAGAATTGTCTTGCCGGCAAAGGTCCCGGCGATCCGCGCCGCCGGGTCCTGCTGATAGAAGCCCGGCATGATGGTCTGGTTGCCGAACACCGCTTTGGAATTCACCAGGATCGCCCGCATCTCGGCTTCCGAATAGCGGCCGGCAACGCCATCCAGGGGCGGACCGATTTCACCGTGAAAGGCTTCGCTCGCCAGATCGGCGTTGGCGTGGCAGGCCAGACAGTTCCCGAGCTTGCGCCCCTTGAACCACTTTTTGCCTTCGGCAGCATTTCCCGGCGTGCCGTTCAGCGAGGCTTCGATCTTGTGGTCGACGATCTGCACGTCCTGAGGCGCGATCGGCGCCGCAAAGACACCAGCGGCAAAACCGGCCGTCGCGAGCGCCGCAGCGAGTCCTGCGGCAAATTTGAGTCCTGTGGCGTGTTTGCTCTGCACTGCGTCTTCCTCCCGTTAGCCTGTTTTTCGGCTTTTAAGTCCGACCGGGCTTGTTCAAGACCGGCTGGCCGCGACATTCCGTCGCTTCCCGATAATGAACAGACCTCATCTGGAAAATCAAGATACATATTGCAATATTTGAATGCGAAGAATTGTCAAACCGACTGTCCGCAGGGTCAGCCGTTGGTGCCCAGACCCGGAAAAGTCTCTAATAACCAATAGGCTATCCAGTTCATCGACCCTGTCATGATCAGCACGCCGGTCACCACCAGCAGACCCCCGCTGACCTTCTCGATCACGCCCAGATAACGGCGGAATCGGGACATCAGCCGGACGAACTGGCTGGCGAACAGGGCCGCGAACAGGAAGGGAACCCCGATTCCCAGCGAATAGATCGAGAGCAGGACAGCCCCCTGCCCGACCGTATCTTCGCTGCCGGCAACGAAGAGAATCGCCGCGAGCACCGGTCCGACGCAGGGCGTCCAGCCGAAGGCAAAGGTCAGTCCGATGATAAATGCACCGAACAGGCCAACCGGCTTGCGTTCCAGATGAAACCGCGCTTCGCGGTACAGAAATCCAATGCGAAAGGCGCCCAGGAAATGCAGGCCCATGACAATGATGACGGCGCCGGCAACATAGCTCAGGATGTCGACATAATCGGCAAAGACCTGTCCGATCGCACTGGCGCTGGCGCCCAGGGCGACGAAGACGACGGAGAACCCGAGCACGAAAGCCAGCGCCGAACGCGCGGCCCGTGCGGTCACGCCCGCCTCGCTGCGCGCGGCCAGCTGCTCGTAGGTGACGCCGGATATGAAACAGATATAAGGCGGCACCAGCGGGAGAACGCAGGGCGACAGAAACGAAAGCAGGCCGGCGATAAAGGCGCCACCAAAGGTTACGTCGAAGCTCACAGCGATGTTTCCCCACTGGCCTTCATATTCATATTATTATATGTTTGATATCATGCTTTGGAATTCGATGACAATGCCCCGCGCGAAATTGCGCCGCAGATCCGCTCCGCTCCTGACGGCGGCGCTGATCGGAATATCGGTGGTGCTCGGGGTTTCCTGCACGGCGAAAGCGGCAGAGCTGGTCATGTTCGAACGGGTCGGCTGCAAATGGTGCCGGGCCTGGGACCGGGATATTTCCGAAGTCTATCCCAGAACCCAGGAAGGACAACGTGCGCCACTGCGCCGGGTCGATCTCGACGCGGAACGGCCTTCTGATCTGCGTGAGATCAAAGGGGTGCGCTATACGCCGACCTTTGTGCTGATCGACAAGGGCCGGGAAGTCGGCCGGATAGCGGGATATCCCGGAGAAGCCTTTTTCTGGAGTTTACTTGGCGAACTGCTTGAACGGCTCCCCAGGGACCAGACTTTGCTCAGGGACAGTGGGGTTTCAGGTTAAAGATCGACGGCGGTAACGAGCGTGAAAATGCAGTCCGCGCAGGCGGCCCGGCGCCACCATATGAACAGGACTGAGCAACGGCGTTTGCAAACCTGCCCCGCCTGCGTTCCCGGCATATTTCGTCGTCGATTCGAGACTGCCAAAAAGACTGTTACACCGGGATTACAAAACAGCCCTGACCCGGCTCCACTCCTTGCCGGTCAGCGCAAACGACATCAGCCCGGTGTTTTAACGCCTTCCTCCGAACGGCCGGTGACGGAATCGTCAGACCTTTACGCAGCGCCGGGTTTGCTTGCAGGCGCCGCCGCCCTTGCCGTTTGCACTCTTGTCTTCGGCGGGGCTTTTCTTGCGGCTGCCGGCGTTGCCGCCTTGACCGGCGTTCTGGCTTTTGCCGACGTCTTCGGTGGGGTTGGTGTCTTCGCTTTAACCGGCGTTGCCGCTTTGGCCGGCACCTTTGCTTTGGCCGGCGTTTTCGCTTTAACCGCTGTTGCGGCTTTGGCCGGGGCCTTTGCTTTTGTCGATGTTTTCGCTTTGGCCGGGGCCTTCGCTTTAGTCGACGTTTTCGCTTTGGCCGAGGCCTTCGTTTTAGTCGACGTTTTCGCTTTGACCGGGGCCTTCTTTTCAGCCTTGACCAGAGCAGTTGTGACGTTCTTCACAGCAGAAGAAATCGCGGTCACCTCGCGCTCGGTTGACTTGGCAAGTGATGTAAGTTCTTTTCGCGAAGCTTTCTGCAGCTTCTCGAACTCTTTGTGGGCCAGTTTCATGCGCTTGCTGATTTCCTTCGACGCAAGCCCCTGCTCGACAGATTTTTCCATGGCCTCGAGCGACTTCATCGCCTGCTCGCTTGCACCCCGGACGCGTTTAAAGAGGGCACCGGCGGTTTTTTCAAGCTTGTTCAACTGAGCTTCAGCCTGTTTACGAAGTGAAGCCGTGCTGACCAGCGTTTTCTTCTTGGCATCCGCCATAATTGACCGTCCATTCATTCTGTTGCCGCCGCAGCGCGGCTGGGATCATCTGCTGCGTCAAGGCTACACGCTTTCGCATCGGTTCATAGTATGAAGATTTCACCGAATTTTTCGTTGACCTGAATCAAGCTGCACAACACGGGAAAATCCGTCGGAGGCAGGCGTCGCCTCCAGGAACGCTGAGGTTTGCATAAGCGAAGAAGCAAAGGGCCTTCAACCCCATACGAAGGATAGCTTCGCCGCCTGCGCGCACGGCTTGAGGCTCGGCGATCGCGCCCGTGTGATCTCACGAAAAAAGCGATAGCTGCTCAATCTCTGCGCAACTCGGAAAAAAAACTGCCTGTTTCTTTCGCTTTAACGCGGACGTCCGAGTTCAGTGATTTGATTTTGAAATTTTTCTAAGATTCTGTTCTTTCTGAAAGAAAATTCTATTCCCCGCAAAAAAACAAGCCTTGGCACAGAGCTTGCGTAGTCACTGCAATGCAGCGCGCCTAGGGTTCCGGTTTTTTTGAAAATGCAGGACCGAGAGGCGCAAACCGGATGACGCTTACATAGTCCGGTGACACGGCGGGATAAAAGCCCGGGAGTAAACTGCATAGGTTTGCGCGCGCAAGCCTGCTCCCGGCCTGCGCGCGCGAGACCTGGTTGCAAGGCCGTTCCATAAGGTGCCGGCCCAACAGACAGGAGAAGCGTACAGCCATGATACGGACTTTTACAAAAGCGGCCTGCCTTGCTACGGCGTGCCTTACTGCGGCACTGACCCTGACGGTCTCGCCTCATGCTGCATCGGCAGCCGAAAAAACCGATTTCAAAGTTTGCTGGTCGATCTATGTGGGTTGGATGCCCTGGGGCTATCTGCAGGATTCCGGCATCATGAAAAAGTGGGCCGATAAATACGGGATCGACGTCGAGATCGTGCAGATCAACGACTATGTCGAATCGATCAACCAGTATACGGCGGGGGCCTACGACGGCTGCTCCATGACCAATATGGATGCCCTTTCAATTCCAGCCGGCGGTGGGATCGACACCACCGCACTGATTGTCGGCGACTACTCTAACGGTAACGACGGGATCATCCTGAAGGACAAAGGCAAGCTGCAGGAAATCAAGGGACAGACCATTAACCTGGTCGAGCTTTCGGTCTCTCACTATCTGCTGGCGCGCGCCCTGGAGTCTGTCGGTCTGGCTGAAAAGGACGTGACCGTCGTCAATACTTCCGATGCCGACATGATCGCGGCCTACAGCACGCCCGATGTGACCGCTGTGGTCACCTGGAACCCTTTGCTCTCTGAAATCGAAGCACTGAAGGGGGCGACCAAAGTCTTCGACAGCGCGAGCGTTCCCGGCGAGATTATCGATATCATGATGGTCAATACCGAGACCTTGAAGGATAACCCGGCCTTCGGGAAAGCCCTGACCGGCGCGTGGTATGAAGTCGCTGCACTCATGGCCTCGGACAATCCAGAGGGCAAGGCCGCCCGCACGGCGATGGCCGAAGCTTCGGGGACCGACCTCTCCGGTTACGACTCGCAGCTTGCAACCACGCAGATGTTCTACAAACCCACGGATGCGGTTGCCTTCAATCAATCGCCTGATCTGTCCAAAACCATGAAATTCGTTGCCGAATTTCTTTTTGACAAAGGCATTCTCGGTGAAGGCGCGCCCAGTCCGGAATTTGTCGGTGTTATCTTTCCGGACGGCGCCGTCTATGGCGATCCCAATAACGTCAAGCTGCGGTTTGACAGCACCTACATGCAGATGGCGGCGGACGGCGCCCTCTAGATCAGATCCGGTTCAGATGGAATCGCCACAAGCGATCCGTCGTGCCGGTGAATCCGATCCAACCAGATGATAGTGAGCGGATTCACATATTTCGCCGAAACCACGAAGGGGTTCCGACAAAACATGATCCGCTCCAGAGTCTGATTGCACTCACATCAAGGTCTGCCCTGCCGCGTCCGGTCCTGACTTGAGGCCGGACGCCGCCGGGCGGGAATCGCACGGATGCGCATCACCAATCGAAAGCCAGGCCGCACCACAGCCTTCCTGCTGGGACTGCTTCCCTTCCTCGGAGTGCTGATCGCCTACGCAGTGGCCAGCCATTACCGGCGCCTGGAAAACCCTGCCGATAAGCTGTTGCCCTCACTGCCGGACATCGGTGCCGCGTTTCTCCGCATGGCCTTCGAAGCGGACCGGCGGTCGGGCAACTATCTGCTGTGGGTGGATACCTGGGACAGCCTCTGGCGGCTCGGGTCCGGGATGATCATTTCGACGGCGATTGCGCTTCTGCTCGGGATTTCAATTGGCTTTGTCGCACATGCGCGCAGCGGACTTGCGCCTTTTGTCGCGACTTTTTCGCTGATCCCGCCGATCACGATCCTGCCTGTTCTTTTTATCATTTTCGGCCTGGGTGAAGTCTCCAAGATCATGCTGATTGTGATCGGGACCGCACCAGTCATGGTACGCTGCATCTCGCAGGCGGTGATGGATATCCCGCGCGAAATGATTATCAAGGCCGAAACCCTGGGCGCGAGTGTCTGGCAGATGGTTGCCCGGATCATATTACCGCAGACCCTGCCGAATCTGATCGCGGCGGTCCGGCTCGGCCTGGTACCGGCCTGGATCTTTCTGGTATCCGCCGAAGCCATCGCGTCGACCTCCGGGCTTGGCTATCGCATTTTCCTGGTACGCCGCTATCTGGCGATGGACGTGATCCTGCCCTATGTGGCCTGGATCACACTGCTCGCCTTTGTGATCGACCGGCTGCTGCGCCTGCTCTCGCGACGCGCCTTTCCCTGGCATCACCTGGACGGTGACAGCCTATGACCGCGGCCGTGCAAATCCGGATTCGGGATCTTTCCCTGTCCTATGGCGACTGCCTGATTCTCGAGCGGGTCAATCTTGACGTGGAAAAGGGCGCTTTCTGTACCATCGTCGGCGCCTCCGGCTGTGGGAAATCGAGCTTTCTGCGCCTGCTGCTGTCGCAGGAAACGCCGACAGGCGGAACGATCGAACTCGACGGCAGGCCCCTGCCACCGGAGCCCACTCCGGATCGGGGCATCGTCTTTCAGCGCTACTCCGTCTTTCCGCACCTGAGCGTCGAAGACAACCTGATCCTGGCTTCGGAATTCGAGGCCGCGCGCTGGACCGGCCGCTTCTTCGGCGAGAGCCGGAAAGCGGCGCGCGAAACGGTGAGCGAAACCCTGGAGAAGATCGGCCTGACCCCGGCCCGGCACCGCTTTCCGGCCCAGCTTTCCGGCGGCATGCAACAGCGGCTCGCAATTGCGCAGGCCCTCATGAAGAAACCGGATGTTCTCTTGCTCGATGAGCCCTTCGGCGCCCTGGACCCGGGCATCCGGGCCGATATGCACGAGCTGCTCCTGGGACTTTGGGAAGAGCTTTCCATGACCGTTTTCATGGTGACCCACGACATCAACGAAGCCTTCAAGCTGGGAACGCGCATGCTGGTGTTCGACAGGCTGCGCCATGACCCTCACGCGCCCGAAGCCTATGGCGCGACCGTGACCTACGATCTTCCCCTGACCAACAAACGCAACTCACTTCCACCCGGCGTGGAGGACATCCTGCCGACGAGGGCAACTCCATGAACACAGAGGATTTTTCGATGCACGACATCTTTCATACCAGGCCCCGGCGAATCCATCAGGCTGCCGGCCTTATCGGCGGTCAGGCTGCATCGCGCCGCCAGCATCACCCGGACTTCGACAAGCTGCAGCTGCGCGGCTGGCGGGCCGCGGAGAAGGAAAAGGACCTGCCGACGGCCGCCTGGGAAAAAGAAAAGCAGTGGGCGCTGCGCATGGGGCTGACCGGCTCGGACTCCCTGAGCGACAAATCGATCCCGACCTTCGCGCGCGGTGAGCTGCCGCATTATGCCGGTATCAACACCTTCCTGAAGGCGCCCTATATCGAGGACGTCACGCTTGTCGGGAACTACGATGCGGCAATCCTGGGCGTGCCTTTTGACGGCGGCACGACCTATCGGCCGGGAACGCGTTTCGGCCCGCAGGGCGTGCGCAAGATTTCGGCGCTCTATACACCCTACAATTACGAGATGGGGGTCGATCTGCGCGAGCAGATGACGCTCTGCGATGTCGGCGATGTTTTCACAATTCCCGCCAACATCGAAAAGACCTTCGATCAGGTCACCCGCGCGGTCAGCCATGTTGCCTCATCAGGCGCCTTGCCGATCATCATCGGTGGCGATCATTCCATCGGCTTTCCCTGCGTGCGCGGGATCGCACAATGCACCTCGAGGCGCATCGGCATCGTGCATTTCGACCGCCATGTCGACATCCAGGAAAAGGATCTCGACGAACGCATGCACACCACGCCCTGGTACCATGCGACCGATCTGGTCAATGTGCCGGCGGTCAATCTGGTGCAGATCGGCATCGGTGGCTGGCAGGTGCCGCGCGAGGGCGTAACGGAAGCGCGCAAACGCAATACCAGCATCTTCACCATGCGCGACGTTGAGGAAATGGGGCTCGCCGAGACCGCGGCACGGGCCCTGGAGCTGGCCTGGAAAGATGCCGATGCCGTTTATCTCTCCTTCGACATCGACTGCGTCGACGCCGGTTTTGTTCCCGGCACCGGTTGGCCGGAGCCCGGTGGCTTCCTGCCCCGCGAAGCGCTGGAGCTGGTGTCGCTGGTTGCCAAGGAAGGCATCTGCGGTCTTGAAGTGGTGGAGGTTTCTCCGCCCTACGACACCTCGGACATCACCGCCCTGCTGGCCACCCGTGTGATCGTCGATGTGCTCGGCACGCTTGTGGCGCACGGCAAGATGGGCGCGCACAAAGGCATCATCGACAAGCCGGTTACGATCCCGGCCGGCCCGGAGGTGGCCTGACATGACGAAACTGCACGAACTTCATGAACACGGGCATCATGAACACGGGCCTAGTGACCACGGGCATCATGACCACGGGCATCATGGCATGGGACACAATCACGGCCATGACGGCGTTGAGCATCTGCATTCCCATGTCCATGGTGAATCCGACAGGGAACGGGCCGAAGAGCTGAAAGTTCTGGCCACCAGTTTCCTCGAGAGCTTCCGCGCGGCGGAGGACAAGACCAGCTATCTGCGCCTTGCCGGCATTCCGTTTCAGCGCAAAGGATCCGACGGCCTGACCCTGTGTCTGGTCGACACCGCCATTGTCGCCAACTGGCAGATCGGCACGGCATCGCCGGCCTTCGCATCGCGTGAACTGCTTTATCTGCCCTTTCCCGGAAAAATGATCTCAAGCCGGGAAAGCATGAAATTCACCTATGTATCCTTAACGCAGCGCGAGGATATCGACCTTCTGTCGATATTGGCCGATCGCATCGAAACCACCTCATCGGGAGACACACATGACCATTAAGACCCTGCCCCTCGCAAGCGCTCTGGTCTCTGCCGCAAGCCTGGCGGGCGTAAGACCGGACAGGCACTGCCGGCGTTGCCACCAAACGGATTGCCCACTCCACCTCGGCGCCGCCCCGTTCGAAACTTCAAAGGCGGTAAAGGCGGCGAAGGCTTCGCGCAGGCTGCCGGTGATCAGGTAGTGCCTGGCTGATTTTTACCTATTGCCTTCGCAAATTCGCGCAGATGGACGTGCCCTGTGCCACAGCAACCGCCAAAGATATCCATATGCGGGTAGCGTTCTGAAAGGCTGCCCAGCTGTGATCCAAGTTCGACAGGGTCGCCGTCCTCGATATGCCTAAGCCTGCACAGTGCGATCTTCTCCATTTCGGAGGCATTTGGGCGCACGCCGCGAAGACGTTTAATCCAATCCCCGTCTTCCAGAGCGGGTTCGTATTCAAGCGGGTGCGAGCAGTTGAGCAGGTAGAAATCAGGGGCGTCACCGCCGGTTTCGGCATCAATCCCGGTTATGGCTTCTGCAAGGCTCGGCCCGGATTTTAGACGGAACGTGTGATCGAGTGTCAGGGAGACCGACAGCGGCACGCCGATCTTCGCGGCAGCGCGCGCGGCTCCGACAGATTCGGCGACATTATTAAACGTCATGGCGCAGGCGAAATCCACGCCTGCCGACTTCAATGTTTCCAGTTGGACGGCGTGATAATCTTCGGCGCTTTGGGCGGTGATCTCGCGGTTGAGGTTATAGGCATCGCCGCGGGGACCTAATATGCCGCCGACAAGAAGACGCGGGATCTGGCCCTCGTATCCTTTTGCGATATCGCGTAGAAAGTCGATCGCTGCGATGTTGGCCTCCGCCAATGCTGCTGGCGAATACCCCAGCTTGGCCCCCCAGTCAGGGCTGGCCCGATAGTCGAGCCCTGTCAGCAAAAAAGAGAGGCCAAACTCGGCGGCCACGTCCAGCTGCTTTGAGAATATCCCGCGCATCGCGGAAACGGCCCTGGGACTGTCCAGCAATGGAAACATGGCGAACTCAGGCAGTTCAAACCCGTGGCGAAACATGATTTCGGTTTCCGAACCGCCCTCGGTCAGAAAGATCTCGCCTGAGCCCATTGGTGGAAGGGGAGACAGCGCCGTCATATCAGGTCTCCGGCTGAACATTCTGATTGAAACGGAACCGGTTGTCCGGGTCATATTTGGTTTTGACTTCGACCAGTCGCTGATAGTTGGCCCCAAACGAGACACGGGTCAACGCTTCTCCGTCCTCTCCGTGACCCGGGAAGTTCAGATAGGCCCGGCCGTAATGACCGTAAGGCTCTGCACTTTCCCAGCCGTTACGCGACCACGCCATATTGGCGGCGTCGTCCTTCGCATCCGACCAGCCCCCATCCAGCGAATACATCCAGCCCATGGAACGATCCCCGAAAGCGGTTGCCTCCGCCGCAACTTCCGCCGTGGCCCCACCAAAGTTCCAAAGGGATGAAATTGATACATCCGATGGTGCTGCCAATGCATTCTTCATTGCCAGGTCAATCATGTCGTCCGACAATTCCGTCAGATACCGCGCCTTCCAGTAGCATCGGTATTCGCCGTGCGGCATCAGCGTGTCGAACAGTTGTTGCAGGTCGCAATAATCCATCCGGGCCGAGAAGTCGGTCACCATACCGCCAAGCTCGCGAAGGGGTTGTAGCAGCGTCTCTCCCTCGGCTGCGTCGCCATTGTAAACACAGGCCAGGGTGTAGACACGCTTGCCCCGGCTCTCCTCTGGAAAGTCCTCGCCGCCCGCCGTGGAAAACTCGCACAGCGATCCAACAAGCCCCCCATGCCGGGCAAGGAAATCGCGCCAGGCGCGGATCGGGCCTGGGCCGTCCTCCACGGCATAAATCGGCGCCGCGAACGTTACTTCCGGGCCAATTGGATGAAGCGCGAATTCAAACCGGACAACGACGCCGAAATTTCCGCCTCCGCCTTTGAGCGCCCAGAGCAGATCAGGGTTCTCATCGGCATCTGTATGAACCAGTTTGCCCTCAGCAGTAACCACGTCAGCGGCAACAAGGTTATCGATCGAGAGCCCGTGCCTGGCGCGCAGCCATCCGATCCCGCCTGACAAGGTCAAACCGGCGACGCCGGTGTCGGAAATGAGCCCGCCAGGAGTTGCCAGACCATGGGCCTGGCTGGCGGCATCAACATCCCGCCACAAGGCGCCGCCTTCAACCGAAGCGATGCGACGCACGGCATCTACAGTCACAGCGCGCATCAGGCTGAGGTCGATCATCAGGCCATCGTCGCACACCGCGTGACCAGCGACATTGTGGCCACCGGCCCGAATGGAGATCGGCAAATCACTGGCGCGGGCGTGATTCACGGCAGCGATCACGTCATCTGTAGTCCGGCACCGGGTGATTATCGCGGGCCGCCTGTCGATCATCGCGTTCCAGACGGCGCGCGCTTCGTCAAACCCGGCCGCGCCGGGCATAAGAATCTCGCCGGTAAATCCATCCAGCGGCAAACTCTGTGCTGTTTCCAAGTTACCCATGATGCAATTCCTTTCCTGATCTGCCTGAATACCACGCCTATCTACGCCTATCGCTGCAATCGCATCAGTGGCAATTTTGCCAAAGAAGAGGCATATTGGACAAACAAACATGGCAAACCTGCCAAAACAGTGCCGTTCCAGACAGGAAAGTCCCGTGAGCCCCACCCGAAAACCGGTCATTGCCCTGCTCGTGGCACCGGAAACGTCAGCATCGGTCCTCTATGGACTTTATGATGTGTTGCTATCTGCGGGCGCCGTCTATTCCGACATGGTGAGGGGATCACCGGGCGATGAATTGCTGGATGTCCGCATCGTGTCCGCCGACGGAAAGCCGTTCCACTGTATCGGCAACATCCCTGTCGAGCCGCATATGGCAATCGGTCAAATCGACAGTATCGATGCCGTCGTTGTATGTGACATGTACACCTCGATCTACGATGTGCCCAAAGGCCGCTATCCGCGCGAGGTTGAGTGGCTCAAGCGGATGCACGAAGAGGGGGCGCTGCTGACATCGGTATGCTCCGGCGCGCTGCTGCTGGCGGAATCCGGGCTATTAAATGGGCATCAGGCGACTGCCCACTGGGCCTATCGGGATATGTTTCAGCGGCACTTTCCCAAGATCACCTTTTGCAATGAATCTGTGCTCTGCATTGCGGACGAGGCCGCCCGGGTCGTAACAGCCGGAGGTGTCAGTGCCTGGCATGATCTTACAGTCTATCTGATTGCGCGATACTGCGGCTACCAAACGGCCATTGAGACGGCCAAGGTCTTCCTGATCAGCGGACATTCCGAAGGCCAATCACCCTATTCGGTGATGACCCGCCCGATGGAATCGAGCGACGGCCCAATTGCCGAGTGCCAAGTCTGGATCGCGGATCACTATGCGACCAATAATCCGGTGGAGAAAATGGTTGCGCGTTCCGGTTTGAATGCGCGAACCTTTTCACGACGTTTCCGCGCGGCCACGGGTTTTGCTCCTATGGAATATGTGCAAGCGCTCAGGATCGAAGAGGCCAAGCAGATGCTGGAGACAGATCAACTCTCGTACGAAGAAGTTGGCGTTGAAATCGGCTATGACGATCCGGCTTCCTTCCGCCGTGTTTTCAAGCGCGGTACCGGTTTGTCCCCGGCAGCCTACCGAAAGAAATTCCGGCGCATCTCGCAGATAGCCCGCCCACATTGAGCGAATTCTGAACTCAACCCGGAACGGATAGTTCGTTCTCACGTCGAAACCACCTCATCGGGAGACACACATGACCATTAAGACCCTGCCCCTTACAGGCGCTCTGATCTCTGCCGCAAGCCTGGCGGCGAATCCCGTCGCCGCACATCCGGGCGACCACGCGGGGCTGGATGTGAATGGCTTTATCGCCCATTTCGCCCAGGAACCTTTTCACGCGGGCGCGCTGCTGCTTGCGGTCGTTATTGCAGGTTTCGCGATCCTGCGACGGCGCAAGGCGAAGGCGCGGCGGCGCGGAAGATAGCGTCGACGCGCGCTCGAGCCGGATCGCTTTTCAAGGCCCCAGTAAAGGCGATCCGTCTCATCGGGTGCCGGCGCAGCTTTGCTGATGGCCATTAGGCATCGTGTACCTTGCATATTGAAAGTCCGTATTATAAATTGCAAGGATGATTACGCGGCGCGTCCACAAACTGGTCGAACAGGCCCTTGCCCGTCAGGCTGCGGTAGCCCTGATCGGACCACGGCAGGTGGGAAAGACCACGCTTGCCCTTCAGATCGGCGAGAATGGCAATGCTCTGTATCTCGATCTGGAATCGCGCGCCGACCGCAGCAAGCTTGCCGATCCGGTTCTGTTTCTCCAAGCCTATGAGAATCGTCTGGTGATTCTCGATGAGATACACCGTGTTCCGGAGCTGTTCCAGGAACTGCGTGGCCTGATTGATCAGGGCCGCCGGCGCGGTCACCGTACCGGGCGCTTCCTGCTCCTCGGCTCCGCCTCGATGGATCTGCTTCGACAATCGGGCGAGAGCCTTGCAGGGCGGATCGAGTATGTCGAGATGGAGCCACTCGATGTCCTCGAGGCCGCAGAGAATATGGAGAGTGTAAAGAGTTTATGGGTGCGCGGTGGGTTTCCGGACAGCTTCCTCGCCGAGTCTGATGCGGAGAGCATTGCATTTCGCAGGAACTTCATCCGCACCTACCTTGAGCGCGACGTGACACAGTTTGGTCGCAGAATCCCTGCGGAAACATTGGAGCGGCTGTGGACGATGCTCGCTCACAGCCAAGGCACCCTCCTCAACGCTTCAAAGTTGGCAGCTGGCCTTTCGGTCAGCGCTCCCACAGTAGCAGGCTACATAGATCTCTTGGTCGATCTCCTTCTGGTGCGACGTTTGCGTCCCTTCCACGCAAATACAAGCAAGCGGCTGGTAAAGTCTCCGAAGGTCTACGTCCGGGATAGTGGGTTGGTCCATGCCCTGCTCGGTATTGAAGACTACAATGCACTGGCTGGACATCCCGTGGTCGGCACAAGCTGGGAGGGGTTTGTAATCGAAAACCTCCTCACGGTAGCGCCCCCACGGACTATGCCAAGCTTTTACCGCACGGCCGCCGGCGCGGAAATCGATCTCATTCTTGAGCTTCCCGGCAAGCATGGCGTGTGGGCGATCGAGATCAAGAGAGGCCTCACGCCCGCAGTGAGCAAAGGCTTTCATATCGCGCGCCAGGACTTGAGCCCGCGTCGATCCTTCATCGTTTATTCCGGGATAGACCGATACCCGATTTCCGAAGATGTCGAGGCGATTGGCATCAGGGAGATGGCCTCAATGCTGGCCGGCTTGTCGCGGTCAAACGAGGAGCAATAAATGAGCCACTTCAATGTCTGAAGAGAAACGTGTCTTTGTTTCCTGTTCCCACGATTCTGAACCCCACAAGGAATGGGTTCGCGGCCTTGCAGAGCATCTGGTGAAAAACGGCATCGACAGCCATCTGACCAAGACCGGCAAGCGGCGTAAGCGCATCGAGGAGATACTCGGCTGGATCAAGTCGAGCGCCGGACGGGCCAAAACCAAATTCCGGGGACGGGAAAGGGTGACCGCCCCGTTCACCCTGGCGCTCGTCGCCTACAATCTGATTCGATTGCCCAGGTTGCTGGCGCAGGCGCCGACATGACAGGGGAAAGCGACTGCGCAGTGGTCGGCAAGTGGCGCATCACCAAGGCCGACCTGTGGGATCAAGATTACCTCGACCTCGTGAAACCCGCCTACATCGCGTTCGAAGACAACGGTCAAGGGGAGTTCGCCTTCGGATGTGTCAATGGCGGTCTCGATTGCGAATATTCCCGCCGAATCATCTTTTTTACCTGGCAGGGGTTCGACGAAATGGATGAAGTCAGCGGCGACGGTTCAGCCGAACTCGAGGACGACGGCTCTCTCGATATCGAAATCAACTTCCATCACGGCGATAAAGCCAACCTGAAAGCCCGGAAGTGGTGACTTTTTCAGCAGTCTGCCAGAGCAGACCGTATGGCGGGAAACACTGCGCAGCTTTTGTTGGCTTTGCAGGCCTGTTCGGAACCTTACCGTTAAGCCGGGTTGTTGGAATTGCCCGGTAGCGCGCCAAAAGCGGTCATTGGTTCGGATTACCATCCAGTCGGGTAAAGCTCTCACATTCCGATGGCCGGCGGATTGTGATAAAAGAGAGCGGCATGGCACAGACTCCCGCAATCCTTCAGGGGCGAGAGGCGTTCGCCCGACAGAAATGGAGAGAAGCATACGAGCTGCTGTCCGCCGCGGACCGCGAGTCGCCGCTCGAACCGGCTGACCTGGAACGGTTTGCGACGGCGGCATATCTCGTCGGCGAGGACGCTCACGCCGTCACCAACTGGACACGCGCGCATCACGGTCTCATCAACCAGGGTCACCTCTTGCGCGCGGCCCGGTGGGGGTTCTGGCTCAGCCTCCACATGCTCCTGACCGGCGAGATGGCCCAGACTACGGGCTGGCTCGCCCGTTCGCAGCGGTTGCTCAAGGACCACGAAGACGCCTGCGTTGAAGAGGGATACGGGCTCATCGTGACCGGCCTGCTGGCGATGGGCAAAGGAAACCCCGAGAGCGCCGGCGCCGGCTTCGAGCAGGCGGTCACGCTCGCCGAGCGGTTCGGAGATCCCGATTTGCTGGCGCTGGGCCTGCTCAGTCAGGGCCAGAGCCTGATCCAGTCGCACAAGAACGCCGAAGGCGTCGCCCGGCTCGACGAGGCGATGGTGGCGGTTACGGCAGGAGAAGTGTCGCCGGTGCTGGCGGGGATCGTGTATTGCGCCGTCATCCTGACCTGCCAGCGCATATTCGATCTGCGCCGGGCGCGTGAATGGACCGCGCAACTTGACAGCTGGTGTGCTTCCCAGCCCGGTCTGGTGCCCTATCGTGGCCAGTGTCTGGTGCATCGCTCCGAAATTCTGCAGCTGCAGGGCGACTGGCCCGGAGCGCTCGCCGAGGTGATGAAGGCCCGCGAGCATCTTGCCGGCAGGTCGAAAGCCCTCATTGGACGCAGCTGCTATCAGCAGGGCGAACTCCATCGTCTGCGCGGGGAGTTTGCGCAGGCCGACGAGATGTACCGCGAGGCCGGCCTGAACGGATGTGAACCGCAGCCCGGCATGTCGCTGCTTCTGTTGGCCGAGGGCAAGCTCGATGTCGCCGCAGCCGCGATCCGCAGCATCGCCGATCCTGCCGGCAACCTGCAGCGGCCGGGCGCTGGATCGTCGCGCGCCAGACTGCTCGGCCCGTACGTCGAGATATCGATTGCCACCGGCGATCTCGATACCGCACGTGCGGCCGCCGACGAACTGACGCGGATCGCTACAACCATCGACTCGCCGAGCCTTCTGGCAACCTCCGCCCAGGCCAGCGGCGCCGTCCTGTTCGCGGAGGGCAGGTTGAAAGCGGCCTTCGCCCTCCTGCGCGAGGCGTGGGCGATCTGGCAGCAACTTGAGACGCCTTACGAATCCGCGCGCGTGCGGGTCCTCATCGGGCAGGTCTGCCAACGGCTCGGCGACCACGAGACGGCGCGCATGCACTTCCACGCCGCAGGTTCCGTGTTCGGGCAACTGGGCGCCGCGCCCGACCTGATTGAACTCGAACGGCTAATCGCCACCGGAAGCGCCGCTCCGTCCGGATCGCTGACGGAGCGCGAACGCGAAGTGCTTTCGCTCGTAGCGTCCGGCGGAACCAACCGGCAAATCGCCACCGCGCTGGGCATCAGCGAGCACACCGTTGCCCGTCACCTGAGCAATATCTTCGACAAGCTTGGCGTAACGTCCCGAACCGCGGCCAGCGCTTTCGCCCACAGGCACAAGCTCGTCTGACCAGCGCCATGTGATCAATTCTGACTATATGACCACCGACAGGGCGTGGCGAATTCGAGCGATGCGCGGCCTGTTCCCTCCATCGTAGACTATTGCTGTTCCAAAGAAGGGGAGAGAAGACGATGGACCAGCAGCTAATCCACGACAAGAGCAATGAGGGGACCGCAGCCGAGAACTACCAACGTTTTTTTGTCCCGGCCATCGGTGCTCCCGTGGCGGACGACCTCATCGCCACGGCAGAGCTTCAACCGGGTGAGCGCGTGCTCGATGTTGCATGCGGCACCGGAGTGGTGACGCGGCTGGCGGCGGAGCGCGTCGGCGC
>Ga0214472_10000767_pt1 | contig 38630 bp, 22 predicted proteins | sample RVTome_6_FD_207662 | JGI IMG/M metagenome (GOLD analysis project Ga0214472, IMG submission 207662) | Soil microbial communities from uranium-contaminated site in the Upper Colorado River Basin, Wyoming, United States - RVT140D175 | ecosystem: Environmental > Terrestrial > Soil > Contaminated >...
CGGCCGGCGCGCCTTCCGGCTTTATAACATCCGGGCCAGCATCCGGTCGATGCCGCGCGCAAAGAGGGCGGGAGGAGGCAGCAGGCTGGCCACGAGGTACGCCTCGTGGGGGAAGTCGAAGAAGTAGCCCGGATGGACGAGGACGTCGTCCTCTTCGAGCAGGCGCGTGACGAGCGCCTCCTCGGTCACGGTGGCCGGTACCCGCAGCGTCGCGTACCAGCCCCCTTCCGGCTCCAGCAGCGTGACCGGGGACGGCGGCGCGGTCCGGGCCCGCAAGAGCTCGAGGTTGCCCGCGACGCGGGCCGCGATCGGCGCCTGCAGCTCGGGGAGTCGCGCCAGGATCCCGGGCAGGGCCCGTTGCACCGGCGTGGCCACGGAGAGGTACGTGTCCGCCACCACCTCGAGGCGTCCCAGCGCTTCATCCCGCGCCGGCGCCGGCCCCGACGCCGCGATCCAGCCCACCTTCAGCTGGGGCAGGCCGCACGACTTCGAGATCCCGCCCAGGCAGAAGACGAGCGCCGGCCCGTCCGCGGCCATGCAGCCCAGACGGCGGGGGTCGGCGCGGAGACCGTAGTCGGCGAACACCTCGTCGGAGACGAGCGCGAGGTTGCTGCGGGCGGCGATCCGCCGGACCTGGGCCGCCTCCTCGCGCTTCAGGTAGGAGCCGGTGGGGTTGTTGGGGTTCACGAGGACGATGGCCCGCGTGCGCGGCGTGACCGCCTCGGCCAGGGCCGGCAGGTCCAGGTGCCACCCGCCGTCGTAGCGGACCGGGTAATGCGCCACCGCCACCGACTCCAGGCCGGCCAGGTACTCGAACAGCGGATAGCTCGGGCGGGGGACGAGCACGACGTCCCCGGGATCGCACAGCAGCTTGAAGAGGAAGCCGTAGGCCTCGCTGCTGCTCGCGGTGAGCACGACGTGGTCCGGAGGCACGTCCACGCCCCGGCGGCGGTAGTCCGCGGCCACCGCCTCCCGCGCGGCGCGCAGGCCGAAAGGGGACGGCTCGTACCGCAGGGCCTCGGGGTCGGAGAGGGCGGACAGCAGGTCCTGCGCGTACGGGATCCCAGCCGTGGTGGGGTTCGACTGCGTCAGGTCGACGACCTGCGCTCCCGCCGCCCGCCTGGCCTCGGCGACGGACGCCAGCCGGTTCGCCGTCCGGTCCCAGCGCGTGCGCGACGAGAACATGCGCCGATGCTACCCCGGCCGCGGCGTTCCTTGACTTCGCGGCGCGGCCACCCTAAGGTCTCGTCCGTGCGTCGAAGCCCTGTCGCGGTGGTGGTGCTGGCCGTGGCGGCCTCCTCCTGTTCGGGCGGAGGAGGCGCGCCGGCCTCCCCGCCGCCGGCCGCCGCCGCTTCCGCAGCCCCGAGCGCGGAGCCCGGGGCTCCGCCGGAGATCGACCGGGTGACCCCGCTGCCGAAGCCCCTGCCGGAGGTGGCGGCGCGGGTCAACGGCCAGCCGATCCCCCTGCGCACGGTCCGCGTGCTCGCGGAGCAGGTCGGGCGGCAGGCGGGACCGGGCCCCGCCGGCGAGGAGCCCTACGTGTACCGGCAGGCGCTGCAGCAGGGCATCGTCCGCGAGCTGTTGTTCCAGGAGGCGGTGAGACGCAAGGTCACGGCCGCCGACGCCCGGGTGGAGCGGGCCTACAACGAGGCGCGCGTGCGGTTCAAGGACGACAAGGCCTGGGCCGCGGTGCTGGCGGACCAGGGCATGGACGCCCAGTCCTTCCGCACGGAGCTGCGGGTCCAGCAGACCATCCAGGCCCTCCTGGCGCAGGTGGCCGAGGAGGCCCAGGCCCAGGCCCAGGCCTCTGACCAGGAAGCCATGGCCTTCTACGAGTCGCACCCCGCGGTCTTCGACGCCGGGGAGCGGGTCAAGGCCAGCCACATCCTGGTGCGGGTGCCGGAAGGCGCGACCGGGGCGCGCAAGGCGGAGCTGCGCAAGAAGGCCGACGCCCTCCTGGGGCGCGCGCGCGCGAAGGAGGACTTCGCCGCGCTGGCCAGGGAGTCCTCGGAGGATCCGGGCAGCGCGAAAAGCGGCGGCGAGCTCGGGGCGTTCGGCCGGGGCCAGATGGTCCCGCCGTTCGAGCAGGCCGCCTTCGGCCTCAAGCCCGGCGAGGTCTCCGGGGTCGTGGAAACGCCCTTCGGCTTCCACATCATCAAGGTCTCGGAGAGGATCCCGGCCCGGAAGCTGGCCTTCGCGGAGGTCAAGGAGCGCCTGAAGCAGGACCTCGTCCAGCAGAAGCGGCAGCAGGCCCAGCAGTCCTTCGTCAACTCCCTGCGGGCGAAGGCGAAGATCGAGATTTTCCTCTAAGCGCGAACACGCGCACGGCCGCCAGGCTCCACGGCCCTCCCGCCGGACGCTCGATCCGCAGGCCGAGGAGCGGGCGCGCCGGCGTGAGCACGTAGACCTGGCCGTGGGGCGCGCCGGCCCGCTGCCGGGCTGGGCGGTTGGGCCGCAGCGCGAACACCGCGACCTCCTCGAACCCGCGCCCGTCGGCGCTTCCGAGCAGCGTGAGGTCCTGTGGCCAGGCGTCGGCCTCCGGACCGGCCTCCACCTCCACCCGGTCCACCTCGATGGGCGGCGTCCAGAGCGCCTCGACCCAGCCCGGGCCGGGCGGCGCCCTCCACGCCGAGGCGGGATCGTGGTCCCACACGGCGGCGGCGCCCGCTTCGTCGTGGCTGGCGCGCCGGCGGTCCGGCGGGGGGTAAAGCCTGGCGCTCCGATCGCCCTCGGGGCGCAGCACGAGCAGCGCGAGGCCCCTGTCCGGCTCCTCCGACTCGAACGTCGCCAACGTGGTGAAGTCCGGCCAGCCCTGGGCCTCTCGACGCGTGGCCATGACGACGTCGAAATGACGGATCACATCCGGCGGCACCTCACGGAAGGAGCGGACCGTGCGGACCTCGAATCGGGCGGGGTCGAGCGCGAAGCGGTCCAGGGAGACGGCGACCCGGGCGGGCGCGGCCACGTGGCCCTCGATCCAGTCGGCCGCGCGGTCCACCGCGGGCACGCGCAGGTAACGAGCCACGAGACGCGCCGAGGCCGCGGCCGGCGGCGCGATCGCAGCCAGCGCGAGAACCGAGAGCAGAGCGCCGCGCGCCCGAGCCGCGGTCACGCGGTCCGCCACTCCCCGCCATCCCATGGCGGCCAGTATCGGCGTGACCACCGCTACCGGGACGAGGTGGCGCGGGAAGACGAGGTTGGCAGGGATGAGGACGAGGACCGCGGCGAGCACCACGACCACCATCGGGATCAGGGCGCGGCGGCGGGGGAAGAGCGGGATCGACGCGAGAGCGAGGGCGCAACCCACCGGCCCCAGCGCGCCCGCCACGATCAGGATCGGCGCCGCGGCCGCCGAGGCGTCGCCCTGGACGAACCGGTTCGCGGCGGGGTCACGGCCGTAATACGACTGGAGCGCCCAGCTCAGCTCCGCGCCCAGTCGCCCGAGCTGCAGGAGCGCGAAGGGCGCGCAGGCGGCGAAGGCGGCGCCCGCCGCCAGCGCCACGCGCCAGAGGCAAAGGCCCCGGCCTCTGGCCAGCCGGTCCGCCGCGATGGCCGGCGCGAGGAGCAGGCCGGTGTACTTGACCGCCGTGGCCGCGCCGAGCAGGGCGCCCGCGATCGCCTCCGCGCGGCCGGGGCGGCAGCGGGCGAGGACGAGCAGCGCGGCCAGCAGGGCCGTGCCCACGACCACGTCGGGGGTCACGTAATGCGCGGAGCGCACCTCGAGGGGCGAGACGGCGAGGAGGGCGGCCGCCAGCAACCCCGCGCCGGCGCCGGCGTGATGCCGGGCCACGGCGTAGGCCAGGCCCACGCTGAGCACGCCGAAGGCGGCGACCATGCCTCGCGCCGCCGCCGCCGCCCCCGTCTCCCCGGCCATCCGCAGTCCAAGGGTGACGGGAATGGCGACGAGGTAGTTGAAGAAGCCCGCGTAGCCCGTGTAGACGGTGGGGTCCAGGCTCCCCGTGCGCCACATCCGCAGCACGGGCTCGACGAAGATCGTCCGCTCGTCGTACTCGGGCCCCGCGCGGGCGAGGTGGTGCGTGATCCCCGCGAAGCGCAGCGCCGCCGCCGCGAGGAGGAGGGCCAGGAGCGTCAGCCGCTCGCCGCGTCGAGCCCCCTCCCCGCTCATCGCGCGGCAGTATAGCCGCGGCGCGGGGAGGGGCCGCCGCGTGGACAGCGTGGGGCGTGTTCTGTAGAGTCCGGACGCGAGATGCCCCCGCCCGCCACCAAGGAGCACGAGCGCCTGGCCGGCCTGCACGGCGCCGCCTCTGCCTGGCGGCGCTGGGGCCCCTACGTCGCCGAGCGCTCCTGGGGCACCGTCCGCGAGGACTACAGCCCCTACGGGACCGCGTGGGACTACTTCCCCCACGACCTCGCCCGCAGCAAGGCCTACCGGTGGGGCGAGGACGGGTTGGCGGGGATCTGCGACCGCTACCAGATCCTGGTCTTCGCCCTGGCGCTGTGGAACGAGCGCGACCCCATCCTCAAGGAGCGGCTCTTCGGCCTGGTGCCCTCCGAGGGCAACCACGGCGAGGACGTGAAGGAGTACTACTTCTACCTGGACTCCACGCCCACGCATTCGTACATGAGGTGGCTCTACAAGTACCCGCAGCGGGATTACCCGTACTCCTGGCTCGTGGAGGAGAACCGGCGGCGGGGAGGCGAAGGACGCGAGTTCGAGCTGCTGGACACCGGCGTCTTCGACGACGACCGCTACTTCGACGTCTTCGTGGAGTACGCCAAGGCCTCGCCCGAGGACCTCGCGATCCGCGTGACCGTGTGGAACCGCGGGCCCGAGGCGGCCCCCCTCCGTCTCCTGCCCCACCTCTGGTTCCGCAACACGTGGTCCTGGGGGCCGAACCCCACCCCGGAGCCCATCGTCGTCACGGGCTCCTCCGGGCCGGGCTTCCAGAGCCTGCTGGCCGACGACACGACGGGGGAGCCGCTGCGCAACCTGCCGTTCCTCTACCGCCTGGGCCCGCGCCACCTCTACCTCGAGGCCGGCGGCGACCTCATGTTCACCTACAACGAGACCAACGCGCACCGGCTCTACGGCCCGGGTGTCCGCAGCCGCAGGCCCTGGGTGAAGGACGCGTTCCACCGGCGCGTCATAGGGGGCGAGGACGCGACGAACCCGGAGGAGGTGGGGACCAAGGCCTGCGCGCACTTCCGCCACGTCGTGCCCGCGGGAGGATCGGTAGTGCTGCGCATGCGGCTGACGCCCGAGATCATGGCCGAGCCCCTGGCCACGGTGGACGAGGTCGTCCTGTCGAGGCGCGCCGAGGCCGACGAGTTCTACGCGGCCGTTCAGCCCCCCGGCGCGACCGCGGACGAGCGGCTGGTCCAGCGCCAGGCCTTCGCGGGCATGCTCTGGTCGAAGCAGATCTACCTGTTCGACGTGAACCAGTGGCTGGAGGGCGACAACCCGGCCTGGGCGCCACCGGCGTCACGTCTGACCCACCGCAACACGCACTGGCGGCACCTCAACTCCATGCGCATCCTCTCCATGCCCGACAAGTGGGAGTACCCGTGGTTCGCGGCCTGGGACCTGGCCTTCCACACCGTGCCGCTGGCGCTGGTGGACCCGCAGTTCGCCAAGGAGCAGCTCTGGCTGTTGCTCTTCGAGCAGTTCCAGCACCCTTCCGGCCAGGTCCCCGCCTACGAATGGGAGTTCTCGGACTTGAACCCGCCCGTGCATGCCTGGGCGGTCTGGCGGGTCTACAACATGGACCGCATCCGCGCGGGCAAGCCGGACCGGGAGTTCCTGGAGAAGTGCTTCCACAAGCTCCTCATCAACTTCGCGTGGTGGGTGAACAAGGTGGACCGCGCGGGCAACAACGTCTTCGAGGGCGGGTTCCTGGGGCTGGACAACATCACGGTCATCGACCGCAGCGAGCCCCTGCCCGAGGGCGCGGTCCTGGAGCAGTCCGACGCCACCGGCTGGATGGGCATGTTCTGCCTGAACCTCATGCGCATCGCGCTGGAGCTGGCCCGCGAGAACAGGGCCTACGAGGCCCTGGCCACGAAGTTCTTCCAGCACTACATCTACGTGGGCGCGGCCATGAAGAAGATGGGCGGGCGCAAGTACCAGCTCTGGGACGAGGAGGACGGCTTCTTCTACGACGTCCTGCGCTATCCGGACGGCAGCTTCGAGAAGTTCCGCGTGCGCTCGCTGGTCGGCCTCATCCCGCTGTACGCCGTGGAGCGGCTCGAGGAGCGGTGGATCGAGCCTTTCGCCGAGTTCAAGAGCAACTTCAGGTGGTTCCTGAACAACAAGCGGCACATCGTCCAGGACGTCTGCTTCCTGGTGAACCACGAGGGCAAGCGCGTGCACGTCTGCGCGATCGTGGACGAGACCCAGATGAAGGGGCTCCTGCGCCGGGTGCTGGACCCCGGAGAGTTCCTCTCCCCCTGGGGCCTGCGCAGCCTCTCGCGCCGCCACCAGGCCCAGCCGTTCCGGTTCGGGGACCGGGAGGTCCGCTACGAGCCGGCGGAGGCGAACTCCAAGATCAAGGGCGGCAACTCCAACTGGCGCGGCCCGGTGTGGTTCCCCACGTCCTTCCTGATGATCGAGTCGCTGCGGAAGCTGGGCACCGCGTTCGGTCCCACGTTCCAGGTGCCGGCCGACGGCCAGGACGGTCCCCTGCGCAACCTCTGGGAAGTGGCGGAGGACCTGGCCAACCGGATGATCCGCATCTTCACGCGCGACGCGGCGGGGCGTCGCCCCGTCTACGGCGACTCGCGGAAGTTCCAGGAGGACCCGCACTGGCGGGACCTCCTGCTCTTCCACGAGTACTTCCACGGCGAGACGGGCGAGGGACTCGGGGCCTCGCACCAGACGGGTTGGACCGGGCTCGTGGCCTCCCTCATCGACGAGTGGAGACGACCACCGCAACCCTCATCGCGGTAGGACCCACCGACCGGGTAGGAGTCGCTGACAAGTCCACGGACAAACGGCACAGCACTGAAGGCCGGCTGACAACGTACGACAAGAGACTGAATTGACGCCGATCACGCCGGCGTCAATTCAGTCTGGGATCAGTCGCCGAGGGTGATCACCAGGACGTTGGAGTCGATGCCGTCGAGCGACGCCTGCACCTCGATCAACCCGGCCCCGAGGACGGTCAGCTTCTTCTGGAAGCCGTGGTTGCTCCTGACCTCCACGAGCGAGAGGTCGCTGAACGTGAAGTCCACGGTGCCCGATCCCAGGGTGTCGCGGTTGTCCTTGTCCTTGGGGGTCGCGTCGACCGTCACCGTGTATCCGACCGGGATGGAGGGCGGGATCCCCTCCACGAGCGTGCCGTTCAGGTCCTGCACCTTGTACAAGCGGATGGTCAGCCGCACCGGAGGGTTGGTGTTGGTGACCGGCGGCTCGCAGCCCTGACAGGGAGGCGGGACGGGGGGGGCCTGCGGCGGCTCGGCCGCCTGCGGGGGCGGCGGCGGCGCGGGCGTGGCCGGGTCTACGGCCGTGGCCGTCGTGCCGGTCGACTTGCTGTTCCCGCAACCCGGCGCGGTCCCGATCGCGCCGCAGACCGCGACGACTACGACAAAGGTTCGGATCTGCATCGTGTGCACCACCTTTTCCGTGGATCTTCGAAAGGAGCGATCGTAGCGTAACGCGCCGACCACGTCAAGGTTGGCCTCCGACCCGTTGTGGCCGCGCTCACGTGGGACGCTAGGGCGTGGGCACCACCGTGCCGGACGGGTCGCCGGCGGGCTCGGTGACGCTGGCCACGTAGCGCAACAGCCGCAGCGCGGTGTCGCCCTCGGTCGTGCCCAGGCACTCCGCGAGGCGGCCCCGGCTGATGAGCTCCTTGCGGTAGGCCCTCATGGCCAGGAAGACGTAGTACTCGGGCAGCATCTCCCAGCGCGGCTGGTCCGGCAGCTCCTGGGCCGGCTCGCTCTCCGCCCTCGCTCTCGACCCCGCCTGCCGTATCGCCTCGTCGATGCGGCGCAACGTGGCCGTGGAGACGAGCCTCAGGGCCTCCAGCCGCGCGCGCAGGGCCGCCACGCTGACCCCGAAGGCGCGGGCGAGGTAGAGGACCGCGATGTCGCTCACCTCGTTGGCCTCGTTGTGCACGGCGCCGAACCTCTCGCGCAGGCCGCGGGCGGGGAGGAGCAGGGCCGCGGCGAACGCCGCGGCGAACGACTCGACCGCCGTCTTCCTCCGCGACCCCTCGCCCATGTCCACCATGGCCTCCTCCCGGTTCGCGAGCAGGTGGCCGAGGGCGTGGGCGAGGCTCGACCGCATGCGCGGGATCGACCGCTCGGTGAGCAGCACCGAGCCCCCGATCGCCGGATGGTGGAAGGCGGCGGCGGAGAGGTGCGTGGGCTGGTCCACCACGTACACCCGCAGGCCGAAGGAGTCCTCGAGCCGGACGCGGAGATCGCGGATGGGCGCGTCGCCCAGGTCGAGGTGCGCGCGCACGGTCGCGGCCAGCTGCTCGGCCTCGAGGGCGGAGTGATGCCGCGGGGCGGGCAGCTCGGGCATGGCGGCGCGGGGCAGCCCGTTGACCTCCTCGAGCTCGAGGTAGTTGCGGCACAGCCCCTCGAACTTCATCAGCGCGAGCCTCTCGGGCGAGGCCTCGGTGGGCCCCTTGGGCCGGCCGGGGCGCCGCGGCGGGCTCGCCGCGGACGCGTCCACCCTCTCCGCCATCCGCCGGAACTGCGGGCGGAAGTCGGCCTTGCCCCAGACGCCGAGGCCCAGGAAATAGTCGAGCGGCCGGCTCAGGACCTCCGCGTAGCGGTAGAGCTCGGCCACCGACACCGGCCGCCGCCCCTGCTCGATGGCCACCTGCGTCGTCCGGGCCAGCCCCAGCTTCTCCGCGATCACGGCCTGGGTCAGGCCGAGGAACTCGCGGGCTTTTGCGATGCGCTGACCGACCTCTGCGTTCGGCTCCATGTGGTCAGGCTCGAATTCCAGTCATGATAGGCGGGAGGCGAAGATTCTGTCAACGCGGCCGGAAAGGATCGCGGCGGTGTCCCGGGGTCTTTTCTGCTGTAGATGGTATGGGTTTGGGACGTCGCGTTGCCACGGTCGCGTTCCGCAGGCTAGCCCGTTGGGGCTTCCGGCGTGGGCCTCGTTCGGCAAATGTGTCATCTTGGATGACTTTATTGACCACGCGCCGACCCTCGGACTAGGATGGGCGAAGGACATGGGAAGCCGAAGGGCGACGTCGAAGGTGCGGCACGCGGTGGTCGGACAGGGCTACACGACGAGTGCCTGCGCGGCGGCGGCGTGGACGCGGTCTTCATCGCGCCGCCCAACGAGATGCACCGGGAGTACGCCGTGCGGGCCGCGCGCGCGGGGGCCCAGGCTCATCCGGGCGCAGTCGCCCTCTCCGAAGTGAAGCGGGAGCGGCGCGGGGCGACCGTGCGGCGCGCAGGACCGCAGATCGAGGGTAATATTCCCGATGAACGGCCGAGCCATTCATGGATACCCTGAGCCTCGTCCTGCTCGGCGTCATCGCCGTGGCCTCCCTGGCCCAGGCGGTGTCCCTGGTGGCCGTCGCCCTGGCCGGGCGCCGCGTCGCCCGCCGTGTGGGCCGCTTCGAGGAGAGCCTGGAACGGGAGATACAGCCGACGCTGCAGCAGGCCGCCCGGGTGACGCGGGGACTGGCCGAGGTCTCGGCGGTGACGGCGGGCCAGGCCCGGCGCTTCGCGGGCGTCCTGGACACCGCCGCCATGAACGTGACCCGCACCGGGACCGTCCTGACCGAGGCGTTGCTGCCATCGGCCGTGAAGGCGGCGACCATCGTCTCCGTCACGCGGGCCGCGCTCGAGCTGCTGAACCTGTCCCGCCGCCGCCGGAACCGGTAGCCCGCCGCCTCCGGCAGCGCCGCGCGCCGGCCCGGGGAGGATCCGAGTGCCCGTGAGCCCAGCGTCCCCGGCGCCGGGCCCCCTGCGCGGGGAGCTGCTCAACCTCGAGCGCCTCGAGGAGAGGGCGCGGGCCCTGGCCGCGCGCCACACGCTGGCCCGCAAGACGCGCCGCGGCGCGGCGGACTTCCTCTCGCGCCTCGACGACAACGCGCGCGTCCTGCGGCTGACGTATCGCGCCCTCGCGGAAGACGTCCATCGCGGAGAGGCGGTCCCGCCCGCGGCGGAGTGGCTCCTCGACAACTTCCACCTCATCGAGGCGGAGGTCCGCGGCGTGCGCCACGACCTGCCCGCGAAGTTCTACCTGGAGCTGCCCAAGCTCGCCCCCCGGGAGCTGGCGGGCAGCGCGCGCGTCCACGCCATGGCCCTGGAGCTCGTCCGCCACAGCGACGCCCGCCTGGATCCGCAGCGGCTCACGCGGTTCGTGGCCGCCTACCAGACGGTGGCCCCGCTGACCATCGGCGAGCTGTGGGCCTGGCCCAGCATGCTGAAGCTGGCGCTCGTCGAGGACCTGCGGCGCCTGGCCGAGGAGATCCTGGACAGCCGCGCGGGGCGGGCCGCCGCCGACGCCTCGCTGGCCCGGTTCGACGCCGGCGGCGACGTCGACGCGGTCCCGGCCCTGCCCGACGACCTCACCGTGCCCTTCGCCGTGCAGGTCCTGCAGCGCATGCGGGAGTACGGCCCACGGCTCTCGCGCCTGCGCGGGTTGCTGGAGGAGCGGCTCGGGGCGCGGGGCCTGACCCTGGAGGACGCGATCCGCTCCGAGCACCAGCGCCAGGCCACGGGGCAGGTCTCGGTGGCCAACGCCATCACCAGCCTCCGCCTGTGCTCCACCCTGGACTGGACCCATTACTTCGAGCGCGTCAGCCTCATCGAGCAGGTGCTGCAGCGGGACCCCGCCGGGGTCTACGCCAACATGGACTTCGCCAGCCGCGACCGCTACCGGCACGCGGTCGAGGAGCTGGCCGAGCCCACCGGCGAGGCGCAGATGCGCGTGGCCCTGCGCAGCGTGGAGAGCGCCCGGCAGGCCGCGGAGAAGGACCCCGCCGACCGCGCGGCCCACGTCGGGTACCACCTGATCGGGAAGGGCCGGCGCGACCTCGAGGCCGACGTGGCGTACCACCCGCGGCCGGGCCAGCGGCTGCGCCGAGCCGTCTTCCAGCATTCCACCGCCGCCTACCTCGGCGCGATCGCGCTCATGACGGCGGCCGGGGTGGGGGGGGCGGTGGCCTACGCGCTCGGGCAGGGGGCGGCGCCGGGGACGCTGGCCCTCGTGGCCGCGCTCGCCCTCATCCCCGCCAGCGAGCTGGCCACCCTCGCCGCCCAGCGCCTGGTGGCGCTCCTGGTGCCGCCGCGGCGGCTGGCCCGCCTGCAGTTGTCCTCGGGCGTCCCCGAGTCCGCGCGGACCATGGTCATCTTCCCCACCCTCCTCACCAGCGTGGAGGGCGTGCGCGAGCTGATGGAGCACGTCGAGGTGCAGGCCCTGGGCAACATGGACCCCTACATCCACTTCGCCGTCCTGGGCGACTTCGCGGACGCCCCCGGGGAGCGCATGCCGGGGGACGTGGAGATCCTCCAGGCGGCGCAAGCGGCCATCGCGGACCTGAACGCCCGCCACGGCCAGGGCCGCGACGACCGCTTCTTCCTGTTCCATCGCGCGCGGCGCTTCAACCCCGGCGAGGGCTCGTGGATGGGCTGGGAGCGCAAGCGAGGCAAGATCGAGGAGTTCAACCGGCTGCTGCGCGGCGCCACCGACACCGGCTTCGAGGTCCAGCAGGGAGACCTGTCGGTGCTGCCCCTCGTCCGCTACTGCATCACCCTGGACAGCGACACGCGCCTCCCGCGCGAAGCGGCCCGGGAGCTCATCGGCATCATCCACCATCCCCTGAACCGCCCGCACTTCGAGCCCCGGCTCCGCCGCGTCACGGAGGGCTACGGGATCCTCCAGCCCCGCGTGAGCGTGACCATGTCCAGCGCCTCGGGCTCGTTGTTCGCGCGCCTGTACGCCGGCCATACCGGCGTCGACCCCTACACGACGGCGGTCTCCGACACCTACCAGGACCTCTTCGGCGAAGGCATCTTCACGGGGAAGGGCCTCTACGACGTGGACGCCTTCACGGCCGCCCTCGAAGGCCGCGTCCCCGAGAACGCCCTGCTCTCGCACGACCTCTTCGAGGGCCTCCACGCCCGCGCGGCGCTGGTGAGCGACGTGGAGGTGGTGGACGACTACCCGTCGAGCGTCCTCGCCCACGCGCGCCGCCAGCGCCGCTGGGTGCGGGGCGACTGGCAGATCCTCTTCTGGCTGTTCCCGGGGGTGCCCACCCGCAGCGGCCTCGAGCGCAACCGGCTCACGCTCATCAGCCGCTGGAAGATCCTGGACAACCTGCGGCGCAGCCTGGTGGCGCCCGCGGTGCTCGTGTTGCTGGCGGCGGCGTGGACCGTGCTCCCGGGCCGGCCGGCGGCGTGGACGGCCGCGGTGATGGCCGCGCTGGCGTTCCCGGCCTACCCGCTGCTGCTGCAGGGGATCCGCGGCCCGCTGCCGCAGCAGCCGGCGGGCGTGTTCCTGAAGCACCTCGCCGAGGACCTGAAGACGGCGCTGGCGCAGTCGCTCCTCACCCTGACCTTCCTCGCCTACCACGCCTACGAGATGCTGCACGCCATCATCCTGACCCTGGTGCGGGTGGTGGTCACCCAGCGGCGTCTCCTCGAGTGGGAGACCGCGGCGGCGGCGGCGGCGCGCGCCGCCGGCATCACGGGACCGGGCGGGAAGCGCGTGTTCGTGGTGGAGATGATCTCCAGCCCGGCCACCGCCGCCGTGCTGCTGCCGATGGTGCTGTCGGGGCGGCCGGGGGCGGAGCCGGTGGCGCTGCCGCTCCTCGCCTTGTGGGCGGCGGCCCCGCTCATCGCGCATTGGCTCAGCCAGCCGGTGCGCCTCCGCCGCCTCGAGCTCGACGCCGCGGAGCGGGCCTACCTCCGGCTCGTGGCGCGCAAGACGTGGCGGTACTTCGAGACGTTCATGGGTCCGGACGACCACTGGCTCCCGCCGGACAACTACCAGGAGGCCCCCGGGCCCATGGTCGCGCACCGCACCTCGCCCACCAACGTGGGGATGGGGCTCCTCGCGACCCTGGCCGCCCACGACCTCGGGTACATCCGCACGCCGGAGCTCGGGGAGCGCCTGGACCGCACGCTGTCCAGCATCGAGGCCATGGAGCGGCACGAGGGCCACCTCCTGAACTGGTACGACAGCGCGAACCTGGCGCCGCTCCACCCGCGCTACGTCTCCACGGTCGACAGCGGCAACCTGGCCGGCGCGCTGCTGATCGTGGCCGAGGGCCTGCGCCGCATCGCAGGCGAGGGCCAGGACGAGACGGCCCTCTGCGCGGCCCACGGTGACGCGGTCGCGCTGCTCGCGCGGTCCCTCGGGGCCCTGGCCAGGGCGGATGCCTCGCGCAAGCCGGCGTGCGAGGCGGTGGAGCGCGAGGTGAAGGCGATCCAGTCCATCCTCGCCGGCGAGGCGGAGCCGCCGGGGGAGAAGCTCCTGGCCCTGCGCCGCCGGGCTCCGGGGTTGCGCCAGGCCGCCTCCGCCCTGGGGCCCGCGGGCGCCGGGGACCCGCCCGGCGCGCTCGAGGCGGCGTACTGGGCGGCGCGCCTCGCCGACGGCATGGCGGAAGCGGACCTTCCCAACGGCCTGCCCGAGCGTACGCTCGAGCGGGCGGGCGCCCCCTTGCCCGATCGGCTCCTGGACCTGGCCCGCCGCGCCGCGGCCTTCGCCGATGGCATGAACTTCGCGTTCCTCTTCGACCGGCAGCGGAAGATCTTCTCCATCGGGTACCGGCTCGCGGACGCGGAAGGGCCCGCCCGCCTCGACCCGGCGTTCTACGACCTGCTGGCGTCCGAGGCCCGCTTGACCAGCTTCCTCGCCGTGGCCAAGGGCGACGTCCCGCAGTCGCACTGGTTCCACCTCGGCCGCCTCGTCACCAACGTCGAGGGCCGCCCGACGCTCCTCTCGTGGAGCGCCACGATGTTCGAGTACCTGATGCCCCGGCTGTACATGAAGACGTACCCCGGCACCCTGCTGGACCTCTCCTGCCGCATGGCGGTGCGGCGGCAGATGTCGTACGCCGCGGGGCGGCGCGTCCCCTGGGGGATATCCGAGTCGGCCTTCAACTTCGTGGACCGCCATGGCAGCTACCAGTACAAGGCGTTCGGAGTCCCGGGGCTGGGCCTGAAGCGCGGGCTCGCCGACGAGCTGGTGGTCGCGCCCTACGCGACCGCGCTGGCCGCCCTCGTGGATCCCCGCGCCGCCATCCGCAACTTCATGCGCCTGGCGGCGGAAGGCATGGAGGGAGCCTACGGCTTCTACGAGGCGATCGACTACACGCCGCGGAAGACCTACGAGCCGGCGGAAGGCAGCGCCCCCGCCGGGCGCGACGGCGCCGGGGTCGTCGTCCGCGCCTTCCTCGCGCATCACCAGGGGATGACCCTGGTGGCCCTGGCCAACGTGCTCCTGGACGAGCGGATGGTGGCCCGCTTCCATCAGGACGCGAGGGTTCAGGCGACCGAGCTCCTCCTCCAGGAGCGCGTTCCCCGGCGCCTGCCCATCACCGAGCCGCGGCCCGCGGAAGAGACCCGGGCCGCTCCGCCCGTGGCCGCGATCTCCGCCCGGCGCTTCCGCTCCCCGCACACCTTCTATCCGCACGCCCACTTCCTCTCCAACGGCGCCTATACGGTCGCGGTCTCCAACGCCGGCGGCGGACACAGCTCCTGGGCCGGGCGGGCCGTGACGCGGGTGAGGGCGGACCGCACGCGGGACGTGGGCAGCCAGTTCGTCTACCTCCGCGACGTGCGCACCGGGGTGGTGTGGTCCGCGGCCTACCACCCGACCCGCCGCGAGGCCGAGGAGTACCTCGTCACGTTCCTGGCCGACAAGGCGGTGTTCCGCCGCCGCGACGAGGACGTGGAGACCCAGCTCGAGGTCGCGGTGTCGCCCGAGGACGACGTCGAGGTCCGAAGGCTGGCCCTCACCAACCACGGCGGCCGGCCCCGGGAGATCGAGGTGACGAGCTATGCGGAGATCGTGCTCGGCCCTCCGGCCGACGACCTCGCCCATCCCGCCTTCGGCAAGCTCTTCATCGCCACCGAGTACCTGCCGCAGAGCGCGGCCCTCGTCTGCGAGCGGCGTCCGCGCGGCGCGGACGAGAAGCCGCTCTTCGCCATCCACGCGCTGAGCGTGGAGGGTCGTCTCCAGGGTCCGGTGGAGTGGGAGACGGACCGCGCCCGGTTCCTGGGGCGGGGGCGGCAGCCCGACGACCCCGTGGCCCTGGACGGCCGGCCGCTGTCCGGCACCACCGGCGCGGTCCTCGATCCCATCGTGAGCCTCCGCCAGCGGGTCCGCCTGGCCCCCGGCGGCTTCGTGCGCCTCTCCTTCGCCACGGGAGTGGCCCGGGCCCGGGAGTCCGCCCTCGGCCTCGCCCAGAAGTACCACGACCCCAACGCGGCGTCCCGCACCTTCGCCCTCGCCTTCACCCACGCCCAGATCGCCCACCGGCACCTGGGCGTCTCGAGCGAGGAGGCCCAGCTGTTCGACCGCCTGGCCTCCCGGGTCATCTACGCCGACGCCTCGCTGCGCGCGGACCCGCACGTGCGCGCGCGCAACACCCTGGGACAGGCTTCGTTGTGGCCCCACGGGATCTCCGGCGACCTGCCGGTCCTTCTCGTCCGGGTCGTGGAGCCCGACGACCTGCCGCTGGTGCGCCAGGTGCTGCAGGCCCAGGAGTACTGGCGCCTGAAAGGCCTGAGCGCCGACGTGGTCATCCTGAACGAGCACCCCATGAGCTACCTCGACGAGATGCAGGAGCACCTCGAGGCCCTGCTGGAGGGCGGCCCCTGGGGCGCCTGGAAGGGCCGGCCCGGCGGCGCCTTCCTGTTGCGGGGCGACGGGATGAGCGAGGCGGACAAGGTCCTGCTCGCGGCGGTGGCGCGCGGCGTGCTGAACGGGGACCGGGGCGAGCTGCAGAACCAGCTCGACCGCCCCTACGCCGAGCCGGTCCTCCCGCCGCAGATGGCCCCGCCCCTCCCCGAGCGCGCGGCCGCCGCCGCCGACGCGCCGGTCGAGGCGCCCGCCCTCACGCTCGCGAACGGCATCGGCGGGTTCGCCGACGGCGGCCGGGAGTACGTGGTCGTCCTGGAAGGCGCGGAGGAGACGCCGATGCCCTGGGTCAACGTGATCGCGAACCCCGGCTTCGGCACCATCGTCTCGGCCTCCGGCTCCGCCTCCACGTGGGCGGAGAACAGCCGGGAGAACCGGCTCACGCCGTACTGGAACGATCCGGTGAGCGATCCGACGTCCGAGGCCCTGTTCCTGCGCGACGCGGAGTCGAGGACGGTGTGGGGCGCCACGCCCGGACCCCTGCCGCGGGGCCCAGGCGGCCGCTTCGTGGTCCGGCACGCCGCCGGCGTGTCCACCTTCGCGCACGCCGCCCACGGCATCGCCCACGAGCTGGCGGTATTCGTGGCCCGGCACGACCCCGTGAAGGTGTCGCTGCTGACCCTCACCAACCGCTCGGCGCGGCTGCGCAGGCTGGAGGTCGTGGCCTACAACGAATGGGCGCTGGGCCCGCCGCGGGCCGGCGAGCACCTCCAGGTCGTGACCGAGCTGGATGCCGCGGCCCGTGCCGTCTTCGCTCGGAACGGCTACAACCAGGAGTTCCCGGGCAGGGTGGCCTTCGCCCAGGCCAGCGAGGCGCTGCGCTCGGCCACCGCGGACCGGATCGAGTTCCTGGGGCGGAACGGCTCGCTCGAGAGTCCGGCCGCCCTGACGCGCGAGACGCTCTCGGGGCGCTCCGGCGCCGGCCTCGACCCCTGCGCGGCGCTCCACGTCGCGGTGGACCTCCAGCCGGGGGAGAGCCGCCGCATCGTCTTCCTCCTCGGCCAGGGCAAGGACGCCGCCCATGCCCGAGACCTCATCCACCGGCACGGCACCGTCGCCGCCGCCCAGGAGGAGCTCCTGGCCGTCCGCCGCGCGTGGGACGCGATGCTGGGGACAGTGCAGGTGAAGACGCCGGACGATTCCCTCGACGTCATGCTCAACCGGTGGCTGCTCTACCAGGACCTGGCCTGCCGGCTGTGGGCCCGGTCCGGCTTCTACCAGCCGGGCGGAGCCTACGGGTTCCGCGACCAGCTCCAGGACTCCATGGCCCTGTCCCTGGCGCGGCCCGACCTCTACCGGGAGCACCTGCTGCGCGCGGCCGCCCGCCAGTTCGGGGAAGGGGACGTGCAGCACTGGTGGCACGTCCCGAGCGGCCGCGGCACCCGCACGCGCTGCTCCGACGACCTGCTGTGGCTACCCTTCGCGACCGCGCACTATGTCGAGGCGACGGGCGACGCCGCGGTGCTGGACGAGGCCGTTCCCTTCGTGGAGGCGCCGCCCCTCCAGCCCGGGGAGCAGGAGGCCTACGGCCCCGCCCGCGTCTCGCGGGAGACCGCGTCGCTCTACGAGCACTGCGTGCGCGCCATCGACAAGGGGATGACCGCGGGCGCCCACGGCCTGCCCCTCTTCGGAAGCGGGGACTGGAACGACGGGATGAACCGCGTGGGAGCCCAGGGCCGCGGCGAGAGCGTCTGGCTGGGCTGGTTCCTGCACTCGGTGCTCGCTGCCTTCGCGCAGGTGTGCGACGCCCGCCCGGACGTCGCGCGGGCGGCCCGCTACCGCGCGGAGGCGGGCCGGCTGGCCCTGGCCCTGGACCGGGCCTGGGACGGCGACTGGTACTGGCGCGGCACCTTCGACGACGGCACGCCGCTGGGATCGGCTCAGAACGACGAGTGCAAGATCGACTCGATCTCGCAGTCCTGGGCGGTCCTGTCGGGCGTGGCCCCGCCGCAGCGCGCGGAGCGCGCGATGGACGCGGTCCGCGCCCACCTCGTGCAGCGCAGGAAGCGCGTGATCCTGCTGCTCACGCCGCCGTTTGCCACGTCCGCGCAGGACCCGGGCTACATCAAGGGGTACCACCCCGGGATCCGCGAGAACGGCGGGCAGTACACCCACGCCGCTCTGTGGGCGGTGATGGCGGTGGCGAGGCTGGGAAGCGGCGACGAGGCCGCGGAGCTGTTCCACCTGCTGAACCCGGTGAACCACGCGCGGACGCCCGCGGATACCGCGCGCTACAAGGTCGAGCCCTACGTGGTGGCGGCGGACGTGTACGCCCATCCCGCCCACGCGGGCCGGGGCGGCTGGACCTGGTACACCGGCTCGGCGGGATGGATGTACCGCGCGGGCCTGGAGAGCATGCTGGGACTGCGGCGGCGGGGGGAGACGTTCGAGGTGGCGCCCTGCATACCGGCGGCGTGGCCGGCCTACTCGATCGTGTGGCGCTTCGGAGGGAGCCGCTACGAGATCGTGGTGGAGAACCCCGAGCACCGCTGCCGGGGGGTCGCGCGCGCCGAGCTGGACGGCGCGGCGGTCGACGCCGGGGCCATCCCGCTCGTGGACGACGGGGGAGCGCACCGGGTGCGCATCGTCATCGGCAAGGCTCGGAAGGGCGGCGGAAAATGAGGCCGGAAAAATGCGGGGGCAGGCTTCGAAAGCGCCCGGCCGGGCGCCTACCAGCCGCGCCCGGACGGCTCCCAGGACATGGTGCGCGTGAACTCGCCGCGCGTCCGCGAGAACACCCTGCGCACCGGCATGACGTAGCCGCCGTCGACGTAGCCCATGTCCTCGAGGTCGACGCCGACATGGCCGCATTCCAGGCACCGGAACCCGCCCAGCGGATGCCGTACGGGGTTGTGCTGGTTTCGGAAGAAGCAGCGCAGCCGAGCGATCATTTGAGGCCTCCCAACCAATAAATCCCTACCGTCGCCACGTACCGGTGCAACCCTCGTGCCACGACCTCCCGAGCCCGGCTCGGGTCCGTTCCCGTTTCGATTCAGTACTTTCCATTCCTTTGGAGGATCGACTCGTCGCCGTTCGAGCGTCCCACCCCCGTGACGCACGGCCAATTCGGCGGTCGGCGTTCTGATGAGCGGCAAACCTTGCAATGACGTCGCGTGGACCCTTCGGCGGGGCCCGGGATCGCCCCCGCTATCTCCCGTGCAGTCAGCAATTGTCCCCGGTCCGGGCGGCTACACCGCCCGCGGCACACAAGTTGCTAGACGCGTAGCACGACCCATGTCCACCCGCCCCATCGGGGCAGCCCGAGGAGGGAATCCATGACGCGCAAGCAGAGCGCCGGGGATCGCAAGCGCTACGAGGTCCTGAACCGGATGCTGACGGACCGGCAGGCCGAGATCCGCAACAAGCTCCGGTCCCTTCGCGAGGCCTTGCCGAGCGAGGTCTCCGACGTCAAGGACACCGAGGAGCAGAGCATGGAGGACTTCGTGCGCGGGATGGACTACGCGCTCATGGAGATGGAATCCGAGACCCTGCGCAGGATCGACGAGGCCATCCTCCGCCTGGCGGGCGGCACCTACGGCCTCTGCTCGGACTGCGGCGGCAAGATCGCCGAGGCCCGGCTCGAGGCGTTGCCGTTCGCGTTGACCTGCCGCGATTGCCAGGAGCAGGAGGAGGGCGAGGCGGCGGAGCGCGCCGCCGTGGAGCCGCGGGAGGCCGCGACCCGCGGACGCGCGGCCGCTCGCGAGGCGAACCGGTCGGTCCCCCTGCCCATGGCGTGGCGCGGCGGGGTGGCCCGCAGCGCCCGGGCGAGGGACTGAACCCGACCGATCCATCACGGCCCGGCTCGCCGGGCGGCGGGTCTCCGCCCGCCTATAATGAAGTCCGCGCCGTGAAGCGGACGAAGACTGCTCCCTGGGACTGTCTGGCCGGCGGTGGCGAGATGGGCGCCCTCATGCGCCGGCTCGACTGGACCGCCACCCCGGCCGGCCTCGTGGCCTCGTGGCCGCCGAGCCTGCGCGCCGCGGTGGCCCTCCTCCTCGCCTCGACGCACCCGATGTACGTCGCCTGGGGGGACGACCTCGTGCAGTTCTACAACGACGCCTTCCGCGAGGTCCTCGGTCCGGTCCACCCGCACGCGCTGGGGCGCAGCGCCCGGGAGACGTTCCGCGAGAGCTGGGACGTGGTGGGGCCTCTCTTCGACCGGCTCATGTCCGGGGAGCCGGCGAGGGCGGAGGAGGACCGACCCTTGCGGAGGGAGCTGGACGGCAAGGTGGAGGAGCGGCACTTCACGCTCTCCTACAGCGCGATCCGGCAGGAGGACGGCCGGGCCGGGGGCGTCCTCGTCACCGCCCTGGAGACGACCCGCCACCGGGAGGAGGCGGCGCGGCGCGAGCAGGTCGCGCGGCTGGAGGCGGAGGCCGCCAACAAGGCCAAGGACGAGTTCCTGGCCGTGGTGTCCCACGAGCTCCGCACCCCGCTCGGGGCCATCCTCATCTGGACCCAGCTCCTGCGCCAGGAGAGCGTGGACGAGGCGACCGTGGCCCGCGCCCTCGGCATCATCGAGCGCAGCACCAAGTCCCTGGCCCAGCTCCTCGACGACCTGCTGGACGTCTCGCGCATCGTGAGCGGCAAGATCCGCCTGGAGCCGCGGGCGGTGGACCTGCCCTCCGTCCTGCAGGTGGCCGTGGAGGGGGCCCAGCCCGCGGCGGAGCAGAAGGGCCTCCGCATCGAGGCCGCGCTGGAGCGCCCGTTGATCCCGGTGTCGGGCGACCCGGGGCGCCTCCAGCAGGTGGTGGGGAACCTGCTCTCGAACGCGATCAAGTTCACGCCCTCGGGCGGCCGCATCTTCGTCCGCCTCGACCGCGTGGGCCCGCAGGCCCGGATCCAGGTCGCCGACACGGGGATGGGTATCCGCCCCGACTTCCTCCCGTACATCTTCGAGCACTTCCGCCAGGCCGACACCACGAGCACGCGCGAGAACCGCGGCCTCGGCCTGGGCCTCGCCATCGCGCGGCACCTGGTCCAGCTGCACGGCGGGGCCATCGAGGCCGAGAGCCCCGGGGAAGGCCAGGGCGCGTCCTTCACGATCACGTTGCCCCTCATCGAGGGGGCGGTGGCCGCGCTCCTGCCGGAAGAGGCGGGCCCCGCGTCGACCGCGTCGCTGCAGCGCGACGGCCTGGCCGGCGTGCGGGTGCTGGTGGTGGACGACGCGAAGGACGCGCGCGAGGCCCTGTCGATGCTGCTCGGACAGTTCGGGGCCCGCGTGACCGCGGTGGGATCGGTGGACGAGGCCCTGGCCGTGCTCGATCGGGACCCGCCCCACGTGCTGCTGAGCGACATCGCGATGCCGGAAGAGGACGGCTACACCCTCATCCGGAAGGTGCGCGCGCGCGACGCCGCGCGGGGCGGCCGGGTGCCCGCCGCCGCCCTCACCGCCTACGCGACGCCGGAGGACCGCACGAAGGCGCTGCGCGCCGGCTACCACGACCACCTGCCCAAGCCCGTCGACCCCGCGGTACTGATCGAGACGGTGGCGAGCCTGGCCCGCCGGAGCGAGCCCCCGCCTTCCCGTCCGCGCTGACCGCGGCGAAAGGAGCGGCGCCCATCAGGGCGAGCCCCATCAGGGGCGCCAAGGCGTTGCTCACCATGGGCATCCTCCTTCGCCCACCCCGTGGGCACGGGCCTGGGCGCCGTCAGCGGCGCGGCGGCCTCGATCGGCGCGGCCGCCGGTCCTCTCGGGGCCGCGTTGGGCACGGTCGTCGGGGCGGTGGCGGGCGGGCTGGCCGGCAAGGGCGCGGCGGAAGCCGTCAACCCGACGGAGGTGGCGGCGCGAAACGGCATGCCGCATCCCGTCGGAGCGGGCCTGGGGGTCGCGGGCGGCGCGGCGACCGGCGCCGCCGTCGGCTCGGCGGCGGGGCCCGCGGGCACGGCGGTGGGCGGCGTGGCGGGCGCCATCGCGGGTGGCCTCGCGGGTGAGCGAGCCGCCGAGGTCATCCGGGCCGCGGATGCGGGTGGTGCGCCGCAGCGGCGCCGGATGTAGACTCTACATCGGGTAGCGAGAACGCCCGAGATAGGCCCCGTATTCAAGCGGTTCGGGCCCGGGCACATCCCTTGCATTGAGGACCCCGGCGCCCGTTCCCGGTAGAACCGAAAGCACCATGCCCCACGCCCTGCTCGTGGACGACGACGTGAACTTCGTCCTCGGTCTCGCCGAGGTCGTCGGCCGGGAGGGCTTCACCACCAAGACCGCGACGTCGCTGAAGGAGGCGCGAAACGAGATCGGCAAGGCGGCTCCCGATGTCCTGCTGATCGACCTCCACCTGCCCGACGGCAGCGGCCTCGACCTCGTGAAGGAGTTCGAGGAGAGCCCCGGCACCGAGATCGTGCTCATCACGGGCCACGGGACGATCGAGACGGCGGTCGAGGCCATGCGCCACGGGGCGTCGGACTATCTCGTGAAGCCGGTGGACTTCGCCCGCGTGCGCATGGTCCTGGCCAACGTCGCGCGCACCCGGGACCTGAAGCAGCAGATCGGGTCGCTGCGGGGCGAGCTGCGCAAGCTGGGACGGTTCGGCCCCCTCATCGGCTCCTCGGCGCAGATGCAGAAGGTCTACGACCTCATCGCGAAGGTGGCGCCCACCGAGGCCACGATCCTCGTGCTGGGCGACACCGGAACCGGGAAGGAGCTGGTTGCGGAGACGGTCCACAGCCTGAGCCGCCGGCACAAGGAGCCGTTCCTGCCCATCAACTGCGGCGCGGTGTCCCCGACCCTCATCGAGAGCGAGCTGTTCGGCCACGAGCGCGGCAGCTTCACGGGCGCCGACCGGATGCACAAGGGGTACTTCGAGCGCGCGCACCGGGGCACGCTGTTCCTGGACGAGATCACCGAGATGCCCCACGAGCTCCAGGTGAAGCTGCTCCGCGTGCTGGAGACGGGAAAGGTGACCCGCATCGGGGGCAACGAGGCGATCCCCGTGGACGTGCGGGTCATCGCGGCCAGCAACCGCCGTCCCGAGGAAGCGGTGTCGGCGGGGAAGCTGCGCGAGGACCTCCACTACCGCCTGCACGTCTTCCCCATCCACCTGCCGCCGCTGCGCGAGCGGCGGGACGACGTCGACCTCCTGGCCGAGCACTTCCTGTCCCAGCTCAACAAGGAGCAGGGGACCTCCAAGGACTTCACGCGGCCCGCGCTGCAGCGCCTGCGCACCCACAACTGGCCGGGCAACGTGCGCGAGCTGAAGAACCTCGTCCACCGGGCGTACATCCTGGCCGAGGAGCACATCGGCATCGACTCCCTTCCCCTGGGCGTCCAGGAGACGCCGGGCTCCAACCTCAACGTCAAGGTGGGCACGTCCCTGGGTGAGGTCGAGCAGCGCCTGATCCTGGCCACCCTCGAGGACTGCGAGGGCGACAAGAAGAAGGCGGCCGAGGTGCTGGGGATCAGCCTGAAGACGCTCTACAACCGGCTGAACGAGTACAAGTCGGCGTAACACAGCATTCAGCGCTCAGCACTCAGCACTCAGCATTCAGCCAGGCCATTGGCGAGTCACGTCCGGCATTCCAACCGGGCTGATTGCTGATTGCTCGCTAGCAGCTAGAACGCCTGTCCCAGCCCGAAGAAGACCCGGTAGGACCTCTCTCCGGCGCGGCGGCCCAGGGGGAAGCCCACGTCCACGCGCAGCGGGCCGACCACCGAGTCGTACCGCAGGCCCACCCCGACGGAATGGCGCAGGGCGAGGTCGAGGTCGCTCGCCTTCTCGAAGACGTTCCCCGCGTCGTAGAAGACCGCGGCGCCCAGGCCGCTGCCGTGCTGGTAGCGCAGCTCCTGGTTCAGGATGACCACGGCCTGGCCGCCGGCGGAGATGACGCGGCCGTCGCTGAGCGTGCGCGTCGGCCCCACGGAATCGGTGGCGAAGCCGCGGATGCTGTTGGCTCCGCCGGCCCGGAAGCGCTCCGTGGAGCGAGGCCGGAACCGCTCGCTGGCGAGGAAGATGTCGTCGGCCAGGCCGCTGGCCACGCCGAGCCGATACCCCTGGGCCCAGGTCAGCGACGCGCCGACCGGTCGCGTCAGGAAGGCCTGGGCATAGGCCTTGGTGAACGTGACGTCCGAGCCCAGGGCCTCGGGCCCGTAGCCCAGGTTGAGGCTCAGGAACGTCCCGCGGTGCGCGTTCAGCGGGTTCTCCCGGGTGTCCCGCACCAGCGACACGTCGAGGGCCCCGATCTCCAGGGTCCGCGCGCCGCCGGTCAAGAGGTCGAAGGTCTCCGTGACCCTCTTCCGCCGGTAGCCGTAGAGCAGGTCCCAGGGGTGCCGGCTCCGCGCCTGCTGGATCTGGAACCCCTCTTCGGTCGTCCGCTCGTTGGGCAGGGGGACCGCCCCCGGCGACTCCTCCTGAAGCACGATCAGGTCCTGCCACGTGCGGAAGACGGAGGCCGTGAGGTCGCCCAGGCGGCCGATGGACGGGATGTGGAGCGAGCCGCGCTGGTCCCGCACGTGCTTCCCGACGCGGTATCGGCCGCCGAGGGCGACGCCGGTGCCGAAGAGGTTGCCCAGCTCGCCGTCCACCAGCGCCGATGCGCCCTCGCGGTCGTTGTAGCGCACGTCGTAGGCGAGCCTGTACGGGGCGTCCTCCTCCAGCTCGATGGTGATCGGGGCCGGGCTCTCGGCGGGCGCCGTGACCACCGCCCGCGAGAAGACCCCGAGGTCGAGGAGCCGCCGCTCCAGCTCGGCGAGCTTGCGGGGATCGAGGGGGTCGCCCGGCTCGATGTTGATCTGCCTCCGCACCAGGGAGGCGCGGGTGCGCCGCAGGCCGGTGATCGAGGCCGGCCCCGCCACCACGGGCTCGCCCTCCACCACCCGCAGCACGACGCCCAGGTTCGCCCCCTCGGTGGCCAGGCGCGGGACGACCCGCACGGAGGGGTAGCCGAGCTTCAAGTAGTGGTCGCGGACGCGCTGCACCGAGTCGTTCACGGCCACCCGGTCGTAGGAATCCCCGGGCTCGATCCGCAGGAGCGGCGCGAGGTCCTCCTCGGGGATGGTCACGCCCTCGAACCGGACCGAGCTCACCACCGCCTCCGGCCCTTCCTTCACCGGGACCACGATCCGGACCTGTCCGTCCGCTTCCGCGACCGCGGTGGGCCCGACCTCGGCCAGGAGGTGGAGCTCCGTGTGGTAGAGCTGCCGGATCGCCCGCTCGGCCTCCCTGGGCGCGACCAGCAACGCCGCGGTACCGCCGGCGGCGTCGGCGAGCTCGCCGGGGGAGAGCGCCGCCGCGCCGGGGAAGGACAGCTCGGCCACCGACAGGAGCGGCCCCGGAGTGGCCGTGAACAGCAGGGCGTGGTGGCCCCCCTCGTCGACGTCCCGGGCATCCACGGCCGCCCTCAAGTGACCGCGCGCCCGCAGCTCCCGGAGGAGCCTCTCGCGCCCCCGCTCGAGGGCCTCCTCGTCGAAGAGCGCCTTGTTGATCTCGGGGCCGAGGTCGGGCGGGTCCGCCATGCCCTCCACCCGCCAGTGGTGGTGCGCCCCGGGCTGCACCACGAAGGTCGCCACGTCGTGATCGAGCCGCGGCTCCACGATGGCTTCCAGGTAACCGGCCTCGACGAGCTTCTCGCGCAGCCGGTCGCCGTCGTTCAGAAGATCCCAATAGGTCGTCTTCTTCCCGGGCTTGGCCTTGATCCACCCCCGCAGGCGCGATTCGGGCAGCGCGGCGCCCAGCTCGAGGGGATGCCCCGCGGCGTCGCGGTGGAGCAGCACCTGGCGGAGCTCGACCTCCTCGAACGTCTTGAGGTCGGGCGGGCGGGGCGGCCCGCCGAAGCGGAGCCGCTGGCCGGCCCCGTAGGTGACCGTGCCGTCCGAGCGGCGTTGCGCCTTCAGGGTGATCTCGCTGCCCGCCTTGAACCGGAACAGCGCCTGGTAATACTGCGCCTCCGGCGTGTTGAGCCCGACGGAGTAGACGAGCCTCACGTTGTGGCTCAGGTCCTTGCCCACGGTGAACCGGGCCCCCGGCTCGTCCTCCCGGGCCAGCAGCTCGGGCCGGATCTCCACCTGGTCGAACCCCAGCTCGCGCAGGCCGCGCGAGACCTCGCGAGTGAAGCGCCCCGTCAGCAGCGTGGCCGCCTGCTCGCCCACGATCCACGCTCCGCTGTTGAGGCCGACGTCGGGGCGGCCGGTGGTGATGAGGCTGGCCAGCTCCTTCTCCGACCGGGGGGGGCTGGAGGACAGCGTGAGGCGGGGGAAGTCGAGCGTGCCCTGGGCGGCGACCGTGACCTCGATGTCCTGGTCGTCCACCCGCGGGATCAGGGTCTCGGCCCGGACGTCGATGTCGGGGTCCTTCGTGCCGTTGTACACGAGGGTGCCGCTGATGACCGTGAACTCCCGCTCCTGCAGGAAGACCTTCCCGCCGGGATTGATCTCCAGCCGTCCGAAGGGGGCCGGCTCGTCGAGGTCCCCGCGCACGCGCCACGTGCCGTTCGCGTCGATCTCGGCGAGGTTGTTCCGGACGTGGAACGGGTGCGCGGTGGTCATGGTCACGTCCAGCGCCACCGACTGCAGGAAGGTGGAGCGCGTCTCGGGCGCGGGCGGCGTCTCGGGGGCGAGGAGGGCCTCGCCGGGGAAGATGTCGGCGTCGTAGAGCCCGCCCTGCACCTTGACGTCGCCGGCGAGCATGTAGTCCCCCGGCCTGCCCGTGAAGGTCAGCTCTGCGTCGAGCCGGGTCTTGATGTCCTCCAGCCGGGCCGACCGGCGGTGGATGCCGCCCACCGGGTAGCGCAGGCCCAGGTCCGTGCCGGCCAGGGTGAGGCTGACGTCGGTGAGCTTGAAGCCCGAGACCTGGGCCGTGCCCCACACGCTCAGCGTCCCCCCGCCGAGGACGCCGGTGGTGTCGGAGACCCGCATGGTGTGGCCGTCGAAGGTGAGGCTGGCCTTGACCGCGGTCAGGGCCTGCGGGAACTCCCGCACGCGTACCGTGCCCTCGCTCACCTGCACGGTTCCGTTCATCTGCGGCGCGTCGAGCGAGCCGCCCACCGCGAGGTCCACCTCGGCGTTCCCCGCGAGCGAGGCCTCCTCCAGGAAGGGCGACAAGGTCCGCAGCTCCATCCGGCCGTGGCCGGTGGCATCCACGGTGCGGGCCACGAGGTCCACCTGGCCGTCGGCGCGGAAGGTGCCCGCCTCGCTCGTGACCGCGAGGCCGTTGGTCGTGATCCGTCCCGCGTCCAGCAGGATCGACATCGCCTCCGCCTGGAGCTCCAGCTCCTGGATCTTCACGGTGGTCCGGGGGACCCGGACCTCGCCCCGCGCGCGCTGGAGCGAGGTGAAGTTGCCGTCCAGCCGGGCCTCCCCGGAGAGCGACGCGGAAATCGTCGCGGGCTTGTCGGGCCGGAAGGCCTCCTGCAGCGCAGCGGCCTGCACTTCGCTCCAGACGAGCTGGAGCTCGGTGTCGCCGGGCTCCATGTGCAGGCGCGCGGTCGCGGTGTCGCCCAGGAGCGTGGCCAGCGGCACGCTGCCGGTCAAGGTCACGGTCCCGCCCGCCACGGCTGCCGTGATCCCGGAGGTGGAGGCCACGTCGCCGTCCAGGTCCACGCGTCCGTCGGCGGACGACACCAGCGGCGCGCCGGGGGCGGTGACCGATGCGCCGCGCAGCACCACGAACCCGAACCCGTGGGGATGGGCGAGGGTCCCGGTGAGGGTCAGCTCGCCTTCGGCCTTTCCGGCCAGGGCCCATCCGGGCCGCGCCGGCACGCCCGCCAGGTCCACGTCGAGCCTGGCCTGGACGTTCAGGGGGGCGGCGGCGCCGATCCCCAGCCGGGCGCGGAGCCCCGGATCCGTCACCACGGCCGCGAGGGGGACCTGTCCGGAGAGGTCGATCGTCCCCCCGGCCAGGCCGATCCTCACGCCCCGGGTGGTGGCCACGTCGCCCGCCAGCTCCACCTCGCCGTCCGTGATCGTGATGTCGGGCACGCCGGGCCGCTTTACGGTGACGCCCTGGACGGTGACAACGCCGCCCGTGCGGGGCCGATCGAGCGTGCCGGTGATCGTGACGTCCCCCTTCACCCGGCCGCTGAGCTCCAGGCCGGGACGCGGGGGCAGGCTTGCCAGGTCCAGGTCCACCGCCGCCTTGACGTCCATCGGCGCGGCCGCGTCGATGCCCAGCCGCTCACGCGCCTGCGGCCCCAGCAGCACGGCCAGCGGGAGGCGTCCCGAGACGTCGACGGTCCCTCCCGCCAGCTCCAGGCGGAGGCCCTGCGCGATCGCCGAGTCTCCGGCCAGCTCCACCCGTCCGTCCTTCACGGAGAGGACGGCCGGCTGGTTCGGCCGCTGCAACACGGCGTCCGTCAGCGTGAGGAGGCCCGCCGCCCTCGGCCGCGACACCGTGCCCGTCAGCTCCACCTGGCCCCGGGCGCGGCCCCGGAGCGTCCAGCCCTCGGGCGCGGGCAGGCCGTCCAGCTCCACGTCGAGGTCGCCGCGGACCTCGAGGGGCGCGCCCCGGGTCGTGCCGAACCGGCCGGACCCCTGGAACGCGAAGCCCTCGCCTTCGAGCGCGAGGTCCTCGACCGCCATGCGCCGGTCGCGCGAGGTCAGCGTGAACGGGCGGGTGGACCGCGCCACGAAGGTCCCGCTCGTCACCTCGACGCTGTCGAGCCGGGCCACGACCGTGGCCGCGAAGGGCCGAGACAGAGGCACGGTCGCGGTGACCGTGCCCGTGGCCCGCCCCTCGAGCGGCCGGTCCGGCGACACCACCGGGCGGAGCACCGCGAGCGGAGTCCCGGACAGGACGGCGGTGACGTGCAGCGTGCCGCGATCGAGGCGGCCGGTGCCGGCGGCGTTGACCTCGGGCGCGTCGAAGGCCAGGTCGCCGCGGCCGCCGCGCGCGGCGACGCGCAGCGTGGTCGTCCCGATCCGCGCGCCGCGCCAGGTCAGGTCTTCGATGCGCCCGCTTCCGGATCCGGACAAGCGGCTCGGGGATCCCGAGCCGTCGAAGCGGAACGTGGCCAGGCCCTCCGTCTCGGGCACGAGCGCGTCCAGCCGCAGCGACGTGCCCTCGAGGGCGAGGCGGCGCAGCGCCGACCCCCGGCTCTCGCCCGAGGCCCGCAACGCGCCCAGGCCGCCCGTGGCGGCGACGTCGAATGTCACGCTCGCGCCGCGCGCGCGGGCCGTGCCGCGCACGGCGAGCCGCTGGGGCCCCGTGCGGGTGGCGGCGTCCACCGTCCCGTCCACGCGGGCCTGGATCACGGGCGGCAGGGGGCCGCGGGCGCTGCCGCGCGCGGTCAGATGCGCCGCCTCGAGCCGCGGCGGTCCGCCCCGGCCCGGCCTCGACGCGTCCACCGTGGCCGTCCACGTCAGGTCCAGGGCACGCTGGCGCGTGCGCACGCGGCCGGCGGCCGTCGCCCGCATGCGGACGGGTGTGCCGTCGGCGTTGCCGGCGGCGCGGAGATCGGCGCGGACGTCGAGAGCGGATCCGGGCTCGCCCTTGGCGGTCACCTCCCCGGACAGGCGGCCCCGCAGGGGGAGGCCGGCGGCCACCCCCTGGCGCCGCAGCCGCTCGACGTCGATCTCGGCCACGCTCAGGCGGGCGTCGGCGACCCCGGCGCGAAGGGTGCCGTCCAGCTCGCCGCGCCCGCCGAGCAGGCGGAGGGCCAGGGCGACCGAGGTGGCGGCGCCGGCCCCCGGCTTGCGGACGACGTGGCCGCTGGCCCGGTCGATCGGCCATCCCATGATGTCCAGCCCGGTCCCCTCGACGTCCGCCTCGACCCCGAGCTCGCGGCCCTCGCTGCCGATATGTCCCGTGGTGGAGACTCGGCCCGTCAGGCCCGGCACATCGAACCGCTCGAGATCGGCCAGGTCCACGGCGGCCTGGAAGCGCAGGTCCGGCCGCAAGGCGCCGACGCGCCCGAGGCTTCCGCTGGCCGCGAACGTGGAGCCCAGCAGCCCGCCGTGAACGTCGAGGACCTCGACGTCGAGCCCGCTCGAGATCCGCAGCCGGCCCTGGACGGGCCCTGCCGGCAGCTCATCGCCCGCGCGCTCCCACGCGCCGCCCCTGCTCGCCACCTCCAGCGTGCCCGAGCCAACACTCCCGTCGGCGCGGACCTCGCGCAGCACCAGGCTCCGCTGCGTGGGATGGACGTAGGTCACGGTGCCGCCCGTGACCGCGAAGCTGCGGATCAGCAGCGGCTTGCGCAGGGGCTGGCTCTCCCGCGGAGGCCGGGGGTCGGGCCGGATCGTGAGCCGCGGGTTGTGCATCTCGATCTGGCTGAAGGAGAGCGACCGGCCGAGGAAGAAGCCTGGGGAGAAGACGACGCGCGCCCGCGGGACCTCGAGCCGATAGGCGGGGCTCTCGATGACGAGGTCCGTGACCTCGGTCCGCAGCTTGCCGGGGACCACGTGCAGGCGCCGCACGCTGCTCCCGGGGCCGAGGCCCTCCTGCAGGTATGTCTCGAGCAGCCGCCGCAGCGGCTCCTGCGGGAACCAGCCGAGGGCGATGAGGCCCAGCGCCGCCACCGCGAGGCCCAGGGCGACGTAGAGGATGGCGCGCCGCCTGCTCCGGCGGTTTCCGTCGGCCATCAATCCCCGGTGGGCGGGGGGTGCGACGGGAGCCGAGGCCGTGTCATCATAGCTGACTTCCTATTGACAATGATAGGGTTTACGCCTAGTTTTAGTCAATAAGGGGCTCGGGCTTGGTCTTCACCCCATGAAGGCAACTGACGTCCTGCGCAGCGCCCACGAGCGCTTCCGCAACCTGTTCGCCGAGTACCAGGGCGCCTCGCCCGCCCGCAAGCGGGAGATATTCCGGGCCATCAAGGACGAGCTCGAGATCCACACCCGGCTCGAAGAGGAGCTGTTCTATCCCGTGGTGGTCAGGGTGCGCTCCGACGAGGCGCGCGCGATCGTGCGCGGCGGTCTCGAAGAGCACCAGATCGTGGAGGGCCTGCTGGCGGAGATCGACCAGATGGACACCGGGGACCAGGGCTACGACGAGCGGGTCACGGCCCTGCGGGAGAACGTCGAGCGTCACCTGCGCGTCGAGGAGGAGCGCATCTTCGCCCAGGCCCTGAGCCATCTCTCCGAGGCGCGGCTGGAGAAGATCGGCTCCGACATGGAGGCGCGCAAGAAAAAGCTCCGCGGGCCCGCGTCCGGCTGACGACGGCTTCGTTCAGCCCGCCGCCGCGGGCAGGGTCGCGAGCCGCTCCAGCACCGCCAGCGCGAAGAGCTCCTCGCCGTCGGTGAGCCAGTCCACCATGCGGAGCCCCGTCCCCGGAAGCAGGGCCTGCACCGAGGCGCGGGTGTACTTGCAGCTGATCTCGGTCCGGATCTCGTCCCCGGCCTCGAAGGTGCGCTCGACCCCGGCCTCGCGGAGGTGGACGCGCATGGGCCGCAGGGCGCGCAAGCGCATCTCGATCCAGGCCCGGGCCTCGTCGTAGAAGGCCACGTGCTCGAAGGCGGCGGGATCGAAGTCGCCGTCGAGGGCTTCGTTCACCACCCTCAGGATGTTCCGGTTGAAGCGGGCGGTCACGCCGGCCGCGTCGTTGTACGCCGCGTGCAGGCGGGCCGGGTCCTTCACCAGGTCGACGCCGAGCAGGAAGCCGTCGCCGCGGGCCAGGACGGAGGCCAGGCGCGCGAGGAAGGCGGGGACCTCGGAGGGCAACAGATTCCCCACCGTCCCCCCGAGGAAGACCGCGAGCCGCCGCTGCCTCGAGATCCCGATGGCGGCGAGGTCGGTGGCGAAGTCGCCCGCCACCCCCCGGGGCTCCAGCCCCGGGTAGGCGGCGGCCAGGCTCCGGAGCGATTCCTGGAGGAACCGCTCGTTGATGTCGAACAGGACGCATCTCCGCAACCGGCCGGATCGGGCCATGGCGTCGAGGAGGACCCGTGTCTTCCGGCTCGCCCCCGAGCCCAGCTCCACGAGCTCGCGGGGGCGGAAGCGGGCCACGACCTCGTCCGCCCTCGCCTCCAGGATGCGCTCCTCGGTCCGGGTCTGGTAGTACTCGGGAAGGCGGGTGATCTCCTCAAAGAGTCGGCTGCCCTCGTCGTCGTAGAAGTACTTGCTCGGGATCGCGGGCGGGTCGGCGAGCAGGCCCGCCCGGATCTCGGCGGCCATGACGGAGCGCGCCTTCGTGGCCGCGCGCGCCTTCCGATACCTCGCCGCCGACGCCACGCTCGACCTCAGCGCCGGGCCGCTTCGTCGTCGTCGACGCGCAGGCTCTCCACCATGCGCTCGAAGGTCCCCTCGAGGTCCCGGTAATCGCGGCTGGGCGCGATGAGCAGCGAGTAGATCACGTCGCCCCCTGCCAGCTCGCGCGTGAAGACCGTGACCCGCTCGTCCTGGCCGGTGAGGGGAGACCGTCCCTGAAGCGACAGGGAGAGCGCCCGGGCGCCGTCGACCACCTCGCGCCGGGGCGGCCGCGAGGCGCGGCGGAGATAGGTGTTCGTGCGCAGCAGCTGCTCCACGAGATCGTCGGTCGCCTGCTCGAGGCCGGAGGCCCCGTCCCGGTCCCGGCGGCGGGAGTATCCGTCCGACGACTCGAAGGGGTCGTAGCGGTTGATGATCACCCCGTAGACGATGCCCTGCTCGCCGCCGCGGTCCTCCGTGATCCCTCCCTCGGGAGCGATGGTCACCCCCAGGCCGGCCTCGGACTCGTAGGCCCGCCAGTTCTCCGGGTACTCGACCTCGAAGAAGCCGCTGCGCGCCTCGAAGGTGCGGAACCGCGAGGACGGCGGCTCGATGCTCACGTCCGCCCGCCGGCCGCCGGAGGTCCCGTACCCGCCGCGGCGATCGTCGCGGGGCGCCTGTCCCCGGGCGAGCCGTCCCGTCGAAGGCGCGGGGCCGCGGCCGCGCAGAAGCGACTGGACCTCCTCGAAGCCGCCCACGGACGCGCGGCGGCGGTGGGGCGCCCCCAGCGACTCCGCCTCGCGGCGGATGCGCGCGGCGCGGTCGGACGGGGCGGGATGGCTGCTGAAGAACTGCTCGAGCCGTCCGGGATCGCGCCGCTGCTGCTCGCGCAGCAGGTCGAAGAAGCTCGCCATGTCCAGGGGATCGTACCCCGCGCGCGCCAGCATCTGGGCGCCGGCGATGTCCGCCTGGACCTCGGCGTCGCGGCTGTACTTCAGGAACAGCGCGTTCAGGCCGAACCCGCCGACCGCGTTGATGATCTGGGCGGTGCCCCGGCCCGTGCGCCCGCCCAGGAGCCCGCCGAGGACGCCGAGCCCCGTCTGCGTCATGTAGGCCTTGGAGACGTTGTGGGTGGCGTGGCGGAGCGCGATGTGGGCCATCTCGTGCGCGATGACGCCGGCCAGCTCTCCCTCGCTGCGGGCGGCCTGGATGAGACCGCGGTTCACGTAGAGAGGCCCTCCGGGCAGCGCGAAGGCGTTGATCTCGGCGGCGTTCACCGCCTGCGCGTTGTAGGGGAAGCGCGGCCCGGTCGCCGTCGCGGCGAGCGCCCCCACGATCTCGTTCAAGTAGGCGTCCACCGACCGGTCGCGCACCAGGCGGAGCTGGCGCTCGGCCTCCGCCGCGGACTGGCGGCCGATCTCGATGTCCTGCTCCACCGAGAAGACGTTGAAGCCCGGCTTGACCTGGGTCTGCGCCGCGGCCTCCGCGGCAAGGCCGAGCATCCACGACGACACGAGCGCCGCGCCGACCACCCTGGCGCGCCCCCTGAGGGATGAGGTCATTCCGTTCACCTTATCAAAGAGTCTCGGCCGCGGCGCACACGAATGTCGCCGCGATGAACCGAGCAAGCCGCGTGCCATTGACGGCCGACGGCCGCACGCCCGATGTGGCTGTCCACCATCGGGTTGCGCCGTCCCCTGATCGCCCTCTGCGGGTGAACCGTCCTCGCGAGGCGGCATTGCGTCTAGACTATCTTCATTTAGGGAAGCGATTCGGGTCTGGTGACCCGCGCGGCCTTCAAAGCCGTCCGGTTCCAGGTTAATCCCTGGAACGGTGGGTTCGATTCCCACCCGCTTCCGCCACTCTCGGCGGGTCAAGTGGTTGACCCGTGCTTACCGGACGGACGACGACCCACGTCCGACCCTTCGGCTCAAGTGCGGCGGGGACCTCCTACGGCTTCTCGACGATGTCGCCCTTGAGGCTGGAGACCGCCGCCAGCACCTCGTCCTTCTCTTTCTGCGGCACCTTGAACTTGTCCAGGGTGGCCACGAGGTGCTTGACCGAGGCCTGCCAGTCCGCCTCCGTGATGCCCAGGCCGGCATGGGTCGTCTTCATGTCCCGCCCGATGTAGACACAGGGGCCGCCGGTGACGTTGCACAGCTGGTCCACGATGAGCTGCCGGATGCGCCCCAGCGAGTCCGTGGAGTGGCCCTTGAAGAAGCGGCCCAGGGACGGATCGCCCGCGAGGCGCCCCACGAAGTCGTCGGTCACGGCGGCCAGGGCGTCGTAGCCGCCCAGCCGCTTGTACAGGCTGGGGGCTTTCGCGTCCGCGGCCATCTGGGCAACGGCGGCGGCGCCCAGCAGCGCGCCCGCCAGGGTCAGCGGCAACACCTTTCGCTTCGACTCCTCCTTGCGGAGAGAACGGGCCCTGCGAGGCCCGCTATTTCGGCTGGGGCACGATCCGCAGGTACGGGCGGGGCGCCTTCCAGCCGCCCGGGAACTTCTGCTTGGCCTCCTCGTCCGAGACCGCGGGGACGATGATCACGTCCTCGCCGCTCTTCCAGTTCACGGGTGTCGCGACCTTGTGCTTGGCGGTGAGCTGCATGGAGTCCACCACCCGCAACACCTCGTCGAAGTTGCGGCCCGTGCTCATGGGATAGGTGAGGATGAGCTTGATCTTCTTGTCGGGGCCCACCACGAAGACCGAGCGGATGGTGGCGTTGTCCGCCGCCGTGCGCTTCCCGCCGGCGGCGGTGGGATGGATCATGTCGTACAGCTTCGCGACCTCGAGGTCGGAGTCGCCGATGAGCGGGTAGTTCGGCGCCGTGCCCTGGGTCTCCTCGATGTCCTTGGCCCACCTCTCGTGGTCGGCCACGGGGTCGATGCTCAGGCCGATCACCTTGCAGCCCCGCTTGGCGAACTCGGGCTGGAGCTTGGCCATGTAGCCGAGCTCGGTGGTGCAGACGGGCGTGAAGTCCTTGGGGTGGGAGAACAGGATGGCCCACCCGTCCCCGATCCACTCGTGGAAGTTGATCCTGCCTTGCGTGGTCTCCGCCGTGAAGTTCGGCGCCTCGTCTCCAATGCGCAGTGCCATGTCCGGATCCTCCTGTCTCGGGGCCCACGATTCTAGCCCAGAACGGGCTCGGGGGGCGCCTATTCCAGGGGCGCGGGCTTGCGCAGGACGAGATGCCGCAGGCGGTAGAGGCTCAGGTAGAAGAGGAGGAAAGCCAGCAGGCCGAGCAGGAAGGCCAGGCGGTGCCGGCCCTCGAGCACCGCAGCCGTGGCCGCCGCCGCCCCGCCCCATCCCAGGATCCCGCGAAGCACCGCCGGGTAGGCGGTCCGGATCGTGTACCAGAGGTCGAGGAGGCGGTAGGCCGCGGCGATGAGGCGCAGGCAGAGGTACACGCCGCCCGCGAACAGCGCGGCGTCCGCCAGCCACGCCGTCACCCCGCCGTCTCCCCGAGGATCCGCACGACGCCCGCGCCGCCGTCCACCTGCACGCGCGCGCCCGACGGGATGCGCCGCGTGCAATCCGGCACGTCCACCACGCAGGGCAGACCGTATTCCCGCGCCACCGTGCCCGCGTGGGAGAGGTAGCTGCCCACCTCCACCACGGCCGCGCCCGCGACGAGGAAGAGCGGCGTCCACGCGGGATCGGTGTAGGGCGCGACCAGGACCTCCCCGGGCCGGAGCGTCAGGTCCACGGAAGGGTCCAGGATCACGCGGGCCACACCCTCGTATCGGCCCGGCGAGGCCGACTGTCCCTCCAGGCGGTCCAGCGCGGGCGCGGCGGCCACGGGATCGCTCCGCTCGATCCCGATCGTCCGCGGCGGGGTGACCTTGGCCAGGCGGACGTGCTCCAGGCGCCGCTGCCGGATCCGGTCCTCGACGTCCGTCCAGCCCAGCGCGCCCGCGCGCAAGGCGGCGACCTCGTTCCACCGCAGGAAGAAGACGTCGTCCTTGCACTTGAGGCTGCCCCGGCCGCGCAGCTCCGCTTCGATGGCCAGGACCCGCTTGCGGAGGAGGCCGATGGCCATGATGTGGTAGAAGCGCGAGTTCTCGCGCAGCTTGAGGTAATAGCGCGCGCGCCGCGCGGCCAGGTGGACGAGCCGCCAGCGCAGCCGCAGCCGCCGCTCGAGAGGGCGCACTTCGAGGGCTCGTCGGACCTCGGCCTCCAGCTCCCGGCGCTCGCGGGCCCCCTTCTGCTCCCGGACGCCCTCGTCCTTGTCGACGAGCAGGTAGTTCCGGACCATGCCCAGGACGGGCGCGGGGTCCTCCTCCCAGCGGGCGGTGCGGATCTCGAACTCCTTGATGGCGCGGTGGCCGTGCACCGCGAGGAAGGCGTCCAGCCGCTCCACGAAGCCCCGGGCCCCGGGGTCCCGGCGCAGTTGCGCCAGCGCCTCCCCGGGCTCGTGCCTCAAGAGGATGTCGCGCGCCGCGGCCTCCCGCCTCGCCTCGCTCGCCAGGACCCCGATGCCGCGGCCCATCTCCGCCGACAGCACCCCCTCGCTGCCGGAGCAGAGCACGGCCACCGCGTCCGGACGGAGGCCGGGGACCCAGCGCATGAGCATGTGCTTGAGCGCGGCCATCCACGGCGCGAACCGAAGCGACGAGACGTTGACCATCATGGCCATGTGGCCGAGGGGGTCCAGGAGCCGCGGAAGGACCGTGACCCTCTGCAGCGCCTGCACCGCGTCGAGGGTGGCGTCGTCCCCCACGCGGCGGCAGAGCGACCGGTAGGCCGCCATGAAGCCGTCGGGCATCGCGCGCGTCCGGGCCAACAGGACGCCGACCGAGAGATGGAAGAGGAGGCCGGCCAGGAGCGCGAGGGGCAGCTTGCGGAGGGAGAGTCGAAGCGGGGCCGCCGTGCGCGCGGTGAGGTAGAGCGCGTCGGCCAGGGTCTCGTCGGACATCTCGAAGGGAACGAGAGGAGCCAGGAGCTCCAGGTTCATGTAGAGGCGGCCCCCGATGAAGCGCAGTCCGGGCCCGAACAGCACGGAGAGCAGGTCCGCGGTCAGGGGCGTGATGGGGTCGGTGAAGTTCTCGGCGACGGCCTTGAACAGCACCCACTTTCCCTTTACCGCCGTCGCGCCTTCCTCGCGTCCGAGCGTGGTGATGGGGCGCGACTGGAACAGGTGGAAGCGGTCGCCCGCGATGGCCCACTCGACGTCCTGGGGCGCGCCGAAGCGCTCCTCGCAGCGCAACGCCCAGCGGGCCACGGTCCGGATCTGCTCGGCTCCCAGGGTCTCGCTGCGCTGCTTCTCATGAGGCACGGCCACCAGCCTCTCCGCCCGCTCGTCCGGGAGGCGGGTGGGGACCATGAGCCTCTTGTGCGCGATCCGCCGCTCGCGCAGGCCCAGCCCGTCACGGGCGACGACGTAGCGGTCGGGGGTGACGCGCCCGTCCACGATGGCCGCGCCCATCCCGAAGCTCGACTCGATGACGACCTCGGCCCGCTCGCCGGTGACGGGGTTCGCGGTGAAGGCCACGCCCGAGACGTCCGCGCGGACCATCTCCTGGACCACCACGGCCATGCGCACCGACTCGTGGGGGATGCCGTGGGTGGACCGATAGGAGACGGCCTCGCGGCTCCACAGGGACGCCCAGCAGTGCCGGATCATCTCCAGCAGGCGGCCGGCGTCCACGTAGTAGTAGGTCCCGTGCTGCCCCGCGAAGCTCGCGCCGGGGAGGTCCTCCGCGGTGGCGGAGCTGCGGACGACACAGGTCGTGTCGGCCCCGCAGGCCGCCATCAAGCGCGCGTGGGCCTCACGGATCGCGTCCGCGAGGGGTGCCTGGACCTCCGCGTCCACGATTCTGCGTTGGAGGGCGGAGCAACGGGAGGCGAGACCGGCGGGGGGAAGGTTTTGAAGACCGGCGAGAGCGCCGGCCACGCCCAATGCCTCGAAAAAGGCGTGGCCGGCGTGAGATAAAACCACGAAGCCGGGAGGGACGGGGAAGCCGCTCCTGGCCATCTCCCCGAGGTTCGCTGCTTTGCCCCCTGCGCTGCCGGCGTCGGCCGCGCGCACATCCTCGAGGGGCAGGACGCTGTCGTTCATCGGTTTCGCGGGAGGCTAGGGCCGGCGGGAGCGGCGGTCAAGGAGCTGTGTTAGCTTCTCCGGAGGCCCCGAGGCGGGACGGCGGGGCCGGGGAGGCGCCGATGGACTTCGGGATGAGCCACCGCCTGGCCCGCGTCATGGGCACCGGCGGACGGGCCGTGATGCTGGCCGTGGACCACGGCTATTTCATGGGCCCGACCAGCGGCCTGGAGGAGCCCCGCCGGACGATCGCCCCCCTGCTCCCCTTCGCGGACTCCATCATGCTCACGCGCGGGGTCCTCCGGACGTCGGTGGACCCGGCCTCGCGTCCGGGCGTCGTCCTGCGCGTCTCCGGCGGCTCCAGCATCCTCCGGGAGCTGTCGAACGAGGACGTCACCGTGGCCATGGAGGACGCCCTGCGCCTGGACGTGTCCGCCGTGGCGCTCTCCATCTTCGTGGGGGCGGAGTTCGAGAAGCAGACGCTCGTGAGCCTGGCGAGGCTGGTGGACGAGGGACAGCGCTACGGCCTGCCCGTCCTGGCCGTGACCGCGGTGGGCAAGGACATGGCCCGCGACGCGCGCTACCTGGGCCTGGCCTGCCGGATCGCGGCCGAGATGGGCGCGCACGTGGTGAAGACGTATCACTGCGAGGACTTCGAGTCCGTCGTGCGGGCCTGCCCGATCCCGATCATCGTGGCGGGGGGCAAGAAGACGTCGGAGCGGGACGCCCTCA